>Ga0307374_10009469_pt1 | contig 14345 bp, 15 predicted proteins | sample OX3MG_FD_202532 | JGI IMG/M metagenome (GOLD analysis project Ga0307374, IMG submission 202532) | Soil microbial communities from Risofladan, Vaasa, Finland - OX-3 | ecosystem: Environmental > Terrestrial > Soil > Coastal area > Acid sulfate soil | place: Finland: Risofladan, Vaasa | collected... | reverse complement strand
GGATCAACCCGGTGGATCGCGCCGAGGTGCGGCGGCTCAACGCCTGGTTCGACGTCAAGATGAACCTCGAAGTCACCGAAAACCTGCTCGGCGAAAAGATGATGAAGCGCTACCAGGGCCACGGCCAGCCCAACTCGCAGGCGATTCGCGCCGGGCACGGCAACATGCCCTATCACCTCGACTATATCAGCTATCTGGTTGAGCGGCGGCGCTGGCTGGCAGGCGACCATTTTTCGCTGGCCGACATCACCGCAGCGGCGCAGCTGTCGAGCCTCGACTATCTCGGCGACGTGCCGTGGGACCAGCACGAGCCGGCCAAGGAATGGTACGCGCGGATCAAATCACGGCCGAGCTTTCGCCCGATCCTGGCCGACCACGTGCCCGGGCTGCCGCCGCCGCGGCACTACAGCGACCTCGATTTCTGAGGCGCGCGGCAGCCGGCGCAGTGGCCGCTCTGTTTCGCGTCACGCCCGTAGGGTCGCGGACTTCGCGGCGTATTCCTCGGCGGTCAGCAACCCTGCGTCGCGCAACTGCGCGAGCATCGCGAGCAGCGTCGCAGTGCCGGACGTGTCGACCGCGACGACCCCGCCGACCTTCAGTTCGGCCGGCCGCGTGCCCTGGCGCAGCAGCACGAAGATGAAGCCCAGACCCGCCGTCGCGATCAGGAAAAGGATGCCGTAATAGGGATGGCCGCCGAACAGGTCGGTCAAGGTCGCCAGCAGCAGCAAGATCGTGCCGGCCGCAGCCGCGACGGTGGCCGGCACGATCGTCACCGCGTGTCGGCCGAGAAACCAATACGCGCCGGCGGCGATCGCCAACACCAGCACGGTGCCGAGCCAATCGCCGCGCACGGCGAGCAGGATCGCCAGAACAACATCGATCCCGACCGAGGCAAGCACTGCGTAGGTCAAGGTTTCCGGCATATTCGGCATCGTGATCTGCATGTTCCCCTCTCCCTCTGCAAACCGCCGGCCGGCTCAATGCCGGGCCGCCGGCAGCGAACCCGGTTTGGCATCCAGATGCGCGAGATTCGCCTTGGCGGCAAGATCGGCGGCGCTGCCCGGCGCCAGCGCCGACACCCGCTGCCAGTCGCGCCGCGCCCCGGCCATATCCCCCTTGAGGCGCAGGATGTTGCCGCGTTCGAGCAGCGCCGCGGCCGAGTTTGGCGCGAGGCGCACCGCCGCTTCGGCGTCGGCAAGCGCCGGGCCAAGCCGGTCGAGCGCGCGATACGCTGTCGCCCGGTAGATCAGCGCCTCGACACGTCGCGGGTCGGCCTTGAGCACGATATCGAGATCGGGGATCGCCTTGTCGAACCAGCCCGCCTCGCCTGCCGCCTCGGCCCGGTCGAGCAGCAGGTCGGGATTGCTCGGCAGAAATTTCAGCGCTGCGGTTTCGGCGGCGTAGGCTCGCGGCGGGTCACCGGCGAGCAGCCACGCCTGAGCCGCCTGGTCCAGCACCTCGGCGCGCAGCGCGTTCGGCGCATGAACCATAGCGTCCGCCAGGGTTTCGAGGCGGGTCGCCCCCTGTTTGTATTGCTTGAGCCCGATCAGCGCGACCGCGAAGCAATGATCGGCAGGATGCGCACCGCCGCGCTTTTGCCAGCGCTCGGCGAGGTCCTTGGCCGCTTCCGGGTCGTGCCGGGCCAGCCCCATGCAGCGCTCGTAGGTCTTCTCATCGGCTTCGGCCGAGCGCGGCGGGACGGTGATCGCCGGTGCCACAGGCGCGGCGGGTTTCGCGGCCGCGACCGCCGGCAACGGCGTCAGCGCACACGCGGCGAGCAGCGCGAGCGCGCCCAGCCGGCCCGGTTGCCGGCGATTCGCGCTGCGGGATAGAGTTCCGGCCTGTCGCCTGCGATGATCGTACCTTGGCTTCATCCGCTTTCCACGCCTGCGCCGTGCATCGCCGCACGGCAAACGCAGCCTTTATACGAGCGCTGACCGCATGTCGTTACACCTGTTCCGTGCCATTGCCGGGTTGAGCGGGCGATGACGGGCAACCTTCTCTGCTTCGGGCTCGGGTACAGCGCGCGGGTGCTGGTGCGCCGGCTCGGCCCGGCGTGGCGGGTGACCGGCACGAGCCGCAGCGGCGGCGGTGGCTGCCGGCGCTTCGACCGCGATCACCCGCTCCCCGCCGCCTCTTTTGCCGGAGTCACGCACGTCCTCGTCTCGATCCCGCCGGACGAGGCCGGCGACCCGGTATTCGCCGCGCATGCCGCCGACCTCGCCGCGCTACCGGGCCTCGTCTGGCTTGGCTATCTGTCGACAACCGGGGTCTACGGAGATCGCGGCGGCGCCGCGGTCGACGAGACTGCCGAGCTGCGGCCAAGCAGCGCGCGCGGCCGGCGCCGCGTCGCCGCCGAGGCGGCATGGCTGGGCCTGTGGCGCGAGCATGGCACGCCGGTCCAAATCTTTCGCCTCGCCGGGATATACGGGCCGGGCCGCAGCGCGTTCGACGCGCTGCGCGCTGGCACAGCGCGGCGCTTCGACCGGCCGGGCCAGGTGTTCTCGCGCATCCATGTCGACGATCTCGCCGCGGTCCTCGCCGCGTCGATTTCCCGCCCGCGGCCCGGCGCGATCTACAATGTCTGCGACGATGCGCCGGCGGCGCCGGCCGAGGTGATCGCGCACGCAGCGGGCTTGCTTGGCATCGCGCCGCCGCCGCTCGAACCGTTCGACCCGAAGCGGCTCTCGCCGATGGCGCTAAGTTTCTGGGCCGACAACAAGCGGGTTTGCAATGGGTTGTTCAAGCGCGACCTGGGCATCGCGCTGCGCTACCCGGATTTCCGCGCCGGGCTCGCGGCGATCCTTGCCGAGGGCGGCTGATCGGCGCAATACCTTGCCGAACACGCCGCCGTTGAGGCATCGTCGGCCGATTCGCGGCGATCGGCGCGACCGGGTGAGGCTGAGGGAGGAGATCACATGCCTGCTTACAACGTATTGATGATGGGAGCGTCCTACGGGTCGCTGCTGGCCATGAAGCTCCTTTTCGGCGGCCACAAGATCACGCTGGTCTGCCTGCCCGCCGAGATCGAGGCGTTCAATAAGGACGGCGCGCACGTCCGCATGCCGATCCGCGGCCGCAAGGACCCGATCGACCTCGATTCGCGCAAGCTGCCCGGCAGCCTGCGCGCCGCCGCCCCCGGCGACGTCAACCCCAAGGATTACGACCTCGTCGTGCTGGCGATGCAGGAGCCGCAGTACCGCAGCGCCGGCGTGCGCGAACTGCTCGACGGCGTCGCGCGGGCCAAGGTGCCATGCATGTCGATCATGAACTTTCCGCCGCTGCCCTATCTGAAGCGCATCAAGGGCCTTAACCCCGACCCGCTACGCGTGTGCTTTACCGACGCCACCGTGTGGGACAATTTCGAGCCCGGTCTCGTGACGCTGTGCAGCCCCGACCCGCAGGCGATCCGCCCGCCCGGGGAAAAGATCAATTTCCTGCTCGTCACGCTGCCGACCAATTTCAAGTCGGCGCGGTTTGAAAGCGCCGCCGCGACGCAAATCCTGCGTAACCTCGAGAAGGATGTCGAAGCGGCGCGCTACGACGCCGGCGACGGTCCGATCGAGCTGCCGGTCAAGCTAAAGGTACACGAATCGATCTTCGTGCCGCTCGCCAAGTGGGCGATGCTGCTGGCCGGCAACTATCGCTGCGTGACCGCCGATAGTGCGATCGACATCAAGGACGCGGTGCATGCCGACCTTGCCGCCTCGCGCTCGGTTTACAACTGGGTGGTGGAGGTGTGCACCAAGCTCGGCGCCGATCCCGCCGACCTGGTGCCGTTCGAGAAATACGCCGACGCGGCTAACGGGCTGGTGCGGCCATCCTCGGCGGCGCGCGCGCTCAACAACGGCGTCACCAACATCGAACGCACCGACCGGTTGGTGCAGCTGCTCGGCGCGCAGCTCGGCATGCACAACCCGCTCGTCGACAAGATCGTGGCGCAGGTCGACGCGCGGCTCGACGCCAACCGCAAGAAGGCGGCCGCCTGATCCCTGGCGCCCGTCGAGACGCGCCTCTTCGGGCGGCGCCTCACGGTGGGGAGGGCCCCCGGGCAACATGCCGGAACCAGCCGTCATCCTGAGGCGCCGTCAGAGCGCCCGCGCGACGCCCGCCGCCGGCCTTAGCGAGCGCGATGACGGCCGCTCGCCATGAAGGGCAGCGTCCTCGGCTTCGATCCGGATACCCATACCGGCGCGATCAGCGGTTATGACGGACAGCGCTACGAGTTTGTCCGTTTCGATTGGCGTGGCAGGTTCGGGCCGGCGCGCGGCGTGATGGTCGATTTTGTGCCCGACGGCGGCCGGGCGACGCTGATCTACCCGCTCGGCATGCGCGGCGACCCGGCCGCGGGCTATGACGCCAACGTTGTCTACATCCTGTTTCTCGTCAGCCTCGTCATCGGTCTCACCGGCATCGTCGGGCTGGTAATGGCCTATGTGAACCGGGCCGATTCGCCGGAATGGGTGCAGACCCATTACCGCTTCCAGATTCGCACGTTCTGGATCGGTCTGCTCTACATCGTGTTGAGCCTGGCGTGCCTGGTCATCGTCATCGGCTTCGTGATGTGGCTGTTGACCGCGGTCTGGCTGATCGTGCGTTGCGTCAAGGGAATGCAGGCGCTCTCCCGCGGAGAGGCATATCCCGAGCCGGCAACCTGGCTTTGGTAGCGGCGCCGGCGCGCGCCCCGGGCCGGTCCGCCGCGCATCTGCAAAATGGCCTGAGGCACCGCCGTTTTTAGCCGAGGGGTTTCACAAGTTTGGTGGCAGGGCTTCCGTAGGGCGAGCGATCCGCCTAGGATGCATGCAGTACTTTTGGTCAGGAGACGGCGATGAAAGGTAACGTGATCGGTTTTGATACCGATACCAATACTGGCGCGATCAGCGGCCACGATGGCAAGCGCTATGACTTCGCAACGGCGGACTGGCACACGCACGGCACGCCGCGGCACGGTGATCTTGTAGATTTCACGGCCGATGGCGGACACGCGACGCAAATCTATTTGGTCGAGCCGGAATACCTGGCCCCGAGCTTCGGGCAGTTCCTGTTTTCGCCGAGTGGGCGGATTTCGCGCAAGCAATTCTGGCTCAAGTGGGCGCTGCCTTATTACATCATCCTGATCCTGCTGGTCGCGTTGACCGCCGCCGCCGCGGCCGGGGGCAGTGCCGGCGGCGCAGCCGTGCTCGGCATAATTACGCTGCTCTTCGTTCTGATCACGCTGTGGCCGAGCATCGCGGTTCTGGTGAAGCGCATTCACGATCGCAACAAGTCGGGCTGGATGGCCTTGATCCTTTATGTGCCGGTTGTCCTGTCGGACGTTATCGGCGCCGCGGCGGGACCGCAAAACGCGGCTTCGATGATCCTGAACGTGATTGTGCTGGTTGTCGGCATCTGGTTCTTCGTCGAGTTCGGCTGCATGCGCGGCACGATCGGCCATAACCAATACGGCGCCGACCCGGTGCCACGCACCTAGCCAGCCGCTAGCGAGCCATCGCCGCCAGGGAATTCAACAGGAGGGTACCATGCTGCACCCGATGGAACCGGCGGCGATGGTCATTTTCCTTGGCGTCTATTTTCTTTTGCTGCTGGGGGTTTATGTCGCGCTGGCTGTGGCCAACGGCATGCTCGCCGCGCGCCTTGGAAAAAGCGTCGCGGCCTGGGTGATCCTGTCGCTGATCCCCTTGGTAAATTTGTTCTTCTACATCTACATGGTCTACACGGTTCTGTTCTTCATTATCGACCGGCTGAACGGCATTCCCTCCGCGCGCGCCTGACGTATCGCCAAAGCGCCAACAGCGGGCCGATCCCACCTAGGAGGTCGTCCGGACCTCGCCGATAAAACGCGAGGCCAAGGCTCAGCAGGACGAGCTGTCGCCGCCACTGAAATCGTCGCCACCCGAGTCGCCGCCGCCGCCGAAATCGCCGCTGCCGAAATCGCCGCTGCCGAAATCGCCGTTGCCCGCGTCACCCCCGCCGCCGAAATCGTTGTTGCCGTAATCGCTGCTCCCGGCGTCGCCTCCGGTGTAGCCGGCGTCACCGGCGGAGTCACCGCCGCCACCATAATCGCCAGCGCCGCCATAGTAGTTGTTATTGACCACAGTTTCACCGAGGCCGGTCCCCATGCCGCCCATCCCGCCAAAGCCGCCGAGGCCGCTGGCATAGCCGTGCCCGAACAGCGACGAGATGCCCTCGAACAGCAGGGCGCCGCCGGCGACCCCGGCGGCGGTCGCTGCCGCCGAGCGCAGGAAGCCGCTGCCGCCTCCGCCGCCGAACACACCGCCCGGCGTCGGCGCGTAGCCCTGCTGCGGGTAGCCCTGCGGCGCATATTGCGGCTGCGTCGCATAGCCCGGAGGCGGGGCCGCGACAACTTGCGGCGAACGCGACCACGGCCCTGGGTTCGGGGCAGTGGCGGGCGGCGCCACGGCCGGCTGATTCGGCTGGTTGCGGCCAAACAACCCGCCGAGAAAACTGGTGCCCGAGGGGTGCGAGGCCTGCGCATCGGCAAGCTGCTTTTCCAACTCGGCGATGCGGTTCTGCGCGTTGTGCAGGCTCAGATCCTGGATCAGCACCGTCTGCATCAGATAGTACGGCGCGTCGGGCTGCTCGACCATCGCCTGGCGGATCAGCGCGTCGGCATCGGCGTCTTTCGGCTGGCCGGACGCGCTCTTGAGGCGGGTCAGCAGGGTCGTGATCAGGTCTTTTTCCTGGGGAACCATGAAAACCTTCCAGCGCAAGCAAGGCGCCCTGACGGCGCTTCGCGCATAGATGTGGGGAGCGGCCAGAGGGGATCAATGACGCGGGACCGTACCGGCCTCGGGCTTCCGATTCGGGTGCGGCAATATAATCAAGGCGGCGTGGCGGGAGGGCCGATGTCGTTGCGCGGCCTGTCCGCAAAGCCTAACTTGCGCGCCGGGCGAATTCGCGAAATCCAGACGGCCACCAGATCGGACCGCCCACGGCAAGGAGACAGGCGGTTTGCTCGAGAACATTCTGAACGCGGTGGCCGCGGGGCTGATCGTCGGGTGCCTCTATGGGCTGATGTGCATCGGCCTTGGGCTGATCTTCGGAATCATGAAGATCGTCAACTTCGCCCAGGGCGAACTATTGATGCTCGGCATGTATGTCGCCCTCTATGTGGTCGGGGGCCTTACGGCGTTCGGCGTGCTCGGCCCCTATACTGCCCCGTTTGTCGGAGCACTGGTCGCCGGGCCGGTGCTGTTCGCCGGGGGCGCGCTGCTTCACCGCTTTCTGCTGACCCATGTATCGGGCCTGTCGACCGCCGCACGGCTCGATCAGGGCGGGTTCGGCCAGTTGATCGTGACCCTGGGGATCTCGCTGATCCTGCAGAACGGCGGCCTTATCCTGTTCGGCTCGACCCCGCAAAGCATCCGCACGCCGCTGTCGGCCCGCGCCTTCATCATCGGGCCGTTTGCTGGCGATACGATGCTGTTTCTCAACCAGGCGCGGGTTTACGCCTGCATCGCGGCGATCGTCATCGCGGTGGCGCTGTGGCTCGTCATGGAGCGCACGCGGCTCGGCAAGGCGCTGCGCGCCGCGGCCGACAACCCGGTGGCGGCAACTTATATGGGCATCGACGTTGACCGCGCCTATCGGATCGCCTTCGGCCTCGGCGCGGCGATCACCGGGATCGCCGGCGGGTTGATGGCGACCTATCTGTCGTTTACCCCGTTCGTCGGCCTCGACTATGTGATCATCATGTATTCGGGCGTCGTGCTCGGCGGCATGGGCAGCATCCTCGGCGCCTTCTGGGGCGGGCTGCTGGTCGGGTTCGTGCAGCAGGTCTCAGCCCTGGTGCTGTCGCCACAATTGCAGAACGCGGCGATCTTCGTGGTCTTCCTGCTGATTGTCGGGCTGCGGCCCGAGGGCCTGTTCGGCCGCTCGGCAGAACGCGCGTGAGGGCCGGCCGATGAGAGTAGGCGGCGCCGTGCGGCTGCGGCGCGACATCACCGCTCTCGCGGTGGTCGCTGCGGGCTACCTGGCGCTCGCCGGCGCGGTGCGCAACAGCTATTACCAGCTGATCCTGACGCTGGTGCCGATCTGGGCGGTACTGGGGCTCGGCTGGAACCTGTTCTCGGGCATGAGCGGCCTGGTGTCGTTCGGCCACGCCTCGTTTTTCGGGATCGGCGCCTATACGGTCACGCTGGCACTCGTCTACTGGAACCTGACGCCGTGGCTCGGCATCCCGTTGGGGATGCTCATGGGCTGCGTCGCGGCGGTGCTGATCGGGCTGCCGACGTTCCGGCTGCGCGGCCATTATTTCGCGCTGTCGATGCTCGCCTATCCGCTCGCCATCCTCTACGTGCTGCAATATCTCGGGTTCCAGGAAGTGCCGCTGCCGATGCACCGCGAGCATCCGGCGCTGTTCCTGCAATTCACCAACCCGTTCTGGTCGACCGTGGTCGCGGTCGGCTTCTTTGTCGCCGCGATGGTCGCCGGAATGCTGGTCGAGAACACCCGCTTCGGCCTCGCGCTGCTGGCGATCAAGGAGAACGAGCTGGCGGCGGAAGCCGCGGGGCTCGACACGCGGCGCTGGAAGATGCGGGCGCTGGTCGCGAGCGGCGCGATCTCCGCCGCTGCCGGCGGGCTTTATGCCTGCGTGCTGCTGATCGTGACCCCGGATTCGGTGTTCGGCATCGTCGTCTCGGCCCAGGCGCTGGTGGTGACGCTGTTCGGCGGTGTCGCGACGGTGTGGGGGCCGGCGATCGGCGCGGCGATCCTGATCCCGCTCGCCGAAGCGCTCAATGCCAAGCTCGGCAACATCGTGCCGGGCATCCAGGGCATCGTATACGGCGCCGCGATTATCGCGATCATGCTGGCGGCGCCGGAAGGCCTGTTCTGGACAATCCGCGACCGCTGGCTGCGCCGCCCGCCGCCGGCGCCGGTCATCAAAGAGCGCGCCTCTTCGCTGGCGGTCGAGGCAGGCACCGGCACGCTGCTGAGAATCGAGGGGCTGGCAAAGTCGTTTGGCGGGCTGCACGCGGTGCAGAATGTCGGCTTCTCGGTCGAGGCCGGCGAGATACTTGGCATCATCGGCCCCAACGGCGCCGGCAAGACGACACTGTTCAACCTGCTCAACGGCGTGCTGTCGGCGGATGCGGGTTCCGCGATGTTCGACGGGCGCGAGCTGCGTGGCCGCAAGGTCCACCAGATCGCGCGGCTCGGTGTCGGCCGCACGTTTCAGGTGGTGCGCAGCTTTCCCCGCCTGCCGCTGCTCGACAACGTGATCGTCGGCGCCTACGGCGCGGGCCTCGACGACCACGCGGCGGCAGCGGCGGCCGAGGCGGCGCTTGAAGCGGTCGGGCTTGCCGACCGCGGGGCGCGCCCGGCCGGGGAGTTGACCAACAAGGAATTGCGGCTGATGGAGCTGGCGCGCGCGCTGGCCGGCCGACCGCGCCTTTTGCTGCTCGACGAAACCCTGGCCGGGCTCGGGCGCGAGGAATGCGATGAGCTGCTGGCGGTGCTGCGCAGCCTGCGGGCCGGCGGGATGACCATCGTCATCATCGAGCACACGATGCACGCGATGATGCGCCTTGCCGACCGCTTTCTCGTGCTTGACCACGGCGCGGTGCTCGCCGAGGGACTGCCGCAGCAGGTGGTCGAGAACCGCGCGGTCATCGAGGCCTATCTCGGCTCCAAATTTCTCGCCGCCCATGCCGCTGGCCAACATGCTTGAGGTGCGCGACCTCACCGTCGCCTATGGCGGGCTGCGCGCGATGCACGAGGTGTCGCTGAGCGTCGCCGCCGGCCAATTCGTGACCGTGGTCGGCCCCAACGGCGCGGGCAAGACGACGCTGTTCAAGACAATCTGCGGCATCGTTCCGCCGGTGTCGGGCGCGGTTCTGTGGGACGGCGAGCCGCTGTTGCGCCGGCCGGCCTCGGCGCGCGCGCATCTCGGCATCGCCCACGTGCCGGAAGGGCGCCAGGTGTTTCGCACGCTGACCGTGCGCGAAAACCTGGAGATGGGCGCCTATCCGCGGGCCGGCCGCGCCAAGTGGACGCAGATGCTGGACCGCATTCACACGCTGTTCCCGATCCTCGCCGAGCGCGCCAACCAGCTCGCCGGCACGCTCTCGGGCGGCGAGCAGCAGATGCTGGCGATCGGCCGCGGCCTGGCCTGCGCCCCGCGCCTGCTGATGCTCGATGAGCCGTCGATGGGCCTGGCGCCGGCGGTCGCCGAGACGATTTTCGAGCGCATCGCCCAGATCCACCGGGAAGACGGGCTGGCTATCCTGCTTGTCGAGCAGCGCGTCGCCGAGGCTCTCGAACTGTCCGACCACGGCTATGTGCTGGAAACCGGGCGGGTCGTGCTCGACGGCCCGTACCAGAGCTTGCTTGCCGACGACCGCGTCAGGCGGTCCTATCTCGGCATGGGCGAAGAGTAAACCGCAGAAGGGAGACGCAAGATGACGTCAAGGATCGGAAGACGTACGGCAATCGGGCTTCTCGGCGCCGCGGCGCTGGCGCGGCCGCATGTGGCGAGAGCGGCCGACGATGTCGAGATCGCGATGCTGGTCCCACTGTCCGGGCCATGGGCCGAGCAGGGCATCCTCGAAAAGGCCGGCGCCGAGATGGCGGTCGACGACATCAACAAGGCCGGCGGCATCAAGGCGCTGGGCGGCGCGAAAATAAAGCTTTTGTCGCTCGACGCCGGCACGACCGCCGAGACCGCCAAGGATGCCGCGCAGCGCATGATCTCGCAGAACCCCAACCTTGTCGGCGGGTTCGGCTGCTGGCTGTCGACCTTTACGCTGGCCGCCACCGAGGTGACTGAACGGGCGCAGCTGCCGTGGCTGACGCTGTCCTATTCCGACGCGATTACCAATCGCGGCTTCAAATATGTGTTCCAGACCGCACCGACCGCCAATACGCAGGCCGAGCAGATCGTGCCGTACCTGATGAAGCTGGCCAAGTCCGCGACCGGCAAGACCCCGACCAAGGTCGCGATCATCGGCGACAACACGGCGGCCTCGGTCAGCTTTCTGAAGCCGATCAACGACCACATCCTCAAGGAGCAGCACCTGACCGCGGTGGTCGACAAGATATACACGCCGCCGCTGTCGGATGCGGCGACGCTGGTCCAGCCGGTGCGCGCGGCGAAGCCCGATTTCGTCATGTTGCTGTCGACCAACAACGGCGACGACAAGATCCTCGCCGACACGTTCAGCGAATACGGCATGTCGGCCACCAAGCTGCCGCTCGTCGGCAATGGCGGGCATTGGGTGGTGCCGGAGCTGCTCAAGACCACCGGCAAGGACATCCTGCAGGACATCATGATCGGCTTGGCGAACTGGCCCGGCAAGGCGGTCGAGGACCTGTCGGCACGCTATGTCAAGCGCAGCGGCAACCCGTGGTTCGGCCACAACGAGATCTTTGCCTACGCGCACGTTCAGATGTTCGCCTGGGCGCTCAACAAGGTCGGCGCCGCCGACAAGGCCAAGGTCGCTGACGCGATCCGCACGATGGACATCACCAACGGCCCGGCGATCTACTTCCCGGGGGGACACCTCAAATTCGACGCCAAGGGCCGCCGGGTCGATGCGGAGCTGGTGATCGTGCAGTGGAGGGACGGTAAGCCGGTGACCGTGTTCCCGGAGAACATGGCAGTCGCCAAGCCGGTCTGGCCGACATGATCCGGCGAACGCGCCTTTAGCGGGCGGGGGAGCGGCCGGTTGGCGCCGGCCGCTCTCCGGCTCACGAGGCCGGCGGCATCCCCATCGCGAGGAATTTCTGCCGGCGCTGGCCGCGCAGGGTGTCGCCGTCGAGAACGACGAGCGGGCGCAGTGCCTCGTCGAGCGCATCGCCGAGGCTGGCGACCGCCTCGTGCGGCGCCCGATGGGCGCCGCCGAGCGGCTCGGCCACGACACGGTCGATGACCCCAAGGCGCTGCAATTCCTGCGCGGTCAGGCGCAGCGCCTCGGCGGCGTCCTGGGCGTGCGCGTTGTCGCGCCACAGGATCGAGGCGCACCCCTCGGGGGAAATCACTGAATAGACCGCGTGTTCGAGCATCAGCACGGTATTGGCGGCGGCGAGCGCAATCGCCCCGCCCGAGCCGCCCTCGCCGATCACCGCGGCGACCAGGGGCACGCGGATGTCGAGGCAGGTCTCGATCGCCCGGGCGATCGCCTCGCTCTGGCCGCGCGCTTCGGCATCGATGCCAGGGTACGCGCCGGCGGTGTCGATCAGCGTCACCACCGGCAGCGCGAAATGCTCAGCGAGCCGCATCAGCCGCCGCGCCTTGCGATAGCCTTCGGGCCGCGCCATCCCGAAATTGCGCTTGATCCGCGCCTCGGTATCGGCGCCCTTTTCGGTACCCAGCAGCAGCACGCTGCGGCCACGAAAGCGGCCGATGCCGCCGACTATTGCGGCATCCTCGGCAAACGTGCGGTCGCCCGCCAGCGGCACGAAATCGGTGACGAGCCCGGCGATATAGTCCATGCAGTGCGGCCGCTCAGGATGCCGCGCGACCTGCACCTTCTGCCACGGCGTCAGCCGCGCATAGCTGCGCACCAGCAGCACATTGGCCCGCGCCTCCAGGCGCCCGACCTCTTCGGCGATGTTGAGCCCGCTGTCGGTCGACAGATGCCGCAGCTCTTCGATCTTGCCTTCGAGCTCGGCGATCGGGCGTTCGAAATCGAGAAAATGGCGCATGACCGGGTGGCAATCTCGATAACCGGGCGAGGCTTGTCAACGCCAGGCCCGCGGTGCGGTCATTTGCGCCGGGCCAGCGGGTGCGCGGTTTCGACGAGGCGGCGCAGCCTCTCGCCCTGGACATGGGTATAGATCTGGGTCGTCGCGATGTCGGCGTGGCCCAGCATCTGCTGCACGCTGCGCAGATCGGCGCCGCCATCGAGCAAGTGGCTGGCAAAGGCGTGACGCAGCACATGCGGCGACAGCCTCGCCGGGTCGAGCCCGGCGCCGAGCGCCAGTTCCTTGAGCAGTTGGCCGCAGCGCTGGCGGGTCAGATGCCCGGCCTCGCCGCGCGACGGAAACAGCCAGCGCGACGGCTGACCCTTTGCCAGAAACTCGCGCCGGCATTCGAGCCACGCGGCAAGCGACTGACGCGCCGGCTGGCTCAGCGGCACCACGCGCTCCTTGCCGCCCTTGCCGCGCACCAGCAGCACGCGCGGATCGCGCTGCGCCGCTGCGACCGGCAGGGTGACCAGCTCCGAGACGCGCAGTCCGGTGGCGTAGAGCAGCTCAAGGAGGCAGCGCAGCCGGACCCCCTCGCCCTCCGGCCATTTGGCGGCTGCGGCGAGAAGGCGGCCGATTTCGCCCTCGGTCAAAATCTTCGGCAGCGGCCGGCCGATGCGCGGCGCGTCGAGCCGAGCGGTCGGGTCGTCGGTGCGCGCCCCCTCAACCAGCAGAAACCGGTAGAACTGGCGCATCGCCGACAGCCGCCGGGCCAGCGTGCGCGGTGCCAGCGCGCGCGTCGCGGCGTCGGTAAGGTAGGCGTGCAGCGCCTCGCCGTCGCCGGTGTCGAGACTCTGGCCGCGCGCCGCGAGAAACCCGGCAAGATCGGCGAGGTCGTTGCGATACGCGGCAAGCGTCAGCCGGGCCGCGCCACGCTCGGCCGCCAGCATCTCGAGAAACCCCTCCAGCCGCCGCGAGGCGAGCGACGCCGCGCTATTTGGGGAATCGCGCATCCGGCAGCACCTTTTCGACCGGATGCAACGGCACCGGAAAATGCCGATAGGCCAGAAACAGCGCACCCCCCACCGTTGCCAGCACAAATACCATGACGATGAGGACGGTCAGTTTGCCCATGCCGCGTCCCGCGTTTGCGACCCCCACTGAGCCACGCCGATTGACGACCGGCCGGCGCGATATGCTAGTACCCTGTCGGCGTGGCGAAAAACAGCCGCGGGGCGGGCAAGGCGCGCGGGAAATGGAGCTGCAGACCGAGCGGGTGCGGATACGGCCGACGGCGCATGGCTTTACGCCGGCCCGCACCGTCGTGCTCGTCGGCCTGATGGGCGCCGGCAAGACCAAGATCGGGCGCCGGCTGGCAACCCGCCTCAATCTTCCCTTCTTCGATTCGGACATCGAGATCGAAGAGGCCGCCGGCGAAACTATCGAGGAGATTTTTCGCAACCGCGGGGAAACCGTGTTTCGCGAAGGCGAACGGCGGGTGATCGTTCGCCTGCTCGCCCAGCCGACGCACATCCTGGCAACCGGCGGCGGCGCCTTTATGGACCCCTGCACCCGCGCGGCGATCCGCCGCTGGGGCGTCTCGGTATGGTTGCGCGCCGATCTCGACGTGCTGCTGGCCCGGGTCGCGCGCCGCACCAACCGGCCGCTGCTGAAGGAGCGCGACCCGCGCGCGGTGA
>Ga0307374_10009468_pt1 | contig 14348 bp, 14 predicted proteins | sample OX3MG_FD_202532 | JGI IMG/M metagenome (GOLD analysis project Ga0307374, IMG submission 202532) | Soil microbial communities from Risofladan, Vaasa, Finland - OX-3 | ecosystem: Environmental > Terrestrial > Soil > Coastal area > Acid sulfate soil | place: Finland: Risofladan, Vaasa | collected... | reverse complement strand
CCCTGGTAGCCGTGCAACAGCTCGATTACCTGCCGGCGGACCCGGGTCAGGTCGGCGCCGAGCCGGACCAGCACCTGGGCGGCGACGCCCTCGCCCTCCCGGATCAGCCCGAGCAGGATGTGCTCGGTACCGATGTAGTTGTGGCCAAGCTGCAGGGCCTCGCGCAGTGAGAGCTCCAGCACCTTCTTGGCGCGCGGCGTGAACGGGATGTGCCCCGACGGCGCCTGCTGGCCCTGGCCGATGATCTCCTCGACCTGCTGGCGCACGGCCCCGAGGCTGATCCCCAGGGAATTCAGCGCCTGGGCGGCTACCCCCTCGCCCTCATGGATGAGGCCAAGCAGGATGTGCTCAGTACCGATGTAGTTGTGGCTGAGGATCCTGGCCTCTTCCTGAGCCAGGACCACCACCCGCCGCGCCCGGTCGGTAAACCTCTCGAACATGCTCCGCGCCGCCCTTCTCAGCCACGCTCAGGCCACTCCCTAGCATCAAGATACATCGCGTTACCGGAATGGGCACCGCCGTGGCGGCATGCCGCAGCGTCGTCGGGATAAAACGCGGATGAAACGCTGGCCGGATCGCGGCCGAATATGTCCAGTGCCGGGTCAGCGGGCAGCTGGACGGCCAGCGGGCGGGGCGTCAGTCGGCTGGCAAGGCACCGTCCCCGCTCTCGGCACCGTCCCCGCTCTCGGCGCCGAGGCGCAGGCCGGGCTCTATCCCGCCCTCCCGGTGCCGCTCTTGCTGGCGCAGGAGCTCCTCCGTCAGGGCGGCCTCGCGGGCCTCCTCCGACTCCTCCGAGTCCTCCGGAGCCGCCGGCTCCTGGCTCAGCCGGTCCTCGTCACCGCCTGGTACCGATGCTTGGTCATTCATGGTCAGATCCTGCACCAGCCGGCCACGCGCGATGGCGGGTTCGGCACACCCTTGCCTGATTGCCCGCATCGCAGGGAGGATTCCTGACATGGAAACCAGTACGAATGCCGCGATATCCGCGAGCGCGACCATCGAATCGCTTTTCGGCGTGGCCGGCAAGATCGCCGTCGTGACCGGCGGATCGCGCGGCATCGGGGCGATGATCGCGGCTGGCCTGGTGCGGGCGGGCTGCCGCGTCTACATCACGGCCCGCAAGCAGGAGGCGTGCGACGCGAAAGCCGCCGAGCTGTCGGCCTTCGGCGAGTGCATCTCGGTGCCGGCCAACCTGGCGACCCCTGACGGCGTGCGCGCGCTCACCGAACTGCTGGCGCAGCGCGAGGACCGCCTGCACATTCTGGTGAACAACGCCGGCGCGACCTGGGGCGCGCCGCTCGAGCAGTATCCGCTCGACGCGTTCGACAAGGTCTGGAACATCAACGTGAAGGCCCCGTTCGACGTCACGGTCCGGTGCCTGCCGCTGCTGCGCGCCGCGGCGAGCGCGGCGGATCCGGCCCGGGTGATCAACATCGGATCCATTGACGGGCTCACCACCTCGGCCGTGCAGCACTACGCCTACAGCAGCAGCAAGGCCGGCGTGCACATGCTGACCCAGCACCTGGCTCGGGAGCTGGCCGGGGAGTCGATTACCGTCAACGCGCTGGCGCCGGGGCCCTTCGAGAGCAAGATGATGGCCTGGGCGCTGGACGATCCGCAGAGCCGGGCGGGCGTCGAGGCGCACGTCCCGCTCGGGCGTATCGGCCACCCCGACGATGTGGCCGGGGCCGCGATCTACCTGTCCTCGCGGGCGGGCCGGTACCTCACCGGCGTGGTGCTGCCGATCGACGGCGGCATCACCATCGGCGGCCGGTAACCAGTCGCCAGGCAGCTCGCCGCACGGCAGGTCCGGGCTTAGTCCTCGAGCGCGCCGGGATGAGCGGGAACGTCGACGGCATGCTCGCGCAGCACCGCCAGGGGCACGATCTGGAGGGCCCGCTCGTGGGTGGAGGCCAGCACGACGTGCGCCGCTGCCCCGTCATGGTGGGCCCGCAGCCAGTTGGCCGCCGTCACGCACCAGCGGTCCCCCGGCACGAGCCCGGGGAACTCAAACTGCGGGGCCGGGGTGCTCAGGTCGTTGCCGATGCCGCGCTGATGCTCCAGGAACTCGGCGGTCACGACCGCGCAGATCGTGTGGCTGCCGATGTCCTCGGGCCCGGAGTTACAGCAACCGTCGCGATAGAAGCCGGTGACAGGATCAGTGCCGCACGGCTCCAGCTCACCGCCCAGCACGTTTCGGTCGTTCATGGCAGAAGTATCCCCCACCGGTGAGCGCTACCATGCCGGAGCGCACCGCCAAGGGCGCGACCGGCCCGGTATCCGGCCTGAGACAGGGAGCTACGCCATGTGCGCCATGAGTGACCGGTTCACCGACGAGCTATGGAACGGCATCGCCGGCATCTACGGCGCCATCCTGGCCCACCCGTTCCTCGCCGGGCTCACCGACGGCAGCCTGCCGCAGGACGCCTTCGCGTACTACGTGGTTCAGGATGTGCTGTACCTGCAGCAGTACGCCCGCGCGCTCGCCGCCGTCGCCGGCCGGGCACCCGACAGCGCGGGAACCGAGACCTTCGCCCGGCACGCCGCGGGCATCGTCAATGTCGAGCGCCAGTTGCACGACACGCTCCTGGCCAGCCTCGGCATCGACCCCGCGTCGGTGGCCACGGCGCAGGCGGCCCCCACCACGCTGGCCTACACCAGCTACCTTCTCGCGGCCACCCAGGGCGGCTCCTACGCCGAGGGGGTCGGCGCCGTGCTGCCGTGTTACTGGATCTACTGGGAGGTCGGCAAGGAACTGCAGCGCCGCGGCTCCCCCGACCCGCGCTATCAGCAGTGGATCGACACCTACAGCGGCGAGGAGTTCGCCGGCGAGGTCCGCGAGGTGCTGGCCATCGCCGACGAACTGGGTCCCGGCCTGGCGCCGGCCGAGCGGGAGCTGGTCGGGCGGCATTTCCGGGCGACCAGCCGCTACGAGTGGATGTTCTGGGACATGGGCTACCGCCAGGAGCGCTGGCCGGTCTGAGGCCGGCGGGCCAGCTAGCGGTGCGGTGCGCCAGGTGCCGGGCGCCGACGCTGCTCGGGCCGGTCGGCGTCAGGTGCCGGGAGTCAGCTCCGGGCGACAGCGGTGTCGTAGAGGGCCTTGACGTTCTGGCCGAATGCCGCCGAGTAGGAGATGTCCGGCGTGTAGCCGCCCTGCTGGTATCCGCCGATCACGCCGATCACCGTGGCCGCGCCGATCGCCGTGCCCACGTCGACCAGGAAGGGGCTGCCGCTGGTGCCGTTAGTGAAGTTGTCGCAGTCGAACTGCAGCTGCGTGGCGCTGAAGACGATCGTGCGGTTCTGGCAGCTGATCGGCTGATCCTGAGCATCCGGGTAACCGGTCACGCGCACGATGCGCGTCCCGGGCTGGCCGATGCCCAGCCGCTCGCCACCGGTGACGCCCTCGATCGTCGCGCCGCCGCGGGAGCGTGCCACCGCGAGGAACGCCACGTCGTTGGCGGGATCGGCTGAGGATGCCCACGCCGAGTCGACAAAGATGCGGGTGACCTTCCAGACCCCGTAGGGCGTGGCGCCATTGTCGTAGGCCGGCACGAACGCCAGTCCGCTCGAGGCAGCGAGCGGGTAACCGGCCACGCAGTGGGCGGCCGTCACGAGGAGGCTCCCGGCCGGGCTGTCCACGACGCTCGCCGTGCAGAAGTGCGAGCCGAGCCGGCCGCCGCTCGTCGAGAACAGCGCGCCGACGGCCGGCGCCCGGGCCGCCGGGAGAACCGTCACGAGCGCCGACGGCATCATGACGGACGGCGAGACGGACGCCATCGGCCACGTCACCGCCACGAGCGTCATGATGAGGGCGACGGTGGCCACCATCCACCCCGAGCGCCAGTGCCGCAAACCCCGGTGCCGCAAACCCCGGTGCGGCAAACCCCAGTGCCGCAAACCCCGGTGCCGCGCCGCCCGCTCCCCGCGCCACTGCATAGCTCACCCGACCCGGTGTCTTGCGCGGCGATGGTGATCTGCCGCGCCTTACTCGTGATTGTGCCGGTCAGGGCCGAGATTTTGCTGTGTAAATGCTCAGATCTGCCCGGCAATGCCCGGCAAGCTCCCCAGTGGCGGGCATTGCCGGGTACGGACGCCAGCCGCCGGACGCCAGCCGCCGCCGCACCATGACCTCGGTGCGGCGGCGGCAGTGGCGCTGGCCTTCAGCCCGTCAGGCGGCCGGCCCGGTGCCCAGCACCACGTTCGCGGAATGCGACTGGCCGGACTGGTCCAGCCAGGTCACCGGCACGCTGTCACCGGGATGCCGGGTCGTCAGCGAGTTCCGCAGGCCGGTCGGCGAGCTGATGGTGGTGCCGCCGAGCGACACGATCACGTCCCCGGCTCCGATTCCGGCGTTGGCGGCCGCTCCGCCTGGCACCACCCCGGCGACGGGCGCGCCGTTGACTGGCGAGCCCGGCACGCCCGCCTGCCCGCTGGCCTGGCTGGAGATCTCGACGCCGAGGAACGCGGTGGGGCCGATGTGCACCGTGGCCGAGGCCGTGCCGGCCGTTATCTGGCTGGCGATGGACATGGCGCGGTCGATCGGGATGGCGAACGCCTGCTCGGTACCGGTCGCGGCCGCGGTCTGCTCGTTCGAGGCCGCGGTGTCCATGCCGATGACCTGGCCGGCGGTGTTGAGCAGCGGGCCGCCCGAGTCGCCGGGCTGGATGCCGGCGTTGGTCTGGATCATGCCGGTCAGGCGCTCGGAACTGCCGCTGCCCTGGTCTTGCGCGGTGATGGCCCGGCCGAGGCCGGTGACCCGGCCCTCGGCGACCGAGGGGAGGCCGCCGCGGCCGCCGGCGTTACCCAGCGCCACGACCTTCTGCCCGGTCCTGACCGCGCCGGAGTCGCCGATGGTCGCGGTCCGCAGGCCCGAGGCGCCGCTGAGCTTGAGCACCGCGACGTCGCGGGTGGCGTCATAGCCGGTGACGGTCGCGGAGTAGGTCTGGCCGTTCCCGACATCGGTGACCCTGATCGCGGTCGCGCCGTCGACCACGTGGTTGTTGGTCAGCACCTCGCCCGAGGAGGTGAGCACGATCCCGGTCCCGGCCGACTCCGCGCCCTGGGTACCCAGATTGGAGACGATGTCGACGACCGCAGGGTCGGTCATCTGGACGATGGAGGCCGTGCTCAGCACCCTGTTGCCGGTGAGCGCGCCGCCCCCGGAGCCAGGCAGGCCCACGGCCCAGGCCGTGGCGCCCGCGCCGGCGGCGAACGCCACTCCCGCGGCGACAACGCCCGCCAGCAGGCGGCGTGGCCGCCGGCGAGGCGGTGGCGGCGGAGCGGGGTACCAGCCCTCGGGGCCGGAAGGAATGCCAGGCCCCGCCGGGAATCCCGCGCCGGGCTGTGGCGACTGTGATTCCGGGTACGCAGGTCCCTGCGCCTCCGGCTGACCGTGGACGGTGTCCATGACGTTCATCCTCCGATGCATGCGCTCCCTCGGCGCACATCTCGATAATCGGAGATGAACCTGGACGTTAACTCGGGGCGTTCGCTGACAGTTTCCTGAATGCCGGCTGAAGCTGAAGATCAGCTGAACGCCGCCGCGTGTCCCGCGTGTCCCGTCAGCCGGTGGCGTTCAGCCAGCGAACCGGAGCGCCCGCGCCAGCGTGCCGGAATGGCTCAAGCTCGTCATCCCACGGCTGGCCCAGCAGTAGCGACAACTCCGCTTCCAGCGAGCCGCCCAGCGCCGGATGCCGGGGACCATGCAGGTCCCGCAGCGTGCCCAGCTCATTGCCCAGCTCGTCGGAGTGACCATGATCGAGATGGCCTGACCCGGCCCGTGAGGACGCCGCGAGCGCCATCGCCGCACGCAGGCGGCCCTCAGGAACGAGGATGTCGCCGTTGGCCGCCACGGCCGCGCAGAAGGTGCCCAGTCCCGGCGTGTAGCTGTAGCGAACCGCGTCACAGCCAGGACTCGCGTCCTCGGTCACCTCGAAACGCAGCCGGTTCCAGCCGGCTAGCGCCGAGGTCATCGCGCCCGAAGCTCCGGGCCGACCCTGCCAGTCGAGCTCGGCCCGGAGCGCTCCGGGCGATGCGGGCTGATCGACCCAGGGCAGGCTAACGGGTACACCAAGAACCCCAGCGACGGCCCACTCGATATGCGGGCACAACGCCGGGGGCGCAGAGTGAATCTGCAACACGCCACGTGCGAACACTCGACCTCCCTGCAGCCGACCAGGTGCGTCTTCCCCAACGACCTCGTCGCCCGCAGGCGCCGTGACAGCGCTGCCGCGCTCGGGTCACATTGTGCCCTACCGCCATCAGGGGCACCAGTACCAGGCCGCGCGGCGAGCCGGCTTCTGCGCGACGGTCCGGCGCGCTCTGGCCGGCGCATGATGTGATAGAGGGGTGAACCGGACAGACGGGGCGCCGACGTCGGCCACGGCGGCGGCAGCTACGCCGGCCACGCCGGCCGGCCCGGCCACGCCGGCCGGCCCGAACGGCGCCCGCGATATCGCGGCGCTGCTGTTCGTGGCCGAGATGTACGGAGCACAGCTCGACCAGCTCGCGGCGATACGGGGCGTCACTGACCGGCGAGCCGGCGACGTTGCCGCCCGGTGGGTCGCCCGGGGTCAGGCACAGGCGGGCCGGCTCGGCCCGGGCCCGCGGTGGGTCTGGCTGACGAAGGCGGGACTGGTCAGCTGCGGGCTGCCGTACGTGGCGAACCCGCCCGCGCTGTCGCGCCTGGCGCACATGCGCGCGGTCATCGCGGTCCGGCTGGCAATGGAATCGGTGCCGGCTTACGCGACCGCGAGTGCGCACTGGCGCAGCGAGCGGCGGCTGCGGGCGCGGCTGGGTGGCCGGCTCGGGCTCCGGGATCACCTGCCTGACGCCGAGGTCCACTGGCCTGAGGTCCCGGGCGGCGGAGCCGGCTCCGCCGGCGGCGGCGTTCCGTGGGCCGGCGAGTGCTGGGCGATCGAGGCCGAGCTGACGCCCAAGACCGTCAGCCGCACCACCGCCATCATGCGTGAGCTGCTGACGCGCACGGGCGACTACGGCTGCCCAGCCGCCGAGGTCCGGGTGCCGGGCCGGCCGCCGCGGCACGCGCGGGTGATCTACGTGTGCGCGCCCGCGGCGGTGGGCACCGTGACCCGGGCGCGGGACGCCCTGGGCGGCGCCGGGGCCAGGATCGAGATCCGCGCCCTGCCGGCCAGCGGGTACCTGCCGGCTACCGCCGGACGGCGGACCCGGAGGTGATCCGCTGGCTAGCCGTCCGGGCTGCCCGGCTCGCCGCGCGGGTCCTGGGGGTCCTGGTGCTGGCCGGCGGCCTGGTCGCGGCGGCGCCGGTCACGGCGGTCGCCGCCGTGACGACCTGGGTCGCCTGGCTGCGCGGCCTGCCGCCGACCCGGCTCTACCGGGAGGCGGCGTGGCTGGCGCCCATGGTCGCCGCCTGGCTGGCCGCGATCGCGGTCGTCACCGGGGCGTGGCAGCAGACGGCCGCCGCTCCGTACCTAGCCTGGACAGCCATGTGGCGACTGGCCGCGGCGGGTTCATACCCGCGCGCGGCGGTGGTGATCGCCCCCATCGCGTTACCACTTGGCATCGCGGCGGGCGGTGTGGCGTGGTCCTACCGGCTGCGGGCCATGGCATCGGCGGCCGGCGGGGCCTCCGCTGGCTCGGCCGTCTCCTTTGACCTGCGCCAGTGGCGCCATCAGGTCCGTGCCGCCGCGGCGCGGATAGCCGCGCCGGGCGCTGTGCCACTGACCACCGCCGCCGGGGATGTCGTCGTCGGGGCCGTCATCCGCGCCGTCGGTCACCCGGCCACCGCCCTGGCCCGGCTGCGCTACGAGCGGCTGCGCTCGCACCAGGTGGTGATCGGCGGCACCGGCACCGGGAAGACGACGCTGCTCCTGCGGCTGTGGGCCGCCTTCATGGCGACGGCCATGCGGCGCTATGCGGCCGGGCAGGGCCACGCCCCGCTGCTGGTCGTGCTCGACTGCAAGGGCGGCGGCGACGCACGGAAGATCGCCGACCGGGCGCGCCGGGTGCTGCGGGCCGCCGGGGCCAGGACGACCGCCATCTGGCCGGACGAGGCGAGCCTGTCGATCTGGGCGCTGCCGCCGCAGCAGCTGATCACCACGCTGGTGGACCTGGTCGAGCACGGCACCGGCGGCGCGGCCTACTACGCGGACATCCTGGACGCCGTGGTGGCCCTGGCGGTGAGCGCGCCGTGCGGGCCGCCGGCCGGCCGCGAGGACTTCCTGGCGCGGCTGGACGCGGGCTGGCTCACGCTCGCCTACCAGTCCGGCGGCGACGTGGCCCAGCTTGCGCTGATCCGCTCGGCGGCGCGCCAGATCGCCGACGTGGCCCTGCGCTACCGCACCCTGCTGCGCCGGCTGGGTCCCGGCCTGGACGGAAGCGGCCAGCTAGCGGACGCCGACGCCTGGTACTGCATCCTGGAGGGCACCGCCGAGGTCTCCGTCGCCGAGGCTCAGGCGCGGGCGCTCATCGACCTGCTGGCCAGCCACGTCACCAGCGGGCACCACGCCCGGGAGGTGCTCCTGGCGGTCGACGAGTTCAGCGCCGTCTCCCGCCGCCTCCCGATCTGGACTCTTTACGAGCGGGCGAGGTCACTGGGGCTCGCGGTTCAGGTGTCGGCGCAGTCCTGGCACGGCCTCGCCCCCGACGACACCGATCGCTACCGGATCGTATCGGCGGCGGAAGGCGGCATCTGGCTGCTGCGGACGCCGTATCCCGAGCCGGTCACCGAACTGGCCGGGCAGCGCCGCGCCGTGGACACCACCCGGCGCCTCATCCGCTACCCGCGCTGGAGCCGGGCGGGCATGGCGCAGGTGCGGGAGATACCGGTGGTCGACCCGGCGCTCGTCCGCAGGCTGGACGTAGGGCAGGTGGCGTATCTCTACCGGGGCGGCGTGACTTTCGTGCAGGTCAGCCGGCTCGTAGCCGCCCCGGCCGCGCTCGGCCCGGCGCCGGCGCCCGTGTCAGCGCCGGTCCCCGTGCCGGTGCCGGTGCCGGTCCCCGTGCCGGTGCCGGTGCCGGTGCCGGCCGATGCCGGACGGCAGGAGCCGGCCAGCATCCTGGTCGAGCTCGCCGACATCGGGCCGCTGCTTGACGCGGCGTTCGGACCGGAGCCGACCACCCGGCGGACGTCGGCAGGTGTCCGCCCCAAGGCGGCGGGCGTCAATCACGGACCAGAGCTTCCCGGCCAGGTGCCGGGAGTCGCCCGTCAGGAGGCCGGAAGCCCGGCTGAGCGAGCGGCCGGAGCGGGGCAGATGACGCTGGCCGCGGATCCGTTTCGGGCGCTTGGCCTGCCCGCCGACCCGGAGTTGACCGACGATGACGTCCGTGCCACCTGGCGCCGCATCGCGGCCGCCACGCATCCCGACCGCGGCGATGGCGGCGATCCCGCGGCGTTCGCCGCCGCCGCTGCCGCCTACAGCGACCTGCGAACCCCGTTCGGCCGCGGCGAGGCGCTCGCCGATCTCGCCGCCGCCACGCCACCGGGCGGCGGCGCGGCCGGGCGGCGCAGGCTGGCCCGGAGTCGCAGGCGAGCCCGGCGGCATGGGCCCGGCGACCGGGGCGCGGTGCCGGAACAGCGGGCGGGCGTGGCCGCGGGCTGGGCCGGGCGGGTCCGCCAGGGGCGTCCGGCGCGACTGGCGCTGCGGGTGCTCGCCGCCGCCGCCGTCTGCATCCTGGCCGTGGTCACCGATGGCTGGCAGCCCGCGAGCTCGGCGCTGATCGTCGGAGCGCTCACCTGGGTAGCCCGCAGCGGCCGCCATGACCTGGCCACGCGGCCGGCATCGGCCGGCTGGACGGCGCCCGCCCGGGACTGAGACCTCCCGGGCCCGGGACCGAGATCTCCCCCGCCGCTCCCCCGCCGCTCCTGCGCCGGCCAGCCGCGGGCTAGCCGGGCTCCGGCCCCGTCGCCACCGGGCGCGCCGGGTCGGCGACCCAGCCCGACCAGGAGCCCACATACAGGGCGGCCGGAATCCCGGCCAGGGCCAGCGCCAGCACCTCATGCGCGGCGGTGACCCCAGAGCCGCAGTAGGCACCAACGGGTGTCGCGCCGGTCACGCCGAACTCCGCGAACCGCTCGCTCAGCGCCCCAGGATCCCGGAACCTGCCGTCGGAAGCGACGTTCCCCGCGGTCGGGGCGCTGACCGCGCCCGGGATGTGCCCGGCCACCCGGTCGACCGGCTCGGTCTCCCCGCGGTACCGCTCCGCCGCCCGCGCGTCGAGCAGGACACCGGACCTGGCCAGGTCAGCCGCTGCCGCCGCGTCAAGCACGGGCAGCCCGCCGGGGCTGAGCGTGAGGCTGCCCGGCTGGGGCGCTGGATCCCGCGTGCTCACCGGCTGGCCGGCCGCGGTCCACGCCCGGCACCCGCCGTCCAGCACCCGGACGCGGTCATGGCCGAAGTAGCACAGCGTCCACCACGCCCGCGCGGCGACGGTGGAGTCGCCATCGTCATAGACGACCACCTGGCTGGACTGGCTGACCCCGGCCCGCCGCATCGCGGCCTGGAAGTCGGCGGCCGCCGGCAGCGGGTGGCGTCCGCCGCCGCCGGGCGGGGCGGCCAGATCCCGGTCGAGGTCAACGAAGACGGCTCCCGGCAGGTGCCCGGCGCGATAACTGTCGATGCCCGGCGGCCCGCCCAGCCGCCAGCGCACATCGAGGATCACGGGAGGCCGGTCGCCGGCCAGCGCCGCGGCAAGGGTGGACACATCGATAAGTGGACTAGCCGGATCGCTCATGCCGGTGGACAACTCCCCATTTTCTGTGGATAACCTGATCGGCTTCCCCGCCCCGGCTGTGGACAAACAGCCAGTCCAGCCAGCGGCCGGGGCACCCGCGCGCCTCGCTCTCCCCACGCCCGTGGCACCCGGCTCAGGGCGTTCGAACCACCAGCGGCGCCCGGCCGAAACCAGCGGCGACAGGTCACCGTCGCTGCGAGCCTGCTCAAACGCCGACCGACAAACATGAGCGACAAGCGCGGCGTTAATCCGGCCTAGTAGTTTCGCCGGCACGCCGCCAGGTACGTCAGCCGAGGCCGTAGACCAGCAGGGGGACCAGCTGGTCGGAGGCGGCCAGCGAGCCGTGCATCCCTACCAGCGCAGTTTCCCGAGGCTCCGCGCTTGTCGCCACGACTGCCCAGGATCCGGCGCAGGCGGCCACCACGTCGCCGATCCGGTCCGACAGGCCAGGGTCCACGGGCCCGAACCAGCCCTCGGCGATGGCCTCGTCCCGGCTGGCTACCCAGGCCGACGAGCCCAGCGTCTCCCGCCAGTTGTCCAGCACGTCCGCGGCCGCTCCTGCCTTGGCGTAGACGTGCCGGGCCCGCGGCTCGCCGCCGAGGATCGCGACACCGTCCCGGAGCTCGGGGACGGCGTCGGCATCGAACCGGTCCGCCGCGCCCACATCGACCATTCCGTGGTCCGCCGTGATGTACAGGGCCGTGCCCTGCGGCAGCGCCCCGGCCAGCTGCTCGGCGAGCCGGTCGACGTGCCCGAGCTGAAATCGCCAGGCGTCGGACATGCAGCCGCACACATGACCGGTCGAGTCGAGCCCGGCCTCGTACACCAGTGCGAGTGCGCGCGGCTCCTGCTCCAGGGCGGCTGCGGCGGTGCCGGCGAGCGCACCCAGGGTGTCGGCCGATCGGTAGAGCGCTCCGCGCATCACCGCCGTCGACAGGCCGGAGTCACGGTAGGACCCCTGAGCGACGCGGAACGCGGCGACGCCCGCGGCGGCGGCACGCTCGAAGATCGTCGAGGCCGGCTGCCAGGAAACCGGGTCCACTCGCTTATCCCAGCGCAGCGCGTTGAGCAGCCGCCCGGTGCCCGGAACGGCGACCTGGTAGCCCAGCATGCCGTGCTGGCCCGGCGGCAGGCCGGTGCCCAGTGAGCTCAGGCTGGTCACCGTGGTCGCGGGGAAGCCCGCCGTGAGCGGGCCGCCCGACATGGCCAGCTCGGACAGGAACGGCGCCGCGGCCTGGTGCTCACGCAGCAGGCCCCAGCCCAGGCCGTCGATCACCAGCAGGCAAGCGCGCTCGGTGTCGGCCAGGCCCAGCGGATTCGCCTCGCCGGGAACGCCGAGCGCGGCCAGCACCGAGGTCGCGAGGTCCGCCAGCGTGCTCTCGCCGTACCGGGGGATCAGGGGCGCGGCCGACGGCCACTGCGTGGCAGCGGGCGGCTCGCTGCCCTGGCCGCTGGTGCCGACTGCCTCGGCGCTCGTCATGGGCTGCCGGTGGCCGCGGCCAGGGCCTGGGCGAACGCCAGGACCTGGCGCACGGCGTCCTCGCCGTCCGCAGCCTCGCTGACCCGCAGAGTGAGATCGTCGGCCGTCATGGTGCCGGTATACCCATGATCGGCCTCGCAGTTCTCGTCACCGCAGTGCGCGGGCTCCAGTTCGATGTGCGACAGCGCGTTCCAGCCGATGGTGAGGACGACCTCGCTGGGCATGGTGACCCCCGGCACGTAGGAGGCCGGATCGGGGATCGCCCTGGTGAGCGCCACCGACGAGATGCGCGAGAAGCGGACAGCCTCGGTGCTGGTCTCAGCCTGCGGGCGGGCGTCGGGATCGGTCTCGTCCGCCGGGTACTCGTCGGTATGGGAGTAAACGAGCCGCGTCGGGGTCAGCGCCAGCACGGTCATGTGCCGTCGTACTTCCATGCCGGGATCGAAATGCGCGTCATGATGCACGGCGAAGGAGACAACCGGCTCGGAGCCGACCGCGGACGACACCGCATCCGCGACCAGCCCTGGGTAATAGCCGCTCCGCTCGATCGCGGAGAGCATTCCGCCTTCGGCCGCTCGGGTATCTGTCATCTCCCCATCCTGCACTGTCTCGGGTCCCTCGCTCATGCAGTGCGGTTCAGTTGCGCAGGGCTGCCAGGCTGTGCCGCGTAGGCCGGCGCGATGCCAGCCAGGTCCACAACAGTGTCACCGTGCGGCTCGGGCAGGTCAACGGCCCCGGCGCCAGCCGACGGTCGCGGCGGCGACGCTGCCCCGCCACCCCGGCCCCGGCGGGCCAGCAGGCCGTTCACCGGGGCAGGGACCGCATCGAGCGCGGCCCGGACCGCGGGCAACGCCGAGAGCACCTGCCGTTGCGCGTCGTCAGCAAAGCTGACCTCGCCGTGGAAGACCTCCACTGTCCGCCATTCGGCCATGCCAACCACGATAAGCCCGTGCGGGCCCATCGACTCCGTCCCGGACGTGACCAATATCCCTCGCGGCGACCGAAACTAGCCTGCGGTCCCTTCTGTCCGCTGATAGCGCAACACCACCATCCGGCCGGCGTGGCTGACCCCCGTGAGCCGCGGTTCCGCCAGCCGGGGGCTATCCAGGTCCCCCAGCCCACCCAGGTCCCCCAGCCCACCCAGGTCCCCCAGCGCGCCCAGGTCCCCCAGTCCGCCCAGGTCCCCCAGTCCGCCCAGGTCCCCGAGGGCATCCGCATCCCCGAGCACGCTCACGTCGCCAACGCCGCTGAGCAAGCGCGGCGCGGCCTCATCGGCCACGAGCAGCGGGGCGACCGCGAGCTGGAACTCGTCGGCCAGGCGGGCCGCGAGGAACTGGCTGAGCACCATGACGCCGCCCTCGACCATCAGCACGCCGACGCCCCGCCCCGCGAGGTCGGCCAGCATCCGGGGCAGCGACAGCGGATCGCCGCAGCCGATCACCGTCGCCGCCGAGCCGAGCCGCTCCCGCGCCTGGCCGGCCGCCGCGGCCGGGGTGTAGACGAGCTTGTCAATGCCATCGTCGGCGAAGAACCGGGCCGCCGGATCGAGGTCACCACCCGCCGTCAGCGTCACGCGCGCCGGGCTCGCCGGCAGGCCCCGGCGCAGCCGATCCTTGCGCCGGGCAGCGGACCGCACGCGCAGGCCGGGGTTGTCCCGCCGGATCGTCGCGCCGCCGACCAGGATCGCGTCAGATCCGGCTCGGACCTCGTCGACACGGTCCAGGTCGGCCGCGTCCGACAGGATCAGCCGCTGATCGGTGGCATCGTCAAGGTAGCCGTCGGCGGACATCGCCGCCGACAGCAGCACGTACGGCCGGCGCGCCACGCTGCCTCCTGGTCCGCGCGGACTTGTTCGGGCACAACCCGAGGCTACCGGCGGCGGCCCCTAGCGCCGGGATCACCCGCTGAGCCAGGCTCCCCGCCGCGCCCAGCCGCCCAGCCGTCGCCTGCGGGCCGTACGCTGCTGTGCCATGCCCTGGGCTGGACTGCGGCTGGCCGTGACGCTGCTGACGGTTATTCCGCTGCCCGCCGCCCGCCGCCCGGCCGTCGCGGCACCGACCCGGCAGCAGGCCGGTGTCGCTATGTGCTGGGCGCCGGCCGTCGGCCTGCTGCTTGGTGGCATCGCGGCCGGCGTGCTCTGGGTCGCCAGCCACCC
>Ga0307374_10009467_pt1 | contig 14349 bp, 14 predicted proteins | sample OX3MG_FD_202532 | JGI IMG/M metagenome (GOLD analysis project Ga0307374, IMG submission 202532) | Soil microbial communities from Risofladan, Vaasa, Finland - OX-3 | ecosystem: Environmental > Terrestrial > Soil > Coastal area > Acid sulfate soil | place: Finland: Risofladan, Vaasa | collected... | reverse complement strand
GGAACGCGCGCAGCTCGGCGGCGAACAGGGCCAGGCCCGACTGGCCATCGTGACGCACCTTCACAATCCCGGCCCTCTCCGCACGGGCCTGCCCGCCGGTTACACGCGGTCACGCCCGGCTGCTACACCCAGCCCTCTGGTCTTCCGAAGTTACTCCCGATAACGGAGGGTTGCGAATATCTCGCCATTCCGGAGTCGGGTCGGGAGCAGGTGAGGTGATGATGTCTGACGGTAGGGCCCAGGGCCTTTATTCCGCCGGTTTGCTGTGCCACGCCTGGTGACCTTGGCCAGGTCATTCCTTTTCCTGCTCCCGCCACTTCGAACCGGGCGTGCGGTTCTCCCGCACCCGGCTCACCGACGCCGTTCACCGGCGGCATGCGGTTTCTCCCGCCAGGGCTTGTTCGCCCTGGGCGGGACGACGACTCCAGACATGCTGATCAGGCCGCACCGGTCGGGCGAGAGGTAGGCGACCACGCTCAGGCCGAACCGCCGTCCGCGTTTGTGCCGCTTCCCGACGAAAATCGCCAGCCGGATGGTCGCATAGTCCCTGATCTTGGCGAAGCGGGCGGCGGAGTGGCCGTACCTGAAGTACGCTATGCAGCCGCGCAGGAACATGTTGATGTCCTGCACTACCGCCTCGGGCGGCAGCAGCAGCCGGGACCGGACCGTGAGTGCACGGATCTGGTCGCGGGCGTGCCGCATCGCCTTGCCTGCGGGCCAGCGGGCGAGGAACACCACGCCTCTGCCGGCCTGCCAGCCCCGCGACCGCACCATCTGGTGGTGGAAGCCCGGGAAATCAAAGCCGGGACCGCCCTCCTCCAGATGGATGATGGCGGTCCTGGCCTCTTTCGGCTCCAGGCCGAGATCGGCCAGCAGTTCCCTCATTGCGGACGCGCGAGATTGCCCGCTGACGTGGGGTGCGCTCGTCGGCGGGTGTGCGCGGGGGCGGCCGCGCCGCGGTGCTACGGGGGCGCGGTTGCGGGCGGGAGCCAGGGGCCATCGGTGAATAGCCAGGTGAGGGCGTCGAGGGCGTCGATGCCCCATTTGGCGGCGGTGGACAGGTAGGACTGGACGATCGCGAAGTCGGCCAGGCCGAGCAGGGTGCGCCAGGTCCCGCCGGAGGTGCGCTGCTGGACCTTGACCGGGCGGACGTCGCGTTCGGCCTTATGTGGATATCCACATAAAGCGGATTATGCCGAGTTCGGGGTTATGCCGTCATGGCGCTGGAAGCCTTGGCCGTGCAGGGGTGATCGCGCCGCCGAAGCGGCATAACGCCTGGTGTTGTCAGAGGTTTTCGAGGAACGCCAGGAGCGGGTCGGAGGGCCGGTAGCGGCCTGCGGGGATGTCGGGCGGGGTGGTGAGCGCGAGGGCGCGTTCCTTGGTTTCCAGGTCGGCGTGAACGTAGGCCTGGGTTGACCTGATATCAGCGTGGCCGAGCCAGAGCGCGAGGACGGCGATGTCGACGCCGGCGTGCCGCAATTCCATGGCGTTGGAGTGGCGGAGGGTGTGCGGGGAGATGGTTTTCTCCGCCAGCGACGGGCAGGCCTGGCTGGCGATCAGGCGGTACCGGGCCACCCGGGCGGCGACCGCGTCGCGTGTCAGGTGTCCGCCTCGCCTGCTGGGGAACAGCGGGTCGCCGTCCTGGCCGGCGGTTGTGGTGAGCCAGTCGCGGAGAACGGTGATGGTCTGCTCGTCCAGCGGGGTGCAGCGTTCCTTGCGTCCTTTGCCGGTGCAGCGGATGTGCGCGCCGGTACCGAGGCGGACGTCGCCGCGGGTGAGCTGGGTCAGTTCCGAGACCCGCAGCCCGGTGCGCAGCAGGACCAGCAGCATCGCGTGGTCGCGGCGGCCGGTCCAGGTGCCGCGGTCGGCGGCCTCGAGCAGGGCCGTGCTCTCGGCCGCGGTAAGCCAGGTAATGAGGGTCGTTGCGGTGCGGCTGCCGTCGATGGCCAGGACCTGCTGGATGACCTCGGCGTCCTCGGGCGCGCGCAGGGCTGCGTACCTTAGCAGAGGGCGCGGATCGCGGCCAGGCGGGCGTTGCGGGTCCGGGCGCTGTTGTGCCGCTGGTGCTGCAGGTGCTGCAGGAAATCAGTGATCAGCTCGGCGTCGAGCTGCCGCAGGTCCAGTTTCCACGGCGGGGTGCCGGTGGCCTGCTGGGCGTAGGTGAGCAGCACGCGGAAGGTATCGCGGTAGGCGGCGATGGTGTGCTCGCTGGCGTGCTTCTGGGTGATCATCCGGTCGGTGAAGAACCGCTGCAGGATCGGGGCGAGGCTGGCCATCACGGCTCCGCGGGCCAGCCGGCGGGGTGCTGCCTTCGGGCGCTGGCCATTCTCCCGGCGGCCAGGCCAAGCAGCGCGGGATCGGCGGAGATGTACCAGTAGGTGGACCGCGGGCCCGCATGCCCGAGCCAGCTCGACAGGACGGGCATGCGGGCATCGACGTCGGCGCCGGCCTGGTACCAGCCGATCAGCGTATTGACGGCGAAGGTGTGCCGGAATGACTTGAGCACAGGCCGGGTCCGCGGCGAGCGGGCCCGCAGCCCCGCCGAGCGGGCCAGGCCCGCGAACACCTCGTCTGCCACGCGCGGGTGCAGCCGGGTGCCGCGGACGGAGACCAGGAAGCTGGGCCCGGCGGGGTGCGGGCACAGCTGGTCGCGGCGGCGGGCGTAGCCGACCAGCGCCGCCACCGTGGTCGCGTGCAGCGGAAGCTGGCGGCAGGCGCCGTTCTTGCTGCTGGTGATGGTGACGTCGCCGGCGTCCAGGCCGACGTCGTCCCGGTCCAGCGCGAATGCCTCACCAGGGCGCATCCCTTCTCTCAGGGTCTGGATCCTGTCGCATGACGTTGCATGAACCGGTCATCTGACGGGGTTGTGCGGCGCGTCTCCCAGGGTGTTGCGCTCGTGGCTGGTAGTTAAGCGGTAACGTAGCATATTTCCTTATTCGCGTTCTTCGAGTTTGCCTAGTATCCGGTAAGCGTGCTGCTCGAAGTCATAGTCCCCTCGGGGAACCGCGTAGGGGAATATGCCGGCCGCGGCCCACAGCCGGACCGCGTCGATCGCCCCGAAGACTTTTGCGAAATCCGGGTGATGCAGGCGGTAGCCGGTGACGAACTCGGCGCGGGCAGTCTGGTCCGCGAGTTCGCGGTCCCAGAGTTTCGCGAAGTCAAGCAGAGGATGGCCGAGTGCGGCGTGCTCGAAGTCGACCATCCAGATCGCGCGCCCACCGGGGTCGGTGTGGAGGTTGCGCCAGCCGATATCGCCATGTAGGAGGCAGGTTTCCTGGCCCAGGTCCGTGCCGGCGCGGTTGGTTATCGAGTCATGGAGGCGGCGGATGCGGCCGGCTAGGCCGGTGTCAAGGCGGGCCACCTGGGCGGTCTTTTCAAGGATCAGGGCATTAACGTCGCCGTACCTGCGGAGCTGCGGATCTGTGGTTCCCCTTGTCTTGGCGTGAAGCCTGCCGAGCAACTCGCCTGCGTCCTGGATCTGCTGTGGGGTTGGCGTGAAGGTCCGGAAATCGTGCCACTGGTAGGCGAGCCAGCGATGTGTTTCGTCCAGCGCGCCGTGGCGGATGAGCCGCGGCGTTCGGATTGTGGTCCCGGACAGAATCTGGGCGGCGCGGACCTCCGCTGTGTAGTAGCCAGGGCTGTCGCTGATCATTTTCACGAAGAGGCTGGTTCGATCCGGGAGGGTGCCCCGGTAATGGGTGTTGTGGTGCCTGAGAGCGCCGGGCAGGACGACTTCAGTGAGCGCGCAGCCGAGTTCAGCTTCGATCGCGGTCCTGATGCCCGTCAGGGTCATGACTGCTGACGCTGGCTGATTTGCTCCCAGGTCCGCCGGTTGCTCTCCCAGGACAAGGCGTCGCTGACCTCGCCGGCGGCGAGCCAGCGGAAGTCCTGATGCTCGCGGCGGTGAATCGTCACGTCGCTATGCGGGGCGCGGGCGGTATAGAGGGTCTTGCTGATCGTCAGGTCCGGCGAGATCTCGACCAGCAGCCCGGATGCGATCTCCGTGAGATCGGCCGCGTCCAGGCTGAATCCGGTCTCTTCCCAGATCTCCCGCAACGCGGCCTCGGGAGGCTTCTCGCCTTCCTCGATACCTCCGGTGACGGGCTGCCAGAACGCCTCATGTTCCCCGGGCCGGGCGGGGACTTGCAGCAGCAGCACCTCTCCTTCCGGATTGAGCAGCCAGCATTCGATGCTGTTCTTGATCACCACTTGCGTCCTTTCTGCCGGGGGCGAGCGCGGGTCTTCTAGCTCGGCGGAGCATAGAGCGCCCGGCCAACATGCGCTGCCCAGTCTTGCGGGAGCGGCTGATCCGGACGATAGCCAAGGGCCCACCCTGTGATCATTTCAGGCGCCAGGAGGGCGGGCGGATGCTTTCCGCCGCCGAGTCCAAGCCAGTCGACCTGGTACCCGGGGTCTGTCCCGGCGACGTCAGCGGACCGCAGGGTAGCGGTAATGGCGGCGGTACGGAGCCGCCGGCACCAGGTCGCGTCAGGCGCCCGCTGGAGCGATATCACAGCCGTGATCGGGCTCCAGGCTCGCATGGTTATCTGGCAGAGCCGCTGCGCGGCCGGAATGTCAAGGTAGTGCTTGTCCTTCTGGGGTGGGTACCGGCGTGTCAGGTCGTCCTCGGAGCAGCCGAAACCGGCAAGGGTATCGCGATGAATGTTCAGTCCGAATGGCAGCGTTCCGGCGGCCAGGACCGGGCCGCGCTGACCGACCACGCATCGGTCCACGCTGACTACGGGTACCCGCAACTGCCGGGCGAGCTTGAGGGCGAGATCGGTCTTCCCGGCTCCTGCCGGGCCGGTGATCAGCAGTCCTGAACGCGGGCCGCCGATGACTGCGGCGTGGCAGAGCCGAAATCCGCGTCGGCCGCCTCCGTGAATGAGCAGCTCACGCAGAACCTTGCTGGCCCATGTCGCGGCTGCTTCTGTGGTCGTGGCGGTCATGAGCATTCTGCTGTCCTCGCGCAACACGATTGGCCCGTCCTCGTACCGGGCGATCCACGGCCGTCCGGGCAGCCACCGGACCGGGAAGGCGCCCCGGCCGGTCCGGTGGCTGGCGCGAGCTTGTGCTGACCGGAGCGCCTCGGCGATCTCCGGCGGTGCTTCGTGCCTGGTGATTACCAGCGTGCCGAACGGCTTGATATCGGAGCTGGCCAGTTCCCCCGACAAAGGCCAGCTCAGCGGTGGCGGGCTTGAGTGGTCGTCAGCGATCAGGACCGTTCCGGGCGCGGTGTCGAGCAGGCGCCGGTGACCAGTGGTGATCACGCTGTCGCTGCGGGCCGCGAGCCATCGCGATGCTGCGGTGTTCACGGCGGCTGCCTCCGGCGCCGGACCTGGCCGAGCTCCTCTGCGATCTGGCTGAAGGAGCTGGCTGCGAAGCGCTCTGTCGCCGCCGCCCATGACCAGGGGACCGTATCTGGGTTGAAGGCCCCGACGAGGGCGCCGGATATTGCCGCGACTGAGTCCAGGTCCCATCGCGCCCTGCGGCGCAGCAGCACGGACATGAGCTGCCGGTAGGGATATCCGGAAAGGCCCAGGCAGATGCCGGCGACGGCGGATGACCTGGCCGCCACGGCCATGCCGACTGTGTCTTCCAGGTAGTCGACGTACTTGTCCAGCCGCGCGAATCGGCGGGCGGCGGCGGTGTGCTCCACGATCGCCTTTCCGACTTCGGTCCCGCCGCCGGCTACGCGGCCGAGCGCGCTTACCGCCGGTCTGAGAGCGGCGAGCGCGTCCTGGGGGCTGTCGCCCGCTACGGCATGGCTGATGAGCATCGTGAACGCCAGGGCGGCCATTACCGCGTCCGGGTGGCCGTGGGTGAGCGTGACGGTCTTGAGGGTGTCGTAGCAGATGTCGCCCAGTTCGTGCGGCTGGTAAATGAACCCGACTGCCGCCGACCTGGGAACGCATCCATTGGTCGCCCCGTCCGCGGCGACGTAGAGCGGTCCTGCCGCCGCCTTGAGCTTGTATACCTGGCGGCCGCCGTGGGGGTTGATGATCCTCAGCTTAGCTTCGAGCGCTTCCCGCGAGACGGTTCCGGTGGCGATGATCGTCGCGGCCAGCGCAAGCGCGAGCACCGTGTCATCAGTGATCCGGCCCCCGAAGACGGCCGGGGGATCGCCTCCGGCCGCCAGCGCGTCGAGCATAGCGACGCTTTCCGCTTCCAGTTGGTGCTCCGGGCGCTTGTCTATCAACTTGCCGGTCGCGTCTCCCACCGCGAGGCCAGCGATCGAGCCACGGATACGGTCAGCGGCGCGGGTTTCGTCGCCCCGCCGCGGCGGGCTGCCAGCAGCCTGCCGGGCTAGCATGGACAGCGCCCGGTCCAGGCTCACCGAGCCGGGCTCGACGATCACGACTCCTGGCCCGGGGACCAGGAGATGGGACGTTATCTTGTGGGGCACGGCCAGGCACCTCAGGCCGGCGGCGCGGGCGGCGGCGATGCCCTGCGGGGAGTCCTCCGCCGCGACGGCCTGATCCGGCCCCACGCGGACTTGCGCGAGAGCCGCCAGGTACGCGTCCGGGGCGGGCTTGCGGGCACGGTCCGGGTGGCGTCCGACAACGGCTTCGATCAGCGGCATGAGATCAAGGCGGGTCAGGGCATCGCGGACCCGGTCAGCCTTGTTATCGGTGACCACGACGCAGCGCACCCGGTCCGCCGCGGCTTCGCGCAGCCAGCCTTCGATGCCCGGCCGGACTGGCAGCGCTCCCACTTCCTCGTGATACCTGGCCCGCACCCGGCGGGTCACATCCTCGCCATCGGGCAGGCTCCGGCCGAGTCGCTGCTCAAGCAGCGCCGACACGGGAGGTTTCCGGGAAAGGTCACCTGGCACCGAGCGGTTGGCTGCCCAGTGCCCGGCCCACGCGTCGGTCGATAGCAGCAGGCCGCGCTCGCGGAACTCGTCCCGCCATACCCGGTAATGGACGTATTCGGAGTCGATGATCACGCCGTCAAAATCCAGGAATAGGACGTCCACGTTATTCCAGTGCCGCAAGGGCGGCTCTTCGCCGCTCACCGGCGGTCGCTCGCCGTGGTCGCGCCTAGCTGGGACAGGCAGCGGCCGATTATCTCCAGCGTCTCGGCGGCGGCGCGAAGCTCGCCGCCGCCTGACTGGCCGGCGGCGATGCGGTCGGCGAACGCCGCCAGTTCCTCGGCGTATCCCTTGCGCGCCCATCCGCGGTAGAGCTGGCCGGCCTCCCAGCCGAGCGTGGCCCGGTCCCTGATGGAGCCGTCCGTGCCCGACCAGGTAGGCGATGTCGTGATCCTCACGCGGTCCTTGGTGTCCACCTCGATCAGGTCCCCGGAGGTGGTATGCAGCCATGCCGTGACCTGGTACGCATGTGATCCGGTGGCGGCGCTGATCGTTGCCAGCGCGTCACCCGACGGGCTGGTGAGCCTCACGCTGACCACGATCTCGCCGGGACGGGACGAGGGCACCCGGACGGCGTCTACGGCCCCCACCCCGCCGAGCAGGTGCCGTGCCCAGTCAAGCGGGTGGATCATCATGTCGTACATGGCCAGCTCAAGCGGGCCAAGATCCCAGCCTTCCCTGGCAAGCACATCCGGGAAGGTGACCGCCACGTCCGCCAGCCGCACTCCCGCGTCATGTGAGGCAAGCCAGTTGTCCACGACCCGGTGGGACGGGGCGTGCCGCCACATGGTCCCGACTGAGACCACAAGCTGCCCTTCCTCCGCGGAAAGCGCCAGCTCCCGGACCGCCCCTGGCTCGGTTCCGAGCGGTTTTTCCACGAAGACATGCTTGCCCGCGTCAAGCGCGGCCCGCGTGAGCTGGACGTGCCCGGAAGGGTCAGTGCTGATCAGGACGGCGTCAACGGGCAACTGGAAGGCGTCGCTCGCGGCGGCCAGAACAGGTATCCCAGGCAGCCGCTCGGACGCGACGGCGCGGACGGCCGGATCGCGCTCGGCTACGGCGGCCAGCGTGAACCGCTCGCAGCCGATCAGGTTCGGCAGTAGGCTGCGGCGGAAATGGCGGCCGAAACCGATGGCTGCGATAGAGATAGTCACGTTACTGCTCCTGGTATAGAGGTGTTTGCCGCGGTCTGGCATCTACTTCGCTGGCTGCCGGGCCTCGATGGTCTGGCCTGTGACGTGGCGGGAATCCGGGGACAGCAGCCAGCGGGCCAGCGGCAGGCTGTCGGTCACGGGAGGTAGCGGCGGATGGCCGCTGGCGCGACCGCGGATGGCCTGCTTGGCGGCGCGGTGCGCTGAGGCCAGATGGGTCTCCGCTGATATTCCGATGATGTTCGCCCGGACCCCGGTTCCGGCTAGCTCACTGGCCAGGCACCTGGTGTACTGCTCAAGCGCCGCTTTCGCAGCCCCGTATGCGGAGAGCAGGTCAACGGGGGTCCGCGCCGCCAGCGAGCCAACGGCGATAATGCTGCCCTGCCCGGAGCGCCGCATCTCGGGCACCAGAGGGGCTAGCAGCCGGATGAACCCAAGCAGCGTGACGTCGAGGACGCGGGCGGCGGCGTTGGCGTCAACCTGCCAGGCCGGGCCTACGGACCCGGAGTCCGCCGCACAGTACACCAGGCCGTCAACCCGGCCTAGTTCGCTGACAGCAGCCGCCGCGAATCGCGCGACCGCCTCGGCGTCGGTGACATCAACGGGCAGGTACCGCAGCCCGCGCGAGCTTGCGCCTGGCCGGCGAGCGCCGGCGATGACCTGGTGCCCTTCCGCGGCGAGTTCGGCCGCCAGGGCCGCGCCGAAGCCGCTGCTCGCACCGGCCACGACCACCGCCAGCGGCGCGGTCAATTCATTCTCCTGTTTCCGGGGCTGTTACGGTGCCGAAGGGGGCAGCGGACGCCAGCGTGAGCGGCAAGCAGTTCCTGTGCTGAGCGGGCATGGGTGATGTAGCCGGGCCTGGCGTAGTCATGCCAGTACGCGAGCGCGCCGACGCAGTGGACTATCAGGTAGAAGCGCACCATTTCGCTAGCGTCGCCGTCAGATGCGCCGTAGCCTTCGAGGAATTCCCGCCATGAGGCGGTATCGGCGGCCCGGAAAGTACGCCACCATAGTTTCCCCAGGTCGCTGAGGGGATCGCCGCCGCGTGACTGGTCGAAGTCGCAGAGCGTGACGCGCCCGTCCCCGCGCACCAGGATGTTGGCGGGCTTGAGGTCGTGGTGAAGTATCCGCGGGACCAGGTCACCGCCGAGGCTGGGGAGGTGCCGATCGAGATAGGCAAGCAGCCGGTCTGCGTCCTGTCCTGGCAGCGGCAGTGATTCCAGCCGGCTCGCCAGGCGCCGTCGCAGGAAGCACGGCCAGGACTCGGCGGCGAGCGATCCCAGCGGGCCGACGCCGGGCGCCGGGATGTCGTGCAGCCGCCTCAGGCACGCGGCGATTTCGGACGCCAGGCGTCTATCGTCCGGTCCGCCATCAAGGGGCCCGGCGAGCGGAAGGGCCTCCAGCCGCGTCATGGCAAGTGTCTGATGCCTCTCGCAGGTCGCGACCAGCCAAGGGCTGAGTCCGGCAGGTGCCAGTGATCGCAGCGCGAGCACCTCGCTGCGGAAGCGCTCGCTCCTCATGTAGCCCTTGACGAGGATCGCCCCGCCTGGAAGCGCGGTTACGGAATTCTCGTAGCCTCCGTCTCCGGTAGGGCTGCGCCGTGGCGTGCCTGGCACGCTGCCGGGACACCATGGCCGCTCGCAGTTGCTCATTGAGGCCGCTCAGGGTTGGCTGCGGCGGAGGTCGCGCGCGGTTGCTTGGCGAATGTGACGCTACCGCCGGACAGCCGGGCGCGGATCGTGCTGGCAGCGAGCCGCCAGGCACCGGTCGTGCGCCAGAACCGGCGGGCGATGCTCGCGGCGGCCAGCGCCGGAACCGGCACGCGCCAGGCGGCGGTGTCGAGTTCCTGGTCCAGGACCTTCCGCATTACCGCCGTCTGGGCGATCGGGAACATCCACCAGGCGATGGCGAGAATGCGATGTGCCATTCCGCGGCGCAGCAGCCCTGGCGTCAGCGCGGCCGCGACCCACGGGTAGACGGTCATCTCGGCGGTGTCCGCGATGCCCATCGCGGACAGGCGCAGGCGGTCGGCGTGGCGGGCGCCTTCACGGTCCCTGGTCGCGGCGAGCGCGGATGGCCAGCTGACAACCCCGCGGGCGATGAACTTCAGCGATCCGAAATGGGCCGCGATCGTGTCGGGCAGGTCCACGCGGTTCAGGACGGGCACCGTCGTGAACCAGGCGCCGCGCAGAAACAGGCGGTAGCCGAGCGGCACATCATCTACGAACGGGAAACCGCCCGCCGCGCGCAGCGCGTCCCTGCGGATGAACATCCCGGCACCGACCAGGTACATCGGCATCCGCCGGCCGTGATCAGCCTGGTCGAGCTTCCACCTTTCCACTCCGAGGCTGCGGCAGGCGTGGTGCAGCGCTTCGGTGAGGATGACCGAGCGGGCGAGCAGTCCTGGGGGCGGTCCGGCGAGGGTCGTGGTGCCCAGCGGAACTACCTGGATGACCTCAACGGTTCTGGCGCTTGCGACAGCGGCGACCCACGCCGCTGTGCTGGCATGGGGCTGGGAATCGAAGTCGAACACCCCGATCCAGGCCTGATCCTCCGCCACTCCAGCGCCGGGTCGCTTTCGGTCCAGCTGAGCGACGGCCCAATTCAGCTGCGAAGCCTTGTTCCCGGCAGGGCTGGGATCGTTCAGGATCGCCATCCGCTCCGGGTCAATGGCCGCAAGGGAGCGCTCGATGATGTCCTTGGTCGTTTCGCCTCCGCAGCCCGGCGGCTGCTCTCGGTCGGTGGTCACGAACCAGATGCTGGCCTGGGGGCACGCGTCGCGGACCGCTGCGAAGGCCGCCACGGTTCGCTGCACGTAAGGCTGCTCGCGCAGCGCTGGCACCAGCAGATGGAGTACCGGCGCACCTCCCGCCGCGTCGCGGTGGCGGGGCGCCGCCTGCGGTCTGAGCGCGGTCTTCGCGGTGGCCCTGGCGCGCAGCAATGTGGCGATCTCCCACGCGAGGTGAGCAGTGACGGCTGCGGTGGCGAGTCGGCGGAACTGGTCAGGGGACAGGGATGGCATCGGGCCGTCCTTCCAGTACGGCTGCGAGGAGCTGAAGCCCGCGCGCATACAAGGCGAGCTGGCGGCCGGGATTGTCACGATGCAGCGGCACCATCGATAGGAACTGGATGGCCTCCAGCAGCTTCACTGCCGTCAGATCACAGCCGAGTCCGGCGAGGATCTCGTCGCCGAGGTCGGCGAGCATGCTCTGCCGCGGGAAGAGGCGCAGCTCCCACCGTCCCGGCCCGCGGGCGCTCAGCGAGAACAGGTCGGCGCTGAGCGAGTCGTAACCGCCTGCGTAGCACTGCCTGAGCTTGGCCAGGTCGTAACGCAGGTCGCCGCCGCGCGAGTTGCTGAACGTGGTGCCCGGGTCCACGAGCTTGAAGAAGCCGTGGTGGCGGGCGAGCAGGATGTTGGAGAACGTCATGTCGCCGTGGATCGTGCAACTCTGTCCCGCCGTTGAGGACAGGGACCGAAGCGCGCGGACGGCATCTGGCCACAGCTCATCGAAGCTGGCCAGCTCGGTACCGTTGATGATCAGGCGCCTGTCGCGCAATCGCCGCCATTCTGGCCATCGTTCCAGGCGCCGTTCCGTCTTGATGATGTACTTCCGCTCACACCACGCTGGCAGCGCCGGGTCCCGCTGGCGGGTCGGTCCCCACAGCCGCGCCTCGACCGTTTCGAGCAGGCTCCGTAGCAGGAAACTCCAGGTGCTCGCCGGCAAGGGCTCGTAAAGCAGAAGCTGCGACAAGCTCGGATAGTCAAGCAGTTCCATCCGGTACCAGCCCTCACCGGCTCCGAACAGCCGCGGCGCCAGCCCAGCCGCCGTGTCTGGAAGCTCCCGGTACCAGCGCGCTTGAGCCGCCATCAGAGATGGCTCCCCGCGCTTGGTCACAGTTCCGTCATCTTCGAAGGCGAAGCCGTGGCCGGCGCGCCCGGCGAGCGCCGAGCGGCTGGCGCGGAGGTAACGCTCGTAGGAGCCCAGGTCCCGCCATCCCTCTACCGTTACCGCTGTCAGCTGACGCCGCGCCCCGTAGCGCGCCAGCAGATCGCTGAGTTCCGGCGACCCGGCTGGCTCCGCGAGCAGAGTCCGCAGCAGATCCGCGTCGCCGAACCTGTACACCCCGGCTACCGCGAGATCAGAGCCGTCGTCCCGGTCCGGCTTGTCTTCATATTCCGAGATCCTGCCTGCCTGATCGACGTGGGCGATGCAGAATTCGCGTGCCGAATCGACCGCGCCCACGCCGACCGCATCCGGCGGGATGTCGGCCAGGTTCTCAATCAGGGTGTCGGCGAGGAGCACGGTGACATCGCCGGGCCGAATCTGCCCGGTCGCGGCGGCGAGCGCGTCGAGCGGCCCGGATGGCCGGAGCTGAACGGCGAACCTGAACTCGACGTCCGCGTGAGCGAAGACGTGGGCGAACAGGCTCCTGACTGGGTCGTCTTGGCCCGCGGCATGGACCACGACTATCCGGCGGACGCCCGCGCCGAGCAGTTGGCGTACCTGCGTCACGATCGCGGCAAGTGCGCCTACCTCAATTAACGCCTTGGGCCTGCCCTGTGCCACCACTGCGATACGGGTTCCGAGTCCCGCTGAGAGGATCACCGCCTGCCGGCAACCTTTACGTTTCCCGCCGCAGGGCTCGCCTGGTAGTCCGTCACCGTCCACGGCCAACCGCCTCTTCCTCCCTTCCTGAGCGGGCATCGGGCGTGCCGATGGCGTGACCGATGCCCTTAGTCGCTTGCTTCAACCGCGCCTGGCGCTCGTGACCCAGCACGACGCTCAAACCCAGCGGCAGCTGGTAGGTAAGCGGGTCAAATGGCGTCTTCGCCGAACTTAACACCTTTGGCGAACTGGCGTCGTTGTCTGCTGACCCGGCGATTCACCGTCATACGAAGCGGCAATTCATCACATTAGCCACTGGATTACCGGGCGAACGTGAAAAACGGCCTCGCTGACCGGATTTATAAGTGACTGAGCATGACGCTGGCCGGCGCCTGACAGGTGGCTGACACGCGCCTGACGGCGGCAGCGCTTGCTAGGCGGCCGGCGTCGAGCCCGTATGCCCGGTGCTAGCCCTGCGGCGGGAATCTCGGCCGGGCGTGTTACCCGGAGGGGTTCTGGCGGATTTGGTAGGCGAGCGTCCTGGCGAGGTGTCCGGGGCGGGAAGGGAGTGGAAGTTGGCTCGATGGTGGCGGTACGGCTCGTCCTGGCGCGGGGTGGCGGCGGGAGTTCGGGCTGGCAGGTGCGCCGGCCGGTGGGCTGGTCGTCTGGGCGGCCGTTTTGAACGGCCGGGGCGGTGGCCGGGGCCGGGCGGGGCGTTGAGGCTGGTCAGGGCCGGAATTGACCCGCACGGGGGTTCGGAGGCTGAAGACTTATGTCTTCTATTACACAATTTCCGCGCGGGCGGCGGGTGAACGTTGATGACGCTGTGGTGCTGGCCGCGTCGGCCCGGCTGACGGAGCGTGACCGGTATCTGATCCGGCTGGTGGGCGAGCACCGGGTGCTGACGACCGGGCAGGTGTGCGCGCTGGGGTTCGGCAGCGTGATCACGGCGCGGCACCGGCTGGGGGCGCTGGCCGGGATCGGGGCGCTGCGCCGGTTCCGGCCGCGCACAGAGGTGGGGTCGGCGCCGTGGCATTACCTGCTCGGCCCGCTCGGCGCGGCGCTGCTGGCCGCCGAGGACCGGGACGAGCGGAAGTGGCTGCCCAGAGTGCGGGAGGACCGGCAGCTAGCTTTGGCCCGCTCGCAGCGGATGGCCCACATCATCGGGGTGAACTGGTTCTTCGCCGCCCTGGCCCGCCAGGCCCGCGAGGGCGGCGGGGAACTGGCCGAGTGGCTGGGCGAGGCTGATGCCGCCGGCCATTACAACAACCACGCGCGGTCGCGGTACGCCGACGTCGCGCTGCCGCACCCGGACGGGTCCGGGACCTGGGCGCAGGATGGCTGCGTGGTCACGTTCCTGCTGGAATTCGACACCGGCAGCGAGAACCTGGCCCAGGTCGCGGGGAAGCTGGAGGGTTACGGCCGGATGGCCGAGGGCCTGGCCGACGCGGAGCTGGCGTGCCCGCCGCTGCTGTTCCGCTTCCCCGGCCCGCGCCGCGAACTGGCCGCCCGCGCAGCCCTGGACCGGTGCCGGGACGCGCCAGCGCTGCGGATCGCCACCACCGCGATCAGCCCGGAGCAGGTCAGCCCGGCGGGGCCGGTCTGGATGCCCCTCACCGGGGCCGGCGGCCCGCAGTTGCGGCTGATCGACCTGGCCGAGGCGATGCCTGACCCGTGGCGGTCCTACCGCGACGACCTGGGCGAGCGCCGGGACCGG
>Ga0307374_10009466_pt1 | contig 14350 bp, 14 predicted proteins | sample OX3MG_FD_202532 | JGI IMG/M metagenome (GOLD analysis project Ga0307374, IMG submission 202532) | Soil microbial communities from Risofladan, Vaasa, Finland - OX-3 | ecosystem: Environmental > Terrestrial > Soil > Coastal area > Acid sulfate soil | place: Finland: Risofladan, Vaasa | collected... | reverse complement strand
ATTCCGGGAGCCTACGGCTACCTCATCGCGGCCCCGCTCCCCGCCGGCGCGGGCGAGACGCTGGATGTGCAGCTGCGCGCTGGCGCGGGCGGCCTCGCGCTCTTCGGACCCGCCGCGGGACGCTACGCACTCGGCCTGCGTACGCTCTGACGGCGACGACCACGTGGAGGGAGGGCGGGTGCCCGCCCTCCACGCTCCCGATCAATCCACGGGCCAAGCCCGCCCACCGCGGAACCCTTTGCGCGCTCGGCCTGGCCACCGCGCACCCGGCGCCTCACCCCTGCACCCAGCCGCGGTTTGGAGAGGGACTGCGGCCGAGCGCCCGGAATCCGCCGACGGAGGCGGATCGATGGACATCGACGCGTTCACCCGACACCTGGAGCGGATGATGGACGACGTGCCCGAGGCGTTGCTGGGCGACCTCAACGGCGGCGTCACAGTGTCGCCCGAGGCCCACCGGCGCCAGGGCGACCCGCCCGGCGTGTACATCCTCGGCGAATACATCACCGATCCCCACCTCGGGGCGTTGGTGGTGCTCTACCACGGCTCCTTCGCGCACCTCCTGGCCGGCCTCCCGGAGGGGGACTGGGTCAAGGAGATGTGGGACACGCTGCGCCACGAGTTGCGCCACCACGTGGAGGGCCGCGCGGGCGTCAACGACCTCGGCGTGGAGGACGCACTCGACCTACAGCGGCTGCGCGAGGCCACCCAGCCGAGGCGGTACAGGTTCCGCGGACGCCTGCCGCGGCGGGGACGGGAGTAGCCGGCGGGCGCACGTGGGGTGCAGGCGCCGCGCCGGGGCACCTCAAAACAGGCGTCGCCGCGCCCTGTTTGCCTTGATCTCTCCACGTGGCGCTGGCACTGCCGCTGGAGGCGTGCTGCAGGGGTCGATGCCGGCGGGCACCCGGACGCCGCTGCGGCCAGGTCGCTTCTCGATGCTTGGCAGGCACGCCGCTCGGCGGGAGCCGGCCGGGCGCCTCTCGGCCCAGGTCGCTTCACCGTGCTTGGCAGGCACGCCGCTCGGCGGGAGCCGGCCGGGCGCCTCTCGGCCCAGGTCGCCTCACCGTGCTTGGCACGCCCGACGCTCGGCTGCAGCCGCCAACTAAAACTCGTCGGGCACCTCGAATTAGGGTGCGCGGCGCGGCAGCAGACCAACGAAGGCGTCGGCCGCCGCCGGCCGGAGGAGTTCCACCCGCGGATCGGCGAGGAGGTCCGCCCCGCCGAGGTGGCCGAGCAGCCCCTGCAGCAACAGCGCCTGGGGCAGGCGAATATCGGCAATGGCGTCGGTCACCTCGGCGTGGCCCCGGGTGAGGCGCACGCCGCCGAGGTCGGTGCCCAGCGTGAGGTCGACCTCGGGCGTGGCGGCCCAGAGCGGCGCCAACGCCTCGATGCAGCGCTCCCAATGGACGATGCGCGCCATACCGCCACCGGTACGGGCGTAGGCCCACGTGACCCGTCCGCCGACGCGCCGGGCCAGGCCCTCCAATTCCCCGCCGGGCGCCGCACGGATGACCACCTCGCCGCAGCCCCGCCCCGCCGCCTCCCGCCCGAGGGCGCCGAGCAGCCCGAGGAGATCGGGCCCGCTGCCACACACCTCGGCGACGCGGAGGGGGGCTCGTCCCGCGCAACGCCCCAACGGGGGCCCTACGCATCGGGGCCGTCCTGCGGCTCGTAGCCCAACAGCCGCGTCGCGCGCTTGGTGTCACGGATGCCCGCGCCGCCGCGGGAGACCAGGGAGAGGACCGCGTAGCCATCCTCTGGTGCCGGATCGGCGTCCACGGCCCCGGCGGTGAAGCCGGCGCAGTCCCGTGGCGAGAGGTAGATACCCCCACGCTGCGGATCATCGCGGTCGGGGTGTGGAACGGCGCCCAGGCGCAGGCAGACGACCTCCAGGCCGTGCCTGTCGTGGTAGTAGCGACCGAGTGCCTCGCCGAGCACCTTGGTGCAGGCGTACCGGGACACCGGGCGGATCGGGTCCGTGTCCCGCACAAAGGTGCCCTTGGGGTATCCCAGGAGGATCTGCACGGTGCTGGCGAAGACGAAGCGGCGCACTCCCTGCAGGCGGGCCGCCTCGAAGGCGTTGTACAGGCCGATGACGTTGTCCGGGACGAGGTGTTCGAGAAAATCCGCCTCATCCGCGGTGGCGGCCAGGTGGACGATCGCGCGACACCCCCGGGCGGCGGCCGAGAACGCCGCCGGATCCCCGATGCTGCCCTGCAGGACCTCCTCGTGCGCCCCGAGGGGCCGCAACGGTTGCAGATCGAACAGGCGCACCGGGTAGCGGTCGCCCCAGTAGCGGCGGAGGCCTGTGCCGACCCGGCCGCCGGGGCCGGTCACCAGGATGGGGGCGGGGTGCTGCGCATCTGCGCTCAAGCGGTGCGTGCCTCCACGGTGGGGCGGTTTTGGGGACGATGGCCGGGCGGCCGCGCGGGTGCGTATTGGCGTGGCGGGGCCGCGGCACCTGCCCGCCCCGGAAATGGGCGTGCCCCCCCGCCGCCTGTGCGGACGACCGGCGATCACCGATAACCCGGGTGTGGGGGTGGTGGCGGTGGGCGTCTTCGCGCTCGTGGTCGGCCTGCTCGTCTTTCTCGCCTCGTGGGTGCCGCTGCTGGGCATCCCCGTCGGCATCGGCGGCGGCATCCTCGTGATCCTGCTCGGCGCGATCGGCCTGGCCACCCGGGGCAATCGGCCCGCGGCCGGCGCAGGGCTGTTGCTAGGGCTGCTGGCCTTGGTCTTCAAGCTGATTCCCGGCGTCAACCTCCTCTGAGGCCGCTCCGTCTGGGCCTGGGGTGAGGCGTAGAGGCCGGCGGTCAGAGCGTCCAGGGGACGCCATGTGTGCCGCGACCATGTCGCGGCCATTGCGCTCGGCGGCACCCCCTGCTGCTCCACCGGCGGCTCCGTGGTCCGCCCTACCCCCCCGCATAGCCCTGGAGGCAGGCGAAGACGCGCTCCGCCACCCCCGGCTCCACCCCGCGCGCCACCGCCCGCTCGCGGAAGAGCCCCCCGATCTCCTCCATACTCCCTGGGCGAGCGCGCGTGTGACATAACCCGCCGCAGTCGATCGGCCTCCCCGGGCGAGAACCCGGCGAGCTCCACCGCGATGGCGATGACCTGTTCCTGGTAGACCACGACGCCGTGCGTGCGCCGCAGGATGGCCTCCAGCCCCGGGTGCGGGTAGGTAATCGGTTCCCGCCCCAGCCGCCGCGCGACGAAGGGGTCGACCATATTGCCCTTGATCGGACCCGGGCGGACCAGCGCGACCGAGGCGATGACATCCTCCAGGTGGTCCGCGTGCAGCCGCACCTGCAGGGCCATCTGCGCGGCCGATTCGAGTTGGAGGACCCCGATGGTCTCCCCACGGCGCAAGCGGGCAAAGGTGGCCGCATCGTCTGTGGGGATGCGCGCGTAGTCGATGGCGCCCCCGGCGTAACCCCAAAACCCCAACCAGGGCTTCCGCCGTGGGACCGTCTCTTCAATTATCCGCGTCGCACCTGAACGGCCGGCGCGAGCAGAGGGCAGCGGCCTGGCGGGAGGCACGACGGGCGGTCCGCGCCGTAGGGGAGCAACCCCTCCGCGCCGCCACCGCCGGCGCCGGCCTGCCTGTGCCTTGCTCCGGGAACACGACAGGACCCCCGGCCGGCCCAGGGACGCGGAGGTCGACGCCGCCGCCGCAGCCCACCAGCCCCGCTGTGGCGAGATGCTCGGGCCCGCCGGGCACCCCGCCGGAACGTATGCCGCCGGCGTGCGCCACCAGGAGGTTGCACGGAGGGCGGACGCCCTGCCTCACCCAGCGGGACGAGGCGCCGGTGGGGGACAGGACCATGCACCACGGCTGATGTCGACCGGCGGGTCCGTCTGCCGCGCCCGCGCGCGAAAGGGTTCCGCGTGCATGCCGTGCACCATCTGTGTACCAAAGAAGAACCCCGCTAGGAGGTCGCTCCCAGCGGGGTTCTCTGCATCCCTTGTCCCTCAACGCTTTGTCTGGTGGGCCCGGCGGGACTTGAACCCGCGACCCGCTGATTAAGAGTCAGCTGCTCTGGCCAACTGAGCTACAGGCCCCAGGCAGCAGTTTAGTGGCGTCGAACCCCACGCGTCAAGGACCGTGCCCCCGCGACTAGACAGTCGCCCGCCCCCCGCCCGTGTCCGAAGCGTCGGCGCGCGCAACTGCCGCCCCAGCCGTCCCAGGGCCTCAGCGCGTGCCACGGCCGCCCCGCGATGCCTCGGCCTCGTCGGGGTCCGGGCGCTTGCGCGGCCGCGTGGTGGCGGCGACCAGGGCGAAGAAGAGGCTGGTGATCCCCAGTGGGATTCGCCACAGCGGGTAGCCGCTCTCGCCGTGGGCGACGAAGAGGCTGGCCGCCAGCGAGACGATGAAGAGGACCAGACCCCAGCGCCGACGGCGTTGCTCGGTCAGCCAGAACCCGCCGACGCCCATGATCAACGCCAGCGTGGTGGTGACAAACGACTCCTTCGGCTGGATGAAGCCAATGAGCCACGTCGCCAGCGCAGCCAGCAACGCGGCGCCGCCGGCGACGGCCCAAGCCGCTTTCACAGCCACGCCCCTCCCTATGCACCGGACGGTGGCGCCCCCGGTGCATGCGCCCGCGAGCCGCGTCCCAAAGACAAAAGCCCCGCCACCGGCGAGGCCGACGAGATCGTGGTAGCGGCGGGTGGATTCGAACCACCGACATTGCGGGTATGAACCGCACGCTCTGACCAACTGAGCTACACCGCCGTGGCACAGATTATAGCGGCAGCCCGCAACGGCCACAAGCGTCAGCAAGTGTGCCCGCCGCCACCCCGCCCGCGCCCCCTGGCTCCCGGGACCCTCCACGGCGTCAGATCAGTGGCCGCCACGACCGCGCCGCGCCGGCCCCAGGGTCCTGCCGGGCGCCACCTCAGTGGCTGCCACGTCCGCCGCCACGACCGCGCCCGCCGACCCCCAGGTCCCCGCCCGGCATCACATCAGCCGCCACCCCGCCTGCGCCACCCCGGCCCCCAGGCCCCTGCCGGGCCTCAGCCCCGCCCGCGCGCGCCGGCCCCAGGGCCGGGCGTCAGCCCCGCCCCTCCCCGCCGTCCCCGCTCACGCCTGCGCCCCGCGTCTGGCCCCCGCGACCTCGGCGTACAGCGCCTCGATCTGGGGCAGGATGCGGCTGGTGCTGAAGCGATGCACAGCGTGGCGCCTGGCCTCCTTGGCCATCACCGCGTGCCGCTCCGGGGCCAGCGCGGCCAGCGCGGCCGCCACCATCCCGTCCAGGTCGCCCGCGGGACACAGGAACCCGGTGACCCCGTCTGTGACCACTTCCGGGAGCCCCCCGACGCGCGAGCAGACCACCGGCACCTCGCAGGCCATGGCCTCCAGCGCGCCGAGGCCGAAACTCTCCTCACTGGAGGGCAACAGGAACAGGTCGGCCAGCGACAGCACCGAGGCCATGTCCTCCTGCACCCCTGTGAAGTGCACGCGCTCGCCCACGCCCAGTTCGCGCGCCAGCCGGTGCGCCATGCCGGCCTCCGGGCCGTCCCCGCACATCAAGAGCACGGCGGGGCGCTGCCGGCACACCTCCGCGAAGATGCGTACCACCATGCTCGCGTTCTTGATCGGCCGGAAATTGGAGGCATGCAGCAACAGCGCCTCCTCCGGCCGCGCGAAGCGGGCGCGGAGATCGGGGTCCTGGCGCCGGCGCAGGGTCGCGGGGTCGATGAAGTTGTAGATGCGGCGGACGTCCGGGAGGTTGAAGGTGGTGCGCGCCGCCTGCGCCAGGGAATCGGAGACCGCCGTCACGGCATCGCTCTGCTGCAGGCTCCAGGTGACCGACTCGCGGATCCCCGGGTCCGCGCCCGTCAAGGTCACATCCGTACCGTGCAGTGTCGTCACCACGGGTAGGGCCTGTGGCAGGACCATGGCGCGGGCCAACGCCGCAGAGACCGCGTGGGGTACGGCGTAGTGCACGTGGACCAGGTCCAGTTGCTCAAAGCGCGCCACCTCGGCGATCTTGTTGGCCAGCGCCAGCGTGTACGGCGGGTATTGGAAGAGCGGGTACATCGGCACCTCGACCTGATGGAACGCCACGTTCTCGCGCATGTCCCCGAACCGGCCCAGGCGGAACGGCAACTGGTAACTGATCACGTGCGCGCAGTGCCCCCGCTGCGCCAACTCGCGCGCCAATTCCGTCGCGACCACCCCGCTGCCGCCCTGCGAGGGGTAGCAGACCAGCCCAATGCGCAGGCCCAGGCAGGGCGCCGGCTTCAGGCCCGCGCCGGGGCGGGCGCGGCCGCCGAACTTGGCTTGGCCGGCGTCCGCGGCCGCCGGCACGTGCGCGCCACCATCCATCAACGCCGCGCCACCCCCAACAACAGCGCCGGGTCGGAGACCAGCAGCGGGCGCGGGACAACGAAGCCCTCGGCAAACCCCACACCACTCTGGGCGCCGAAGAACCGATCCCGCGATTCGACCTGTGCCATGGCCGCGCCGGTGTTCAGCCTCGTCTGCACCCCTTCGCCGTCGCCTTGGCCCTCCCGCCTGCCCAGGTGGAATTGGCTGGCGTGGGCCGCGACCGCCTGCCGCTTGGTCTCATAGGCCGCCGTCACATCATACGCCAGGGCCGGACTGCACCAGCCGTTGATGAAGTAGTGGAACACGGCCGGTGGCCGAAAGGCGGCCGCCCCCTCGGCCCATGCCGGGGCCGGTACGCGGCGCAGGCCAGCGTCGAAGAGCGCCTCAGCGGCCAGGCGGGAGGCGGCGCCGTGGTCGGGGTGGGGGTCGTCCGCATACGGGGCGAACACCGCCGCCGGCCGCAGCAGCCGGATGACTCCGGCCAGGGCGCGTCGCGCTGGCACGCCCTCCAGCCCGCGGTCGGGCAGGCCGAGGTTGCCACGCCAGCGCAGCCCCAGCACGGCCGCGGCGAGGGCGCTCTCGCGGAGCCGTTGCTCGGGGCTGCCGTTGCTGGCCATCTCCCCCAAACTGAGGTCGACCACCCCCGCCCGGAGCCCCGCCGCGCCCGCCAGCGCCAGCAGGCCGCCCATGCCGAGTTCGGCGTCGTCCGGATGAGGGGCCACGCACAACAGATCCAGCGGGGCCGCCGCACCGGCCGGGGCGCTACCGCGAAACTCCAGCGTCAGCAGATCCACGGTCCCGGCCCCCTTCCATCGCCCGGCGCTGGCGCCGCTGCCGGGTCGCGGTTCACGCGTAAACCCTGCGCGCGCCGACGAGCCCGCCGAGCCCCTGGCCCAGCCGCGTGGCCCCCGCACGCAGGGGCAGGAGCGCACCGGGGGTCTAATCGCTCCAGGAAAACAGCCAGTGGCGGCCAAACGGGCCCGGAGCCGCCGCCAGAGCGACGTGCAGTTCACGTAGAAACGCCGGACCGTAGGTGAACAGGTACGGGTAGAGCAGGCTGTTGCGCTCCTGCAGCGCCCCTCCCGGAAAGAGGCGCCCGCTGGCGGCCCGCAGAACCGCGGTCACCTCACTCTGCGCCCGGCGGCGATGCTGGCGGGCCTTGCGCTCCAGGTAGTCGACTTGGAAGCGCACGCGGGCGGCGTTGCCATCCACGATCGCCGGTAGGGCCGCCCCTACCCCCGCCAAGGCTGCGCGGAGCCCGGCGTAACGCGCCTCCAGGGCGCTGCGCTCCTGCGCAAACACGGCATCGATGTCCACCGGACAACGGGCCGCCACCGTGCGGTCGATGACCCCCTGCGGGTCATCCAGCAGGTCGGCGGGTTGGGCGTCCGCCAACCTCAGCCCCTCCGTGTCGGCCGGCAGGGCCACGGTGCCCCCGGGTCGGGGGGTCACCCCCGGAGCCTCGCGATCCCACAGCGGGAAGACTCCGCCGAGTTGGGCCAGGTAGGCGACTTCACCCGGACCGCCGAGTTGACAGAGCACCGGCAGGGTGAAGTCCTGCACGATGGGGCGGAGCGCGACGTTCGGGCTGAAGGCGGTGGGGTCTTCGGCCGCCAGCCGCGCCACCTCGGCCGTTGCCAGGTCGACCTCCCCGTCCTTGGTGCGGATGCGTCCCCCTGCCGCATGCAGGGCCACCCGCCGACCCTGGTGGTAGACGAAGAGGTGGACGTGGTCCTCCTCCAGGTCCAGCCCTGGCTGATACCCGGCCGCCTGCAGCCGTTCGCCGGTTGCGTGGATGCGGGCGTTGGCGGCTGCCGCTCGGCTCGGCGCCCCGGCGAACACCGGCGTGGCCAGGGCCCGCAGGGCAGGTTGCATCGGGTCGTAGAGCAGTAGACCCAGGGGGCCCAGGAGGCCGTGCAGTTGCCAGGCGAACCAGTCGGCCAGGGTCTGTCGGCCGGGGCGCCGCAGGCCGGCCAGCAGGTGCTCGGCCACCGCGGCACCCTCGCCGGACGGGGGAAACAGCGTGGTCAGCCTGCCCGTCAATCGGCGCGCCTCCGGTGGCAGGGGGATGTGGCCCGCCGAGCGGAACCCCCCGTCGCCGTCCAGGCCCAACCGTTCCAGGGCCCCGCCCGGCCCGGCGAACTGCGCGTGGCTCACCTCGCTCCAGTCGTGGTCCTCAGAGGCCACCCAAAACACCGGCACGACCGGGCAGCCCAGGTGCTCCGCCGCTTCGGCGGCGCGGATGATCGCGCCCAGCGCCTTGTAGGCCGTGTACAGCGGTCCGCCGAGCAGACCGGCCTGCTGCCCCGTGACGACGACCAGGGCGTCCTGGCGACCAAGGGCCTCCAGGGATCGCCGCTGCGCCGGTTGCATCCCCACCCCATCGTGATAGGTGGTGAGCGCAGCAACCAGGGCGCGCCGCCGCTGCAGCGCGGGTGCCTCCGCCCACGCCGCCTGGGCCGAGGTGGCCCGCCGCGTCCACGCCGCCCGTTGACCTGGGGCGAGCGGAAAGAAGGCGTCCACCCGTTCCGGTCGCTCCGTCAGATCCCGATACAGGGCGGGATACGCCTCGATCCCCGTGGCGTCCAGGCCAAATGCGGCCAAGCCAACCTAACCCCCTGCCCCGACCACCCGCGGCTCCGTCGCACGCGCGCGCCGGAGCCGCGAGCCCTCCCCGGCGTCACGGGCACCGCGACGGCGCCTGACCCAGGCGGGTGCATTATATCGGCTGTGCGCGATGCCCGCGCTGTGCATTGTCGGGTCTTCACGGCCGTCGGGCGCTCGCCCGGCCCCACCCACGGCTCACCGACCAAAGGGGTCCCAGCCGGCGGCGGCCAGCGGCCGGTCGCGCCCGCCTGGCGCCTCGGCCAGGTACAACCCGGCCCGCGCGACGCACTCCCCGATGACGGTCAGCGACGCCCCGCCGCAGCCCGCCACGGCCTCGCGGGCCGCCGCCACCGCCTCCGGCGCCACCAGGCAGAGGAGTTCATAGTCCTCGCCGCCCCCAAGCGCCCAGTCCCATGCGGAGGCACCCAGCGCCAGCGCGGTCGCGTGCACCCCCGGCGGCACCGGCAGGGCCGACCGCCAGAGCACGGCCCCGAGGCCGGGGCCGCACAGATGGCCCAGGTCGCGCGTCAGCCCGTCGGAGACATCACACATCGCCCGCACGCCCGTCGGCGCGAGCGCACCGAGCGCCAGGCCCTCCCGTACGCGCGGCTCCGGCCGCCGCTGGGCGGCCAGCAGCCCGTCCCGGTCTGCGGCCGAGGGGTCCCCCCGCTCGCGCGCATCCCCGTGCGACAGGGCCAATCCGGCCGCCGCAACACCCAAGTGCCCCGTCACGCAGACCCGGTCTCCAGGTCGACCGCCGCCGCGCGGCACCACGTGCTCCGCGCACCCAAAGAGCGTCACATCGACCACGAGGCGCTCCGGCACGTGCGCCAGGTTGCCGCCGACGACCGCCACGCCGAAGCGGCGGGCCGCCTCCGCCATGCCGGCGGACAGGTCCTGGAGCTCGTCTGCCGCCATACCGGTCGGCACCCCGACGGAGGAGAGCGCCCACAGGGGTTGCGCGCCCATGGCCGCGAGGTCGCTGAGATTGACCGCGAGGGCGCGCCAGCCGACATCGCGCAGGGACCCCGCCCCCACCCCCTGACGGCGGAAGTGTTGCCCCTCGACGATCATGTCGACGGTGGCCACCAGATGCCGGCCCGGCGGTAGCCGCAGCACGGCGGCGTCATCGCCGATGCCGACATCCACCCCCCGGCCGGTGGCGGCATCGCCGAGACCGCGCCGTACGGCCGCAAGCAGGGCCTCCTCCGCACTCACGCCAACGCCCCCCGCACAGCCGAGGCCAACCGGGATGCTTGCGCCGCGACATCTGTCGCGGCCATCACCGCCGAAATCGCTGCCACGCCGCAAGCCCCTGCGGCCAACGCCACCGCGGCGTTCTCCGGACGGATGCCGCCGATGGCGACCACCGGCAACGGCGCCGCCCGCACGACGCTGGCCAGGCCCGTACGGCCAAGGGGCGTCCCGGCGTCCGGCTTGGTGGCCGTGGCGAACGCTGGTCCGACGCCCAGGTAGTCGGCACCGGCGCGCCAAGCGGCGACCGCCTCCCGCGGTGTTCCCGCCGATACGCCGATGACCAGATCCGGACCGCCGAGGGCCCGCGCCCGCTCCACCGGCAGATCGTCCTGGCCGAGGTGCACGCCGGGCGCGCCGCAGGCGAGGGCGATGTCCAGTCGGTCGTTGACCACAAACAACACCGCCGCCGTGGCGCAGAGTTCGGCCAGGGCGCAGGCGAGCGCGTACAGCTCGCGGGCTGGGCGGTCCTTGTCGCGTAGCTGCAGGGCGGTCGCCCCCCCGGCGAGGGCCGCCGCGGCCAGATCGACCTCGGATCGACCGCGGGCACAGGCGCGATCGGTGAGCACGTACACCGCGAGCGCGCGGCGCAGGTCCGCGACGGGCCACCGCCGCTGCGTGGACACAGGCGACCCCTCCCGTCGCGTGCTGCGGCGGCGGACCGCGGCGGCTAGACCCAGCCGCCGTGACCCCGGAGGCGCAGGTGATTCACCGGGCCGCTGCCGCCCCCGAGCCCCGGCGCGTGGGCGATGGCCCAGGTGATGAACTCCTTGGCGGCGGCGATCGCCCCCGCGATCGGGCGGCCCAGGGCGAGCCCGGCGGTGATGGCGGCGGAGAACGTGCAGCCGGTGCCGTGGGTGTGGCGGGTCTGGATCCGGGGCGCCGCGAGATCCGTGGTGGACTGGCCGTCGCACCAGACGTCCACCGCCTGATCCCCCTCGCCAGGAGCCCCCGCCGCGGCATGGCCGCCTTTGAGCACGACGTGACGTGGACCGAGGGCGCACAGGGCGGCGGCGGCCTGACGGCGCGCGGTCAGCGAACCGAGTTCGCGGGGATCGCAGCCCAGGAGGACCGCGGCCTCCGGCAGGTTGGGCGTCAGGATCATGGCCAGGGGCAGGAGTTCGGCGCGGAGGGTGTCGCGGGCAAGGGTCTCCAGCAGCGGGTCCCCGTGTTTGCTGACCAGCACGGGATCCACGACCACCGGGCCGAGCCCGCCCCTGGCGAGGGCGGCGGCGACCTCCAAGACGATCGCCCGGTTGGCCAGCATGCCGGTCTTGCACGCATCGACGCCGATGTCGGTGACCACGGCGTCGATCTGGGCGCGGACCAGCTCGGGCGAGAGCGGCGCGGCCGCCGCGACCCCCAGGGTGTTTTGGGCGGTAATCGCCGTCAGCGCCGACATGCCGTAAACCCCGAAGGCGCAGAATGTCTTGAGATCGGCTTGGATGCCCGCGCCGCCCCCGCTGTCGGAGCCGGCGATGGTCAAGGCGCGCGCGGGCCTCGCCGGACTCTCTGCCCGCCCCACCGCCGCACCCCTTCTGCGGAACCGCCCCGGCCCAGGACCGCGCCCCATTGTACGGAGGGGGCCGGCCGAGGCGCAATCGCCGCCAGACCCGTTCGTCAAAACCTTCCAGGGCCCCTGGTGGCGATCCCTGGGCGGGCGACCGCTATACTCTAGCGCATAAACCTCGATAACAAGGGACGAAGATGCGCGCAGCCACGACTACGGCGAGGGCGCGGCACGGCGGACACCATTCTCGAGGAGGGAACCCGGGTGTACGCGGAGGCGTTGCTGCTGGAGATGCTGACCGATCGAGACATCGAGTTCGCGCTTGTGGCCACCGGTTCTGTGCCGGGCCCGCGACTGGAGGGCGTCGTGCGTTCCCTGCGGGAGGACCCTGACCTGCTGGCCGCCCTGCTGGAGGACCACCGCCTGGGGCCGGCCACGGCCCTGGATCCGCAGATCCTGCTGAAAGTCAGCCCCTATTTCTTCTTCTCCGTGCTCCTCCGTCGCGCCCACCGCGAGCTGCGCGCCCGCACGTTCACCGCGGAGTGGTTGGGACCCCGGCGACGCGTACCGGTCTTCGACGCGGCACGCGTCGCCGCCACGCTGGATGACCCGGCGCGTGTCCACTACCTCGCGGAACTCCTCGCCTCGTTCACCGCCAGCCGCCACGACGGCGAGCCCGGCAGAGCGCCCTCGGCGCGGCCCCAGCGACGCGCCGTGCGGGTGCCGGACGTCAACCTGGAGCACCTGCGGCGCGCGCGCCAACGCGCGGCCGCCGCCGACCACTTCGCCCTGGACCGTCGGCTCGGGGACCTGGCGCTCTTTCTGGCCGGTGTCTTTCCGGATTGTGCCCGCGGTGCGTTGGAACTGGACGAATGGGAGGCGGAGAGCGAGAATCGCTACCGACGGGCCGCGGCCGACCCACGGGCGCGCCAGTGTGGCCTGGAGGAGATCCTGGCGGGCTTGGCCGGCGAACTGCATCCGGCGCGCAAGGCGCTGAACTTCGTCGCCGACCGCTTTCTGCAGCCCCTGCGCTGCGGCTGGTTTTCCGTCGGCGCCTGATCGGCGCCTGCCTGCGCCGGGTGCGGGCCGCGCCGCCTTGGTCCGGCGACGGGGAAGGGGTCGATAGGGCAGTTGGGCACGGCCGCCGGGGCCGACGGGGCCGACGGACCGGAGTTGTCGGTGGGCCGGCGTATCTGGTACAGCCTACTCGGCGGTGCCGTGTATCGGCGCTTGGGCGCCGAGGCTGCGGGGGCCTATGCCGCCTTCCTGGCGGTGGCACTCGCCAGTGGCGTCATCGTGGCGGTGGCGGTGGCCGTGGCCACCTCCCACGGGCTCTTGGCCATCGCCGCCGCCTGGCCGAGCCTACCGGACTTCAGCGTTAGCGGCGGGCAGCTCGTGCTACCCCCTGGTGTGGCGCAGCCCGTCCGCATCACCGTCGGCGGCGCCGTAATCGTGCTCGACGCCAAGGCGGATACGGCTGGCGACCCCCTGGGCAACGCCGCCGCCGGAGTGCTGCTGACGGGCCGGGAGATGCTGCTGCGCACAGGCGCCGCCGCCGGTGGCGATCGCCTGATCCCGCTGTCGGCCTTCGGCGCCTTTCCGCTCACCAAGGCCAGCATGGGCAACCTGATCGATCGTCTCGCCGGGGTTGGGGTCTGGCTGGGCGCGGGGGCCAGCGCCGTCTACGCCGTGCTCCGGGATCTGGTCCGGGCCGCGGTCATCGGCTGGGTGGGCCTGTTCGCGGTCCGCCTCCTCGGTCGGGACCCCGGTTGGCCACAGGCCTGGCGGGTGGGCCTGGCCGCCTGGACCCTGCCGATGGTCGCGGAGGCGGCTCGCGTAGCCGTGCCCGTCCCGGATTGGGCCCTCTGGATGGTCGCCTGCACCTATGCCGTCTATGGCTGCTCCTTCCTCAGCCCCCCGTGACCACGCCCATCCCTCGCGCGAGCGCCTGCAGGGCACGCTCCACCGCCGCCGGCGCCAGACGGGCGCCATGGAGCACACGGGTCTGCGGGCGTCCGTGCGCCACACGACCGAGTATGCTGGCCAGCCGCCCGGCACCCCCGCACAGGACCAGGGCCGCCCAGTGGGCGGGCAGCAGATCCAGGGCGGCCACCGCATCGGCCGCGAAGTGGCGGGAGAGCACCAGCAGGGAGCCTCCGGCGCGGACGTGGCGCTCCAGGCTGGCCTGATCGCGCACCACCGCCAGCAGCCGGATGGCCGCGCTACGCTCCAGGTGCGCCTCCAAGCGGGCATCCCCCACGGCGACGATCGCCCGCAGGGGCAGCGGCGGCGCACCTAGCGCCGCCTGCCCCGTGAGACCCCGACGTGGGTCGCTCACACGCTCGCTTCCGCGACAAGGTCGCCCTCGGGCCGCCGCTCGGCCTTGCGGTCCAGGAACCGGACGGTGCGGGCGCTCAGGTACGGAAAGACCCGGTAGGGTCCGCCCTCCTCGCGACGCTCATCGATGTGGGAGGCGCCGTGGACCAGGACCAGCCGCCCCTTGGTGAGGTAGGGGGCCAGTTTGGGGCCATACTCGCCCAGCACCTCGACCGGCCAGAAGTCGGTCGGGGTCTCCCCCTCCACTTCGTAGTCCCGATCGACGGCAACCGTGAAGCGCAACCTGGGCGTGTGGCGCTCGTTGGGGAGCT
>Ga0307374_10009463_pt1 | contig 14354 bp, 12 predicted proteins | sample OX3MG_FD_202532 | JGI IMG/M metagenome (GOLD analysis project Ga0307374, IMG submission 202532) | Soil microbial communities from Risofladan, Vaasa, Finland - OX-3 | ecosystem: Environmental > Terrestrial > Soil > Coastal area > Acid sulfate soil | place: Finland: Risofladan, Vaasa | collected... | reverse complement strand
AGTTGCCGCATTCCGCATCCAGGCACACCACCAGGCTCACATCGCCGAGACGCGCGCCGAGTTGCTGGATATGGAAAGGCAGATCGAAGCTGCCGGACTCCTCGCAGCATTCGATCACCAGCACACAACGGGCGTGGGGAATATTCTGGTCCTGTAAAGCTCGGATAGCGGTGAGCGAGGAGAACACCGCATAGCCATCGTCGGCGCCGCCGCGTCCATAAAGTTTGTCGCCGCGACGCACGGGCGTCCAGGGATCCAGACCGGATTCCCAGCCGCTGAATTCCGGCTGCTTGTCCAGATGACCGTACAGTAGCACTGTATCCTTGCCGGCACCGGGTATCTCGATGAACAACAGCGGCGTGCGGCCTTCCAACCGCATGATTTCTAATTGCATGCCTTTAACTGCATGCCTGCGGCACCAATTGGCGGCCAGTTGCATGGCTTTTTCCATGTAGCCATGTTGCTGCCATTGTCGGTCGAAAATCACCGATTTGTTGGGGATGCGTATGTAGTCCTGAAGGGCAGGCAGGATGGAGTCATCCCAGGTCCTGTCAACGAAACTTCTTATTTTTTCAGAGTTCATCCGCGACTCCAGGTTGTGTCAGTGGCAAGAACCCTATTTTAGCTTAGAGTTCTAACAAAATGCCTTTACTCTCCCTCACCCCCCCCCTCATCGCTGCAGCATCCTGCTGCGCTCGAAGTCCAGGGCATATATCTGTGTATGCCCGCTCGGCGGAGCGAAGCTGTGCTGCGCCAAATTCGTCTCGCCCTCTCCACCGGGGGAGAGGGTTTCATAAGTGAAACGTTGAGGCACTGATATTAATTTTTTTTAATACGCTTTTAAACAGGCGGCAGACCGAAGAAGCGCTGCGCGTTGGTAGTGGTTTCAGTAGCAAGCTGTGCGACGGATTTATCCACACAAGCCGCCACCATTTCACAAACATGTGCCAGGTACATGGGTTCGTTGCGATGATGGGCAGGGCGTGGCTGAACGTCACGCGGCAACAGATAGGGTGCATCGGTTTCCAGCATCAGCCGATCTTCGGGAATTTGTTTCACTAGCTCGCGCAGGTGTTTACCGCGGCGTTCATCACAGATCCAGCCGGTGATTCCGATATGCAAATCCAACGACAGATAATCCTGCAATTCCGCTTCACTGTCGGTGAAACAATGCAGTATGCCGGCGTTTAAGCGAGTCCGATAACGTTTCAGGATGGCCATGAAATCCGCATGCGCGTCCCGCTGGTGCAGAAATACCGGTTTGCCGGTTTCCACCGCAAGTTGCAATTGTGCTTCGAAAGCCGTCATTTGTGCCTCATGTGGAGAGAAATTCCGGAAATAATCCAGCCCGCATTCGCCCACAGCTACCATTTCCGGATTTGTAAGTAGCTCACGCAATGAGGTCGGTGCCGCAGCATCGAAATATTTTGCATGATGTGGGTGAGTGCCCGCAGTGCAATACAGTATTTTGGGCCAGCCGCGACAGAGTTCCAGCGCCTGGCGGCTATGCGCCACATCACTGCCGGTAACGATGAACTGCGCCACACCCGCTGCTTGGGCACGTTGAATCACAGCCTCGCGGTCAGCATCGAAGCTTTCGTGGGTGAGATTTGCGCCGATATCAACGAGAGCGGGTGACATGATAATTTCTATAAGTGCAACTTGCGGAGTCTAATATTAACGCTGAATCAGAAATGCATCCGGCGTCGGCGAACAATCTAGTGGTTTAGGGGATTCTGGCGATAAAACAGGCATAGCTGCCGGTAAACCTCCGGTAGGGCTGCCTGCAATTCAGCCGGGATTTCGAAAAATGCTTCGCTGGCGACCGCAAAGAATTCCGCAGGATTTTCCAACGCATAAACGTTGATGGGCAGCGGCTCACCCGCGTTGCGCAGGTTTTGTAGCTGCGCATAGGCCGCATGGAACACCTGCGTCCAGCGCGCCATATCCATTTCCATATGCAGCGGTGGAAAGCCATTCGCCTCACCGTTCAACATATCCAGTTTGTGAGCGAATTCGTGGATGGCCACGTTGTGACCGGGCGGCGAACCGGCTTGCATAACCGCTTCCCAGGACAGAATCACTGGGCCGCGTTGCCAGGATTCCCCGGCCATGACGCTGCGATGGTGATGCACGACCCCGGCCGCATCCACGGTCTGGCGGTTGAGGGCGAACAGGTCCGGATAAATCACTATGGAGTGCCAGCCCGCATACCAGGTGAGGCCGAGATTGATGATGGGCAGACACGCCTGGGTAGCCAGCAGTGTGCGCATGTCTTCGGTTAGTTCCAGACCTTGGACCGGTTCAAGAGATTTATCCCGCAGAAAGAGGGTTGCCAACACCCGCAGGCGTGCTTGCGCGGTAGCCGGAAGGCGTCGCGCAGGTGTGCAGTGGGCAAGGGCATGCTGCCAGGCCGGTTCCAGAATCGGATGGCGCTGGAGGATGCGGCGCTCGCGCCATTTTCTGAAATATCCGAGCATGCTTTGCGTCGCTGATTGGTATGAATATCACTGGGGTTTGTGATGCTGAAAAGCAAGTGTATCGCCATCAATCATTTTTCCATTTGAAGCCGAGCGCGCCCACGGCCAGGAACAGGATGGTCATACTGGCCAGAGCCAGCAGATTAGGCAGGATTTGCACCACACCGGCACCGTCCAGCATCACGGCGCGGGCACCTTCCAGGAGCTGGGTCAGGGGGAATATGGCGGCGGCATGCTGCAGCCAAGGAGGGCTGCCTTCCAGGGAAAACCATACGCCGGAGAGAAACATCATGGGCCAGGACAGCAGGTTGAGCAGACCGCCGGCGAGTTCCTCGCTGCTGACCCGTGCCGCGATCAGCAGACCGAGCGAGATCATGGAGGTTGCCCCCAGGATTGCCACCAGTAACAGTGCTAGGTAACTGCCGGACATGTAAAAACCCACCAATAAGTCAGTACCGATGAATACCGCGATGGTGATGAGCATGATGAGGATGAGCCGGGAGGCCACCTGTGCGGCGATGAATTCGACGGCTTGCAGGGGTGTGGCGTTGAGACGCTTGAGGAAGCCGTTCTTGCGATAGCGCACAATCACATAGCCGACACCGAACAGGCAGGAGAACATCATGTTCATGCCCAAAACACCCGGCACCAGCCAATCCACGTAGCGAATCGCGCGGCCGCTGACGGATTCACGGGCGTAATGCACATCCTTCTCACCGCTAAGAATTTTTTCCAGGATGTAGCCTTTGGGCGAACTTTTATTTACCCAATAATGCGGATGAGCCGGGTCGTGCAGGTCCAGCAACATGTCGCTCTGGTCGTGTTCGACCTTGCGGATGGCGGATTGAATATCCGGTACGCTGTAATACTGGATGAAACGGGTTTCAAGAAACTCATTGTGTAGGCTGGCAAGCGGTATGCCACCGCTGAATACCGCTACCTTGAACAGGGGCTGCTCGCCGCCGGAAAACAGAAACCACATGCCCAGCACGATTAGCATCGGTAACGCGATATTCCAGCCCAGCGCCGAGCGGTCGCGTACAAATTCAAGATTGCGGGCGTGGAGCACCGCCAGAAAACGCTTTATCACGCGCGCAGTTCCCGACCCGTGAGCTCCAGAAACAAATCTTCCAACGTGCGCGCCCGGATTTGCAGGTGTGCCAATGAGACCTGATGGCTCAATAGTGATTCTATGGTGGCGTTGATATCGGCCGTGGAAATTTCCACGCATTCGCCCACGTTCATGACTTTCTCCGTGAGTGCATCGCGCGCCGGACGAAAATCCTCATATGGCAATTGCAGTACCGCATCCTGGAAGTGGTGAGCCATCAGGTTGGCGGGCTTGCCTTCCGCGATGATGCGGCCGTGATCCATGATGATAATGCGATCGCAGAGCAGATAAGCTTCTTCCATGTAATGGGTAGTGAGGATCACAGTCTTGCCGCGTACTTTGACGTTGCGTACCAGATCCCAGAAGTTGTGCCGTGCTTGCGGATCCAATCCGGTAGTAGGCTCATCGAGAAACAATAGTACCGGGTCGTTCACCAGAGCCAGGGCCAGCAATAACCGCTGACGCTGGCCACCGGAAAGTTTGCGCGCATCCCGATCCAAATAATCTTCCAGCGCACAGAGTTTTGCCAATTCTTCCAAGGGCATGCCACGCGGGTAGAAGCTGCGGAACAGGTGCAAGGTTTCGCGCACCGTGAGAAAATCCTGTAGCGCGGTGGACTGGAACTGGATGCCCACTTCCGAGCGGAAACGCGGTCCCATGGGTTCGCCCTGGTAATGAACCGTGCCGTGGGTGGCAGACGTGATGCCCTCCATGATCTCGACGGTAGTGGTTTTGCCTGCCCCATTGGGGCCAAGCATACCGAAACATTCCCCCTGCCGGACGGAAAAGCTGATGTCGTCCACCGCCTTTACGGCCGGGTAATGTTTGACGAGGTGGCTTACCTCAATGATATCTGGCATCGTGCACAAGCATAGTCCGGTTGGCTGTGACCGCTATTATCAGTTGCAGCGGCGGTTCTGTCGAATCAGAGTTCATGACGATGCACGCTGACTGCGGGAGATTGAATATGTCCTATGAAATGACAATTCTCGCTCTGGTCACTCTTCTCTATATGTTTTCTTGGCTGCCGGTGTTACTGGCAAAATTTCAGGCCTATGGTGGACGCTGGCTGCTCTCCAACCGCCCCATGGACGGCCAGCCACCCCTGCCGGAACTGGGACAACGGGCGGTGCATGCCCAGGAGAACCTCAAGGAAAGCTACCCAGCTTTTGCCGTGGCCGTTCTGTTGCTGGCTTTCAGCGGCGGCTTTACCCACACTACCGCCATGGCCGCCCTGGTATTCCTGCTCGCCAGGCTGGTGCATATGCCAGCTGATATCGTCGGCATGCCCTGGCTGCGCACTTCCAGCTGGGGGGTGGGTTTTGTAGCCACGCTCTACCTGCTGATCATGGCTCTGGCGGCATTGGTCTAGCGGTGCCGGGGCGAGCTTAATAAAATCAGCACCATGCCGAGCATACAAAATGGGGGAATTCCGGTGCCAAGGAAAAGTCCAGTCCGGCGTATGTTTATCACCCTGTTCGCGGTGGTGCTGTGTATTTTCAGTCTGGAGGTATGGGCGGATCAGGATGTGGTGCTGGTGTTGGACAACTCCAACAGTATGCACGCGAAAGCGCAAGCAATCGCGCAGGCGGTGGCCGACTTTGCCAACAGCCGCGGTCCGGATACGCGCATTGCCGTCATCGTGTATGCCAAAACTCCGACGCTGCAGGTGCCGCTAACGCCCATCAGTGGCGCTAGCCGCCAGCAGGTCAGTGATGCACTACGGCGTCTGGATTATCACAGTCAATTGAGCGATACCGCTGCCGGAGTGGAGCAGGCGCTTACTGAAATCGTCAATCACGGAGAGGGCAGCGCCCAGAAAAGCATCATTCTGGTCGCCGATGATTTCGAGAACCTGGGCAATGCGGCGGCTAATGAAAATGATATTCGCTGGACCATGCGATCACTGGTGCCGACGGCACTTTACAACCATGTACGCATCTATGGCGTCACTTTCGCTTCAGGTGTTGTTTATAAAACACTGGAGACACTAACTCAGAGAACGGGCGGCAGCGTTTTTTATGTGACTCACGGTTCCGATCTTGCCGGGGTGTTTCAGCGCATCAGCGCCAGTATGCTGAATGCCGGTACGGCATCCATGCCGAGTGCGTCAGGTCAAGTTGCCCCGCTGGTTTTCCCACCGGCAATTGCCGGGTCCGCGATTCCCGAGCAGTTCAATACACCGCTGACACGCCGGAATATCCAGCCGATACGCATGCGCTGGTTATGGCTGATCGGGCTGCTGGCGCTGATTGCGGCACTTTTTGGACTTTATGCAGCGTGGAATATTATGCGGCACATCCGGATTCCAAGGAAATTCATGAAACCGCTTGCCTCCTACGCCGAAGGCCCGCGCGCCGTGCTCTATGACATCAGCAATCCCAATGATATCAAACGCTTCGAGTTGGCGGAACGCTCAACTCTTCTTGGGCGAGTGGCAGGCTATGATCCGGAAGTCCAGTATGTACTGATCAAGGAGAAAACCGTGGGGCGCTGCCATGCGGTTATCGAACGGCGCGGCCATTCCTTTTGGATCATGGATCAGGGCAGCATCAATGGCACCTTTGTCAATGGAGAACGCATAACCGCGGATCGTGCCCTGAAACACGGGGATATCGTGGCTATCCATCGGCATGAATTTGAATTCATGATTCCTGAATATTTTGAATCGGAGTCCACCGTCGTCGGTGCCCGTGAACAGCTCGCGGGTTAGTGGATAACGCAGCATCTTTTGGTACAGGATGAGCGTGGATCAGGAGAACCGCATGTCGGATTTTATGGCGTATCGTTGGCGGCGTAGTCCGCGCGCGAAACAGTTGCAGGTACGCATCACTCCTTGGCAGGGCATCGAGGTGGTTATCCCCACGCGTACCAGCAAGCAGAGCGTGCGCTCCTTTCTTACCAAGCAACGCCAATGGATACGTGATACCTGGCTACACATGCAGTCGCAGATTGTTGATGCGGATCGCAGTTTGCCGGAAGAACTGGATTTGCGAGCGATTAGCCAGCATTGGCAGGTGTATTACCGGCGCCGTGCAGGAGCACGGGCGCGCGTCGTCGCCCGCGGGCGCGATTTGACTGTTTATCACTCCGGCGACGATGAATCTGCGTGCCGCAGGGCGTTACGTAAATGGCTGGCACGCTGTGCGCGCGAGTATTTAGGGGCGAAAGCGCAGCGCATGAGTACGGTTACGGGATGCCGCTATCACCGTTTGCAGATCCGGGGGCAGAAAAGCCGCTGGGGCAGTTGTTCATCGAATGGCACGCTGAGTCTAAATTACAAGCTGCTGTTCCTTGAACCTGAACTGGTACGCTATCTGCTGGTCCATGAATTGGCGCATATGCGTGTGCTGAACCACTCGCCACGTTTCTGGCAGCAGGTCGCCCGCCAGGAGCCGCGCTGGCGCGAGTTGGATGCGCAACTGGGGGAGGCGTGGCGTGATGTGCCTGCCTGGGTGGAGCTGTTGTAAACAGAATTGAAGCCGGCATTCGTGCCAGGCTGGCTCTAAAAAGAGCTACATGCATTAATTAGAAAATCAAGTCAGGCATCAGTGTTATTTCGGGTTTATCGTCAAAGTGCGAAAAATCCGTTATTCATTTTTCGCGTAATAGTTCGTTATCGATAGAAAATAGTCTCTGTGCACTTTATGTGCGCGATGCCGTACACGTTAAAAAATACGCATGTAGGCAAATGAGTTCCAAAGGTTTAAAGTTGGTGGGACTCATTTTGAGTGTTAAATACAAGGACTGGGTAAAGCAGCAATACGGTAGAGGTTAATCATATATGAGGCACTTGGATCATCATGCCATTTAAGAAACTCTTAATGATTCACGTCTCGTTTGTTTATACCTCAAACTTTCCTTCTCTGGCGCACCACTTAATACAAATCCGGCAAGTCGATAAGGCGCTTTACCGACAAGTGCACGCCGCAACACTTTTAAGACAATGGCGAACCGGAAGATCAATGTATATAGCGTTCCATGATGCTCACGCAGATAGTGAAAGAAACTGATGTAATATTCACGTTGCAGCGCCGAATGCAGGGCAGGATCAGCTGAACTGGCGCCACCAATATGCATGATCTTTGCCTGCGGAACATGATAAGTTTTCCAACCCGCTTTGCTTACGCGGAGGGCAAAATCTTCTTCCTCACAATACAGGAAATAACCGGTATCCAGTCCATGCAGCTCCCTGAACACTGTGCCACGGATAAACATGGCGGCTCCTGTTACCACATCAACAAGGAGTGGCTGCGCGTATAACTTGCGGCGGTTAGGATAGCGCTTGGGATGAAACAGGCGCATCAAACCGCTGCCAAATAATGTAAGTATGAGCGATGGGAAATAATTGAAACTGGACCGGGGGTGGCCATTGGCGCCGGATATGCTTCCGCTGCAAAGAGCAACGTCTGCATGAGTTTCCATGAATACGCATAGCGCAGATAAAGCGTCATGTTGCAACACGCAGTCATTATTCAATAAAAAATAATAATCGGCTTCGATACTCATGGCTCCAAGCATCATGCCGCCCGAGAAACCGAGATTCATGTTGGAATAAATCAGCTTTACTTTGTCAGCGGATAGCGCTGCCAGTTTTTGCCTGTCGGCTGGAACGGAATTGTTATCCACGACAATCAGGGTAAGCTGAAAAAATCCGGAGGTTTGTCTGTGTATGGATTCTATACAGCGCAGCGTGTGGTCTGAAGAATTGTAGTTCAGGACAACGATAGCGATACTTGGTTTCTGCGCCATAAGGAGAATTTTTTAACCCATCAGGATTTGGCGATGCGCCTCAGCCCTGTAAAAATGCATTCTGGAAATAGGGTCAGGAGCCTGGTGTATCGCGCATCAGCGAGATTTTGGCACATGAAGATAATGGCTCCCCGGGCCGGACTCGAACCAGCGACCAACGGATTAACAGTCCGTCGCTCTACCAACTGAGCTACCGGGGAACGGCTTGGGAGGGCGCATATGGTAATGAAGGGCTCTCGGGGGGTCAACCGAAAACCGCGTTTAACGGGGTTATTTACCTAGAAAAGCGCTCAGTCGCGTCATGGCGGTTTGCAGGTTTTTCATGCTGGTGGCGAAGGACAGCCGCAGATGACCCGGAGCGCCAAAGGACGAACCGGCCACCACTGCGATGCCCGCGTCCACCAACAAGCGCTCACTCAAAGCGTTATCGTCCTTGAGTTCGCGGCGCGATCACCTGGGAAAAATCCGGGAACGAGTAGAAGGTGCCATCCGCAGGCAGCACGCGCACGCCAGGCATGCTCTTGAGAGCGTCATATACGAACTGATGGCGCTGCTGGTAAGCCCGGCACATAGCCTGTACGCACTGCTGATCGCCGGTGAGCGCCGCTTCAGCTGCTGCCTGTGAGATGGACGCAGGATTTGAAGTGCTCTGGGACTGTACGTTGGTCATGGCCTTGATGAGATCGGCGGGACCACCCGCAAAGCCAATGCGCCAGCCGGTCATGGCGTAGGTTTTGGAGACGCCGTTCAACACGACGGTGCGGTCGTAGAGTTCAGGACAGGCCATGAGTATGTTGCAAAATGGCCCATCCTGCCATTGAAAATGCTCGTACATATCATCGGTGGCGATAATTACTCGCGGATGGCTCTGCAGCACTTCGGCGAAAGCGCAGAGTTCCGCACGGCTATAGGCCATTCCGGTGGGGTTTGAAGGGCTGTTGATGACCAAAAGCCGTGTGCGGGGTGTGATGGCCTGATCGAGTTGTGCCGGTGTCAGTTTGTAACGTTGTTCCGGGCCGGCATACACCATTACCGGTGTGGCGCCGGTGATCTGCACGATTTCCGGATAGGACACCCAATACGGAGCGGGGATGATAACTTCGTCGCCCGGGTTGAGTAGCGCTTGGCAAAGGTTGAAAAAAACCTGTTTGCCCCCACAGGACACCAGAATCTGATTGGCTTGGTAATCAAGGCCGTTGTCGCGGTGAAATTTCTCGATGACCGCGCGCTTCAAGGATGGGGTTCCGTCCACGGCGGTATATTTAGTCTGGCCGGCGCGGATGGCGCGTATCGCTGCTTCTTTTATGTGCTCCGGCGTATCGAAATCCGGTTCACCCGCGCCGAGGCCGATGATGTCCTGGCCTTGTGCCTTGAGTGCGGCGGCACGGGCGGTCACAGCCAGGGTGGGCGAGGGTTGCAGGCGCTGAACGCGCTCCGAAAGTACGGTGGACACCGAAAACTCCATCTCGGGAAGCGGAGACGGTACCATAATAAGGAAAGCATAATGGAATTACCAATGAGCGACGCATTCAATTTGACGGCTGATTATCGGCCCGCGGGCGATCAACCGGAAGCCATCGCTGCGCTTATCGACGGACTGCATAGCGGTTTGGCACGGCAAACATTGTTGGGTGTCACCGGCTCCGGCAAAACTTTTACTATCGCGAACGTAATCCAGAGCCTGCAAAGGCCGACACTGGTAATGGCACCCAACAAAACTTTGGCAGCCCAGCTTTACGGCGAATTCAAGAGCTACTTTCCGGAAAATGCCGTGGAGTATTTCGTCTCATATTATGACTACTACCAACCCGAAGCCTATGTGCCATCCTCGGATACTTATATAGAGAAGGATGCCTCAATCAACGATCACATCGAACAGATGCGCTTGTCTGCCACCAAGGCGCTGCTGGAGAGATCGGGCACCATAATCGTGGCGACGGTATCGGCCATCTATGGCCTGGGTGATCCGCAAGCCTATCTCAGCATGGTGTTGCACCTATCACGCGGCGATAAAGCCGATCAGCGGCATATTCTCAGACGCCTGGCGGAAATGCAGTACACCCGCAATGAACTGGATCTCACGCCCGGAACGTACCGTGTGCGCGGCGAAACGATTGATATCTTTCCAGCGGAATCCGACGGCCAAGCGTTGCGGTTGGAATTGTTCGACGATGAAATAACGGCATTAAATCTGTTCGATCCGCTTACCGGCGCCGTTTCGAGGTCAGTGCCGCGATTCACGGTTTTCCCCGGCAGTCATTACGTCACACCGCGCGCGACGCTACTGGAAGCAGTGGACAAAATCAAGGTCGAATTGAAAACACGGCTCGCAGAATTGAGGGTGGCCAACAAACTCGTGGAAGCGCAGCGGCTCGAACAACGTACGCTGTTCGACATCGAGATGATAGCCGAGGTTGGATATTGCAGTGGCATCGAAAATTATTCCCGGCATTTGTCAGGCCGTAAAGCCGGTGAACCACCGCCAACCCTGTTTGATTACCTTCCGCCCAACGCCATGCTGGTGGTGGACGAGAGCCACGTCACCATTCCGCAGCTTGGAGGCATGTACAAAGGTGATCGTTCCCGTAAAGAAACCTTGGTGGAATACGGTTTTCGTTTGCCATCGGCACTGGATAATCGCCCGCTCAAGTTCGAGGAGTGGGAAACACGGGCGCCGCAGGTGATTTTTGTATCCGCCACACCGGGACCGTATGAGAAACGCCTGTCCGACAGGACCGTGGAGCAGGTGGTACGCCCGACCGGTTTGGTGGATCCAGATGTGGAAGTGCGTTCCGCTCGCACCCAAGTGGATGACCTGCTTTCGGAGGTTCGTTTGTGTGCGGCGCGCAATGAGCGCGTACTCGTGACCACCCTCACCAAACGCATGGCCGAGGATCTGACGGAATATCTTGCCGAGCATGACGTGCGTGTGCGTTATCTGCATTCCGACATCGAGACCGTGGAGCGCACCGAAATCATCCGCGACCTGCGGCTCGGCGAGTTTGACGTATTGGTGGGCATCAATTTGCTGCGTGAGGGGCTGGATTTGCCGGAAGTATCACTGGTGGCGATCCTGGACGCGGATAAAGAAGGCTTTCTGAGATCTGAAGGTTCCCTCATCCAGACCATCGGCCGGGCTGCGCGCCACGTCAACGGCCGCGCAATCCTGTATGCGGAACGGGTTACCGGTTCCATGGAACGGGCCATGGGCGAGACCAACCGCCGTCGCGCCAAGCAAGTCACTTACAACTTGGAACATGACATCACCCCCAGAGGCATTCTCAAGGCGGTGGCGGATGTCATGGAAGGAGCCCGTTCAAGCGCCGCCAGTGATGTGCATGTTACCTACCTTAAAGTGGCGGAGGACCGGGCAAAGTATGAAGCCATGTCCCCGCAGAAGCGGCTCCAGCACATCAAGAAGCTGGAACAACAAATGCACAAGCATGCCCGCGATCTGGAATTCGAACAGGCCGCGCAATTACGCGATGAAATCCGCCGCATCCAGGCCGTGGACCTGGGGCTCCCGGATGTCAAAACCGGCTGAAACCTTGCCCGCTCCGGTTGCTTCGGGTATCGTTCGCGGTTACATAGGCGCGTAGCTCAGCTGGTTAGAGCACCACCTTGACATGGTGGGGGTCGTTGGTTCGAATCCAATCGCGCCTACCACTTTCAGGATACATGCGACCCTTGGTATCGGCCGCCACTGTGAGACATGATGATGCCCAGAATCACGCTTCCCGACGGTTCCCAGAAGAAGTTTGATCACTCGCTGACCGTGGCTGAAGTGGCCGCCAGCATCGGTCCAGGTCTGGCGAAAGCCGCGCTCGCCGGCAGGCTGGACGACAAACTGGTAGATGTCTCGTACCCCATCACGCAAGATGCCAAGCTCAGCATCATTACTGAGCGTGATGCGGACGGGTTGGAGGTTATCCGTCATTCCACTGCCCACTTGCTGGCCCAGGCGGTAAAGCAGTTATTCCCCGAGGCCCAGGTTACCATCGGTCCAGTGATCGAAGACGGTTTCTATTATGATTTCGCCTACAAGCGGCCATTCATCCAGGCAGACTTGGCGGCCATTGAAAAGCGCATGGAAGAGCTGGTGGTCCTGGATCAGCCGGTGAACCGCACTGTCATGCCCCGTGATGAGGCCGTTAAGTTTTTTCGGAACATGGGTGAGAGGTACAAAGCGGAAATCATTGCGAGCATTCCTATCGATCAGGAAATCTCTCTTTATCGACAGGGTGATTTCATTGATCTTTGTCGTGGACCCCACGTGCCCTCCACCGGCAAGCTCAAAGCATTTCATCTCACCAAAGTGGCCGGCGCTTATTGGCGGGGCGACTCCAGGAACGAGATGCTGCAACGCATTTATGGCACCGCCTGGGCCGATAAGAAGTCCTTGCAGGCGTATCTGACGCGCATCGAAGAGGCGGAGAAGCGTGACCACCGGCGCCTTGGCCGCGAGCTGGATCTGTTTCACATGCAAGAAGAGGCGCCCGGCTTGGTGTTTTGGCACGCCAAGGGCTGGACCATCTGGCAGGTGGTAGAGCAGTATTTACGCCGCGTCTATTGCGCCAACGACTACCATGAAATCCGCTGCCCGCAGATTCTCGACAAGAGCCTGTGGGAGAAGACCGGCCACTGGCAAAACTATCGGGAGAGCATGTTCACGACCGCGTCGGAGAATCGTGACTACGCGATCAAGCCCATGAATTGCCCAGGCCATGTGCTGACGTATAACCACGGTCTGCACAGCTACCGCGAGTTGCCGATTCGTTACGGGGAGTTCGGCTCCTGCACCCGCAACGAACCATCCGGCGCCTTGCACGGTCTGATGCGGGTGCGCGGCTTCGTACAGGACGATGGCCACATTTTCTGCACTGAAGATCAGATTGAGAGCGAGGTGGTCGCTTTCCACCGCCAAGCGATGCAGGTTTATGGCGATTTCGGGTTCCGCGACATCCGTTTGAAAATTGCTCTGCGTCCGAGTCCGGACAAACGCCTTGGCTCAGACGAGGTCTGGGACAAGGCCGAGGCCGCTTTGCGCGGGGCTCTGCGTGTTTGCGGGGTAGAATGGCAGGAATTGCCGGGTGAGGGTGCTTTTTATGGCCCCAAAATTGAGTATCACATGCAGGATGCCATCGGCCGTACCTGGCAGGTCGGCACCATGCAGGTGGATTTTTCGATGCCTGGGCGTCTGGGGGCCGAGTACGTCGGAGAAGATGGAGCCAGATACGTGCCGGTGATGTTGCACCGGGCCATCGTGGGCTCCATGGAGCGTTTCATCGGCATCCTCATAGAGCATCATGCCGGCCGCTTCCCGGCCTGGCTGGCGCCAGTGCAGGCGGTGGTGCTCACGATTACCGATCGGCAGGCGGAGTTTGCCAGTCAAATTGCCGAAACCCTGAAAAATCAGGGGCTTCGGGCCGATTCGGACTTGAGAAACGAGAAGATCGGCTTTAAAATCCGCGAACATACGCTCCAGCGCGTGCCCTACCTCTTGGTAGTGGGCGACCGGGAGCAGGAAACGGGTTCCGTGGCAGTGCGTACTCGGGACGGCAAGGATCTGGGAAACCTCAGCATCGAGGTCTTTTCCCAGCGACTCGTCGCCGAAGTCAACAGCCGCGGAGTGTCAGCCTGAACGCCGCCAGTATGGATTCACGCCCAGGCGGGTTCAGGTTTATTTTTGGAGGATCATCTAATCAGTTCTGAAAAGCGCGCCCGGCGCAACGGGGAGATCACGGCGCCCAAGGTTCGGGTCATCGGCCCGAGCGACCAGCAGATCGGCATCATGAATACACGCGAAGCCATTCAGTACGCCCAGGAGGCGGGGGTGGATCTCGTGGAAGTGTCACCAACGGCGGAGCCGCCGGTTTGCCGGGTGATGGATTACGGCAAGTATCTATTTGAGCAGAATAAGAAACTGCAAACCGCACGCAAGAAACAAAAACAGATCCAGGTCAAAGAAGTGAAATTCCGCCCAACCACGGATGAGGGCGATTACAAGATAA
>Ga0307374_10009461_pt1 | contig 14357 bp, 15 predicted proteins | sample OX3MG_FD_202532 | JGI IMG/M metagenome (GOLD analysis project Ga0307374, IMG submission 202532) | Soil microbial communities from Risofladan, Vaasa, Finland - OX-3 | ecosystem: Environmental > Terrestrial > Soil > Coastal area > Acid sulfate soil | place: Finland: Risofladan, Vaasa | collected... | reverse complement strand
AGATCGAGGCGGTGCTCGGCGCCGTCTGATCTTATTGGCCCGTTCTATTGCTGCTGCGTGCGTTGGCCGGCGGGGACGAGGAAGCACAACGCGAGCGCCATCGCTGCCATCACCGCCACGGCAATATAGACCGTCGTGAGCGAGCCCGCGATCGCATCCGAAAGCCGCGCCAGTTCCGCCGGCGCCATTGCCGCGCGCAAAGCCGGGTCCATCAATTGATCGATCGCATCGCGGCCTTCGGGAATGCGCTGCGCCAGCGCCCAGTTGATGACGCCGCCGAGCAGCGCCGCGCCCAGCGCCGCGCCAAACTGCCGCATGAAGAGATTGCCCGAGGTCGCCGCGCCGCGCTGCTGCCACGGCACCGCGTTCTGCGCCGCGACCAGGAAGGTGGTGTTGCAGAAACCGATGCCGAAGCCGATGAGCCCGCCGCTCAAGAACGCCCAGGTTGCGCCGCGCGCGGGATCGAGCGCCACCAGCATCAGCGCGCCGAGCACCAGCAACACGCCGCCCCAAATCGCCATCGTGCGATAGGTGATGCGCACCAGCAGGCGGCCCGCGAAGGCGCCGATGATGGTCCAGCCGAGCGACTGGCTGATCAAGGTGAAGCCGGCGACCACCGGGCTTCGTCCCATCACGCCTTGGACATAGGGCGGGATGAACACGATCACCCCCATCATCACCATGCCGATCGCGAACGAGCCGAGATTGGTGGTCGAGACGATCGGATTGCGCCACAGCTCGAGCGGCACGATCGGCTCGGGTGCGCGGAGCTCCCAATAAGCGAGCCCGCCGAGGGCGACCGCCGCGGTCCCGAGCAGGATGGCGATGGTCGGGTATTCGAGCGCGGAGAACTGCACCAGCGCCAGGAGCAGCGCGCCGACGCCGACCACCAGCAAAAGCGAGCCGAGGTAATCGACGCGGTGCTCGCGCACCGTCATCCGATCGCGGAATGTTCTCCAAAGAATCGCGATCATCGCGATGCCCGGCAGCAGGTTGATCCAGAACACCGAGCGCCAGCCCAGGGTCGCTGTCAGCAGCGCGCCGATCAACGGTCCCGACAGCGCCGAGACGCCCCAGATGGCGTTGAGATTGCCCTGGACCTTGACGCGCTCGACCGGCGGATAAAGGTCGCCGATGATGGTCAGCGCGAGCGGCTGCAAGCCGCCGCCGCCGACCCCTTGCACGAAGCGGAAGATCACCAGCGGGATCATCCCCCAGGCGGCGCTGCACAAGAGCGTGCCGACGAGGAACAGCGCGGTCGAGCCGATCAGCAGCCATTTGCGGCCCCAGAGATCCGCGAGCCGGCCATAGATCGGAATCGCCACCGCTTGCGACAGCAGATAGGCGGCGAATACCCAGCTCACATATTCGAAGCCGCCGAGCGCGGCGACCACCGAGGGCATCGCGGTCGCGACGATCGAGGATTCGACCGACACCATGAAGATCGCGACACAACAGGAGGCGACGATCCAGCGGCGCTGCGCGGTGGTGAAAGCGGGAAGCTCGGCCGCTACGGGTCCGGTTGCGGATTCAGGCAAAGCCACGACTCGTCATGCGCATTTTCGCGAGCGACGATAGCGCAAACTTCCCACTCAAGCGATTGACAGCGCCCGGCGCTTCGGCTTGCCTGCACTGCGTGACGGGAATGACAGAAACCAGCCTTGCCGAGCTGACAGGCCGCGCGCGCGCGCTGGTGCCGGCGCTGCGGCAACGTGCGTTGGAAACCGAAAGGCTGCGCCGCCTGCCCGATGCGACGATCGCCGATCTCCAAGACGCCGATCTGTTCCGCCTGTTCCAGCCGGCACGCTACGGCGGGATCGAAGCGCCGTTTCGCGCCTTCGTCGATATCGGTGCAACGCTCGGGCGCGGCTGCGGCTCGACCTCCTGGGTGTTCAATAACCTCGTCGTCCATAATTGGATGCTCGGCTATTGGCCGCTGCCGATGCAGGACGAGGTGTGGCGCGCCAACCCGCGCGCGCTGATCGGCTCGTCCTTCGTCTTCCCCGCCGGCCGCGCCGAGAAAGCTCCCGGCGGCTATCGCCTCTCGGGCAAATGGCCGTTCTCGAGCGGCATCGATGCCTCCGACTGGATGATGCTGGCGGCGCCGGTTGCGCGCGGCGATGGGGCAGCGCCGGAGCCGCGCTTTTTCATGGTGCCGCGCGGCGATTACAGCGCGCTCGACAATTGGCATGCGATGGGCCTCGCCGGCACCGGCAGCAAGGATGTCGTTGCCGATCATATCTTCGTGCCCGAGCACCGCAGCGTCGCCGCGAGCGACGGCAAGGGCGCGCCGCATCCCGGCAGCGACGCCAATCCGGGCGCGCTCTATCGGCTGGCCTGGTACGCGCTCTTCGGCTTCGTCAACGGCGCGACCGTCTTGGGAATCGCGCAAGGTGCGGTCGACGATTTCACCGCCGCAATGCGCGCGCGCGTCGCCACCGCCTCGGGCCGTCAGGTTGCCGATTTCGCGACCCTGCAAATTCGCCTCGCCGAGGCCGCGACCCAAATCGACGCCGCCGAAACGCTGATGCTCAAGGATTGCGACGAGGCGATGCGGATCGCCGAATCCGGACGGCTCGCCGGCATGGACGAGAAGACCCGCTGGCGCCGCAACGCCGCTTTTGCCGTGCGCATGAGCGTCAAGGCGATCGACCTGCTGTTCGCCGGCGCCGGCGGCGCGGCGATCGCCGAGAGCCACCCGCTCCAGCGCGCGCTGCGCGACGCGCATGCCGCGCAAGGCCATATCGGCCTCAACTGGGACGCCAACGGCACCATGTTCGGCCGCGTCGCCCTGGGCCTCGATCCCGATTTTCCGTTGCTGTAGCGGCTGCGCCTTCAGCGGCAACCGTCGACGCCGGGCACCGTGACATCGGCCATGCGCGCACGAATGGTCGCGGCGCGCGCGGCGATGTAGGCATCCGGCCGCGCCGGCGACCAGCGGCGCGGATTGGGCAGCACGCGGCCGGTTTACCGAAGAAAATCCGCGATGCGGTCTCGGCGCCGTAAATCCCATCGCCCCATTCGATCACGTTGAGATAGGTCTCGATGATGCGGTGCTTGTCCCAGAACAGCTCGATCAGCACCGTCAGATAAGCCTCGATGCCCTTGCGCAGGATGCTGCGTCCCGGCCAGAGGAAGAGGTTCTTCGCGGTCTGCATGCTGATGGTGCTGGCGCCTTTGGGCTCGCGGCCGGCACGCCAGTCGCGCCACGCTGCACCGATCGCTTGCCAGTCGAACCCGTGATGGAAGCAGAATTTCTCGTCCTCGCTCGCCACGACGGCACGCATCAGCGACGGCGCGATGCGGTCGAGCGGCAGCCAATGCCGGTGCAGCGGCGCGCCTTCGAGCGAGCGGATCGCCATCAGCGCCGTGATCGGCGGCGGAACGAAACGATAGGCGATGATAAACGGCATCGGCAGCAGAAGACCGGCCAGCACGACCCATAGGCCGATCCGCCGCGCACGGCGCCAGGGGTCGCGGTAGCCAGCGCGTCGGCGCCCGGTGTTCCGGCCCGGGGCGTTGCGCGACTGCCGCGGGTCAGGCGGCGCGGCGAGGATCGGAGGCGTCATCGGACGGCGCCAAGATAGGCGCCGGCGGTGGCGGCGCCAACACCCGCCCGCAGGCACGGACGAGCGACTTACACGGATTTAACTGTTGACGCGGGAGCGCGAAGGGTATTTTTTCGCGCGTCCGCGATGATCGCCCGCGCCGGGCGACGCGCTCGGAAAAGAAACGCCACGGGGAATGATCGCCATGATGCGCCCATTTGCTTTCGTCGTCGGCCTTCTGCTCGCGCTTGCCGCGCCGTCCTTCGCCGCCGACACGACGACGCAAGGTCATCTCAAAGGCCTCTGGCTCACCACCGACTATCCCTCGGTGACGGCGCGCGCCGGCGACAGCACCACGATCAAGGTGAAGCTGCAGAATTACGGCCTGCCGCCCGAGCGCGTCGCGCTGTCGGTCGACGGCGTGCCGAGCGGCTGGACCGCGACCGTGCTCGGCGGCGGCGCGCCGGTGACCGCGGCGATGCCCGCGACCGACGACAGCGTGCCGCTTCAGCTTCGGCTCGATATCCCGGCCGGCGCCGCCAAAGCGACCCAGACCGTGACCCTGCGCGCCAAGGCGGCCGACGCCAATATCAGCCTACCGGTCGACGTCAGCATCGGCCAGTTGCTGCCGGCGAAATTGGTGCTCAAGACCAAGAACCCGTCGCTGATCGGCACCGCCAAGACCAGCTTCGAATTCCAGTTCAACGTCGCCAATCAGAGCGACCGCGACCTGGTCGTCAATTTCAAGGCGCAGGCGCCCCAAGGCTTCCGGACCACATTCGAGGAAGCCTATGGCACGCAAGAGATCGCCTCGATTCCGATCGAGGCCGGCAAGAACAAGGATTTGAAGGTCAAGGTGCAGCCGCCCTCGGATGCGAAGGCGGGCGACTATCCGGTCGCGGTCGAGGTCGCGGCCGAGAACGCGACTGCCGATGGCAGCATGACCATGGACATCACCGGCCAGCCGCAATTGAAGCTCACCGGACAGGACGGCCGGCTCTCGACCGGCGCGGTCGCCGGCACGGCGACGCCGGTCGCTCTGACCTTGAGCAATGACGGCAGTGCCCCGGCGCGTGACATCGCGCTCAGCTCGTCGCCGCCGTCGGATTGGAAAGTGACGTTCCAGCCCGACAAGGTCGCCGAGCTCGCACCCGGCCAAAAGATCGACGTGCAGGCGCAGCTCACCCCGTCATCGAAAGCGGTCGCCGGCGATTACATGACCACGTTCCGCGCCAATGGCAGCGGCAGCGATTCGAGCTCGGCCGATATCCGCGTCACGGTCTCGACCTCGACCCTGTGGGGCATCGTCGGCGTCGCGATCGTCGCGATCGCGCTGTTGATCGCGGTCGGCGCGGTCGCGCGGTTCGGCCGCCGCTGATCGCCGCTGCGATGGCCGAGCCAGCCGCCACCGACATCATCATTGCCGCGACCGGCTTGCGGAAGCTCTATGGCCGCGTGCCCGCGGTCGACGGCATCGATCTCGCGATCCGGCGCGGCGAGATTTTCGGCCTCCTCGGTCCGAACGGCGCCGGCAAGACCACCACCATCCTGATGCTGCTCGGCTTGACCGAGGCGAGCGGCGGGACGGTCACGGTCGCGGGCTTCAACCCGATGCGCGAGCCGCTCGCGGTGAAGCGCCATGTCGGGTACTTGCCGGATTCGGTAGGCTTCTACGACAATCTCACCGCGCGCCAGAATCTGCGCTATACCGCCCGGCTCGCCGGCCTGCGCGGGCAAGAGACCGAGGACCGCATCAGCGACGGGCTGCGCCGCGTGCGGCTCGCCGAGGTCGGCGACAAGAAGGTCACCACCTTCTCGCACGGCATGCGGCGGCGCCTCGGCCTCGCCGAAGTGATCATGAAGCGCGCCGAGATCGCGATCCTCGACGAGCCGACCTCGGGCCTCGATCCGCAAGCGACCTTCGAATTCCTCGACATGATCCGCGGGCTCAAAGCCGATCGCGTCGCCGTGCTGCTGTCATCGCATCTGCTCGACCAGGTGCAGGCGGTGTGCGACCGCGTCGCGCTGTTCAATCGCGGCAAGATCGCGATCGAAGGCACGGTCGAGAAGCTGTCGCAGCAGGTGCTGGGCGGCGGCTATGGGGTCGAGATCGAGGCGGCCGGCAGCGATCTGCCGCGGGTGTTCGCCGGGATTTCCGGCGTGCTGCGCGTGACGCAATCGGGCGACGGAAAATATCGGCTGGTGGCGTCGCGCGACATCCGCGCCGAGCTGGGATCGGCGATCGTCGCCTCGGGCGGCGCGTTGCTGCGGCTCGATCATGTCGAGCCCAGCCTCGACACGGTCTATCGGCATTATTTCGAGGCCCAGCATTCAGAGGAACAGCATGGCGCGGCGTAGCGGCTCGGTCTGGACCGGATGCGGCACGGTCTTCTTGAAGGAATTCGCCGATCATCTCGGCAGCGGCCGGATGCGCGTGCTCGAATGGCTGGTGCTGCTGACCGGCATCGGCGCGGTTTACACGGCGATTCAAGACCTCAAGAGCACGACCTCGCAAGATCCGTTCCTGTTCCTGCGCCTCTTCACCGATTCGCACGATCCGCTGCCGTCCTTCATGGCGGTGCTGGGGTTCCTCATCCCGCTGGTCGCGATCGGCCTCGGCTTCGATAGCGTGAACGGCGAGTTCAACCGCCGCACCATGAGCCGCATCCTCGCCCAGCCGGTCTATCGCGACGAGCTGCTGCTCGGCAAATTCTTCGCCGGGATCGCGACCCTGGCGGTGGCGCTTGTGACGCTGTGGCTCCTCATCATCGGCCTCGGGCTGTTGACCTTGGGCGTGCCGCCGACCAGCGAGGAGGTGTTTCGCGGCATCGCCTTCCTGGTCGACTCGTTGGCCTATGGTGGGCTCTGGCTCGCGGTCGCAATGCTGTGCTCGGTCATCTTCCGCGCCGCCGCGACCTCGGCGCTGGTCGCGCTCGGCCTGTGGCTGCTGATGAGCGTCTTATGGCCACTGCTCTCGCAATTCATCACCAGCGCGATCTTCCCGACCACCCAGCTCAACCTGCTGATGGGGCCGAGCTACCAGCAGATCATGCTGCAGCAGACCCTGGCGCGGCTCTCGCCCAACACGCTCTATGCCGAATCGCTGCTCGGCATCATGCACCCCTCGACGCGGGCGCTTGGCCCGGTGTTCATGGACCAGCTCGAAGGCGCGGTGATGGGCAATCCGCTGCCGCTCGGCCAGAGCCTGCTCCTGGTGTGGCCGCAGGTCACCGGCCTCATCGCCGGCGTGATCGTGCTGTTCGTCGCCGCCTATGTGATCTTCCAGCGCCAGGAAGTGCGGGCCTAACTTCGTTTCATTGCGCTATTTCGCTATCGTCATTGCGAGGAGCCCCTTCGACAAGAGCTCAGGAGCGACGAAACAATCCAGAGCCTTACGCGTGGACTGGATTGCTTTGCCCTCATTCTGAGCTTGGCGAAGGACGCTCGCAATGACGATACGATTTAAAATTTTCAGCAACACCGAAAACTACTTCACGCCGGCCGCGCGCAGATAGCTGTCATCGACGAAACGGTCGGGCGCCGGCAGCGGCGCCTTCAGCACGCCCGCTTCGCCCATGAACGCGATCACCTGCGCGAGGCCCTGGCGGTCGATCTCGCCCTGGCGCGGGATCACGCCGCGATCGGGCTCGAAGTAAAGCGCCAGGGTCGCCCGCGCGATCCGGTCGGAGACGCCGGTGGTCGCGACGATCGTCTTTGCGACCGCGTCGCGTTGGGCGGGATCGCGGAAGAAGCGCAACGCCGCCGCAAAGCCGCGCAGGAACCCGACCAGCGCTGCGCGATTCTGCTTGGCCCAGTCGGGCCGCACGATCAGTACCGTGAACTCGAAATGCTTGACCGCCTCGGTCGACACGCCGAGCCGGACGAAGCCTTGGTCGATGGCGACGAAATCCTCGGGCTGGCCGAGCGGCACGCCGTCGCATTCGCCGCGCCTCAAGCAGTCGAAGCGCGCCGGCGTCCCGACCAGCTCCTTCACCTGGTAGTCGCCGTCCTTCAGGCCCTTCAGCGCCAGCAGCTTGCGCATCGAGATCGAGATCGTGTCGAGCGCGAGCGACAGCCCGAGCGTCTTGCCCTTGAGGTCGGCGAAGCTCTTGATCGCGGGCTTGACGATGAGGCTGTAGAGCGGATTGGCGGTTGCAGCGGCCACCGCCACCGCCTGCGATCGGCCCTCGGCGACCGCCCGGATGAAATAGGGCGTCGCCGAGGAGCTGATCTCGACATCGCCGGCGTCGAGCCGCTTCACCATCTGGTCGGTGCCGCCGGCCAGCGGCACGAGTTGCACCGCGAGATGCTCGCGTGCAAAAAAGCCCTGCTGCTTCGCGATCATGTACGGCACCACGCCGATACTCTTCATCGTCGACGGCACCTGGCCGAGGCGCAGCGTGGTATCGGCATGAGCGCCGGCAGCGAAGGTGGCGCCCACCCCAAGGATGATCGCGGCGTAAAAATGACGCTTCATGGCTCCTCCCGATGCCCGGCCAAGCCGTGGCTTGCCCGCCAAAATAGCATGACCTCATGGGGGCGGGTGCTATAGTTGCGCCACCCCCTTGGGAGGGATGCCATGTTCTTGCAGAATTGCTGGTACGTCGCCGCCGAATCGCGCGAGGTGAGCCGGGCGCCGATGGGCCGTGTGCTGCTGGGCGAGCCGGTCGTGCTCTATCGCCGCGAGGACGGCACGCCGATCGCGCTGGAAGATCGCTGCTGCCACCGCCGCGCGCCGCTGCACAAAGGCAGGCTGATCGGCGACCGGCTGCAATGCGGCTATCACGGCTTCACCTTCGATACGAGCGGCGCCTGTGTCGCCATTCCAGGCCAGGACCGCGTGCCGGCGAGCCTTGGCGTGCGCGCCTATCCGGTCGCGGAGCGGCATCGCTATGTCTGGATCTGGATGGGCAAGAAGGAGAAGGCCGATCCGGCGCTGATCCCCGATTTCTATTACAACGACGATCCGAGCTGGGCGGCGGTCGGCGCCTGCCTTCATGTCGAGGCGAATTACCTGCTGCTGGTCGAGAATTTGATCGACCTGTCGCATGTGCCGTTCGTCCATGCCGCGACCATCGGCAGCACCGAGGACACCAACCCGACGCTGAAATACGAGCGCGGCGACGATTTCGTGCGTGTGGTGCGCGACGCGCCGGGCATTTCCTGTCCGCCCTCGATGCGCAGCCTCGGCTTCGCGCCGGTGGTCGATCAGAGCAAGATCATCACCTTCACGCCGGCCTCGAACATCTGGATCGACATCCCGACTCGCGACGCTGCCCCGGTCGCGGGACGCAACGAGCCGATGCAGCGCCGCGTCGTGATCCTCAACGCGATCACGCCCGAGACCGATGCGAGCTGCCACTACTTCTGGGTCAATGCGCGCGATTTCGACCAGGACAATGCCGAGCGCTCGGCGTTCTTCCTGAAGACCGTCACCCTCGCCTTCAACGAGGACAAGGACATGCTAGAAGCGCAGCAGCGCAACATCGCGCTCGACCCCGTCGCCAGCACGGTCAACGTCCACGCCGATTGGGGTGGCGTTCAGGCGATGCGGATGATGGAACAGATGATCGCAGCCGAGACGCGGGCGTGAGACACTGCCGCTCCCGGTGCGGCATTAACGCTAACTTTCCCTAAAATTTTAGACGATTGAACCGAAATTAACGTTGATGTTGATTGAATTAACGTAAGCGTTTCCTTGATGCTCCTAAGCGTTGCCAATGCAATTGGCGCCGCTTAGGAGCAAAAAAATGTCCCCCGTTCGCCGACTTCTCGTGGAATACCGGTCGAGCATCTCGGCCGCGGCTTTAGCCATAGCACTCGCCGGGGCCTCGTCGTCCGCCCTTGCCGTGCCGCTCGCTGCCGGCACCGACATCGCGGTGAGTTATGACCAGGCCGTCACCGGCCAGCCCGATCTCACCGGGATCCTTAATCTTCAAGTGACGGATCTCACCAGCACGCAGATCAATCTCGGCGTCACCATCGACAACACCACCTCACCGCTCTTCACCAGCGGCCGGCTCACCGGCATCGGCTGGGACAGCAGCATCTTGCCGACGGGCGCCACCGACACGTCGAGCATCTATAGTGTCTACCTCAGCCAGACCTTCCCCGCCAATTCCGCGGTCAATTTGTGCCTGAGCAGCGGACCAACCTGCGCGGGCGGCGCCAGCGGCGGTTTGTTGCCGGACCAGAGCGACATCTTCAACCTCACACTGACCGGCAATTTCGGCAGCTCGACCGTCGATTTCTCGAGTTTCGCTGCAAAATTCCAGACTGCCTATGGCTCGTTCGAGCCGCAGGGCACGATCACAAGCGGCACATGTACCAGCAACTGTGGTGGTGGTGGCGGTGGCGGTGGCGGTGGCGGTGGCGGCGGTGGCGGCAGCCCCGTTCCCGAGCCCGGTACGCTGAGCCTCCTCGGTGTCGGTGTGCTCGGCAGCGTCGGCTACCTGCTCCGCCGCTCGCGCGCGCAGACGTCGCAAGCGATGGCGTGACCATGGCCTCCTATCGTTTCTATTTCTTCAACGAGATCGGTGCGCAGAACGCGGGCGCTTCCTGCACCCGCGCCACCGACCTCGAGGCCATGACGCAGGCACGAGGCCTGCTTGCAGACCAGCCCGCGACCGCTGCGGTGGAAATCTGGCGCGGCAACTCGCTGATCGCCGCGACCAAGCGCAATGGCGAGCGTTACGCGCCGCTTCCCGTGAGCGCTCGGCTGCGCCTCCATCCGCTCTTCGCCGCGGAGTATGCCGATGCCGCCTAACGGTTCGCTTTAAGCTCGCGCTCGAGGCGGTCGAGCGTGCGCATCGAATCGAGGCATTGCTTGACGCTCGATTTGGGCTCGCGCTTTTCCTTGATCGCCGCGAAGAATTCGCGGTCCTCGAGCTCGATGCCGTTCATCGAGACATCGACCTTCGAGAGATCGATCACCTGGTCCTTGCCGTCGGACAGATCGTCGTAATAGGCCTTGTAAGTGCCGTTGTCGCCGATGTAGCGGAAGAACGAGCCTTGCGCCCCATTGTTGTTGAACGACAGCGATAGAGTCAGGATCGCGCCCGATTTCGGCGCCTTGAGCTGAATGCTCATATCCATCGCGATTTTCAGCTCGGGATGCCACGGGCCTTCGACCGCGTGCGCGACCGAGGGCAGCTCGCCGATCTGCCACTGGAAGAGATCGACGGTGTGGCAGGCGTGATGCCACAAGAGATGATCGGTCCAGGTCCGCGGTTGGCCGGCCGCGTTCATGTTGACGCGGCGGAAGAAATAGGTCTGCACGTCCATCTGCTGGATCTTCAACTCGCGCGCCGTGATCTTGTTGTGGACATATTGGTGGCTCGGATTGAAGCGGCGGACATGGCCGCCCATCGCGATGACGCCGGTCTGCTCGGCGACGTGCTGGATTTCTTCGCTATCGGCGAGCGTATCGGCGATCGGGATCTCGATCAGCACATGCTTGCCGGCGCGCATCGACTGGATCGCCTGCGCGGCATGGACCTGGGTCGGGCTGGCAAGGATCACCGCCTCGATTCCGGGCTGCTTGAGGCTCTCGCCGAGATCGGTCGTCCAATGCGGGATCTTCCACTTCTTGGCGACTTCCTCGGTGCCGGCCGGGCGACCGCCGGCGAGCGTCACGACCTCGATGCCGGGGATGTTCTGGATCGCCTCGAGATGCTTGATGCCAAACGCGCCTTGACCGGCCAGACAGACTTTCATGGGTGGTGCCTCTCTTATTCGAGCTTAGCGGGTGTTTTCGAGAATTAGGTGGCCGACCGCCGTGTTCGACGCCGGCACGGTGTAGAAGCGATGGACCTGCCGCACCTCGTCGTCGAGCGCGCCGCGCGCGATCAGCCACATCACCAGCTCGATGCCTTCCGAGCCGGCCTCGCGAATATATTCGAGATGCTGAATCTTGACCAACGATTGCGGGTCGGTGACGAAGCGATCGAGGAAGCTGTTGTCGAAGACCGAGTTGATGAAGCCGGCGCGCGGGCCTTGCAATTGATGCGACATGCCGCCGGTGCCGAAGATCACGACGCGCAAATCCTGCGGGAAGGAATCGATCGCCTTGCGGATCGCCTTGCCGAGCATGTAGCAGCGATGCCCGGTCGGCGGCGGATACTGGATGACGTTGACGCAGAGCGGAATGACCTTGAACGGCCATTCCTTGGGCTGGCCGACCATTAGCGACAGCGGCACGGTTAGACCGTGATCGACCTCCATCTTGTTGACGATGGTCATGTCGAATTCGTCGAGGATGGTCGATTGCGCGATGTGCCAGGCCAAATCCGGGTGGCCCTTCACCACCGGCACCGGGCGCGGGCCCCAGCCTTCATCCGCGATCGGGAAGCTCTCGGCGCAGCCGAGCGCGAAGGTCGGGATGATCTCCAGCGAGAACGCCGAGGCGTGGTCGTTGTAAACCAGGAACACGACGTCGGGCTTGGTCTCGGCGAGCCATTTCTTCGAGAAGTCATAGCCGCCGAAGACGCGCTGCCAATACGGCTCGCCGCTTTTGCCGTTGTCGAGCGCCGCGCCGATCGCCGGCACATGCGAAGTGGTGACGCCTGCGATGAGCTTAGCCACGGTCTTTCCATTCCGATTTGCTGCGATTGCCTTGGGGCGAACGGCCGCCGGCGAGCATCATCGCCGCGTATTGTTCCTGGGTCGAGCCGGTCATCAGCGCGGCGAGGTTCTGAAACGACAGCCCATCGGTCGCGCCGAGCTTCGAGGTGTAATAGATATTGCCGCCGAGCTCGAGCATTCGGTTCCACTGGCGTTTCAGGACCGCGTCGCGTTGCACCGCCGACATCGGGAACTGGTCGAGATATTTCGCCTCGTCGGCCTTGAAGGCCTTGCGGTTCTCGTCCTTCATCAGCGACATGCAAAACATGTTGAGCCAATAGCCCTCGCGCGAGCGGTGGGCGTCGAAGACCTGCGTGCCCGGGATATCGTCGTAAGGCTGTTGCTCGGCCATTAGTTGCTCCAATAGAGCCGCATCGGATTGTCCACTAGCAGCGCCTTTTGTTGTGCGGCCGCGGGCGCGAATTTCGGGATCATGTCGGTCAGCACGCCGTCATCCGGCATATGGGTCGTCATGTTGGGATGCGGCCAGTCGGTGCCCCACAGCACGCGATCGGGGAAACGCTCGACGATCGCGCGCGCGAACGGCACGACGTCGTCATAGGGCGGGCCTTTGGCCGAGATGCGCTCGGGCCCCGTCACCTTCACATAGATGTTCTTGTTGTCGCCCAAGAGCCTTAGATACGCCTGGAAGTCGGGATGATCGACGCCCTTCTTCACGTCGGGGATCGACATGTGGTCGAGCACGATGGTGGTCGGCAGCGCCTTGAGGAACGGCGTAATGGTCGGCAGGCTCGGCGCCTCGAAATAAACCACGGTGTGCCAGCCGAGCGGCGCGATCTTCCGGGCGACTCCGAGATAAACATCGTGCGGCGTCGCATCGACGAGGCGCGGCAGGAAGTTGAAGCGCACCGCGCGCATGCCCGCCTTGTCCATCTCTTTGAGCTCGGCCAGGTCGATGCTCGGCTTCACCACGGCGACGCCGCGCGCCATGCCGTTGGAGCTCAGCATCGCGTCGATGGTGGCGATGTTGTCGGTGCCGTGACAGCTCGCCTGCACGATCACGTTGCGCTGGAAGCCCAGGAAATCACGCAGCGCGAACAGCTTTTCCTTGGGCGCATCATAGGGCGTGTATTTGCGCTCGGGCGCGAACGGGAATTTGGCCGCCGGGCCGAACACATGGCAATGCGCGTCGACCGCGCCGGCTGGTGGCTTGAACTTGGGCTTGGTCGGGTTGAGGCAATAGGAGGCGAAATCGGTCATCAGTTGTTTTCCTTATCCGCTTTGGCATCCATCTCGGCGAACACCTGATTGGCGCGGTTGAACGCCGACATCGCGGCCGGCACGCCGGCATAGATCGCGGCCTGCATCAGCACCTCTTTCACCTCGTCGCGCGTGATGCCGGTATTGGGCGTGAGCCCGAGATGGGTCTGCAACTCCTCGAGCCGGCCGAGCGCCGTCAGCATCGCGATCGTCAGCATGTGGCGGGTCTTTTTGTCGAGGCCGGGCCGCGCCCAAACCTCGCCGAACGCGTATTGATTGACGAAATCCATCCATTCGTCGGTGAACGGCGTGCGCCGCGCCTGGGCGCGCTCGAACGTATCGCCCATGAGCCATTGGCGCGTTTCCGTGCCGCGCTTGTAGGCGTCGCTGTTCTTGTCCATCGCCTGCTCCTACTGCGCCGCGAGAAAGTCGCCGAGGGCGCGCGTCACCGCGGCCGGCTGCTCGATCGCGACGATATGCGCCGCCTGCGGGATGATGGTCAGCTTCGAGCCCTTGATCGCTGTATTGAGGGTACGCGCGGACGCCACCGGCGTCGCCGGGTCTTCTTCGCCGACGATGATCAGGGTCGGGCAGACGATCCGCGCGTCGTCGGGCCGCAGATCCATGTTGCGGATCGCGAGCGCGCAGCCGAGATAGCCGGCCATCGGCGTGCGCAGATACATGTTGCGGATGCCGGCGATGGTCGCCGGCTCGCGCTCGCGGAACGGCTTCGTAAACCAGCGCTCCATCGTGCCGTCCACCGTCACCGCGATGCCGCCGCTTTTGCGGATGGCGGCGATACGCTCGTCCCAAACCGACTGGCTCATCTGCGAGGCGGTATCGACGAGGATCAGCGAGGCCAGCAGCTCGGGCGCTTTCGCCGCCAGCTTCTGGCCGAGCATGCCGCCGATCGAGAGGCCGCAAAGATGCACCCGCCGCAGCCCCAGCGCCTTCATCAGCGCCGCC
>Ga0307374_10009457_pt1 | contig 14362 bp, 11 predicted proteins | sample OX3MG_FD_202532 | JGI IMG/M metagenome (GOLD analysis project Ga0307374, IMG submission 202532) | Soil microbial communities from Risofladan, Vaasa, Finland - OX-3 | ecosystem: Environmental > Terrestrial > Soil > Coastal area > Acid sulfate soil | place: Finland: Risofladan, Vaasa | collected... | reverse complement strand
CCCGGGAAGATGGGGGGATAATAATCCCCACGCGTGATCGCTCAAATCGTGACGGTGATACGCGGCTCGTGACTGCATTGCCTATTAGTTTCGCACAATACGCAGTCTCGTGACGACACTATCTAGAGTGTATCTGCGAACTACTGTTTAGTTCTGCGTGTGCGGGTAGTCGACCTTTACCGCCACGATTTCGTACGGATGCACGGGAACCGTAACCCTGTTCCCGGCCACGGAAAGCGCCGGCCCTTGAGGCTGCTCCAGCAGATTGGTCTCTGTTGCGCCCGTGGCTCCCGGAGGCAAGGAGATCGAGATATTACCCGACTTCCCTGCCCACTCATACAAGTGGAAGACCAGTGCGTTGGAGTCCTCGGCCTTCTTCATCGCAGTCAGCACCACGTTGTCTGGCGTGACGGAAACGAAGGAGTGCCGCGCACCCATTTCGCCGGTGTGAGGCTCAACCTGCATGGCGCTGAGCTTAAAGTTGAAGTCGTAGCCGTGACGCACAGTCATCGCCTGCTTCCAGGTACCGGAATGCGGATAGAGCGCATAGTCGAAGCTCTGATGCCCACGGTCGGCATTCGGGTCAGGCCACGTGGGTGAGCGAAGCAGCGTAAGCCGCAGCACATTCCCGCGCGCATCGTAACCGAATTTGCAGTCGTTGATCAGGCTGAAGCCGTGCTGGCCATCGCCCAGGTCTGCCCAGCGCTGCGCCGGAACCTCGTACTTCGCATCCTCCCAGCTGTTGTTGCGGGTGGTGGGACGCTGGATGCTGCCGAAGGGAATTTCATACGTCGCTTCGCTGCTTGATGCGGCAAGCGGGAATGCTGCCTTCAGTAGTTCATGCGTCTCGTGCCAATCCACATTATTTTTCACCACGACCTGATCCGCACCGTCGGTCAGGATAATGTCCTGAACGAACTTTGAGTGCGCAGTGTGATGGGTGACGCGGATGACGGCACGCAACGGTGTATGGTCGATCAACTCGACCGAGTCGGCGGTATCCAGCCGCATCGGAGGCTTGTCGTAGGTGCCCGGCTGGATGTTCCAGGCATCGTACTGCTTGGGAAGATCATGGAAGAGCTGCAGTTCATTCCCGCAGCTTCCCGGAGTGAGCGCTTCAAATCCGGTCTTCTTGTCAAAAAGGCTGGTAATGCAGCCACTCTTCTTATCGACCGTGACGCGAAGGTTGGCATTCTCAAGCGTAAGCCCGGAGACTTTGAGGTCCGTGGCAAACTTCCGCTTGCCGGGAACAACATGCAGAACCTCATATCCCAGCGACGGCGCATCCTTCACATCCACAAGCAGCTTGAAGCTGTTTGTCTGCGGATTGGAAGAAAGCACCTCGGACGGCAGCACATGGTTTGCGGCATCGAGCACCGAGACGGTCGTCTCCGCGCGCGGCATCTGAACGCTCACTGTGACCAGGCCGTTCCGTTGCCAGGCAAGCGGATTGAAGACCAGAACCGGCACACCCGCTCCGCTGGTATTGATGCGCGAATCCAGTGTGCTCATGGCCTTGGTGGAAACCTGGTTGTCCTCCCAGTGCACGACATCGAAGTCCTTCTGGGCGTCCTTGTAGACGACTCCAATGCCTGAGCCCGCTGCCAGATCATGGAAATCATTGAAGGTGACCTTCTTCCATGCATCGGTCAGCCGGCCGTTCGGATACGAGTTGCCATCGAGCCAGGCGAGTGACGCCACTTTCTCGGCATCGAGCGTCCACTCAGGAGACTCGCGCAAATTGCGCTTCATCTTGGCCTGCGTGGTGTAAGTGCCGCGGTGGAACTCGAGATAAAGCTCATCGTCCCAGGTCGGAATGGCAATCTTGCCGGTTACCGGTGTGGGCGGATGATAGCCCTCGGCGACTGTCTTGTAGTCCCAGGTGGGCGAGTTTGGAGCAAGCTGCTTCTGAACGGACTCGAAGTAGGTCAATGCGGTGCCAAACTTCATCTTCGGAACCGCCATGTCGGTCGTGGCCCAGTGCATTCCCTGGTCCAGCATGGCGCGCGTGGGACCACCACCGTGATCGCCGACGCCGTAGAGGTCCATCATATTCAGCATGCCCGGAGCATACTCGCGAGCCTGCTTTAGATCGGCTGAGAGGCGAATCGGGCTCAAGTTGGTGTTGCCATAATCATGCGGGAAATAGGTAAGAACCTTGCTACCATCCGGCGACTCCCACCAGAACAACTTGAGCGGGAGCTTGTTCATGTCGTTCCACGCCATCTTCTGCGTGACAAAGTAGTCTATTCCAGACTTCTTGTAGATCTGCGGGAGCTGCCAGTTGTATCCAAAGGAATCCGGATTCCAGCCAATCTTCACATCCACGCCATAGTGCTTCAGATACCAACGCTTGCCGATAAGAATCGAACGGGCCGTCGATTCCCCGTCGGGCAGGTTCAGGTCGGGCTCAACCCACATGCCGCCGACCACTTCCCAACGGCCCTGCTTAATCCGCTTCTTGATCTGATCATTGAGTGCCGGATACTTGTTCGCCAGCCAGGCATTGTACTGGGCTGCCGATTGCGTATAGGTGTAATCCGGGTACTCCTCCATCAACTGAATCGCAGTCCCAAACGTGTCCTTTACTACACCGACGGTCTCTGTCCACGGCCACAGCCATGCGGCATCGATATGAGAATTGCCAGTGACATGGAAGGTAGCTTCCTGCATCAGCGGCCGCAGTGCATCAAGTTTTAGCTGGGATGCCTTCAGCGAGGTATCAAAAGCCGTCTGGTTGCCCGCGTCCAGGGCCTTCAGGTCAACCGTGGAAATGGCCTGGTTCAGCGTGGCCTCGTCGGCGGGAATGTGCTTGGACAGGCTGGGAATCAGCAGAGCGTTCGAAATAAACTCAGCCCGCAGGTCCTCTGGATTCGGCCTGTTCTGCGCAAAATCAATCTTCATCACCGAGCCGGCAAACCGCTTCTTGTCCACCGTCGCAAGCAGCTTGACGGCCACAAGGATCTTCTGACCCGGCTTTGCTTTATCAAACAGCACGATCGGCGCAAGGTCATTGCCCAGAGCCACGCGGCGGCCGTTGAAATAAATGATCTGCGGCATGGGGCCGTTGGCATAGGCGCGGAACTGGAACCATATCCGCGTGCCGGTCAGGTCGTAACCATGCAGCGTCTTCGGCACCTGAATCCACTGGCGAAACCAGGCTCCCTCGTAGGGGCCCACAAATCCGGGCTTGACCACCGGCCAGCTCGAATCATCGAGCGACGGGTCCTCGCCGTGCGGCACATTTCCAGCATGAAAGTGCCAGGTCCCCGCGGGCAGCGTGTTCAACTCATCGAGGCTCGTGATCACCTGCTGCTCAGGCGCAGGCAAGGACTTAATTGCAGATTGAACAGCCTGTGCATTTGCTGGAGCCGTGGAAACGATACCAACCAGTGATAGAGTGGCGATACAAAGCGAGGCGGGAAATAACTTCAAAACTTTAACCTCCGCGAACAATGTCAAAATTATAACCGTAAAAACATGCCTCACGACGAGTAGCACCCGCCGGGGAATTCCGGGCTCTTAAAGATACAGCCTTCAACCCGGATTCAGCTTCTACGGCCACCGTCCGCAGTCGTATGGGTGGGAGCATTATCCAAGGTCTGCATATCGACCTCTTCCATGCCCGGCGGCGGATATTCCAGCTCCGCAAAAAAGAACCTGTCCCCTCCGGCTCTTTTCGCCCGATACATCGCGGAGTCGGCCAGCCTCCATAGAACCTGTGCGGCGGTTCCGTCGGTTGGATACATGGCGATTCCAAGGCTGGCAGCCAGGTGGATCGAGTGGCCGTCAATCATAAGGGACTGGCGGAAGCTATCGAGTAGAACCTGCGCGACATGGGCGGCATCGTCCGGGCTCTTGAGCTGGCCCAGCAAAACGATGAATTCCTCCCCTCCGGATCGGGCCATGGTGTCCGTCATACGCAAGCGCTCACGAAGCGCCGTCGCGACACGTTGCAGGCAAATGTCCCCGACGTGGTGCCCGTAGGTGTCGTTGATCTGCTTAAACCGGTCCAGATCCATGCACAGTACGGCCGCCTGCTGTCCCAACCGTTCCGCTGCGGCCAGCATCTGCTCCATCCGGTCTTTCAGGAGGAGCCGATTGGGTAGTCCGGTCAGAATATCGTGGTGCGCCTGGTAGACAAGGCGCTCGTAGAGTTGTTGACGCTCCGTAATATCCTGCACCAGGGAGAATCGAGCCTTCCGGCCGTCGAAGTTGATGCCATGCGATGCAACTTCAACCTGAATTTGCGACCCGTCCTTTCGGATGTGTGTCCAGGGCCCGGAATACAACGTTCCCTTCCCCACATCCTTAAGGCGGTGCTCCAGACGCGGCACATCCCCTGGCGGACGAATGTCGCGCAGGGTTTTGGTAAGAAACTCCTCTTCGGTATAACCGTAATGCGTCACCGCGGCTGCATTGACTTTGAGGAATGAGAGCGTCCCCTGATCGAAGATCCACATGGGATGAGGATTGCCGTCAAACAGCACGCGGTACTCTTCGCGTTGCCGGGCAGTTTCAATCACTTCATCTTCCAGCAGCGTAAGAATCATCCCAAACTCGACAAAGTACTTGGGCAAATTCCAAAGCTCGGCCGCAATGTGCACGGTCGGCAGATAGGCAGCTACCGCAACGGAGATCGGGAACACAGTGGCCCAGGCCACCAGCCCAATCGTCGCCGTGATGACACCCATGGACCAGCGACGGAAACCATACCAATAAATAAGGGCGTTGAGCAGGTATATCTGCGCCAAAGCTGCATTCACGCCGGGTATGGCTCCGCGATGCGCAATGTCGTGGTCGGCCCAGGCCAAGATCAGAATTTCGCACAGCGCAGACGTAATCATCACGAACAGCTTCGAGCGCCAGCAACGAATGAAAAAGAAAAACAGGGCCAACTGCATCAGCAGGAAGGAGCCTGCGAGCGCGGCAGAGCTCCTGACCCCGAACATGACCAGAAAAATGTACAGAACAGGGGGGAGGGTGAGCAGCACCTGCATGCCAATCTGGTGCCCCGATGACATTCTTTCCGTTGACGAAGCCAGCAGGAAGCACACGCCGCCGAGCAAAAGGGCGGACACACCCAAGGCAGCATTCAGATTGCCGCCGAAACCGGTGACTGGATTCAAAAGAAACAGCGCGAAATGCGCCAGGATGAAAAACCAGCCCGCAATCCAGTACTTAAGGCGCAAAGTTCGCCGGGTTCGATAGATAGAACCAAAGAGCAGCACAAGCAGCCCGAGTATTAAAATATCGAGAAGCGTACTTTGCATAAATCGTTTGGTATTCCCTATATCGGCGAAATGCGACACACCCACAGACGAATTGTGGATTATCGTAAAAATGACGCTCAGTTACAAAAGAAACATAGAAATGCCCAGACTGCTGGCAGAGAGTGGCATGGTGGGCAGTGAGGGACTCGAACCCCCGACTTCCTGCTTGTAAGGCAGGCGCTCTAACCAGCTGAGCTAACCGCCCTCGCTACTCCTCAGACGCAATTCGTGTCGTGCGTCTATCCTATGTTATTTTAATCCTAACAGCAGCAAAGTCATTTGCGCGCAACATCTTGTCCTGACTCGCTGATCTGTATAGATTGAACGGTTCGTGACTCATTTCATCGTAAACGCCGACGACTTTGGTCTCACATTTGGCGTCAACCAGTCCATTTCTGACCTTCATCCGGTTGGCGCTCTATCCTCAGCAACGCTCATGGCTGTTGCGGATCACACCGCAGCCGCCGCAGGAATCGCCACACTTCATCCGGAGCTTGGCGTCGGTTGCCATGTCGTTCTGGTCGACGGAAAACCGGCCTCTCCACTCAAAAACCTGCGTGAGCTCGCTTTACCCGTCGGCACCTTCCGCCCCACTCTGGGAAAATTCGTCTTCGATCTGACGCGAGGCAGCATTCCCGAAATTGAAATCGAGGTCGAAGCCATGGCGCAGATCCGCCGCCTGCAGGCGCTTGGCGTCCGTATAACTCACGTCGATACCCATAAGCACACGCACATGTTCCCGGGCGTCTTACGCCCGCTGCTGTGCGCCGCGGCAGCCTGTGGCATTCGCGCCATCCGCAATCCCTTTGAGCCCGACTGGGCCTTGGACGCCACTCCGCATGCTCCCCTGCTCCGGAGCATGCAGGTGCGGCTGCTCCGCTCCATGCAAACAACATTCCGGAGACTTGTCGAGGAGGCGGGACTGGTCACAACCGACGGCTCCATCGGAGTACTCGCCACAGGCACTCTCGACGCGCCAACTCTTAGGTCACTACTCCGCGCAATGCCCGCCGGCACCTGGGAACTGGTATGCCATCCCGGATATTTCGACAAAGAGTTAGGCCGGGTGAGCACCCGCCTCAAAGAGTCCCGCTCCGTCGAGCATGCCGCGCTGCAGGAGGTCGTGCCCCACTTCCTTCGCGAACATCCCGAGGTCTCGTTCATCAACTTCGCGCAAATGCCGCAAGGTAAACTATGAATCACCAGGCCACAGTCAGGCGTCGAATAGCTACGGTTCAATCAACATGAAAATCGGAATTACCTGTTATCCCACCTACGGCGGCAGCGGAGTTGTCGCAACCGAGCTTGGCATTGAGCTGGCAGCAGCCGGCCATCAGGTCCACTTCATCACCTATTCGCAGCCGTTCCGGCTCACCGGACGCGAGCACGGCATCTTCTATCACGAGGTCCCGGTTTCAAACTATCCGCTCTTCGAGTACCCGCCTTATGATCTTGCGCTGGCCACGCGCATGTCTGAAGTGGCGGCCTATTACAAGCTCGATCTGCTGCACGTGCACTACGCCATTCCTCACTCCATTTCCGCGTATCTGGCGAGGCAGATGCTGGCGGAGCGCAACCACCACCTGCCCTTCGTAACCACGCTGCACGGAACCGACATTACCCTGGTCGGCCTGGACCACTCCTATTTGCCCATCACCCGCTTTGGCATTGAACAGAGCGACGGCGTCACAGCCATCTCAAAATACCTGCGCGAAAAAACCATACGCGAGTTCCGCGTAAAACGCGAGATCGAGGTCATCCCCAACTTCGTGAATTGTGATGTCTACACTCCGCTGAGTGAAGAGGCGCGCCGCGAAGGACGCGCACAGTTCGCTGAGCCGGGAGACAAACTCCTCCTGCATCTATCGAACTTCCGCCCCGTCAAGCGAGCGATCGATGTGGTGGAGGTTTTCGCGCGTGTTGCGCGAGCCCTGCCCGCGCGGCTACTACTGATCGGCGATGGCCCGGACCGCTCACAGGCCGAATGGCTCGCGCGCCGGCTAAAGATTCAGGACCGCATTCACTTCCTTGGCAAGCAGGCTGGGGTCAGCTATCTGCTCCCCCTGGCCGACCTGATGATCATGCCCAGCGAACTTGAATCTTTCGGGCTGGCTGCGCTCGAGTCCATGGCCTGCCGCGTGCCGGCGATAGCCACCGCGGTTGGCGGTGTGCCGGAGCTGATCGAGGACGGCGTCAACGGGCGGCTGTTCTCTGTTGGAGATGTGGAAGGCATGGCGCAGGCAGCCATCGATCTGCTCTCCGATGACAAGAAATACACCGCCATGGCCAACGCTGCACGGCAGACAGCACAAACGCACTATTGCGCCTCCAAGATCATTCCGCAATACGAGGCCTACTACAAGCGCGTGCTGAGTCGCGGTATCACGTCCTGAGGTTCGCCTTCCGGGGTTTCCCATACCGGAATTGCCATCGTAACCTTGGTTCCCCTGCCCGGACGGCTGGTAATGTCAAAAAGCGCGGCTCCTCCGAACAACACATCGAGGCGCTCCCGGACATTCTTCATGCCGATACCGGTTCCCCGCAGTACGCCGCTGGAATGCGACCTGCCGGGAAGAATTCCCACGCCGTCGTCTTCCACCTCAATAATCATCCGGTCCAGCTCGATCCGGCTGCGCAGAGTAATGGTTCCACCGCTGATGCGCGGCTCCAGTCCGTGCTTGATGCTGTTCTCAATCAATGGCTGCAGCAGCATGCTCGGCACGGGCAGGTCCAGCGTGGCGGGGTCAATCTCCTTCACCACGCGCAGCTTTTCCGCGCCAAAGCGCACCACTTCAATTCCCAGGTAGTCATCCGTAAAACTCAGCTCATCCCGCAGCGGAACGTAGGAGTCCCGATCCTTGAGCAGCGCCCGCAGGATATTGGCCAGCTTCACGATGAGCTCTCGCGCCAGCTCCGGCTGGAACCGTACCAGCGACGCGATCGAATTCAACGTATTAAAGAGGAAATGCGGATTGATCTGCCGCCGCAGCGCATCCAGGCGCGCCTCCAGCAGCAGGCGCTTCTGCTCCTCAAGAAAGCGCTCGTTGCGGATGGCATTCCACACCTTCAGCGGAATCCCCACCACCATCGCCGCGCAGGTCCACACCGCCAGGCGGATCAACCAGCTGTCCGTGAGCAGAGCGAACAGCTGGTGCGGGTAGAGCTGCGCCAGCCACTCGCGGCATATCTCCATGCCGATAATCAGGATCAGCAGCAGAATCTGGCGGTCGAAACGCGGCTTGCGCAAATTGCGGCGAATCCAGCGATAAATGCTGAGGTCAACGAACGGCGAGAACGACCAGACTTCTTCCTGCTCGACAAACTTGCCGAAGATGCCGGCCGTAATCGCCACGGCCAGGTCAAACGGCAGCGACAGATACTCGTGGTGCAGCATGGCCGGCACCGAAAGTGCCACGGCTCCGACAATCGCCGCAAATGGCCCCAGCAGGATACCCAGCAGGATGGTGGTCTCAAAGGACAGATCGGCAGCCAGAAAATTGGGGACGACCACCCGCACCCACACGCCCAGCGCCAGCGGAATCACAATGAATGCCAGCAGCCCCAGCGTCTGCGCCGGCCGGCGTTTCTGCATGAAGAGAAGGTTTTGGAACTCACGCGAACGGGCCAATGCGCCGGACACGGCAGCAGCCACCCCCAGCTTGACCAGCAGCGTGATGAGGATGAGTCTGGGCTCGATCACGCTCTTACTTTACTCTTACCGGGAAGAAATACTGTCGGAAAGATGCCCCATCTTTTCGCGCTTGACCTTCAGGTACTCGCGGAAGGTTTCTTCAGGCTCAATCTCAGCGGAGATGCGTTCAACTACCTTGATGCCAACCGTCTCAAGCGCAGCGACCTTTTCAGGATTGTTCGTGATCAGCCGTACCGCCCCGACGCCCAACAGCTTCAGAACCGCCCCGGGCATTTCGAACTCCCGGCAATCCGGCTTGAATCCAAGCTTCAGGTTCGCCTCAACCGTATCCAGCCCCTGGTCCTGCAGCTCGTAGGCCCGCAGCTTCGCCATCAGGCCAATCCCACGGCCCTCCTGCTGCTCATACAGCAGAATGCCGCTACCCGCGTCCGCAATCTTCTCCAACGCAAGCTCCAGTTGCTGCCGGCAGTCGCACCGCAGGGAGTGAAATACATCGCCGGTCAGGCACTGCGAATGGATGCGCATGATCGGCGCCTGGGAGAAGATATCGCCCATCACCAGAACCACCGCCTCCTCTGTTCTGGCCTCAGGAATAGCCGTAGTGCCGCGGCACGGCTCTGGGCCAACCACGGTACCTTCGAACCCCAGAATGCGGAACTGACCCCAACGGGTAGGGAAATCCGCATCCGCAATCTTCCTGACGTTTTCTAAGGGCATAGTCCCATTATAGATGCGGAAACGACCCCAAAAGGTGCGGCTTGTCACTCAGCCGTATTGGCTGGCTCGCCCTGTTTCTTCGCAACTCTTCGCGGCGCGCCAAACAAAATTACATCGTAATGCGATATACTTTATTTTGATCGTAATGCGATATAAGGCGGGATCATCACCAACATCGGAGTCTGACCCAGGGGCAGACGACAATCTTGTGCATGATCTGGCGCATTTTCGCTATGCCCTGCGCAGGTTTCTTCGTTTCAGCGAAGATGCTGCGCGGCAAAGCGGAGTGACTCCCCAGCAGCACCAGCTCATGCTGGGCGTAGCTGGCTTCACGGGCCGCGGCTCCGCTACGGTATCTGAACTTGCCGAGTTTCTGCAGGAACGGCCACATTCCGTGCTCGGGCTGATTGAGCGTGCGATACAAAGCGGCCTGGTTCGCCGCGTACAGGACAAAGCCGACCGCAGGGTTGTGAACGTGATGCTCACTGCACGGGGAAAGAACATCCTGGCCAGGCTGAGCCAGCTACATCAGCAGGAGGCGCTGCGAGTTCAGCAGTTTCTCGCAGAAAGAGTTGCCATAGGTTCATTGCAGGCATCGCAGCGAACCAATACCCAGAAGTGATCCCAGCTCGCCGGAGAGACACGCTGAAAGACCTATTAAACAAACTGCACGGTACTCGCTCAAAGCAACGGGCCAGACTTCGCGTGCACCCGTTGTTGCATCGCTGCTCATCGCTGGTGCGCGAGGATCTCATTACCATTTACTCGCGTGATCTGAAGAAGTGGCTGATTATTGCCCCGCTTATCGGGATTGCCACCGGTCTCGCAATCACGGCCATCGCAGTCATTATTCTCAAACTGATCTGGCCCGGCGTGCTTGGCTACTTTCTCAGGCACACTTGGGCGATTGTTCCCGTCATGACACTGGCTTTCGCGGCAACTGGCCTGATCATGCAGTGGTTCACGCCGGATCCGAATGAGCACTCGACCGAAGAGGTGATCCGCTCGTATCACCAGCATGAGGGCGCGATCGACGTGCGCTCGTTCTTCCCCAAGCTGGCTGCGGCCATCACCACCGTAGCCTTTGGTGGAAGCGCCGCGCTCGAGGGGCCCAGCATTTATGGTGGAGCTGCAATTGGGTCGTGGCTCTGGAACAAGCTAAGGCGCTTCAAGCTCGATCGGCGCGACCGGAGAATCATGCTGATCTGCGGCGCTGCCGCGGGCATGTCGGCAGTGTTTCGTGCCCCGCTCACCGGCATCGTATTTGCTTTGGAAATGCCCTATCGGGACGACCTGGCGCATGAGGCTCTGGTGCCCTCACTCATCGCCTCGGTCGTCTCGTTCGTCACACTCACGTCGTTCATGGGCTCAGCGCCGCTATTCAACTTTGCCGGAGCCACGGCCTACCGACACAGTGACCTCTATTGGAGTGCACTCCTGGGGTTGCTTATCGGCCTGCTGGCGATGGCGTTCGTCGTCACTTTCCGGCGCGCGCGCACATACTTTGTGCAGCTCGCAATTCCGCACTGGATCAAGCTCATGATGGGCGGCTTTTTGACGGGCCTCTGCGGGCTGCTGTTCCTTCATCTCTATCCCGGCAACCTGGTCCCTCTTGGCCCCAACTACGAAGCCGTCGGAATCATCCTGACCCGGCACCACACGACACCGGAGCTGCTTGTCTTTAGCGCCCTCAAGCTCGCAGGAACGATCTTCACCCTTGGCAGCGGTGGCGTGAGCGCCATGTTTGTGCCGCTTTTCCTCACGGGAGGCGCGCTCGGGGTGGCCTTCGCACAGTCTGTGGTTCACAGTCCGGTCTTTGGACTCTATGCAGCCGTGGGCATGGCGTCCTTCATCTCTGCCGGATACAAAACACCGCTTGCCGCAGTCGTATTCGTCGCTGAGGCGACCGGGGGGCACGCTTACATCATCCCGGCACTTATCGGCGGAGCCGTGGCCTATGTGGCTTCGGGGGACGCATCAGCTTCCGGCGACCAACGCCTGCATGAGGGTGCCGAGGCCTAGGCAGCCCTGCTCGACGCGCGTGAACTTCAGGCTGAATCCACACCAATAAGAACAGCCCGGCACTGGCCGGGCTTTTTCAATCAGCATGCGTCCGTCCTACAGTTTCTCGTAGAACTCGCACGCGGAGCAGGAGATGTACATTCCGCCTGGAATGCCGCGCTCCCGATCCTTGACCCGCTTCGTAATGCGGGTGGGCTTGCTGCACTTCGGACAGTCTGTGCTCTTGGTGGTATCCATGACCTTCTTGCGGTCCGCTGTTTTTGCAATTTTCGCCATGACGGCTGCTTCTCCTCAGAAATCTTGAAAGGTGCGATCGCTTGCGATGCGCACTGCGCCGGACTTCACGTTTTTGCACCCTGTTTGCTTCCTCGAACAATTTTCGGGAGGGATTGGGGCGGATCGGAAAGGCTCCAGTATCGCTCCTATAAGTTTACATCAAGAGCGGGGGGGGACAAGGCAATACTCACCTCGTACCAGCATCGCAGGGAGGACGATCCGTTCTATTGAATCATGCTCCAGCGGCTCGCAGTCGAGAGAAGACCCGTGCCGGAGTCGCGGACCACCACCCGGACACGATAGACACCCGGCGGCACATCAAATCCGGTTTTTATATTCATGCCCTCAGCCATTTGTTTGAGAACACGGTCCCGCAGGTGCAGCGATATTTCCATCTTTTTACCCTGGAGATAATTGCCATTGATGTCGAACAATCCGCATACCAGCGTCAGACTATCTACGCTGGTGCTGTTCACCCTGCGAAGGTTGATTTCATCTGCGTCGATATGAGTCGTCACTGTGAGTTCGGGATGAACTCCGGCTTCCGTGGAGTAGCCCACTTTGAGCGCGATTGGGAACTTTTGCACCTGGTCCCCTGAGAACAGCGCCTGCTCAAGTTCCTCGGAAATCTGCTCTCCGGTAGTGGCGGCGGCAGGGCCTTCGGAATAGCCGCGACGAGTCTGCAGCGACCAGCCATGCCGGTGAATCAGTACTACCTTCAGGCGATGATAGCGTCCGGGATGCTTTAGGTCTTCGGGTCTAAAGCCAAGCTCGTATATATATTCAGGCAGTGCAGCGAGCTGGTCGAACCCACCAGTCAGATTATTGCTGTCGCGGAAAAACTCACCCCCGGTGCCGTAGGCCAGTTCAGCCAATACGCTACTTTGCTGGAGTACGGCCTGACGCAGATAAGTACTCTCCATCTGGCGGACATCTGGACTCGAGGGTCCACCTGTGTTGTCGGCCCCGGTTATTCCGGTGTAAAGCCCCCTGGCATCCAGCGCATTCACTACGACTTTTTGCTTAACTGCGAGGTCGACGATGGTTTCCTGGTCGGAGTGATCCCGGCCGGTCAAAAAACCCGGCGAGACCAGAATGAGGGTCCTGGAGCCCGGCATGGCTGCGAGACGGCGCACCGCCAACCGCACTGCAAGTAATGATCTGCGGGTGTTCTCGTCTCCACTTTCGACTTCACGCCGAGCAGCAAGCTGGGCCTGAGTTCGCGCCTCTCCTATGATATTTCCGGGAGCATCCTGCGCCGCACCCGGGCCGGTGTTCGGTGCGAAGCTTCCGGAACTCGTGTGGAAGAGACAACTTAAAGTGTCCAGGGTCGCGGCATCCCAGGCAGGGGTCTGGCCGCTTAGAAATTTCCCGTCGCTTCCGAATTCGTAGAGAATTCTCTTCGCAAGGTAATAATTCATGTAAGGACATTGCGTGCCGCCAGCGGTGAATCCCGGTTTTATTTTGTTCATCGCCCTGCTTAGCTCTTCTGCATCGCCAGTGAATTTGGTAGTGACCTCTCCCGAGGTGGTGAAAACGGCAGCGCGGTCGCCCGCCTCCATGCCGGAAGCAAGATGCTTTTCGGCCGCTTCCCTCACCTGGATCAGATCACCCGCCTTCAGATGCACGTCGTCGAACAAGTAAGCAAAATAGTGCCGCGGGGGCAAACCTGGGGCGTTGCCGGTCGATGCCTGACCGAGCGCGGGGCTGCCATGCGCCCGCTTGCCGGCGGAGTTGATTTTCATGCTGAAGGTCGTGATCTTTTGCAGCTTGCCGTCATCGAATATCCGGAAATCCCCACGCTTGAGCGAGCCGATAGCTTTCCCTTTCTTGTCGCGGACTACTACGGGAACCATAACCAGGTTGGCCCTCTCCTTAAAAATCGGGACTTCCTGCGGCGATTGATCGGAAATCTCCGCGTCCCTGACGCGAGAGGGGGCTCCTATAGTGGCAGCTGTGGGTTTGGGGACCTGCGTTTGCGCGCTCAAGTAAGATGACCAAAGTAGTATGACCACTTCCGCGATAGCTACGTGGTATATCTTCGACATGAGGCCCTCTTCCGGATTCAGGTAGCTTATTCATCTTTACCACCGGCGGGATCCGTCAGCACAGCGCTTTGGTTACAGGTTCCTCCGTATTCCACCTACGCTGGACATCCTGCCATTCGGCCAACACTTCCCCCGCTGGCTGTGTAGGGAATTTGTACCCGCAATTGAATTCGCGCTGCCCGGCGCACGAAGTATAGGGCGGGAAATACTTCCCGCCCTATCTTCGACCAGCTGGTCTTAACGTCTGCTAGGAACTTGTTGAAATAGGTACCTTTGTGCGACGGAGATCTGATGGCATTCGTCTAACAGGTATGCGTGGAGATGAGCGGATTCAGGACGGGATGTTCAGCTATGTTTCATTGGAGCAGCGAGTT
>Ga0307374_10009451_pt1 | contig 14367 bp, 3 predicted proteins | sample OX3MG_FD_202532 | JGI IMG/M metagenome (GOLD analysis project Ga0307374, IMG submission 202532) | Soil microbial communities from Risofladan, Vaasa, Finland - OX-3 | ecosystem: Environmental > Terrestrial > Soil > Coastal area > Acid sulfate soil | place: Finland: Risofladan, Vaasa | collected... | reverse complement strand
GCTTGTCTTATATCTTCTTTTGCAAGGCAAAACCTTTGCTGGCAATGCTCACATCGCACCTCGCCGGGTCCATTCATGCAGGAACTATGGCAGTTTGGACAAGGAAGAGCAATATGCTCCACGCGAAGTTCGAGCTCAGAGCGCTCCGGCGAAGTCAGTAGCACTTCATCAAGATCGAGGTCTAATCCCAACTTCTCGATAATGTCCTCGACTGTAGCCTTTTCACGATTCCTCCTTGCGCCTTCGGTGGCCACAAAGCCCTTGCGCGCTGTTGCAGTTACGGCCAGGAGGGGAAAATCGCGCTTGTATTCTACGCAGATATCCTCATCTATCCACTGTTTCAATACAAAATAGTCTGTGCGGAAATTGTGTCCCCACTGGCTTACGCAGTGCGCCTCGTCGATGGCGATGAGGCCGATTGTCCGCCTGCGTAAGGCGCGCAGCAGAGCCGACGAATGCACCTGTTCTGGCGCAATGTATATGATCGAGTAGTCGCCTCGCTTGATTCCTTGCAGATAATGCTCTCTTTCGCTTGGTGATAGCATCGAGTTCATCTCCACAGCAGAAAAGACTCCCATACGACGTAGCGATGTAATTTGATCACTCATCAAGGCGATCAGCGGAGAAATCACTAATGAGACCTTCGGCACCACGTCTTGAGCCAGCAGAATCGCGGGCAGCTGGAAGCACAGCGATTTTCCGCCACCGGTGGCAGCAATCACAAGCTGATCCTTGCGTTCAAGAACGCCGCGCACGACCTCTTTCTGATCGAGAGGAGAAGTTCTGAAGCTATCTTTCTGCCAGTACGTTTGAAGCGCTTCATGAAGGTCATCGTCGCTGACATCGAGGCTTGAAGAAAAACCCTCCCGATCCAACTCACCTGCAAGCGCTTCGACAAATGCATCTGAGTCTTGTTTAACCGCTGGCGCATCTGGAAGCGTATCGAGGATTTCCCCATCCTCGAAGAGATCGAAAAACTCGTCGCGATAGACTGCATCACGTAATGCGCTATCGAGGATGATGTGTAAGTCTGCCTGAGATGACATGCGTGCTTTCAGTTCGAGCAGAGCCTGCGGCAAGAGATAATCGGTGAAGGGTCCATTCTTGCTGTCCTGTATCGCGTACGCGCGTATCTGGGCTTCAACCAGAGGGTCTCGTTGATTAAGGAAGCGCAAGGGGCCTGTCACCTCGATTCCTACCCGGTCGCCTAATGCGACTTTGCGCAGGTAGGGGGAGATAAGTGCGACGGTTGGATACGCATCATCAGCCAGGCGTTCGGCCATCTTCGCCGTGGTCCAATCCAGGTGCGGCGATACAACCCTGCGATTCAACAGCTTCACCTGAGCGTAAAGAGCCCTTGCCAGTGCTTCTGTGATAGCTGAAGAAGCTAGAGAAACAAGCAGTGATTGCCTGCTGGTAAGTGCTAGCTGATAGACAAATGCTCCAGCGCTCTCCGCCCAGGGTCTTTGCCCCAAGAAGCTTGAAGGGCGTATCGTTTGCTCGGTTGGAATAAACACCTGATGAGGTGGTCGCTGATCTGCTGCGAAAGGGACATGCTCCGGGATGCCGAAAAAACTCCGAATGAACTGTGTCTTCCTCGCTCCAAGTGCCATGGCTGTGCCACACAGGATGTGCTGGCGATACGGCTTCCAGCATATTTCGTCAAATGCCTGGCGCACATCACTGTTGAGGCCGCAGATACTCCAATGCTCAAGAAGGCTCTTTGAACCTTCGTGCTCACCTGCTACATGAAGATCGAGCCAGTAAGCTTGAACGCGCCCTGGCTCAACCACGCCCTGAGAACAGCCCTGACAAAAGTTCTCCAATTTACTGGCGACCGCTTCACCAGCAGGGTCACCTTCCCTCAATCGGGTGAGCACACTTTTCTCGTCTTCACCCTGTGGCCGTGTTAAATGGGGCATAAATCTGCTGAAGCGAAGCCTTTGGCGAAATGCACGTGTGTCCCCATGCTCAAGCACAAAGGAGTTGATCGAAGTAGTGAGGAGGGTGTGAATATCTGCCGACCAGCGCACCACCTCTTGATCTGTCACTCGCTCTGCCAGGTATTCTGCGAAATGCATTTGTAAATCGTCGAGATCATCAACGATAAGCAGGTCTCCCACACGGTGTTGTTCTTGATGGAGGAAACTCTCGTGGGTCGCCAGTAAAAGCATACCAGTTTCGGCGGCTTTATTCATTGCCAGTTTTGCGGAGCAACACTCAGCGTGATCCCAATCGCTTATACAACATGCTTCAAGGAGAATCTGCCTCAACCTTCGAAGAAAAGCATCATTTTTGTTATTGGCACCTTGCGCTTTCTCTTTAACGGGAGATTGGTTCACCGACTTTAGAGGAAGACGCAGGGGATAGAGCGTAGCTGCATCGTGATTATGCGAAGCCTGATACAGGCAAAACAGCGCCAGTTGTATCTGAGAATCTTCCTCCCGCTCGATACATTCCCGCAGTCGGTGAGGGCAGAGAATGGTGCGCGGATCAGGCAACACAAAATAGTCAATTCGTTCAGAGGTGGCCGCGAGTATTTGTTCCAGGCGAGTTCGTGTAGCGACGGTCACGATCGTTTTGCGATCAGTAGGCAGACTGCCAGCATACGCCGCCTCCGGGTCAAAACGCTCAATCAGGGCGTCATCCTCAGCATGGATCGCGTGCAAGATCTGGAGGCTGGGAGACGAATCCTTGACCATTCTGAGTACGCGAGCTGGTGATGGTTCAGGATTCAACTCCCATGGATAATCAGAGCAAGCCTCCTGCTGTCTCGGTTGCAACACCACGCGGTCAAAGACACTTCCCGGCGGCACGAAGGCGCGAAAGCCGGCGAGGAGAGGCTCCCCTCGCGCTACCAGTTCGTTCCCCAGAGCATACAGGAGATGGGCGCACGCCCGCGCGTCGGGAAGCGCTTGATGCGCCTCCTCCAACGGTATCACGTGTCTTGCACAGAGCAAGGAAAGATTATGTTGCAGGCTATCGGGGTACAGGTTGCGAGCAAACGTGAGCGTATCGATGATCTGGTCATCCCTGATAGGAAACCCCATCTCTCGCAGATGAGGAGCGTCGAACTCCTGGAGGTTATGGCCGACGATGATGGCGTTTTCGACACCTTGCTGCGATTGCTCGATGAAATCACGTAGTTCGCTCACGACATCCTCAAGCGGCTTGGCCTCATGTTGTCTGTGTGCTACTTTCCGAGCATCGCACCGGATGAGGTCGTGAAAGGGTTTAAGCTCGGTATCGCCTTTCACGCAGACAGCTCCTACCTCAAATATGATAGGATCAGATGGAGCCTCTGGCTGGTATTCGCTTTCCAGATCAATGACGATCACTGGAGGAAATGCATAGTCGGGATGGGAGTGCAGAGCGGGAATAGCATCCCAACGCCCGGCATAGAAATCCTCCAGTTGTTGAAATCGTAAACCATATTTCGCTGCCTGTTCGTAAGCTTTGATCGCCTCTATGCCGTTCTGCAATTGCTGTTCGTACAGTTCACCAATGCGTTTCCACGCAGGACCACATCGATCATCAGCAGGAGGTGCAACATTAATGAAACGCTGTAATGTTTCCAACTGTGTCTGTGGTGACTCGTTCAGTTCTTCGAGAGCCTGCGTTAGAAGCCAGATGATATCAGGTGTGGGTCTCCGCTCTGCCAGGTCGGACAATACCGATCTCACCTGCACATAAAGGCGCTCCACCATCAGTTCCTGGCAAAACAGCCAGTCCGAGTCTTCGAAAGGAACACCATAGCTATCGAGTACGTGGTAAAACCGAACGAAGAGATTATCAGCGCGAGGCTCCGGCGTTATATACAAGGTAAGACGATGCGCAAGCTCTGCCAGCCCGGCAACTGCGAAGGGTGCCAACATGATCAGTATCTGTAGATTGCGAATATCATCGTCGCCTGTGATAAGTAGTAACGCTTCAGGCCTGTCTTCATCGGAGAGGCTTTCAAGTACTTGTGCCAGTTTTCGCGCATTGAGATCGAGTTTTTCAGCAGATACATTTTGGGGATCAAAAAGATGCTGGTAGAGCGCTTTCACCCCCGAAAAGGCTAGCGTCACGCGCGTATCTCGCGGGGCCTTGATGATAAATTGCCGCAACACTTCGTATTGAATATCTGGTGGGCGAAATGGAGCACGCGAAGGATTTGCAATCAGCCAGAGACAATCAGGTTGCTGATCATTTTGCACCAGTTCAAAAGTCTTTTCATACGCGGTGGCTGCTTCTGTGTCAGAATGTAGAGCTGTGTAGATATCTCCAATGCTTACATGTGCCGCGAGATTATTCTCATCGAGTGTAAGGGCTTGTAAATAAGCTGAAAGAGCTTCCTGATACTGCTTCAAATCGAATAACATGTTTGCTCGGTCCAAGTGCGCTGTGAAATGTTGAGGAGCTAACAAGAGAGCTTGATCAAGCATATCCAGGCCAACACCCGTTTTCATCCTGGAAAGCAGCAACTTTTTTTCATTGCAGTATTTCGTTTTCTCAGGCTCAAGCCTGATAGCATTCTCATAGGCTTCCAAAGCTTCAATATCTCTTTTGAGATCGCAAAGAGTGAGTCCCTTGTTGTAGAAGAATCCAGCGAGATTATCTTCATCTTTCGAGAGCAGAATTGCCTCAGCAAAAGCTTTTAAAGCCTCTTCAAGCTGTCCATGAAGCCGATAGATCATACCCCTGCAGTTATATGCATTAGCATTTCCAGGTTCGAGGAAAATAGCTATTTCATAAGCTAGTAAGGCGGACTCATAGTCTTCGAGTTTGATATACAAATAGCATATGCCAGTATGGGCTGAAACATTATTTGGATCAAGAATAATGGCTCGATCATAGAAACTCATAGCAGGTAGATAGTGCTTGAGCTTGTGGAGACAATTAGCCTTGCCTGCATAAGCAGCAGCATCTTTCGGATCTATCAGAATTGCCTCTTCGTAAACAGCAAGAGCTTTTTGATAAAGTCCTGTTCGATAATACGTAAGCCCTTTTTGCATGAGCATACGTTTTCGTGATTGGTCGTCTATTCCATAAACAAATTTAGCTCCGTGATCCATCATGTCTTCCCCCAAAGATGATAGGCTGAGCAATCGAGAGGTATTGTGCAGTTACTATATCAAGAGAGCGGCTTCTGGTCAACGAATTTGAGTGCTATAGCCATTTTGTTAAAAGCATTATGTACGTGTAACAAGTCGAGGAATGTGTCCTTAGCTGGTCGTCGCCAGGTATTCTTTCCTGATACCCTGCCTTTGCTAGTATTGCCAGCCCCGGTCATGTATAATGGAGACCGTGCCTTCCATGTAGAGAGGAACGCTTTGTATTTAACAATCGATCAGGGAAAGATTGCCTGGATGCATGACTCTGTGATAGGCCAACTTCAATGCTAGCGAGGAATGGGTAGATGGCGAGTCTTGTAGTACACATGCCTGAGCCTGGGCAGCTGGTGGATGTCCGGCAGCGTCGCTATGTCGTGGTGGATGTGTCGCAAGGGATGCTCCCGGCTGAGCCACTGAAGGCAGAGAGCGTAGGTCGTGCCTTCTGGCAGGCGGAGAACCAGCACCTGGTCACGCTCAGTTCGGTGGAGGACGACGCGCTTGGCGAAGAGCTGCAGGTAATCTGGGAGATCGAGCCGGGCGTGAGCGTCGTAGAGCGCAACGCTCTGCCAGCGCCGGTGAGCTTTGACTCGCCGCAGCGCCTGGATACCTTCCTCAACGCGGTACGCTGGGGAGCCGTGTCCAGCGCCGATATCAGGGCGTTGCAGGCCCCGTTTCGCAGCGGCGTGGAACTGGAAGATTACCAGCTTGACCCAGTCGTGCGCGCCATCCAGATGCCACGCGCCAATCTGCTGATCGCCGATGATGTCGGTCTGGGCAAGACCATCGAAGCCGGGCTGGTGACGCAGGAACTGATTATTCGCCACCGCGCGCGCAAAATCCTGATTGTCTGCCCCGCCGCGCTGCAAATCCAGTGGCGCGACCAGATGCGCGACAAGTTCGGCCTCGAATTTCGCATCGTTGATAGCGAACTGATGAAGAACCTGCGCCGCGAGCGCGGGCTGCACGTCAATCCCTGGACGCACTTCCCGCGCCTCATCACCTCGATAGACTTCCTGAAGCGCGAGCGCCCCCTGCGCCTGTTCAGAGAGGCGCTGCCCCCTGGCGGCGAGCCGACCTACCCGCGCAAGTTCGACCTGCTCATCGTGGACGAGGCGCACAATGCCGCGCCCTCCGGCAAGGGGCATTATGCCACCGACTCCCAACGCACCGGGGCGCTACGCCTGCTCGTCCCGCACTTTGAACACAAACTGTTTCTTTCAGCGACCCCGCATAACGGCTACTCCGAGAGCTTCACGGCGCTGCTGGAACTGCTCGATAACCAGCGCTTCGCCAGGGGCGTGCGCGTCAACCGCGAGCAGTTGCACGCCGTAATGGTGCGCCGCCTCAAATCAGAACTCCCGCCGCGCTGGGACGGCACGCCGCGATTCCCGAAGCGCGTGCTGGAACCGCTCGAAGTCGCGTATACACCCGAAGAACGCGAGGTTCACCGCCTGCTGCAAGCCTACACCTGCTCGCGCCTGGAACAAACGGGTGATGAGACGGAAAAATACGCTACCGAGTTTGTGCTCAAGCTGCTCAAGAAACGCCTCTTCTCCTCGCCCGAAGCATTCGCCATCACCCTGCGGCAGCATGAAGAATCGCTGGCGAACGCCCGGCGGCGTCCTGCTGGCGCTTTCAAATCCACGGTAAGTATCCTGCGGCGGCAGATCGAGCAGACGGAAGAGGAGGCCGATAGCGACGAGGCGCTGGAGGAGGCGAACACCGCCGCCCTGGAAGCCGCCGCGCCGCTCTTTCGCGAGCCAACGGGCGGAGAGAAGCGCCTGTTGGAGCAGATGCGCAGCTGGGCGGCCATCGCGCGCATGCGGCCGGATAGCAAAGCCGCCACGCTGATCGAGTGGCTGCAGCGCACGCTCAAACCCGGCGGGGCGTGGTCAACGCGGCGCGTCATTCTCTTCACCGAGTATCGCGCGACCCAGAAATGGCTGCATGACCTGCTGGAACGCGCGGGATTGGCCGAGGCTGGCCGCCTGCTCACGCTCTACGGCGGCATGAAGTCGGAGGAACGCGAGCAGATCAAAGCGGCATTCCAGGCCGATCCCGCCGAGTCAAGCGTGCGCATCCTGCTGGCAACCGACGCCGCCTCGGAGGGCATCGACCTGCAAAATCACTGTCATCGCCTTGTCCACTACGAAATACCGTGGAACCCCAACCGCCTCGAACAGCGCAACGGGCGCATCGACCGGCACGGGCAGCGCGCACGTGAGGTGAATATCTACCACTTTGTCAGCAGCAAGTTTCGCAGCGCGGCGATAGACACAACGCTCAACATCGGCGAACTCGATGACGACCTGGAATTTTTGATGCGTGCCGTGCGGAAAGTCGAGTCCATTCGCGAAGACCTGGGCAAAGTCGGCCCGGTTATCGCTGAACAGGTGGAAGAGGCTATGCTGGGACACCGCCGCGCGCTGGAGACTCGCTCGGCGGAAGAGAAGGGCGAACCGATACGCAGCCTGCTGAAGCTTGAACGCAGGCTCAAAGAGCAGATCGACAGGCTGCACGAGCAATTGCAGGAGAGCAGGCGCGAGTTGCACCTGACGCCCGGCCATATCCAGGCGGCGGTTGAGACGGCGCTGGAACTGGCCGGTCAACCACCCCTGCAACACATTGTCCTGCGCGATCCGAAGGGGGGAAACGCCGCCATCGACGCCTTTTACGTTCCGGCCTTGCGGGGAAGCTGGGCCATGTGCAAAGAGGGCCTGGAACATCCCTTTACCCACCAGGAACGCCCCATCGTCTTCGACCACCAGGCAGCGCAGGATCGCGACGATGTCGTGCTGGCGCATCTCAATCACCGCCTCGTCGCCATGTCGCTGCGCCTGCTGCGGGCCGAGATCTGGTCGCCCGACAGCCAGCGCAAGCTCTCGCGCGTGACGGCGCGCATCGTCCTCAACGCCGCGCTCGATACTCCCACCGTGATTGCGCATGGTCGCCTGGTGCTGCTCGGCGGCGATAACCAGCGCCTGCACGAAGAACTGATCGCGGCGGGCGGCTACTTGCGCGAGGGACGTTTCGCGCGCATGAACGTGGGACAGGTGCAGCAGGCGCTCGAAGCAGCGCTACCCGAACCCGTCTCGCCTGCAATGCAGCAACGGATGCAAGCGCTCTGGCCCACCCATCGCGACGCGCTGATGCAGGCGCTGGAAACGCGCATGCACGAGCGCACGGGCGGCCTGCAAAAGTTCCTGGCCGAACGAGCCGAGAAGGAAATGCGCGATATCACCACTGTGCTGAGCGAACTGCGTGAGAGCATCCTGGCCGAACTGAGGCAGCCCGAAATCGAGCAGTTGCAGCTCTTCAGCATGACCGAGCGAGCGCAATTCGAGCGTGACGTATCCGCCCTGGCGGAACGAGCAGAACGCATCGACGGCGAGATCGCGCAGGAACGCGCCGCCATTGGCAGGCGCTTCGCCGACCCGCAGCCGCGTCTCTTCCCGGTTGCCGTCACCTATCTTGTGCCGGAACGCCTGGCACGCTAGAGAGAGGTAGCCCGACTTATGTCCATCGCACGCCAACATGCCGAGTGGTTGTCCCTCATCGAGGTCTCCGGCCCCTTCGTGAGCCTTCCGGTTCTCATGCGTATTTTTCCGCAGGGACTGGACAAGGAGGAGAACGAGCCTGAGCTGCGCCGCCTGCTGCGCATGGCTTACGAGGAATGGGCCGACAACCAGGGCGGGCTGCGCCCCGATCCGGCCATCCACCACGAATGGCTACGCTTCGTATTGGCGAACGTGCTGGAGATGCCACCTGAGTTGCTGAGGGAAGGCCAGGCGCTGCCACAGGGGGTGCGGGCGTACCTGGGCGAACACGGCGAAACGCTGCTGCCCGACCTGGCGCTGGTCTCGCCAAATGATGGCGCGCCGCGCCTGCTCATCAAGCTCTACCCAGCGGGGCAGGACCTCGACAAACCGCTTCCAGGCGTCCGCTGGAAAGCCTCACCTGCCACGCGCATGATGGAACTGCTGAAGCGCAGCGGCGTGCGGCTGGGACTGGTCACGAACGGCGAGCGCTGGATGCTTGTTGATGCCCCACCTGACGAAACGACCGGCTTTGCCTCGTGGTATGCCGCCCTGTGGCTCGAAGAGCCGCCCACGCTGCGGGCGTTTCGCAATCTGCTGGGCGCGCGGCGTTTCTTCGGCGTTCCCGACGACGAGACCATCGAGGCCATGCTGAGCGAGAGCGCCAAAAACCAGCAGGAAGTCACCGAGCAACTGGGCTACCAGGTGCGCCGTGCCGTCGAGATGCTGGTGCAATCGCTGGACCGTATCGACAAGGATCGCAATCGCGTTTTGCTGCGCAATGTCTCCGAATCGGAACTGTACGAGGCAGCTCTGACGCTCATGATGCGGCTGGTCTTCCTGCTCTCCGCCGAGGAACGTGGCCTGCTGCTGCTCGGCGAGCTGCTCTACGACCGCCATTATGCCGTCTCGACGCTGCAAGCCCAGCTGCGCGAGCAGGCCGACCTGTCCGGCGAGGAGATACTGGAGCGGCGACACGACGCCTGGAGCCGCCTGCTCGCCACGTTTCGCGTGGTCTATGGCGGCGTGGAACACCAGGATTTACGCCTCCCGGCCTACGGTGGCCATCTGTTCGATCCCGACCGCTACCCGTTCCTGGAGGGTCGCGCCCCCGGCACCTCCTGGCGCGCCACTCTCGCCGAACCGCTGGCGATCAACAACCGCACGGTGCTGCACCTGCTGGAAGCTCTGCAATATCTCCAGGTCAAGGTGCAGGGAGGAGGGCCAGCCGAACGCCGCCGCCTCTCATTCCGCGCCCTGGACGTGGAACAGATCGGGCATGTCTACGAAGGACTGTTAGACCATACAGCGCGCCGTAGCAGCGAACCGGTGCTGGGCCTCTTTGGATCGATCGCCAACGAGAGCGAAGTAACCCTGAACACCCTGGAGCAGCTTGCCGCGAAAGGCGAGCAGAGCCTGGTAGATTTCATCGTGGAACGAACGAGCCGCGCCGCCAGTGCCATCAAAAACGCGCTGGCGAACTCGCCCATGCCCAGGCGCTTCAGCCGTGCCGATCTGATGAGCGGCTGCGATAACGATGCAGCCCTGTTCGCGCGCGTGCTGCCCTTTGCCGGGCTGCTGCGCACCGATACCTTCGGCAAGCCCGTCGTCATCGCGGCTGGCTCCGTCTACGTCACCCAGGGCAGCGACCGCCGCTCTACTGGCACGCACTACACGCCGCGCAGCCTGACCGAACCCATCGTGCAGCATGCCCTCGACCCGCTCGTCTACAGCGGCCCGGCGGAGGGCAGGCCGCAGGAGGAGTGGCAATTGCGCCCGGCAGCCGACATCCTCAACCTCAAGGTGTGCGACTTCGCCATGGGATCGGGCGCATTCCTGGTGCAGGTCTGCCGCTATCTCGCGGAAAAGCTGATCGAAGCGTGGGAAAACGCCGCGCCCCCTGTGCCAGGTCAACCTGGCCAGCTCCCCATTCCGCCGCGCATCACACCGGAGGGCCTGCCATCGAGCGGCGACCCCGGCGAAACCTTGCTGCCCGCTGACGAAAACGAGCGGCTGGCCCTTGCGATGCGCCTCGTGGCCGAACGCTGCATCTACGGCGTGGACAAAAACCCGCTCGCCGTCGAGATGGCGAAGCTCTCGCTCTGGCTCATCACGCTCGGCAAGAACAGACCCTTCACCTTTCTCGACCACGCCCTGCGCCGCGGCGACTCGCTGCTGGGCGTCAGCCTGCGCCAGCTCACCTCCTGGTCGATGGATGCTTCACCCGCGAGCGGCACAGCGCGGCAGATGGTCTGGATCGAACCTGCCTTGAAACGCGCTTTAGAGGTCACATTGAAGTGGCGTCGTCAGATCAGCACAATGCCAGAAAACACTGTGCGTGATATAGAGAACAAAGCTGGATTGCTTTTTCAGGTTGAAGGAGCTATGGGTATCCTCAAACTGGGTGCGGACTTACTTATTGCGACAACTATGGAGCAAGACCCCAAACGACGCAGTATGTTGCAGGATACGTTGCATATGGATTATACCTTACTGTTGAGTGGCTATGAAAATTCTCGCACCATACGCTACACTACAGCAATCTGGGCAGTGGATGATGACGCTTATAACAAACTGCGCGACGAAGTGGACAACCTGCTCAACGGTCGCCGTCCCTTCCACTGGCCTCTCGAATTTCCCGAAGTCTTCGCCTCTGGCCTGGAAGAAGAACGTGGCTTCGCAGCCATCATCAGCAATCCACCGTTCCAGGGTGGTCAGAAGATCACCGGCGCGCTCGGTACCGATTATCGAGACTACCTGGTAGAGTACCTGGCGAACGGCAAGCGTGGCAGTGCCGATCTCTGCGCGTATTTCTTCCTGCAAGCAAGCCGATTAGTGCGCGAAGAGGGCATGTGCGGACTGCTGGCAACGAATACGATTGCCCAAGGCGACACACGCGAAGTTAGTCTGGATCAGATTGTCGCATTAGGTTGCAGCATCCCGCGCGCCGTACCTAGCCGCAAATGGCCGGGAGAAGCCAGTCTGGAAGTGGCGCATGTCTGGCTGAGGCATAGCAACTGGGATGGACAATTTATGTTGAATGATTTGCCTGTACGGAGCGTTACTGCATACCTGACACCTCCTGGAATTGCTGATGGCAAACCCTACAAACTTGTAGCGAATGCAGATAAATCTTTCCAGGGTTCGATAGTCTTAGGCATGGGTTTTGTGCTGGAACCGCAAGAGGCACTGGCTCTGATCGAAAAGGACCTGCGCAATCGGGATGTACTCTTCCCCTACCTGAACGGCGAAGACCTGAACTCGCGTCCCGACCAATCGTCGAGCCGTTGGGTCATCAATTTTCACGATTGGCCGCTAGAGGTAGCCGAGATGTATCCCGACTGCTTAAAGATTGTTAAAGAGAAAGTCAAGCCGGAGCGAGATCTAAATAATCGAAAAGTGAGGCGTGAGCAATGGTGGCTCTTTGCTGAAAGGGCATCTGCACTCTATTCCACGATTGCCGGGATGGAGCGGGTGCTGGTGAGAGCGCAGGTTAGTCGCACACATGCGCCGGTATTCTTCGAACCTGGAATAGTATTCAGCATGATGACAATCGTGTTAGCTTTGGAGACCGATGCAGAATTTTTGGTTATCCAATCATCTTTACATGAGGCATGGGTAAATGAGTATTCATCAAGCTTGAAAAAAGATCAACGTTATACTCCTACGGATTGCTTTGAAACCTACCCTTTTTCCATAAATTTGCAAGGACTCGACGGTATCGGCGAACGCTACTACCAGCACCGGCAATCGATCATGCTGGCTCGGCAGGAGGGATTGACCAAAACGTACAATCGTTTCCATAATCCGGAGGAGCGGACGGAAGAGATTAGCAAGCTGCGGGCACTGCACCGCGAGATGGACGAGGCGGTGGCGCGCGCGTATGGCTGGGATGACCTAATGCTGGAGCATGGCTTCTACGAGACGAAGCAGGGAGTGAGATATACGATCAGCGAGGAGGCGCGGCGCGAGGTGCTGGGACGGCTGCTGCGGCTGAACCACGAGCGCTACGCGGAGGAGGTGGCGCTGGGGCTGCATGAGAAGGGGGCGAAGAAGGGGAAAGTGAAGAGTGGTGGGAAGCGAAGAACGGAGATAGAGGGTGCGCAGGGGGAACTGGTGTTCGAGTGAGGATTAGCAACGGAGTATATGCCTATTGTAGAATATCAGGTATTTCCTATATACTGAGGTGTACTCAAAAAATGTCGGGGAGGTTGTCGGCTTTGACGTATCAACATAACACGTATGATCGTCGCATTCAACTTGGTGCATCGCGAAGAAGGCGTGAAGACGCTGAAGCTCTTTATGATGCCAGACGTTGGACCGGGTCTGTTTATTTGGGAGGGTATGCAATTGAGTGTTCACTCTGTGCATTGATTTGTTATCAGGTGGGGAAAAATAACTTAAAGGAAACCCGGCTATTTAAAGATGGTCTGCAAGGAGCTTCACTCCATAATCTTATTCGGCTGCTTGGTGCTCTGCCTTCTGTTCAACGAAAAATTGAGCTTGATACAACTGGGAAGCTACGAGAAGCCTGGACTATCATTACGAGCCAATGGCAGAAAGACGCATTGCGTTATTGGGATAGAATTGGCGACGAGCAAGATAGCAAACGGTTTATTGACGCTGTGAAGTTACTTCATTCCTTTATCTTGAGACAACAGGGAGAAGCTTCGTGATGGTACAGTCCGATTTACCTCAGCAGATAAGAGAGCAATTAGCTCAAGTATTACGAAAAAAAGACCCTTATGCTCAGATCAATGTAAAGCGTAATTCTCTTGGTTGGCTATATCTCTCCATTATTTCTTCCTGTTTTGAGGGACTTGCATTAGCAGAGCGGGAGCAACTGACCGACGATATCCTGTCGATGTTGAATATGAGCCTGGGAGTGTATCCATTCGCTGACTACATACTGCATACTCCGCAAGAAGCAATCAATGAGGAACCATTGCCATTCGTTCAGCTGCCCTTATGGTCAGAGATTCTCATGGCGCCCGATCCTGACCATCCGGCACCACTGGATGATGATACATCGAAGCGGCCTTTTATCGTCACCTTTTACTCATTTAAGGGAGGGGTAGGCCGTAGTACGGCGTTAGCTTTCGTTGCAAATATTCTGGCCGCTCGCGGACGCAGAATCGTCATGCTCGATTTTGACCTTGAAGCGCCAGGTCTTTCATTTATGTACCCGTCATCAACCTCTCCCTCGCCATTCTTGTACCCATCATCAACTCTGTATCCAGCAGACGAAACGAGTTCCAAATCGTATGGCGTCCTTGACTACATTTACCAGCGATCTATCACTCCTGATGAGAATCAGCCTTCCATCAACGAATGTATTCGCCAGATTGAAATCCACACGCGAGGCGAGCTCTACCTGGTTCCGGCAGGTGCATATGATGAAGGCTACATTCATCGGCTGGCCGATCTCGAAATACGACTGCTCTACCAGACCGAAAAAAATCCCCTTCATCAGCTTATTCAAGATGTGAAAGAGTATCTCGATCCTGACATAATTCTAATTGACGCGCGCACGGGTTTCACGGAGATGGGCGCGATAGCTCTATTTGACCAGGCTGATTTAGGCGTGATTTGCTTTTCCCCGTCCAATCAGAGCTTTGCAGGATTGCAGTGGGTTGTTAAGGCAGCAAGCAAGCAGCGGAGTTATCGGGGGATACCTGACCTGCGTTTCTTGCTCACGCCGATGCCGCCTGTAGCTCAAAGCCAGCAACAGATAT
>Ga0307374_10009450_pt1 | contig 14367 bp, 14 predicted proteins | sample OX3MG_FD_202532 | JGI IMG/M metagenome (GOLD analysis project Ga0307374, IMG submission 202532) | Soil microbial communities from Risofladan, Vaasa, Finland - OX-3 | ecosystem: Environmental > Terrestrial > Soil > Coastal area > Acid sulfate soil | place: Finland: Risofladan, Vaasa | collected... | reverse complement strand
CTGCGTCTCCGCCTTTCATGGGCCTCTTCATGAGCAATCTTCCTTGCCAGGATGTCGCTCACAGGCTTTTCGGTCAAGGGCTAAATGGCGTGGGGTAAAGCGATGGAGCTATTTGTATCTAGTTGTAGCCTACTAGTAGTTCTTTATCGCCTTTCCCCACGGGATAACCCCGAGTCGCATCGCTTGTCCCCACGAATATCTCTCTTCTCCCCACGGGGTGGCTCCTGGCCAGAGTGGATAAACCTCGGCCCATCACTTAACCCCACGGCCTATTGTGGATAAATAGTGTTCCGAGTCGTGGTCAATCTCATCGGCGACTCGGGCAAACAGCGGCGACCTTCCTGGAGGCGCGAAGGATCACTCACAATCCGCTATACGGCGTTACGTATGCACGCCATTGCATCGCTGCGCCCCTACGTAGTTATGTCATGGCCCTGCGACCAGGATCCTTTCGGCGCGGCGTTCGGTCCTCAAGGTCGGCCGGCGCGACGAACACGCCAGCCGTGGCTAGGGCTTGGCAGACAACCTGCTTCATAGTGAGCTGGCGTTCATGGGCCGTCCTCATGAGGGCATCTATCGTACTTGAGCGGACACGGAGATTGAGCGTTGTCGGCCGGTCGTCTTCGCCAAGTCTGGTTGGAGGAAGGGTAGGGGCCGTCTGCGTCGCGATTGCCAACGCGTCCTCTGGGGATGGACGTTGTGCCCGGGGCTTTAGATTTTTCACGTCGTTACGTCCCTACGGCAGGACATTCTTACGTGCGGCCGTCCTCACGGGTACCCATCCAAGCCCCCGCAGCTCGGCTATAAGAGCTGCGACCTCGGCACCCGCCGGTCCGCTTGACGGTACCCGCCCGCTGTAAGTCATCTCGCCATAGGCTACGAGGTCGCTGAGAAAGCTGACGAGCTTAGGCAGCCCGGCAGACGCTACCTCCGACGCGGCATGACGGGCCAGGGTGGTCTTGCGCACCCGGTTGAGTAGCACCCGGGTGGGAATGTCTCGTCGGGCGGCCCGCGCCAATGCCTCTCCTAGCCGGATTGTTTTTTCGGCCTCGGTTACATCCGCCTCGCCCGAAAGGGCGGGAACGATGACGGCGTCGGCCGAGGTCATGGCAACAGACGCCGCGCGATTTCCGAATCCGGCCGTGTCGACGATAACCAAATCGGCGAGGTCCGCTTTGGCAGCAATAAGGTGAGCTAGGCGTGTCTCATCAGGCTCGGGGAGTGCCTCAAGCGGCGGCCCTTCGTAGGCCGACTTTGCCCAGCGTGAGAGAGCTTGGCTTGGGTCAGCATCAAGCAGGACCACGCGCAACTCCCCGGCGAGGCTGCCGGCCAGGATCTGCGACACCGTGGTTTTTCCCGGCCCTCCCTTCGAGCTGGCAATTGTCAGCACCGACATCCCTACGCCCTCGCGACCATACGTCGTTACGTAGCGCCGTGCTTACCTCATAGACAGGGGGCTGTAAATGATTCTCTGTTTGGCTTCCGCGCCGAGCGCCCGTTAAGCCCTCGTTGCGGACGGAAGCGGGGTTGACGCGGTGACGGCCGGTCGGATTTACTCCTACCAAATACCTGGGGTCCCCGATGCAAACCGCGGAAAAGATCTCGATCACCCTGCCGCCCGACATGCTGCGACTGATCCGCGAAGCGGTGGAAGGGGGCGAGTACGCCTCCACCTCCGAGGCGCTGCGCGACGCGGTGCGCGCCTGGCACCGCCAGCGGCTCGAGGACGCCGAGCGGCTCGCCGCCTTGCGCGCTCGTGCCCGTGCCTCGCTCACCGATCCCACCCCGTCGCTCACCGAGGCGGAGGCCGACGCCCGGCTCGCGGCCCTGTTCGCCGGCGCCGGCGCCGGCGATGCCGCGCTTTGACCTCCGTTACCGCCCGGCCGCGCTCGCCGACCTCGAAGACATCTTCCGGGGTGTGCTGCGGGTCAGCGGCAGTCCCGTGGTGGCCCGGCGCTACGTCGAACGCATCCGCGTCCGATGCCGGCTTATCCCCACACTGCCGCATGCCGGGCGGCCGCGCGACGACCTCGCCCCAGGCCTGCGCACCGTCGCCTTCGAGCGCCGTGCCGTGATCGTCTACCGTGTGGTCGGCGCGGCGGTGGAGATCACCAACGTGTTCCACGGCGGTCGCAACTATGCCGCCCTCTACCGCCGCGGCGAGGCCGAGGGCGATGACTGACACGGCGACTGTCATGCCAGTTCCGGCGGAGGCCGCCGACGGCGGGTTGGTGCGGCAGACCGGCCTGCTCGGGCCGCTGACCGTGCCGCACGGACTGGGCGATCCTGGTGAATTGGACGAGTTGTCGCGTCGCGCAGCGCTCTATGCCACCCGCGCCCGCGGCGAGGGTACAAGGCGGGCCTACCGAGCGGCGTGGCGGCATTTTTCCGCCTGGTGCGAGGGTCTCGGCCGCACGCCGCTGCCGGCGGATCCCGACACGCTGGCCATGTATGTCGTCCGCCGCGCCGATGACGGGCTGGCGGTCAGTTCTCTCCGTGTCGCCTTGGCGGCGATCAAGACCGCCCATCTGCTCGCCGGGCTATCGCTTGATCTGCGCCACCCACGCCTCGCCATGGTGTTCGAGGGCATTACCCGGTCGAAGGGCGTCCGCCCACGGCGCCAAGCCACCCCCGCGGTGCCGGGTGCGCTGCGCTTGATGCTTGCTGCCTGCGCCGGCCCGGACAGACCACTTGGGGCGCGTGACCGGGCGATGCTGCTGCTCGGCTTCGGCGCGGCGCTGCGCCGCTCCGAACTGGTCGACCTAGCGATCGGTGACGTCGCGCCAGTGACCGGCCGCGGGCTGATGCTGACGATCCGCCAGTCGAAAACCGACCAGCAGGGCAGGGGACAGGCAGTCGCCATCTGGGCCAATCCAGCCGAACCGGCCTTCTGCCCGGCGGCGGCGCTGGAGACCTGGCTGGCATTCCGGCGGCCGGGGCCGGACCTCGCCGGCGCCGCCTCCGACGGCGAACGACCGCTGTTCTGTGGCCTGACCAAAGCCGGGCGGCTGACGGGGGAAAAACTGTCGGATAAGGCGGTGGTGCGGCTGGTGAAGCAGGCGGCTGAGGGAGCCGGACTTGATCCGGCACTGTATTCCGGCCACTCGCTGCGCGCCGGCTTGGCCACCGCCGCGAGCGAGGCCGGCGCCGGCCTCGCCGAACTGATGCGCCAGACAAGGCACCGATCGACCGAGGTGGCGCTCGGCTACCTGCGCCCGGCCGATCTCTGGCGCAACAACGTCACCGAGCGGCTGTTCACCGCCGCCGCGGCGTCGGACGCGGGGCAGGGGAGGGGAACGGAAAGAAATGTCGATTCGGCGTGAGCTGCGGCCGCTCTATCCGCCGCACTAGCGTGAGCTGAGCCGCAAAGTCCGCTTCGAACGAGCGGCCGGCAAATGCCAGCGCTGCGGCCGGCGGCACGGCGAGACCATCCGCGTGCTGCCGGACGGGCGCTGGTTCGATCCGCGGGCAAAAACCTGGCGAGACGGTCGGGGGCGGCCGGCGCGTTGGCCCGATATCGAGGCGGCAATCCGCATGCAGGAAACCCGCGTGGTGCTCGCCGCGGCGCATCTCGACCACGACCCGCGCCACAACAGGTGGCGCAACCTGAAGAGCCTCTGCCAGCGCTGCCACCTGATACACGACCGCGCCTACCACTTGGCGCAGCGGCTGATCACCTACCGGCTGCGCTATGCCGGCCGGGAATTTGTTTCTCGGGTTGTCCCGCGCATCGATCCCAGGTCTTTGTGTGCTGGAATGCTGGCGACGCGGGGCGCGATCTCACCAATCGGATGACAACGCTGGCCCGCGGCGGCAAGGATCCGGAGCCAACAGAAGATCCCGAGTGCGGTAAGTCGGCCGGACCGGTTGGGTGATCAGCACCAGCAGAAAACTAGCGACTGCATCAACGGGCGGATACGGCTGGTAACCGGAGGTCGACGAGGTTGAAGCACAGCCGGTGGAGTGCGGTCGCGAGCCAGCTTGCTGCTCGAGGTTGCTCCTGATTGTTGGAGCGGTTTTGCCCGCTGCACCTATCGGTGGCCCGGCTTGACTTCGTCGGCGGCCACAACCTAACGAACCGCGTCCGCGATCTCGCCTCTGTTGATCTGGCGCAGCCTCCTGTCAGGTGGCCGTCATTGGCACCTTGCGCCGCCGAACATTCGGGCCGTCAGCAGCGTCGTGCCAGCACAAGCCGTTTCGCATTGCGCTTGACTCGCTGAACTCGAACCACCTCAATCCCTCTCCTAATCGCGCGCCTTGGAGACAAGCATGTCCAACCCACGCATTCCGTATCAAATGGCATCCAACCGCAAGCGGCTGCCGCCGCCTCAGCCCGGAAAGCCGCTGATCGTCCACGTCATCGTCAATGTGGAGTACTGGCCGTTCGACCAGCCGATGCCGCGCAAGTTGCTACCTGGTCCGCACGGCAACGACAAGATCCCGGACGTGCCGAATTTCTCCTGGGTGGAATACGGCATGCGCACCGGCTTCCCCCGTATTGTCCAGGCACTGGAATGCCGCGACCTGCCTGCCTCTACCACCATTAATGCCAGTGTCATCGACGTGTATCCACGCGCCGCCGAGGTGATGCTGAAGGCAGGGTGGGAGTTCATGGGCCATGGCTGGACCCAGAAGGCTCTGCAGAACGAACCGGACGAAGCTGCCGTGATCGACCGTTGCATGGACCGCATTCAGGGCTTCACCGGACGCAAGATGCGCGGCTGGCTCGGCGCCGGCCTGAGCGAAACCATGGACACACCGGACGTACTGAAGTCACGCGGTGTCGATTATGTCTGCGACTGGGTGATCGACGATTTGCCGACCTGGATGCGTACCAAACACGGGCCGATGATCGCGGCGCCCTACTCTCTCGACATCAATGACGGCCCGCTATGGGCCGGCTGGGGAATGCACTCCAACGTCCAGTATGACCGTGTGGTTTGGACGCTGGAAACCTTTGAGGAGGAACTGAAGACCAACTGCCGTGTGCTGGTGCTGCCGCTTCACCCGCACCTGGTCGGGGTGCCGCATCGCATGACCTGGTTTAACCGTATCCTGGACCTGCTGCTCGCGCGGGAAGACACGGTGTTCATGAACGGCTCGCAGATCGCCGACTGGTACGCGTCTGTGGAGTCGGCTCCGGCCGACATGACCGGGTGATCGCCGGCTTCGCCCATGTTGTCACGGCCGGCCCAGGCCGGATAAATGAGCCGCAGGCCCTGCCTACCACGTCATGGTGGACGACGGCCATGGGCGACGGCCCGCCATCCACGATTGCGTCATGCGTAAGCATCAAGCGCGCGGAAACCACCCGGACGATATGATAATGGCTTCGGCCTGAGACCGGCGTGGATGGCGGGCTTTGCCCGCCATGACCAAGGAGGCTACTTGGCTAAATGACGCCGCGCGCACGCAGGTCGGCAATCCCAGCCTTGCCGTAGCCGAGGCTGGTGAGAACCTCGTCCGTGTTCGCGCCAAGTCCCGGTGTCGGCCGATACTGCACCGCGGCATCCGCGGCACTCAGATGGATCGGCTGCCCCACCACCGCGATGTCGCCCAGCTTCGGATGGTGCACCGGCTTGGCGATGCCCAGGTGCCCCACCTGCGGTTCCACAAACGTCTGATCGATGGAGTTGATCGCACCGCAAGGCACGCCCGCTTCGTTCAGCAGCCTCACCCATTGCGCGCTCTGCCTGCGTCGGGTGATCGCCCCGATCCGCTCATTCAGTGCACCGCGATGCTGCGACCGCAGCTCGTGTGTCGCATGCTCGGGATGCGACAGCAGCTCTGGCGCGCCGATCGTTTCGCAGAATCGCCGCCAAAGTGTTTCGCCTGACGCAGCGATATTGATGTAGCCATCGGCGGTAGGGAACACGCCGGTCGGAATCGCGGTGGGGTGGTCGTTGCCCGCCTGCCGTGGCACCTCGTGCGCGATCAGCCAGCGCGCCGCCTGGAAGTCGAGCATGAAGATCTGCGATTCCAGCAGCGAGGTATGCACCCATTGCCCGACGCCAGTGGACTCGCGTTGCAGCAACGCCAGCAGAACGCCCTGTGCCAGGAAAATCCCGGCGCACAGATCGGCAATCGGAATGCCGACGCGCATCGGCCCCTGGCCGGGGGCGCCAGTAATCGACATCAGCCCACCCATGCCCTGCGCGATCTGATCCACGCCCGGCCTGGTCGCGTCTGGCCCGCTCTGACCGAAGCCCGAGATGCTGCCATAGACGATGCGGGGATTGCGCTTTGACACCGTTTCGTAGTCGACTCCCAGCCGGTGTTTCACATCCGAACGGTAGTTTTCGATCACGACATCCGCCCGTTCGGCAAGTTGCAGAAAGATCGCCCGTCCCTCCTCGTTCTTCAGGTTCAGTGTCATGCTGCGCTTGTTGCGATGCAGGTTCTGGTAGTCGAACCCCAGCCGGTCGCCGCCGATCACGTCGCCCTTGGCGCCGCCCGGCGCCTCGATCTTCAGAACCTGCGCGCCCCAATCGGCGAACTGCCGCGCACAGGTCGGACCGGCGCGATGCAACGTCAGGTCCAGCACGGAAAAGCGGGCAAGCGGCAGATCGGTCATTGTCAGGCTCCGAAGAAGGGTGACGTGGTCACGCGGGCAGGGAACCGAGCGGCGGGGGCGTCAGGTTGATGCCCGCTGCCGCCTCATAGCTGGCTGCGATCCGCAGCACGCGTGTCTCCTCGTGCAGCGGGCCGATGATCTGCAGCCCCAGCGGCAATCCCTGCTCAGTGGCACCCATCGGCACGCTGATGGCGGGAAATCCGGCAAAGTTTGCGAGAATGCAAAAGCTGCCGGCGCTGTCGTGGGCCGGCCCGTCGAACGCGGGCGCGGCCTGCGGCGTAGTGGGTGACACGATCGCGTCCACAGCCTGGAAGCATTGCGCCAGTTCGAACGCGGCGACATCGATCCGGCGTTCGGCGGCAAGCAGCCGAAGCGCCGCCAGGTCGCGGCCATAATCGAGATAGCGGCGCATTTCCAGCGAGAACCGCTCGGGTTCCCGCTCGTAGAGCGGCCCGTGTACGAAGGCCGCTTCGGCTTCGACCCGCACGAAGCCCGCCCGCCTGCCCTGCACCACATCATAGCTGGGCAGATCCAGCAGCCGTGTGGTTGCCCCAAGTGACGACAGTTGCTGAAGCGCCCGGTCAAACGCTTGCCGGACCGCGGCTTCATGCACTTCCGCGCTGTAGTTGCGGATGATGCCAAGCCGCATGCCGTCCAGCCGCGCCGGCCCTGTGCCATTGGGCCGGAAATCAGGCCCATGCCGCGATTCCGGGCAGCGCGGATCGAAACCGACCAGCACGCCAAGCATAATGGCGGCATCGGCGACGGTGCGTGTCAGCGGCCCGGCATGGTCCAGGCGATAGCTCAGCGGCACGACGCCGCGCGTGCTGATAAGGCCGAAGCTGGGCTTCAGTCCGACCACGCCGCAATACGAGGCAGGAATTCGCACGGAGCCGCCGGTGTCGGTGCCGAGCGCAGCACAGCACAGCCCGGCGGCGACCGCGGCACCGGACCCGCCGCTCGAGCCCCCCGGCGAATGGCCAGCGCGATACGGGTTGATGGTTCGGCCGTGGTGCGGATTGTCGGTGGTCGCGCCGAGTGCGCCTTCGTGCATGTTGAGCTTGCCGAGGATGACGGCCCCTGCCGCGCGCAGTCGGCGGACGATCTCGGAATCCTCGCTCGGGATGCGCCAGGCAGGCCCGCCGAACCCGTTGCTGGTCGGCACGCCGGCAACGTCGATGTTGTCCTTCACTGCGACGGGGATTCCGTCCAGGGCTCCGCGCCGGCGTTTCGCCGCCGCGCGCTTGGCCGCGGCACGTGCCTCGGCCAGCGCGGTTTCTTCGCACAGCGTAATGTAGCAGTTCAGCACACGGCCCTCGCCATGGATACGATCCAGGAGTACCCGGGTCAGCACCTCGGCATCGGCATCACCGGCATCCAACATTGCGGAAAGTCGGGCGATCGGCAGAAGCGCCAGTTCGGTCATGCGTGCGAAGCCCAGGTCTGCTGCGGGCCGACGCTACCCAGAATTCGAGCGAATTGGAACGCCACGCATCGGCTTGCCACTCACGCATCGGGCAGGCACGGTGGACTGCGACGTGGGAGCAATGCCATGCTCGCCGCCAAGCGCCAGCAGATCGGGACGGAAGAGGATGCCGCATATTCGCACCGACGACGGGGTTCAGCTCTATTACGAGGAGGTCGGCAGCGGCGACCCGATCCTGTTCGTGCACGAATTCGGTGGCCATTACCTCAGCTGGGAACCGCAGCTTCGGCATTTCTCCCGGCGCTATCGCTGCATCACCTACGCCGCCCGCGGTTGGCCGCCTTCCGACGTGCCGGAGTCGGTCGCCGCCTATTCGCAGGCGCGCGCCGCGGATGACGCAGCCGCGGTGCTGCGTGCGCTGCGGATCGAGAAGGCGCATTTCGTCGGCTTGTCGATGGGTGCAACCGCCGCGGTGGAATTCGGCATCCGGCATCCGGCCATGGCCCTGTCGCTGACCGCCGCCGCCTGCGGCAGCGGCGCCAGTACCGATCCCGAGCACAAGCGCAAGTTCTACGACGATTGCATGGCCTTCGCCGATCGCATCGAGCGCGACGGCATGCCGGTCATGGCCGAACTGTACTGCGCCGGCCCGGCCCGCGTGCAGTATCGCGACAAGGATTCGCGCGGCTGGGAGGAGTTCAAGCGGCAGTTCGCGGAAGGCTCCGCCCGCGGGCACGCGTTCACCATGCGCGGCGTGCAGGCACCGCGGGTGCCGCTGTTCGAGCGCCAGGCGGAGCTGAACGCGATCGACGCACCGGTGCTGGTGATCGCCGGCGACGAAGACGATTCGACGCTGGACCTGGCGCTTTTCCTCAAGCGCAACATCCCGCGCTGTGGCCTGCTGATGCTGCCCAGGACCGGGCACACCATCAACCTGGAGGAGCCGGCGGCATTCAACGCGACGCTGGAGAGTTTCCTGCACGACGTGGAGCGCGGTCGCTGGCAGCGGCAAGCCGCGCTGAGCGGGCACCGCTATCTGCTGGTGCCGAACGATCGTTGATGCACGCGGCCGCCGCGCTACACGTAATGGTTGAACATGCCAGCTGAAAACGTCGCTTGCGATGGGGTGGACGATTCGGTGCCGTGGCGATAAAGTGAGGGTACAATTGCTTTCCTGGTATCCCGGCCGTTTGATGAAGGCGTCCCGTCGGATGCAGGATAGCGAGCACAATACTTGTCCAGGGATGTTGGGGGAACTTCGGATGGCATATCGGGGATGGCCGCGGCTTGCGTGCGCGATCGCGCTGCTACTTGGGATGTTCGGCCAAGGGAAAGCGGCGCAGCCCGCGGACGCAGGGCTGACTCCCGCCGCGAAGGCCGAGTTGGAGGCGATGATCGCGGGCAATACCGGCGAGACGCATTTCACCCCGCCGGGTCCGGCGATCGACCCCAGCACGCTGAAGGGCAAGCTGATCTTCACCATTCCCAGTTCCACGTCGATTCCGTTCTGCGACGTGGTGGACCGGCAGATAGATGAGTTCGCCAAGCGCCTCGGCATCCGGCACGAGGTATGGCAGACCACCGCGCAGATCGGCCAGTGGGTTCAAGGGTTCACCACTGCCATGGCGCACAAGGCAGACCTGATCAACGTGGCATGCGGGCTCGATCCCTCCACGGTGGCGCCGCAGATTCAGGAGGCGATCAGCAAGGGCATTCCGGTTGTCGCCGCCCACACCTACGCTTTCGGACAACCGCCGCTGGCGAACCTGAGCGGTGTCGTCTATGGCGCCTATATCCACGCGGCGGAACTCGAGACAGCGTGGGTGATCCTGCAGACAAAGGGCAAAGGCAACGTCCTGGTCATCACCGCGCCGAGCACCGCGAACAGCCCCTATATCGAAAAGACGATCATGGGGATGTTCAAGAAGTACTGCCCGGATTGCAAAGTGCGGGTATCCGGCGTGAATGCAGCGGACTGGGCAACGAAGGTCGGCCCCACCGTGCAGAGCGCGATCCTGGCCGACCACAACCTGGACTACATCATCCCGATCTATGACGGCATGGTGCAGTTCGTGATGCCGGCGATCATCACCACCGGCGCATCGGACCGCGTGAAGGTCGCATCGTTCAACGCCACCCCGGCGGTGCTGGACATGATACGTACCGGCAATGTGGTGACCTTCAACTCCGGCGAAGATACCACTTGGCTGGCCGGCGCGATCCTGGATCAGGACATGCGCGTGCTGCTGAAACAGCCGCTGATCAAGGACTATGCTGCCGGAATCCGGGCGTTCACCAAGTCCGATGTCGATGCTGCCGGCGTTCCGGCGAAATTCGGCGTCGGTTACGGCGACAGCGCCGCAAACGGCTACGACGCGCTATGGGGATTGAAGTGAGGCGAACGCCGGGACCGTTTCGCGGCGCGAAGTGAACGCGGCAACCCCCGTCCTGGAGGCGCGGCACTTCAGCAAACGTTTTGGCGGCACGCTGGCGCTGGACGATATCGGACTGACCATCGACAGCGGCAGCGTGCATGGCATGGTCGGCCACAACGGCTCCGGCAAGTCGACGTTCATCAAGATCCTGGCCGGCTATCACGCGCCGGAGCCGGGGGCCGAACTGACGATAGGCGGCCGTCCCGTGCGGGTCCCCCTGGCCCCCGGCCGCTTCCGTTCGCTGGGCATGGCCTTCGTGCATCAGGACCCCGGCCTGATCGCGTCGTTGTCGGTGGTGGAGAACCTGCGCATCGGCGCAATCGCCCGAGGTCGCCTGGGCCGCATCGCCTGGCGCGACGAGGTGCGGCGCTGCGAGGAGTTGCTGGCGGAATTCGGCGTCTCCTGCGATCCGAGGGCAAACGTCGAGACGCTGCGGCCGTGGCAGCGGCCGATGCTGGCGATCATCCGTGCGGTGGATGAGATACGCAGGCTGCTGCGAGAGACCGGACAGCATCGCGGCGTTCTCATCCTCGACGAACCCACGGCCAATCTGGCCGATTCCAATGTCGGCCAGTTATTCGACGTGGTGCGGCGGGTGCAGTCTGCCGGTTTCGGCGTGCTGTTCGTGTCGCACGACCTGGACGAAGTCCTTGCCGTTACCGACCACGTGACGGTGCTGCGCGACGGGCGGATCGCCGGCAGCGGCGCTACCTCCAGTTTCACCCGCAGCGATCTCGTGCGGCTGATCGTCGGCCACGATATTCCACCGGCTGCGCCGGCGCCGGCACAGGCGGCGCGGCGGACGGATCATCTTACCGAGGTGCATGGCCTGAGCGGTCCCGGCGTGCGCGATGTGGACCTGTCGGTGGCGCCAGGCGAAATCGTCGGTGTGTCCGGCTTGACCGGTTCCGGGTTTGCCGAACTCGGGCCGTTGCTGATCGGCGCGCTGCCGGCCTGGAAGGGGCGGATGCGGCTGGGCACCACGACCATCGATCTGGCCACGATCACGCCTGGCGCGGCGATTGCAGCCGGGGTCTGCTACGTACCCGGCGACCGGCTGAGGGAAGGCTGCATCGGCGAACTGACCGTGGCGGAAAATGTCGGCCTGCCGGTGCTGCGGCGCTTCTTCCGCGCGGGCTGGCTGCATCGGCGCGCGCTGGCGAGCCATGCGCGGGCGCAGATTACCCGCTTGGGCGTACGCCCGCCGGACCCCACGCTGACACTGGAATCGCTCAGTGGCGGCAATCAGCAGAAGGTGCTGCTGGCCAAATGGCTGCAGCTGGAACCGCGTCTGCTGATCCTGCAGGAGCCGACACAGGGCGTCGATGTCGGCGCGCGGGAGCAAATATTCGCCATCCTCCGCGCTTTCGTCGCGCACGGCGGCAGTGTGCTGTGCCTGAGCGGCGACCACGAGCAGCTTGAGATGCTATGCAGCCGGGTGCTGATCTTCCGTCGCGGCCGGGTGGCGTGCGAGCTGGCCGGGCCCGAGGTCATAAAGGATCGTATTGCCCATGAATGTCTCGGATCCGACTTCGCCAGCGCCGCCTGACCACGCGGCCGCACTCCGCCCCCCCGAAGCCAGTGCCGGCCCCGCTCACCAGGGTGCGTTCGGAAAGTTCTGTCATCGCTATGCCCTGCTGTTCGCTTGGGCGATCCTCATTGCCGTCTTCGGCGTGATCGAGCCTGACAGCTTCCTGCAGATCCAGACCTTCACGTCCATGTTCAACTCGCAGGCGGTGCTGGTGGTGCTGACCTGCTCGCTGGTCGTGACGCTGACGTCCAGCGAGTACGACCTTTCGGCGGCATCCGTTCTGTCACTGTCGGCGATGTTAATCGCGGTACTGAATGCGCAGATGCAGGTTCCGATCGGCTGGGCCATCCTGGCGGCGCTGGCGGCCGGGCTGGTGGTGGGAACCATCAACGGCATCCTGGTGGTGGTGGTGGGGGTTGAATCGATTATCGCCACACTGGGCATGGGTTCGCTGGTTAGCGGGATCACGCTGTGGATCAGCCACAGCAATCTGATCTCTGGTATTTCCAACACGCTGGTGACCTACGTGATCGTGCCGCAGTTCTTCGGCATCTCGCTGGGCTTCGTTTATGCCGTGGCGATCGCAGCCGGGCTTTGGTACTTCCTCACCTACACGCCGCTTGGCCGGCAATTGCTGTTTGTTGGCCGTGGGCGGCGCATTGCGCGGCTGTCCGGGCTTGCCGTTGGGCGGCTGCGCTTCGGCGCGCTGATGGCCGGATCGTTCCTGGCGGCGATGGCAGGGGTATTTTACGCAGGTACCAGCGCATCGGCTGACCCAAATTCCGGCGACAGCTTCATGCTGCCAGCATTCGCCGCTGCATTCTTAGGATCCACATCGATCGTTCCCGGCCGCTTCAATGCCTGGGGTTCCTTCGCCGCAGTGTATTTTCTGGTCACCGGCATCTACGGCCTGTCGCTGATGGGCATCCAGGTGTTCATTCAGAACCTGTTCTATGGTGGGGCACTGATCATTGCCGTGGCGCTTTCCATCATGGTGCGCCGCTCGGAAACCCGAGAGCCGGACATAGCGAAGGAAGGGAACTAGTACTGCGTTCGCGAATTGCCGACGAAACCGTCCAAAACCTGGGGGGAGAACAAAGCCGGGATGCCGTCGCGGCCCTGATCATCCCGCTTTCGCTGCGCTTCGTCCGATCGGCCGTGCGTATCAGTGGTCGTCAGACCCCCCAGATTTTGGACGGTCTCACGGCCGAGAGGAGAAGGAGGTCGAGCGATTCGGCCTGTTCCAAAAGGCTCCGTAGCCGGATTTCGATCTGGTTTCCTGGCTATTGGGTGTCCGTCCGGCGAAGTCCTACAATCGCCACCATGCGGCGACTGATCTGCCGTGATCCACAGCGATCAATGACGCAACCTGGCCGTGGGATACACGGTGGGAGCAGGTCTGAGTGGAGGGCGACGATGAACAAAACGCTGGCAGCAATCGTGTTGATCGTTGGAGCGGCGACGCTCTCAGGATGCGCCTATGACCCCTACACAGGGGCTTACGTGCCGTCTGCGGGATATGGCTACGGCTACAGCGGATATTCGACCTATGGCAGCTATGGCTACCCGACATACGGGACATACGGTTATCCCGCCTATGGCTATCCGGCATACGGCCCGTCCTATGGCGGGTCAGTGACGTTCGGCGGTGGCTACTACGGCGGCTACCGTGGTGGCGATTGGGATCGGCATTACCGACCGGAAGGCCACCAGCGAGAGCATCCGCAGGGCGGCTATAGAGCGGCACCTCCGGGCGGCAACCATCCGATCAATCTGGGCGGCGGTTATCGACCACCTCATCAGGAAGGTGGATATCGACCCGCGAACCCCGGTGGCGGACAACGACCCGCAAATTCAGGAAGCAGGCACAGGGGCCAAGACCGGGATAGGGAGGATCAGCATCGCTGACCCCGGTTCACCAATTCTCTTCGAGCAGGTGCTTCACCATCTCCGAAGCGCAGCCCACCCAGACCGTCCACTGATCCGGCTCCGAGGTGCCGAGCTTGCGGATCTTCACCTCCGGGCGATCCTCGAACTGCCGTTCGAACTCGTGCCAATCCGCAGGGTCGATGACCAGCTTGGCGAGATGGGGGTGGGTCTTCGGTAGCTTGATTTTGGGTTCATCGTTGTTGGTCATCCTGCCGGTTCCTCCGGCAGATATTTATGTGCCAAACGCTGCGTCAGCCGGCTTGTCAGCGGCGGTGAGAATCCGCGTATGGATGGCGGCGGGCGCCACTCGGGAGTGCGCCCGGGGGGGCGGCTGGGTTTGGGGGGATGCTGGAGCGCGGTCGCCGATGCACACCGGTCGGGAGCATGTTGAATGAGGCAACGGGTCAGCGTCCGGGAGCATTTCAGGCGAGGCAATGCGCCCCGCCAAGGATGTGTGACCACCCGTCGGTGT
>Ga0307374_10009448_pt1 | contig 14369 bp, 12 predicted proteins | sample OX3MG_FD_202532 | JGI IMG/M metagenome (GOLD analysis project Ga0307374, IMG submission 202532) | Soil microbial communities from Risofladan, Vaasa, Finland - OX-3 | ecosystem: Environmental > Terrestrial > Soil > Coastal area > Acid sulfate soil | place: Finland: Risofladan, Vaasa | collected... | reverse complement strand
ACGAACGTCGATCTGAAGGTGATGGTCGAGGACGGGCGGTTCCGCGAGGACCTCTTCTACCGGCTCCACGTCATCTCGATCCAGCTCCCCGCGCTCCGCGAGCGCAAGGAGGACATCCCGCTGCTCGTCCAGCACTTCATCCAGAAGTACGGCGAGGAGAATCACCGCCCCGGGCTCGAGGTGGCGCCGGAGGCGCTGGACCTGATGATGGAGTACGACTGGCCCGGCAACGTGCGCGAGCTGGAGAACGTCATCGAGCGCGCCGTCGTCCTCTCCTCCGGCAGCCGCATCGGCGCCGACCTGGTCCCCGAGCACGTCCGGAAGACGCCGGCGTTCCAGATGCCGCAGTTCGTCGTGCCGCCCGAAGGGATCTCCTTCAAGGACGTCATCACCGACTTCGAGAAGCGGCTGATCGAGTCGACGCTCGACGCGGCGGGCGGGGTGCAGAAGCGGGCGGCCGAGCTGCTCCACATCAAGCCGACCACCCTCAACGAGATGATCAAGCGCTACGACATCCACCCGAAGCGCCGGAAGCAGGGCGACCCGGGCGAGGCGGCACCGGAGCCGGCCGCGACCGTCCGGCGGGCCCCGGTCGCGGCGCCCGAGCCGGTCGAGATGACGCCGGCGCTCGACGAGAAATAGGCGGGCGCCCGCGGCCGGCCCGGCGTCAGCGCCGGCCGCGGATCTTCGCGAACAGCCGGTCGTACTTCCCCAGGATCACGTCCCACCGGTAATTGCGCCGCACGTAGTACCGGCCGTTGCGCCCCATCGCGGCGCGCAGCGGCGCGCTCGACACCAGCAGCTGCAGGCACTCCACGAACTCGTCGCGGTCCGCGTAGAACAGGCCCGCGTTGCTCCGCCGGCAGTGATCCACCAGCACGTCGCTGCGGGCGTTCGCGAGAATCGGGGTACCGACCGCGAACGCCTCCAGCGCCAGCAGGGACAGGCTCTCGTACGGCGACGGCACGGCGACGACCGTGGCCGCTTCGAGCGCCTCGAGGCGCTCCCGCTCCGACAGCAGGCCGGCGAACTTGATGAACGGCTCCTCCGGCAGGCGCATGAGCTTGACCCCCATCAGCGCGAGCGTGGCGTCGCCCCCCGCCTCGACGTAGCTGCTGAAGTACTCGATCAGCTCCTCACAGCCCTTGCCCGGATCGATCCGCCCGCCGTAGAGCACGAACGGCCCGTGCAGCCGGTGCCGGCGGCGGAAGACCGCGCCGCGGGTCGTGAGATGCGACGCACGCACCGACGGCTCGGCCTCCTCGTCGTCTTCCGCCGCGTCGCCGGCCTCCGGGTGGGCCGGCACGGCCGTCCGCGGGTACGGATGGTGCTGCGGCGGCAACTCGACGCCGCAGCCGACCGTCTCCTCGGCCACCGCGCGAATCGCGAACTGCGTCGTCAGGAACCGCCGCTCGACCTCCGTGTTGTACGCGATGCCCGCGGGCATCGCGAAGAGATCGCGGTAGAGCCCCAGGCGGATGGCCGGCTCGTCGTGGGCGGTGGGGACGAGCAGGCTGCGCGCGGGGTCGACGGCCAGGCCGAGGACGGTGGGGGCGTAGAGATACGTGAAGAAGATCAGCACGTCATACGATGCGTGGTTCTTCTTCAGGTAGTCGATCAGCGCCGGGCACCACGGGCCCTGCTGCGCCAGCCAGTCCTGCTCCTCGGCGGGGCTGTGCGGGTTGTTGAAGATCCAGTCCGAGTAGCGGTTGAACGACGCGATGTCGCGCGTGCGCGCGTTGGCGAAACGGCGGACCGTCACACCCTTGATGCGATCGGCCCCCTCGGGATACTCGTTCTTCCACGTGACGTAATCGCGCGCGCAGGTGGTGAGGACCTCCACGTCGTGGCGGTTCGCGAGCCGCTCCGCGATCAGCCGGCAGTGGTACTCGGACCCGCCGAGAATCTCGGTGCCGTAGCGCTGGATGATGAACGCAAGCTTCACGGGTGCCTTTCCGCCCCCCTGGCCGCCGGCGGCGCGGGGCGCTCGCCGGCAACCGACTCGACGGCCTCACGCAGCCGCCGTTCGATGTGATCGTCGCTGAAATCCGCCAGACGCCGGCGCTGCCCGCGCAGCACGTCGCGCCGGAGCGCGTCGTCGAACGTCAGGGCGCCGAGCAGCTCGGCCGCGTACTCCAGGTCCTTCGGAAAGAACTGGACGCCGGCGCCGCCGAGCGTGTCGGGCACGGCCGCGGCGGCGTACGCGAGCACCGGGACGTCGGCGGCCATGGCCTCCAGCAGCGGCACGCAGAACCCCTCGTGCTCGCTGAGGGAGACGTACACCGCCGCCGCGCGATAGTAGGCCGCCAGCTCCGCGTCGGGCACCGGCCCGACGAAGAGGAACCGGTCGGGCAGCATCCGGTATTCGGCCATCAGCGCCCGCACCATCGCATAGTACCGCGGCATGCCGTCGTAGCGCCCGACGAAAATGAACCGGTAATAGGCGTCCACGTAGCGCTTGTAGTGCTCGGCCAGCCGGATGTGGTCCTCGATCCGCTTGTTCGGCACGATCCGGCCGACGAACAGGAAGTTGATCAGGCCGTCGTTCAGAATCGCCTCGAGCGCCGGCCGCCGCGGCGCGTGCGTGATCCGGCCGAAATCGACCGCGATCGGCAGCACCCCCGTCCGCGCGAAGCCGGCCTGCTCGAGCTCCCGGCGGTTGTACTCGGAGTCGCCGAGCGCCAGATCGACGTGGCCGACCAGCGTGGCCAGCTCCTGCCGGCCCAGCGCAGCCAGCCGGAAGACGCCGGGATCGTACGGCGCGAAGAACCGGGCCGGCGTCACGTTGTGATACTGCAGGATCCGGCCGCCGGACAGGGCGGCGAACGCCGCCGTCATCGGCGAGGCGAGCGCGAAGTGCAGCATCGTCACGTCGCCGTGCCGGGAAGCCGGATCGGAGAACGGCCGGACCTCCTCCCGCAGATCGTCGTCGATCGTCAGGGCGTACAGGTCGGAGACGTGCCCCTGACGGCGCAGCAGGTCGCGCATGCGCCGCGCGCTGTCGCCGACCGCATCCCCGCGGTGTGCCGCCGGTACCCACTGGTTGACGATCATGAACGCCCGCCCCGCCCCGCGCCGCCGCGGCGCCGGATCGCGGCCCGGCGGCCGGCCATCACGGCCGCTCCGGCAGCGCCTGGTAGATCGCCGGCCGGTACAGCCGCAGCTCTTCCAGCCGCTCCACGGTCTCGAACTGCGACCAGAAGTCCCAGGCGATCTGGACGGGCGGCCGCCTCGGCGCCGTCAGCGCCCGGTCGACGAGCCCGAGCAGCGTGCCGGCGAAATCGTGCCGGCGCAGGCGATCGAGTGCCGCGAGCTGCCCGGCCACGATCGCCTCCTGCAGCGATTCGTCCGACAGCACGGCGTCCATCAGGGCGGCGACCCGCATCGGCTCCTTCGTGTCGTACAGCACGCCCGCGCCGTCCATGGTCGACGGGACCGCCGTGGCGGCGTACGCCAGCACCGGCACTTCCTTGTAGAACGCCTCGACCAGCGGCACGCAGAATCCCTCGTGCTCGCTCGCGCACAGGAACAGGTCCGCCACGTCGTAATACGCCGTCAGCTCCTCGTCGCTCACCTGGCCGACGATGTGGACGTCCGGCACGCCGAGATCGGCGACCAGGTGGTGCAGCGACGCCAGGTAGCGGTCGAACCCGCCGTACGAGCCGACAATCAGCAGGCGCGCCCGGGGATTGAAGACCGACTTGTACGCGTGGAAGGAGCGGATCAGATCCTCGATCCGCTTGTGCGGGATGATCCGACCGACGAACAGCACGTTGTTCCACGCATCGTCGAACTGGCCCGCCACCAGCCGGTTCGGCCGGACGTCCAGGTGCGAGAAATCGGGAACGACCGGCAGCACGGCGGTGCCGGTGAAGCCGAACGCCTCGAGCTCCTGCCGGTTGAATTCCGAGTCGCCGGCCGCCAGCTCGCACCGGCCGGCGTACGCGCGGAGTTCCCGCCGGCCGCGGAAGCAGAGCCGGGCCAGCGTCCGGTGCACGCCCGCGAAGTACTCCGGCGGCGTGATGTTGTGGTACACGAGCATCATGCGGTCCGGCAGGGCGTACGCCAGACGCGAGGCCTTCGAGCCGATCGAGAAATGATGGATCAGCAGGTTGTCGGGACGGCTGGCGTCGAGCAGGTCGTGAAAGTCGCGCGTGAGCGGCTCCAGCCGCGGGTCGGCCGTCTCGGTGAAAATCTCGGACGCAAAACCGGCCTGCCGAAGGACCCGCTGGATGCCCAGCACCTCGTGCCCGATGGCGTCGCCGTAGCCGAGCGTGGCGAGCACCTGGTGCACGGCGGGGCGCGCGCCGCTGATCGAGGGAGCGGTCATGCGTGCGCCTCGCGCGGGATTGCCGGCGCCGGGCGTGAGGCGGCCGCCTCGCGGGCGGTGGCGCGCGTCAGCACCTCGCGGGCCGGCGGCAGCGTGGCGGCGCGGCGGGCGAACCAGCCCGGCAGCGGCGCGATGGCGTGCGGCCGCCGGCCGCCGGCCTGCCGGTCCTCGCGCGCGAGCTGCCCCAGCAGGTCGAGGTATTTGCCTTCGATGACCGGCCAGGCATAATGCCGGCCGAAGAACGACCGGCCGCGGTCGCCCAGCGCGGTCCGCAGGGCGCCGTCCGATTCGAGCGCCCGGAGCGTGGCGGCGAATTCCTGGTAGTCCGCGTAATAGAGGCCGGCGTTGCTGCGGAGGCACTGGCCCTTGAGCACGTGGCAGTGCGCATTGGCCAGCACCGGACGGCCGAGCGCCCAGGCCTCGAGGGTGACCATCGACAGGCTCTCGTAGTACGACGGCATGATCAGCAGGTCGGCGGCCGCCAGTGCGTCGAACTTGTCCGCGTCGTCCAGAAAGCCCAGGTGCCGGATCTGCGGGTGCGACGGAACCGGCAGGACCGACTGGCCGATCAGCACGAGCGTCAGCGGAGAAGACGCCTGCCGCACGTAGGCCTGGAAGAACGCGAACAGCTCGTCGCAGCCCTTGTTCCGGTCGATCCGTCCGACGTACAGCGCGAAGCGTCCGTTGAGCCCGTACTTCTGCCGGAAACGGCCCGGGTCCACGGCGTCGGGAATTTCCGAGCCGATGCCGACCACCACGCCCGGCACGGCCTGGTTGCCGGAGACCGCCTGCAGCATCGCCTGTTCCTCGTGCGAGTTGTACATCAGCGCCCGCACGCCCCGGAAGATCGGCCCGAAGAGACCGACGCCGACCGCCGGGTCCCGTTCCGCGGTCGGCACGAGCACGGCGCGCGGCGCCGCCGCCCGGCAGCCGTGGTACGCGTGGTAGTACCGGAAGCTGAAGAACAGGAGGAAGTCGTACGCGTCCTGGTGCGCCTCGATGTACCGGATCAGCGTCCGGCTCGCGGGCCCTTCGGCGTCCAGCCAGGCCAGCTCGTCGTTGACCGAGTGCGGGTGCTCGAAGACGAGCTCGGACTGGCGCCCGAAGCGCTGCGGATCGCGCGGCGCGCGCACCGCGAAGCGGCGGACGGGAACGCCGTTGATCACCTCCACGCCCGGGGCGAGTTCATTGCGCCACGTGACATAGTCGCGCGCGCACGTCGTCAGCACCTCGACCTCGGCGTGCCGGGCCAGGTGTTCCGCGACGTACCGTGCGTGGAGCTCCGCGCCGCCGCCGATGTCCGCGCCGTACCGCTGGACGACGACCGCCAGTTTCACGGCTCGCGGTCGCCGGAGTCCGGCGTGCCGCCGTCCGGCCCCTCCGGGACGTCCCGGGGCGACGGGGACTCGTGTTCCGCCTCGCCGGCCGCGTAGCCGGCTTCCGCCGGCTCGTGGCCCTCGTCCGCGGACGCCGGCCCGGCGCCGCCCGGGGCCCCGCCCGGTTCCGAGGCCGGCTGGCCGGTTCCGGTGCCCCGGCGCCCGCGGCGGCGCCGGCGGCGCCGGCTGCGCTGGCCCGGCCCCTCGGGGGCGGCGCCGGCCGCCGCCTCGGGCCGCGGCTGGATCGCCCGCGGCTCGGCGGCGCGCGGCTCCGCACCGCGCGGCTCCGCACCGCGCGGCTCCGAACTGCGCGGCTCCGCCGGCGCGGCTTCGACGGCCGGCCGATCGGCCTCCGGCGTCGATCGGTACTGCACGACGCTTTCCAGGGCCCGGGCCCGGCGTTCGTTGAAGTCGAGACGGCTCGACAGCGATTCCACCCGCATCTTGAGGTTCTTCACGTCGATGCTGAGGCGCGTCATCTCCAGCACGAGGTTGTGCATCACCTCGTAGTAGAGCGCGTCCAGATCCCGGCGGGCCACCGTGTCGGCATTGAGCGTCGCCTGGATGTGCAGCGCCTGGATGAGCGGGTTCGGATTGAAGAACAGCTTGAGCAGCGGCCGCAGCAGCCGGCGGATCCACCGGACGACCGTCCGGTGGCTGTCGTAGAGCGTCGTGTCGTCGAAGGTGAACGTGGGCACCGGCTCGGTCGGCCGGCTGCTCCGGAACTGGGCGACCATGTCCGATCGCACGCCCCGGGGATCCAGGAACTGTTCCAGCTTGACGCCGGCCATCGCCTGGATCTGCTCTTCGGTGTAGTCGACGCCCCGCTTGTCGCGGATCCGCGACCGGATCTGCTGCATGATCTGCTCGACGTCGACGGCGTCAGCGCGAATGTTGAACTCAGCCATGATTCCTGCGCTTCACGCGGTTCTACAGCGCAAACGGCCTGTAGATGATGAGAACGACCGCCACGGCCCAGAGCGCCACGCACATCAGCAGCGGCCGGTCGTTCAGGAGCATGTCGGACGGGCTGCCGCCCCCTTCCCGCTGGTGCACGAGATAGAGGTAGCGGAAGATGCCGTACAACGGAAACGGGATCGTCAGTCCGAGCCAGCTCGTGCCGAACTTCAGCTGGGTCTCGGGACTGATCGTGTAGAACACGTACGCGACCAGCGTCGACGCCGTCACCACGCCGATCATCTGATCCAGCAGGTACGGCGTGTACTCGCCCAGAATCGGCCGGTGATCGACGGCGCCATCCGCCAGCAGCACGATTTCGTGACGCCGCTTCGCCAGGCCGAGGAACAGCGCCAGCAGAATCGTGCAGACCAGCAGCCACTGGCTGATCGGCACCGAGAGGACCACCGCGCCGGCGACCGCCCGCAGGACGAAGCCGACCGCGATCGTCAGCACGTCGATGATGACGATCTGCTTGAGCGGCCCCGAGTACAGCCCCTGCAGCACGACGTACGCCACCGCCACGCCGCCGAGCGCGGGCCTCAGCCAGAACGCCGCGGCCAGCGCGCCCGTGCCCAGCAGGGCGGCCGCCACGAGGGCCGCGCGCAGCGACAACGCGCCCGACGCGATCGGGCGCCGCGCTTTCACCGGATGCCGCCGGTCGCTTTCGCGATCGACCACATCGTTGATCAGGTAGACCACCCCGGACAGCACGCAGAACACCGCGAACGCCGCGACGGCGGCCGTGACGGCCGCCGGGTCGGTGAGCCGGCGGCCGAACAGCAGCCCGGCGAAGATGACGAGGTTCTTCGTCCACTGACCGGGCCGCAGCGAGCGCAGCAGGTTCAGCGCAAGGGAACGCTGCGGGAGCCCGCCGACGGGCGGGCCCCCGGAAGCCGCGAGGTCCGGTCGTGAGCGTCGCGCCATTGAGCGCGGTCGGGGAGGGTCAGACCTTGGCTGAAGCCGAGAAACTCCGGACGGCGTCGCTTTCTGAGTCAAACGTCTCGAAGATGGTCAGCAGCTTCGTGATGGACAGCAGATCCTGGATGCGCTTGGTCAGGCTCAGCAGCTTCAGGCTGCCCCCCTGCCGGCTCACCGTCGTGTACGTCCGGACGATTTCGCCGAGACCCGCGCTGTCGATGTACGGGACGTTCTCCAGATTCAGGATGATCTTCTTCCGCCCCTGGTTCACCAGACTGTTGACCTTGTCCTTCAGCAACTCGTCCCCCTCGCCCAGCGTGACCTTGCCACGCAGGTCGAGAATGGTGACATCGCCGACCGCTCGTTCATCGATGTGCATCGCCGCTCTCTCCCCAGCCCCCCGAAGGTCATCCGCCGATGACCACAGACGGCACAACCATCACATTCTATTGCAGAATAAGACGTTTTGCTCCGGTATCGGGTGTTTCACTCTAGCGTAAACGCCGGAACACCGTCAACGTCCCACCCGCCCCGCGCCTGCCGGCACACAAAAAAAGGGGCCATGCCGCGCATGACCCCTCCGCCAACGCGCCGCCGATGGCGCTCCCGGGCCTAGAACCCTCCCGCTCCAGCGACTTTCCGCTGCTGGAAGCAGTCCCGGCAGAACACCGGACGCCCCTGCGTCGGTTTGAAGGGGACCGTCGTTTCCTTCCCGCACGCGGAGCAGACGGCCACCGTTTCCACCCGCTCGCGCGATGAGGACGCACCGGACGGCCGGGAGGCGCGCTTGGCTTTGCACGCCTTGCACCGCTTGGGTTCGTTCTTGAAGTTCTTGTCTGCGAAGAACAGCTGTTCCCCCGCAGTCCAGACAAACTCCGCGCCGCAGTCCACGCATGTGAGGGTCTTGTCCTGGAACTCCATTCGGCTACCCCTTGTTGCTCGTTGGACCTGCTACTCTAATTCACGCCGGAGCTTCTTCCGGTTGCGCTTCCGCGCCAGTGCCTGTTTGGCACGACGCTTGTCACCCGGCTTCAGATAGAAGGAGTGCTTCTTGATATCCTTGATGATATCTTCCTGCTGCACCTTCCGCTTGAAACGACGGAGAGCGCTTTCGATCGATTCGCCCTCCTGAATCTTGACTTCAGCCACGCGTTCTGACACCCCCTTCGTGCGGCGCTGGAGGCCCGATCACGAGCCTGTACAATGGGCCAAGTATGCTAGGCTAGCACAGGTAAGCGCGGATTCTAGGCGTAAAGTTCCGCTTCGTCAACGGAAGACTCGAACCGCCCGCGGCCGCCTTCCGGCGACCGTCGCTTCCTCTAAGTTGCTCATACTGAATCTGTTGCCTGCGCATACCCATCCGCATGAAGATCCTCGTCGTCGGAAGCGGCGCCCGTGAACACGCCCTGGTCTGGAAACTGGCCGCCGAGCCCGACGTCTCCCGCGTCATCTGCGCGCCCGGCAATCCCGGCATCAGCCGGCTGGCCGACTGCCGGCCGGTCGAGGCCGGTGACGTCGACGGGCTCCTGGCCCTGGCGGAGGCCGAACGCGTCGATCTGACCGTGGTCGGGCCCGAACTGCCGCTGAGCCGCGGCCTGGTCGACCGCTTCATGGCCGCCGGCCGCCTCGTGTTCGGCCCCACCGCCGCCGCCGCCGAGCTGGAGACCAGCAAGATCTTCGCGAAGCAGTTCTGCGACCGCCACCAGGTGCCCACCGCCCGGTTCCGCGTCTGCGCGTCGCCGGACGAGGCGCTCCCCGCCGTCCGCTCCGGCGAATTCGGCTTTCCGGTCGTCGTGAAGGCCGATGGCCTGGCGGCCGGCAAGGGCGTGGTGATCGCGGCCGATCAGGCGGAAGCCGAGGCGGCCATCCTGGCGGCCATGGTCGAGCGCCGGTTCGGCGACGCCGGGGCCCGCCTCGTCATCGAGGAGTATCTCCAGGGACAGGAGCTGTCGTTCTTCGTCGTCGCCGACGGCCGCTGCGCCGTGCCGCTGCTGTCGGCCCAGGATCACAAGCGCGCGTTCGACGGCGACCGGGGGCCGAACACGGGAGGGATGGGCGCGTTCGCGCCGAGCCCGCTCATGACGCCCGACCTGCACAAGCGGATCATGCGGCAGGTGATCGAGCCGGTGCTCGACGGGATGGGGGCCGAGGACCGCAGCTTCTGCGGCTTTCTCTACGCCGGCCTCATCCTCACGGACGAGGGGCCGAAGGTGATCGAATTCAACGCGCGGCTCGGTGATCCCGAGGCGCAGGTCGTGCTCCCGATGATCGACGAGCCGATCCTGCCGCTGCTGGCGGCCGCCGTCACCCGCCAGCTCCGCCGGACCGGCTGCCGGATCCGCCACGAACCGCACGTGGGCGTCGTCCTGGCGTCGGGCGGCTACCCGGGGGCGTACGACGTCGGCAAGCCGATCGCCGGCGTGCCGGACGCCGAGGCGCTCGATGGCGTGCTCGTGTTTCATGCCGGCACGGCGGTCTGCGACGGACGGCTCGTCACTCACGGCGGACGCGTGCTGACCGTGGTCGGCCGGGGCGCCGGCTACCGCGAGGCCATCGCGACCGCCTATGCCGGGGTGGCGAAGATCGCGTTCGACGGCATGCACCTCCGTCACGACATCGGCCGGAAGGCGCTCGCTGCGGCGAGCCCGGCCGACTGACCGCCGCATCACCGTCACGCCCCGGGGCCCCGCGTGAAATACGCCGTTCTGACTTTCGGCTGCCGGGTCAATCAGGCCGATTCCCTGCGGATCGACGAGCAGCTGCGCGCGCACGGCGCCGAAGCCGTGTCGCCCGAGCACGCCGACCTGGTCGTCGTCAACACCTGTTCGGTGACCGCCACCGCCGACCAGGGGGGCCGCCAGACCATCCGGCGGGTCGCGCGCCAGAATCCCGGCGCGCGCATCGTCGCCACCGGCTGTTACGCCAGCCGCTGCGGCGAGGAGGTCGGGGCGCTGCCCGGCGTGGTCCGGGTCGTGCCGAACGACGCCAAGGACCGGCTGATCCAGCTCATCGCGATCGAGGCCGGCCTGACGACCGCCTCACGCCCCACCGACGGCGCGGGCGCCTGCGGCGCCGCCCTCGCCCCGGGCCTGAGCGGCCGCACCGCCTACACGCTGGCGGTGCAGACCGGGTGCGAGGAACGCTGCGCCTACTGCATCATCCCGTCCACGAGGGGCCGCAGCCGGAGCCTGCCGCTGGCCGCGGTGCTGGGCGAGGTCCGGCGGATCGTGGCCGCCGGCTTCAGAGAGATCGTGCTCACCGGCGTCCATCTCGGCGCGTACGGGCGCGATCTCGATCCGCCGGCGTCGCTGGCGGCGCTGCTGCGGGCCCTGGCGGCGGGACGCTGGGATGTCCGGTTCCGCGTGAGCTCGCTCGAGCCGATGGATTGTCCGCCGGAGGTCGTCGATCTGGCGGCGCCGGGCGGTCCGATCGCGCCCCACTTTCACCTGCCGCTGCAGCACGCCAGCGACACCGTGCTGGCCGCCATGCAGCGCCCGTACACGCTGCGGGACTACGACCGGCTCGTGACCGGCATCCGCCGGCAGCTGCCGGCGGCCGCGATCGGCGCGGACGTCATCGTCGGGTTTCCCGGCGAGCGGCACGAGGACTTCCAGGCCACGCTCGCGTACCTGGCCGGCTCGCCCCTGACCCACGTGCACGTGTTCCCCTATTCCGATCGTCCGGGCACGGTGGCGTCGCGCCTGCGGCACCGGGTCGAGCCCTGCGAGATCCGCGACCGCGCGCGGCAGATCCGCGACGCGGGGCGCCGGCTCGCCGAGCGGTTCCACCGGTCGCAGGTCGGAAGCGTCCACCGGTCGCTGACCCTGGAGGACGGCACGCTGGCGGTGACCGACAACTATCTGAAAGTGCGCATTGCCCCGGGACACGCGCGCAACGCGTGGGTGCAGGTTCGCATCGATTCGGAGGACGAACCGGCCGCCGGTGAAGTCGTGCCGGAGCGGGCCGATCCGGGCGGGGCGTGCTGACGGTCCGGGCGCCCGGCTACGATTCGAGGAGTGCCGCCAACTGCTGAGCGGGGGAGGGCCGGTCGCCCTCCACCAGGAGCTGCCCGCACGCCGCGCGGATGTCGCGGCCGCGGCTCTTCCGCACCGAGACCGTGGCGCCGTGTTCCGACAGGGCGCGGGCGAACCGGTCCACGGCCTCGTCCGACGGGCGCTCGAACGGAATGCCGGGCGCCGCGTTGAGCGGGATCACGTTCACCTTGGCCCGCAAGCCGTTCAGCAGGCGCGCGAGCCGGACGGCCTCCGAGGGCGCGTCGTTCACGCCGGCGAGCAGCACGTATTCGAACGTGATCCGGCGGCGGTGGCGGAGCGGCAGCCGGCGGCAGGCCTCGACGATTTCCTGGACTCCGTATTTGCGGCCGACCGGCACCAGCCGGGCGCGGAGCTCGTCGGACGCCGCGTGCAGCGACACCGCGAGGTTGGGCATCAGCGGTTCGGCCGCCAGCCGTTCGATGGCCGGGACCAGGCCGACGGTCGACAGCGTGACGCGCCGGGGCGGCACGGCGAGCCCGTGGCGGTCGGCCAGAATCCGCAGGGCCTTCATCGTCTGATCGTAGTTGTGCAGCGGCTCGCCCATCCCCATCAAAACGAGGTTGAACGCGCGGTCGCGCAGGCCGAGCGCGCCCGCGAGCTGCCTGACCTGGCCGACGATTTCGCCCGCCGTGAGATGGCGCACGAGCCCCATCTTCGCCGTCAGGCAGAACGCGCAGTTCATCGCGCAGCCGACCTGGGTCGACACGCAGAACGTCATGGCCGGCGTGTCCGGGATGAAGACCGATTCGATCCGCCGTCCGTCCGCCAGGGCGAACAGGAACTTCTCGGTGCCGTCGACCGAGCGCTCCCGCTGCACGAGGCGCGGCGTCGCGACGGCGAAGTCGGCGGTGAGCGCCGCGCGCAGCGGCTGCGGCAGGTCCGTCATGGCGCCGAAGTCGGTGACGTCGCGCCGGTAGAGCCAGCGAAAGATCTGGCGGCCGCGGAACGGCGCGTGTCCGCGGGCCTCGAGCGCGGCCTCCAGCCCGGGGAGGTCCAGCTCGGTCGGATCGATGGCGGCGGGGAGCGTGGACACGGTAGAGACTGAGTCCGCGGAAATCAGGGTCGGTACGTCGATTCTAGCATGCGGACCCGCACAGCCGGCTGCCTCCGCGCCGCGCCCGCGCGTGCCGCGGCCTGCTTTCACGTTGAACTCCCGCCGGCGGCATGCTATGATTTCAACAAGCTGTTAATCTATTCTTCTTCAAAGATTTGCAGCGATTCATGCCTGTCGCCTCGCCGCCCACGACCGCCCCGGGTTTACCGGACTGGTGGTGAGTGCCCGACGTGGCCGCTTTCCTGGAGCCGGCACGCTCCGTGTCCCCTGACGTGAAGCCGATGATCGTTCGCGAAGTCCTGGGCAACGGTGTCCGTCTCGTCACCGAGCGTATGCCGCACGTCCGCTCGATCAGTATCGGCGTGTGGCTGACGCGCGGGTCGCGGCACGAGACCGACGAGTGGGGCGGCATCGCCCATTTCGTCGAGCACATGCTGTTCAAGGGGACCGCGGACCGCTCCGCCGAGGACATCGCCCAGTCGATCGATTCGATCGGCGGCCAGCTCGACGCGTTCACGGCGAAGGAATACGCGAGCTACTACATCAAGGTGCTCGACGAGCACCTGCCGCTCGCCATCGACATCCTGTCGGATATCGTGCTCCATCCGGCGTTCAGTCCCGCGGACATCGACCGGGAGAAGAAGGTCGTCCTCGAAGAGATCAAGATGGTCGAGGACACCCCCGACGATCTGGTGCACGAGCTGTTCACCAAGAGCCTGTGGGAGGGGCATCCGCTCGGGCGGCCGATCCTGGGCTCCCCGGAAACGGTCGAGTCGTTCTCGCCGGAGTCGCTGCGGACCTATTTTTCGTCCGCCTACGCCGCGCCGAACTTCATCGTGTCCGCCGCCGGCAACCTCGAGCACGCGCGGGTGCGCGACCTCGTCGCGCAGGCCTTCGCGCAGTCGCGCACCGAGGGCGGCCGCCCGGCCGAGTGTCCGCCGGCGGTCGTGCCGCAGATCGTGATCCGCGACAAGGAGCTCGAGCAGAGCCACATCTGCGTGGGGACGGGCAGCTACGCGCAGGACCACGACGACCGGTACGTCAGCTACATCCTCAACACGGTGCTCGGCGGCTCCATGAGTTCGCGGCTGTTCCAGAACGTCCGGGAGAAGCGCGGGCTGGCCTACGCGGTCTTCAGCGGGCTGAGCGCCTACCGGGACGCCGGGGCGTTCACGGTCTACGCCGGCTGCGCGAGCAGCGCCGTCGGACAGGTCATCGATCTGATCGTCGAGGAATTGCGGGGCATCAAGCAGGCGCCCGTCTCGGACGCGGAACTGCGCCGCGCGAAGGATCACCTGAAGGGCAGCCTGATGCTGAGCCTCGAGAACACGGCGAGCCGGATGTCGCACCTCGCCCGCCAGGAGATCTACTTCGACCGGCAGTTCAGCCTGGACGAAACGCTGGCGGGCATCGAGCGGATCACGCCCGACGACATGCTGCGGGTCGCCCGCGACCTGTTCTCGAACGGCTCGCTCGCGGCCACGGTGCTGGGTCCGGTCAACGGGTTGAAGGTGCCGCAGGCCCGGCTCGACCTGGGAAACGGATGATCCCGCGATACACCCACCCCGAGATGGGGCGCCTCTGGAGCGACCAGCGGCGCTACGAGACCTGGCTGCAGGTGGAGATGGCCGCGGCCGACGCGATGGCGGCCGCCGGCATCGTCCCGCCGGAAGACG
>Ga0307374_10009447_pt1 | contig 14369 bp, 11 predicted proteins | sample OX3MG_FD_202532 | JGI IMG/M metagenome (GOLD analysis project Ga0307374, IMG submission 202532) | Soil microbial communities from Risofladan, Vaasa, Finland - OX-3 | ecosystem: Environmental > Terrestrial > Soil > Coastal area > Acid sulfate soil | place: Finland: Risofladan, Vaasa | collected... | reverse complement strand
CGGATTGAAAGGACGGCAAAAGGTCACGGTCAGCTATCAGACGACTCTGGACGGTCAGATCGTCGCACTCGACGTATCACAACGGGTGAAGTTCTGACAGACGTCGGCGTGGCGCTCTGTGACGTCTCTCGTCGTTCGTCGCACCAAGTCCTTCATTAGACCAAGTCTTTCATCAGACCAAGTCGCCGTCTCCTCGGTCGGCGGTCTCAGGCATCCCCGACCGGCGGAGTCCCCCGCATTCCGCCGGTCGGGGAGATCCGTCCCTGGACGGCCTCCCACATGGCGTCGGCGGGAGCCTCCATCCCGGTCCACCGTTCGAGGGCAAGGGCGGCCTGATGGACGAGCATGCCCAGCCCTCCCATCGTCTGGGCCCCCCGCGCCCGGGCCGCCGCCAAAAGGGGCGTGACCGCCGGGGAGTAGACGAGGTCGGCCACCAGCTGTCCGTCGTGCAGAGCTTCGGGATCGATCGGCACCGGGGGGCCGTCAGAGCCCGCCATCCCCAGTGCCGTGGCCTGCACGACCAACTCGGCGTGGGCCACATCGGCCTCGGCCCCCACCCGTCCCCGCCCACCGGCCAGGGCGGCGGCGGCCTCGGCGCGCGCCCGAGTGCGGTTGACGACCACCACCTCGTCGGCCCCGGCGTCGGCCAGGGCCATGACCACGGCCCTCGCCGCACCCCCGGCGCCGACCACGAGGCATCGCCGTCCACCGGGATCGAAGTGGCACCCGCGTCGCAGCGCCTCGATGAAACCAGCGCCGTCGGTCGAGTCCCCCGTCAACCGGCCGTTGGTCTGCGTGATGCAGTTCACCACCCCCAGGCGGCCGGCCACGTCGGTGCATTCGTCGACCAGCAGGGCGGCGTCGTGCTTGTGGGGCATGGTCACCGACAGGCCGACGATCCCGAGGACCCGCATCCCGGCCAGGGCATCGGCCACACCGCCGGCGGGCACGGGGAAGGCCACCGACACCCAGTCGAGGCCGAGGGTGTCGAAGGCGGCGTTGTGCAGAAGAGGCGACAGCGAATGCCCGATGGGGTCACCCATCACGCCGACGACCGACGACGCCGCCGACGGCCAATGCGGTGACGCCCGTCGGGGACCGGACTCCGTCACGGAAGTCCCCGGTGGCGCGCCAGCTGCTCGGCCGTCACCTGCTCGGCGAAGGTGTCGGAGAAGGTCTCGGTCCCGTCGCGTGACGTCAGCTCGAAGTAGAGCCAACTCCCGGCCGGCGGGTGAAGCGCAGCCTCCAGGGCCAGCGCCGACGGGAAGCAGATGGGCGTGGGCGTGAGACCGGTGTGCAGGTACGTGTTGTACGGCGTGGCCAAGGCCAGGTCGGCCGGCGTCACCGTCCCGCCGTCGCGCCCTTCGGCGTAGAGCACGGTGGCGTCCATCTGCAGCGGCATCCCCCGGGCCAACCGGTTGTAGATCACCCGCGCCACCGGCCCCGCGTTATGGCGGGTGGCCTGGTCGCTGTCGCCCGGCGAGATGGCCTCCTTCTGCACGATGGAGGCGGCCGTGATGGCCTCGTAGGGCGTCAGCCCCTGCGCGGCGGCGGCCGCGCTCAGCCCCAGGGCGTCGGCCCCGCGGCTGAACCGGCCGATCATCTGCCCGAGCAATTGGCCGTCGCTCTCGCCCGGCACCACCAGGTAGCTCCCCGGGCCGAGCAGCCCCTCCAGATTGCCGGACCCCGGGGGCTGGTACGGCGACTGCTCCTGGCCTGACCGGGCCTCGGCCAGGAAGGCACTCCGGCGGTGACCGGGCGCCTCCTTCCCCACCGCCGAGGCCACCTCGGCCACCGTCGTCCCGGGCAGCACGGTCACGGCGAACACGTTCGGACCGGCGGCCAGCGCGGCGCGCACGGAGGCGAAACCCTGGTTCCGGTGCATCCGGTAGAGGCCCGACCGCACGATCGGCGTCCCGTGCAGGATCAGGTAGATCCGGAAGGCCAGCGAACTCCCCACCACCTCTTCTCGGGCCAGGTCGGCCGTGACCGACGACACCGACGCCCCGTCGGCCACGGTCACCATCACCGCCGGCCCGGCCGGACCCGGGCTCACCTGCCCGTCGAACCAGACGATCCCCCCCACCACGACCCCGAGCACCACCAGGACCAGGGCGCCGAGCACCGTCCGCCGGCGCCGCCGGGCCAGGGACCGCCCGGTCACCGCTGGGCGTCCAGCCAGGCCTGCAGCAGCACGGCGGCGGCGACCTGGTCGACCACCCGACGCCGGGCCTTGCCCCCGTGGCCCGCCGCGGCCAGCGACCGCTCGGCCGACACCGTGGTCAGCCGTTCGTCGAAGGTCTCGACGGCCACCCCCAGCGGGCCGAGCAGCGCCCGCAGGGCGGCCGCCTCCTCCTCGGCGGCCATGGCCGCCTGACGCCGCCGGCCGTCGAGGCTCAGGGGCAGCCCCACGATCAGGTGCTCGGCCCCGGCCTCCACGATCACGGCCACCACGGCGGCCCGGTCGGCCTCGGCGTCGCCGCTGCGCTGCACCGTGCACCGCGGCGTGGCCAGGGTCCCCCGGCTGTCGGACACGGCCAGCCCGATCCGGCGGCTCCCCAAATCGATGGCGGCGCTGCGCACGGCCTCAGTGGCCGGCAAGCGTGCGCCGGGCCTCGGCCAGCATCTCGTCGATCTTGGCCACCTCGCGTCCGCCGGCCACGGCCAACTCGGCCGACCCGCCGCCGCCCCCGCCGACCATGCCGGCCAGCCGCTTCACCGTGGCCCCGGCGTCGACCGCACCCCCCGAGGCCACGGCCACCGCCACCTTGGCCCCGTCGGGCGTCCCGCCCACCACCACCACCTCCGGCCCCCGGTGCCGGACGGCCTGCACCAGCTCCCGCAGCTGATCGGGCGTGAGATCGTCGACCCGGGCCACCACCGTCCCGTTCTCGGCCCCGCCGGCCAGCTGCCCGGCGGTGGCCTCGAGCGAGGCCCCTTTCAGCCGCCCGAGCTCCTTGTCCGTCTGCTTCTGCTTCTCGAGCAGCCGCTCCACGGCCTCGACCACGCCCTCAGGCTCCACCCGCAGCAGCCGCGAGGCGTCGGCCAGCACCTGCTGCCGCTGCTCCACCAGCGCCAGCGACCCGGCCCCGGTCACCGCCTCCAGCCGCCGGGTGTTCGACCCGATGGAGCCCTCGGAGACGATGGTCACCGGCCCGATCATCCCGAGGGCGGTCACATGGGTCCCGCCGCACAGCTCGGTGGACCGGGCCCCGGCCCGCACCACCCGGACCCGCTCGCCGTACTTGTCGCCGAAGAAGGCCAGCGCCCCCATGGCCTCGGCCTCGGCCTTGGACGTCTCGATCACCTCGACGGCGTCGTCGCCCAGCACCTGCCCGTTCACCATCTGCGCCACCTCGGCCAGCTCCTCGGGCCGCACCGGCTGGTGGTGCGAGAAGTCGAACCGCAGCCGCTCGGGGGACACCATCGATCCCTGCTGCCGGACATGGTCGCCCAGAACCTGGCGCAGCGCCGCATGCAGCAGGTGGGTGCCGGTGTGGTTGCGCCGGGTGGCGTCGCGCCGGGCGACGTCGATGGCGGCCAGGGCGTCCTGGCCACCGAAGAGCTCCCCCTCGATCCTCGCCCGGTGCACGATCAGGCCGGGCAGCACGTTCTGGGTGTCGGTCACCGTGGCCCGGCCCGTCTCGGTGGTGATGGTCCCGGTGTCTCCCACCTGGCCCCCGGACTCGGCGTAGAAGGGGGTCCGGTCGAGCACGATCTCGGCCGTCCCCGGCTCGGCGCCGTTCAGCACGGCCACCACGCTGGTGGGGTCCTGGGCGTGCACGTAGCCGGTGAAGACGGTCGGCCCGGCGCGGTCGAGCAGCTCCCGGTAGACCACCTCCTCGCCGGCCGAGGCCCGCCGGGCCCGGGCGTCGGCCCGCGCCCGTTGGCGCTGGGCGGCCATGGCCGTCTCGAAGCCGGCCGAGTCGACCTCGGCCCCCGCCTCGGCCGCCATCTCCATGGTCAGCTCGATGGGGAACCCGTGGGTGTCGTGCAGCCGGAAAGCCGTCTCCCCCGAGACCTTGCCGCTTCCTCCGGCCAGCTCCTCCTCCAGGATCATCGACCCCGAGGCGAGGGTGCGCCGGAAGCTCCCCTCCTCGCGTTCGACGGTGGCCTGGATCAGGTCGAGCTCCTCGATCAGCACGGGGTAGGCCTGCCCCAGCACGGCGGCGGCGCTGGCCACCAGCCGGGGGGTGATCGGCTCGATCACCCCGAGCTGGAAGGCCCGCCGCACGGCCCGGCGGATGATCCGCCGCAGCACGTAGCCCCGGCCCTCGTTGGAGGGCAGGACCCCGTCGGACACGAGCATGGCCATGGCCCGGGCGTGGTCGGCCAGGATCCGCAGGGCCACGTCGCTGTGGACGTCGGCGCCGTACCGGGTCCCGGTCACCTCCTCGGCCGTGGCCAGGATGGGCCGCGACAGGTCGGTGTCGTACAGCGACTCCACCCCCTGGATCACCGTCAGGTTCCGCTCGAGGCCGGCCCCGGTGTCGATGTTCTTGGTGGGCAGGTCGACGAGCGACCCGTCGGCCAGGCGGTTCGACTGCATGAAGACCAGGTTGTAGATCTCGACGAACCGCTCCTCACCGCCATTCGCCGGCCCGCCGTCGGCGCCGTACTGCGCCCCCCGGTCGAAGAACAGCTCCGACGACGGCCCGCAGGGCCCCGTCTCGCCCATCCCCCACCAGTTGTCTCTGTCCAGACGCTGGATCCGCGACCGGGGGAAGCCCACGGCGTCGAGCCAGATCTCCTCGGCCTCGTCATCGGACTCGTGGACCGTCACCCACAGCCGCCCGGCGTCGATCCCGAGCACCTCGGTGAACAGCTCCCAGGCGAAGGGGATGGCCTCGGCCTTGAAGTAGTCGCCGAAACTGAAGTTGCCGAGCATCTCGAAGAAGGTGCAGTGCCTGAGCGTCGTGCCGATGTTGTCGATGTCGACGGTCCGGAAGCACTTCTGCACCGAGGTGGCCCGCCGCCAGGGGGCGGGCTCCTCGCCCACGAAGTAGGGCTTGAAAGGAACCATCCCGGCGATGGTGAACAGCACCGTCGGGTCGTGCGGGATCAGGCTGGCCGACGGCACCACCGTGTGCCCCCGCTCCGCGTAGAAGCCGGTGAAGGCCGAGCGGAGCTGGTTGGCGTCCATCGGAGCGATGCTACCGGCCCTGGATCAGCCTTTAGAGAAGGCTGATGTCCGAGCCACCACATCTGCGTCTCGGACTTCAAGCAAAGGAATTCCTATTCTCCGTCGTCGGTGCCATGCCGCCACTGTTTCACCTGAGCCCGGCTCGGGCGACCCAAGAGGCGATTCAAAGGTTTCACATAGCCACGACTATTCATCAGAGATACCAGCTGCTTGATGCCGTCAATGGGATTGTTGTTCCCTCTGGCTGCGGTGATTCCGGTCTCAGCGTCCGACTTCGCATCTGAAGTTGGAACAACCGTATTCACGTAGTCAAGAAGGATCCGTTCAACTCTTTCCAATGAGAGAGTTGTTGCCTTCTCGTCGACTCGCCCGAGAAGCCACGTTTCCCGTCCGTCTCTCTCGCCCCAATTCAGATCCCAAAGGCATCCCTTCAGTGGACGTTCACATAGTGACCTGAGAGTGCCGTATACCAAACCAAAGCCCAAGGGGACCGAGGTAGGGCCAATGGATATGGTCAGAAGGTTCGCGCGGACTATCAGCGCTGCGGCCAAACCAATCACCATCCAGCCCAAAGGGCCGCTCAGCCAGGAGGCGTGAGTCTCAAGCTCGGTGTCGCTGACTATCAACGCCGCCAAGGCCCCTGCGCCAACATCAAGCGCAACAATCAAGGACCAGAAGAGACCAAACGTGGTGTCGCTCCAAGGTGTCCGAGGGTACGCAACAGCGAGATCTGCCCCTGAACCAATGCCAGCGGCACCCGCCGCGACCAGATAGGCATAACCAGAAAGATGACCCACCATCGAATGATGGCCCACCGAAGATGACCACGCGAGGATACGGAGTTTTATGCCTCAGCTAAGACCGCTTCATCGAGGCGATAGGTCCGCTCGTTCGGATGGCCCGGATCTCCCATGGCGTGCACGAGACCCCGATTCACCATTGTCTCCAAAAGATCAGCAACCTGGCTGGCGGGCTGGTTCGCTCCCACCGCAATCTCATAGCGGTTCTGCCAGTCCGGACGCTCAACGAGGGCGCGCACTGTCGCCGCGACGAGCATCGCGCCAGCAACTTCTGCTAGCACTCCGATGATCTCGGAAGGCGTTTCAGCCAAGTCTCAGCCCTCCTCGCGGGTTCTGCTCTGCTTGTTTTGTACTCCCGATGCTACCGCCGGACATCACCACTTTTAGGGATCGCGTTGACGAAATCTTGATAATTCCCCCTACTCCTCGTGGCTGCTCGGCTTCACCACCAGAGAATACCAATAATTTGAGCACACTCCGTAGTTGAGTGGTCCGTACAGAGTGTCGAAAATTGTCACCATTTCCCCCACAGAGGGTGATAATTGAGCCCGTCTGACGGCCGCCACTGGAGGTTTCTGGCCTTCTCGGGTGGGAACCACACCGCTCGTGATATCGACCCCTCAGGCTTACTCTCTTGGTCACGCTTCCGTCGGGCAAGAAGAATTTTGAAGAGGAACACCGATAAGGGCAGGTCAAGGCCCGAATTGCCTACTGGTCCTTAGGACAAAGCCTTTGGTTCTTACTCGGGCTGTTCCTGGTTCGTGGGGGTTTGACCACGATCCGGCGCGGGAAATGGGGAAGCAGGTCGGTGCGAACCGATGCCGAGAGTGATCTCGTGGAGGAACGTCGTTGCTCGAATTCCTTCGACTCAGGTATCGGGTGGCAGCCCCAAATGAACCCGGACTCGGCGGAGCAAGACGTACTCCTGGCCGTCTTAGATCTCATCGACTTCGTATCCCGGCGCTCACGAAGTGGGGCCATCGCACTTATTCATCTTGGCGAGAACTCTCAAGGTCCAAGGTCACATCGTCAGAGATGTATGGGCGCTAACGAGCCTCATCGGCCGGGGTCCCGCCTCTCCAATTCGTGGTGCAGCTGGCGCCGGCGCCGGTGGGCGGCTCGGCGTCCCGTCTCGATGGACCGGCGCACGTGGCCGGCCGTCGACCGGGCCCCCTGGTCGACCAGAGAGACCACGTCGCCGGCGATCCGCCCCGTCTGCACCCGCTCGGCCAGCCGCTCCACCCGGCGCCTCGCCCACACCGTGGCCCCGCTGCCGGCCACCGCCCCGACCCCCAACCACATCAGTCGTCGGGTCACTGCCGTACCCGGCTCCGTCGGTGCCGCCGGGTCCCGGCCGGGGCGGCCAGGCCGGGGGCCCCGGTCTGGCCCCGCTTCCGGTCGGCGCCGTCACCGCGGTCCACCGTCACCTCGGGAACACTGCGGCCGAAGAGCCGCCGCAGCGCCGCGCTCGTCCCCGTGCCGAAGGCCAGCACCCTCACCACCGGGTTGGCGAAGGCCCGGTAGGCCAGCCGCGAGGCGGAGTCGACGGTGGCCGACACCGACTCGGCCGAGCCGAGCACGTCGCCCACCCGCACCATCTCGGTGGCGGCCTGGTCGACCACCACCCGGGCCTCGCGCACGAGCGGCACCGTCTCGCGCTGCAGATGGCCCACCAGCTCCCGCAGCTCCCGGACCCGGCGGCCGAGCATCACCACCACCACCAGGCCGGCCACGCCGGCCACGGCGGCGGCACCGGCGGCGACCAGCACGGCGACATGGTCGGCGGTCATCGGTCCCCGAGCCTACCGGTCCCTCGTCAGCTGCCCCCCATACCGACCATGGGGGCGTTCAGCCGCTGCCCACCCATGGACCCGGCGAACCCGGCGCGGCCGAAGGCGAAGATCCCGCCGTCGGAGGCCACCAGCCAGTAGCCGCCGTCGCCGAAGGGCGCGGCGATACCCACGATGGGCTGGGCCAGCCTGATGGCGCCGAGCGACCCGGAGAAGCCGGCGTTGCCGAAGGCGAAGACCCCGCCGTCGGAGGCCACCAGCCAGTAGCCCTGACCGTCGGGGGTGGCGGCCATCCCCACGATGGGCTTGTTCAGCCGCACCCCCCCGGTCGAGCCGTAGAAGCCGGCGTCACCGAAACTGAAGACCCCGCCGTCGGAGGCCACCAGCCAGTACCCCCCGCCGTCGGGGCTGGCCGCCATCCCCACGATGGGTCGGTCGAGCCGGATCCCGCCCGTCGAGCCGTGGAACACGGCGTCACCGAAACTGAAGACCCCGCCGTCGGAGGCCACCAACCAGTAGCCCTGCGACGACGCCGTGGGGGCGATACCCACCACCGGTCTCTGCAGCCGTATCCCGCCCGTCGAGCCGTGATAGCCGACCTGCCCGAAGCTGAACACCCCGCCGTCCGACGCCGTCGTCCAGTACCCCCGGGGTCCGGTGAAGGTGAAGTAGTTCCGCCCGTCGAGACCGATCACCTCGTTGGCCGTCTTCGCCACCACCGCCGTCGTGTCCCATCCGCCGGTGGGGGATCCGGGTGTGGTCACGTTGACCGATCCGGCCGAGGCCGACAGCGATCCGCCGGCGTTCCCGGCGCCGAAGTCCACCTCCTGCACCGCCCCCAGGTTCGTCCCCGTCAACGTCACCGACGTCCCGCCAACCGAGGGCCCGCTCGTCACGCTCATCGATGTCACCGCCGGGCAGGCGCTCACCGGTGTCACCAGATCGGCCAGCAACGACGACACCACCGGCGTGCCCAGACCGCTGGCCATGTCGTAGCCGGCGCCGGCCGGGTACACGGGACCTCCGGGCGTTCGCGGCGGATCGGCCGGGGGCGACCCGTTCGGTTGGTTGTTGCCCGACGTGATGTCGTTGAAGGGCGGCGACGCCAGGCAGCCGGCCTGGTACAGCGCCGGATTGAGCAACCCGATCCGTCCCGGCGGCGAGCCCACCGACTGGTCGGCCAGCGCGGCGATCGACGCCCACAGAGGGGCCCCCATGGAGGTGCCCCCGATCGACCGCCACCCGCTGGTGCAGGAACAGAAGGTGGCATAGCCGGTGCCGGGGTCGCCGTCGGCGCTCACGTCGGGCACCTCCCGGCACGACACCGTGCCCGGCCCGGAGCTGAGCGGGCAGGGGCTGCGCCCCGTGTAGGAGTTGTTGGCTTTGGTGAATCCGTTCTCCACGCCCGGCCCCAGCTGCCACGACGGCATGGTCCACACCGACGAGATCCCGCCTCCCGTCGTCCCCTCGAACGTTCCGGTGTTCCACACCGACTCGGTGGGCGGCGGCCCGAGGGCGGGACCGAGTTCGGTTCCCCCCACCGAGGTCATGAACGGCTGGCTGGCCGGGTCGTCCACGGCCAGGTTGGTGTTGGTGAAGTAGCCCGGGGAGTTGCAGTCCTCCGACCCCTCGTCACCGGCGGCGGCGGTGAAGCTCTGGCCCTGGGCGGCGGCCATCTGCAGCAGGTTCGACTCGGCGGCGATGGCCGTGATGCCGGCGGCCGGTTCGCACTCCCCCCAACTGGTGGTCAGCACCTGGGCCTGGTCGTCGCCGATCATCTTGGCGTAGACGTCGAGCGGCCCCGTCCCGCCGTTGGGCCCGACGTAGACCCGGATGCTGGCCCGGGGGGCGAGGCCCACCACCATCTCGATGTCGAGCGCCGACTCCCCCGACCCGGGACCGGAATTGGTGGCGGCGCCGTCCACGCTCACCGGCGTGATGCTGGGACTCGGCGCCGGCGAGTAACAGGACTCGAAGGTCGAGATGTCGTTGGCCAGGTAGGGCTCGAGCTCGTAGATGCCCACCGTCTGGCTCTGGCCTTCGTTGCCCGGATAGAGCGACGTCATCGAGTAGGCCTGGGCCAACTGCGTGGCCGTCGTCCCGACGGATCCCTGGTTACAGGTCGGACTGGGCCCGGCGTGCGGCACCGGCCCCGACCCCGTCACCGACGGCCCCGTCACCGACGACCCCGTCACCGACGATCCCGTCACCGACGGCCCCGCCAACCGCCCCGGCGCGCTCTTCGTGGCCGGCCCCCGGGCCAGTTGCGGCCGGGCCACGGCCAGGTCGTCGAGCCCGACCACTCCCTGCACGCTCTGGGCCAACCCCGTCGGCACCGACGGACGAGCCGTCGGTTCCCGCACGATCCGGCCATCGGGCAGTTCCTGGCGTTCGAAACCGATGGCGAAGGCCTGTCCGAGCGCAGACGCCGGTCCCGACACCGGGATCAGAAGTCCGTCGCCCGTGGTGGGCCCGACATCCAGACCCTGGGCCCGCAGCCAGTCGCCCATGGCGGCGACGGCGGCCGGCCCGGGCCCGAAACGCCGGGCGAATTCCCCCGGCGCCAGGAAGTGCCGGAAAACGGGGGACCCCGGCGTGGTCACCGCCTGATCGAAGGCGGCCAACCCGGCCGGATCGGCCGGCCGCAGGGCCACGTCGACCGACAGCCGGTTGTCGCCGGGAAGTGCTCCCACCGCTCGCGTCCCCACCGGCAGTCGCTCGGGCCCACCGGTCACGGGGGTCACACCGGACACGGGGGTCGGATCAGCCGACACCGCCGGTGCCATCACCACGCCGGACGACAAGACGACGGCCAACACCACCCCCACGGCGGCCGGACGGGCCTTCACGAGCTGTTCGTCTCCGCACCGTCGCGCCGGGCCCGCAGACGTTGCCCCACCGCCTTCTCGGCACCATGCCCGCTGGGTTCGTAGTACACGTGGTCAGACACCTCGGCTGGACGGTAGTCCTGGGCCACCCATCCCCGGGGGTCATCGTGGGGATATCGGTACCCTTTTCCGTGTCCCAGTGCCTGGGCGCCGGGGTAATGGGCGTCGCGCAGGTGAGCCGGCACCTCGCCCCGCGGGCCCGTCCTCACGTCTTCCTGGGCCCGTCCGAGGGCCACCGTCACCCGGTTCGACTTGGGGGCGGCGGCCAGGTGGATCACGGCCTGGGCCAGGTTGAGCTGGGCCTCGGGAAGGCCCACGAACTCGACGGCCCGGGCGGCGGCGTCGGCCACCACCAACGCCAGCGGATCGGCCAGTCCGATGTCCTCCGAGGCCAGGATGACCAGACGCCGGGCGATGAACCGGGCGTCCTCGCCGCCGTCGAGCATCCGGGCCAACCAGTAGAGCCCGCCGTCGGGATCGGACCCCCGGATGGCCTTGATCAACGCACTCGTCTGGTCGTAGTGGGAATCGGCCCCCTGATGCAGAAGCCGCCCGGCCCGGGCCCGACCCACCTCCTGCACCGTCACCGTGGCCTCGCCGGCCAGGGCCAGCGCCACCTCGAGCGTCCCCAGTGCGGCCCGGGCATCGCCGTCGGCCACCGAGACCAGGGCATCGACGGCCTCGTCGCTGGCGCCCGCCCCCTCGTTCTCGAGGGCCCGCCGCACCACGGTGGCGATGTCGTCGTCGTCCAGGGCCTCCAGCCGCCACAAGGTCGACCGGCTGAGCAGAGGCGAGTTCACCGAAAAGAAGGGGTTCTCGGTGGTGGCCCCGATCAGCACCACCAATCCGTCCTCCACCGAGGGGAGCAGGGCGTCCTGCTGTGACTTGTTGAACCGGTGCACCTCGTCGATGAACAGGATCGTCCCCTGCCCCTGTTCGCCCAGCCGTTGCCGGGCCTCCTCGATGGCCCGCCGCACGTCGGCCACCCCGGCGTTCACGGCCGACAGCGGCACGAAGGCCTTGGCCGTCACCGTGGCGATCACCGACGCCAGGGTCGTCTTCCCCGTCCCCGGCGGTCCCCACAAGATGGCCGACGTCAGCCGGTCCTTCTCCACCAGGGCCCGCAACGGGGCACCGGCGCCCACCAGCTGACGTTGCCCGACCACGTCGTCGAGCGTCCGGGGCCGCATCCGGGCGGCCAGGGGCCCACGGGCCGCCAACCGGTCGGAGGCGGCCGAGGCGAACAGATCGGGTCCTTCTCCCCGGGCCCTCGACGCTCCCGCCCGTTCGGCCATGGCCGCCTCCGTCTCCTCACCGGTCCCGGCTGGAACCGTCTCAGCCCTTGGGCGGCGTCATCCTCAGACCGAGGTCGCGCAGCACCGTCTCGGCCACCGGTTTGGGCGCCCCTGTCATCGGATCGGTCCCCGACTGCGTCTTCGGAAAGGCGATCACCTCCCGGATGTTCGCCTCCCCGGCCAGCAGGGCCACCAGCCGGTCGATCCCCATGCCGAAGCCCCCGTGCGGGGGGGCGCCGTACCGGAACGCCCCCAGCAAGAACCCGAAGCGGGTCTCCGCCTCTTCGCTCGTGATCCCGAGGGCGTCGAACACCTGTCGCTGGATGTCCTCCCGGTGGATACGGATGGAACCCGACCCGAGCTCCCAGCCGTTCAGCACCAGGTCGTAGGCCTGGGACCGCACCTTCAGCGGGTCGCTGGCCAGCAGCTCGAGGTCTTCGGGATGCGGCATCGTGAACGGGTGGTGCGCGGCCTGGGGCCGGCCGGCCTCGTCGGTCCCGTCGAACAGCGGGAAGTCGGTCACCCAGCAGAAGCGCCTCCCGCCTTCGGTTATCTCCGGCCGGCCGAGATCCAACCGCAGCGCCCCGAGCACGTTGCACACCAGCCGCCACTCGTCGGCCACCACCAGCACCAGGTCGCCCACCCCGGCCCCGGTGGCCCCGAGCAGCCCGGTCCGTTCGGCGTCACCGAAGAACTTGTCCAGCGGCGAGTCGAGGGCAGCCGGCTCGGTGGAGCTCACCTTGAACCAGGCCAGCCCCTTGGCCCCGAGCTCTTTGGCCCGGTCGACCAGGCCGTCGAGCGTGTTCCGCCCGAGAGAGCCGCCGCCGGGCACCACCACCGCCTTCACGCAGGGCGCGGCGAAGGCCCGCACCTCGGTCCCGGCGAACACCGCGCTCAGGTCGACCAGCTCCATGGCGAAGCGCAGGTCGGGCTTGTCGGAGCCGAAACGGTCCATGGCCTTCTGCCACGTGATGCTCTCGGCCGCGCCCGGGGCCTCGCCCACCGCCGCCTCGGTGGCATCGGCCACCGCTTCGGTCATGGCCGCCTGCACGTCCTGCTGAGTCACGAAGGACGCCTCCATGTCGAGCTGGGTGAACTCGAACTGCCGGTCGGCGCGCAGGTCCTCGTCGCGCATGCACCGCGCCACCTGGAAGTACCGGTCGGCCCCGGCCACCATCAGCAGCTGCTTGGCGATCTGTGGGCTCTGGGGCAGCACGTAGAAGGACCCGTGGTGCAGACGCGAGGGTACGGCGAATTCGCGCGCCCCTTCGGGGGTGGGCGTCCACAACATCGGCGTCTCCACCTCGAGGAAGTCCTGGCGCACCATGGCGGCACGCAAGGCGGCCACCACCCGGGCCCGCAGCCGCAGGTTCCGCTGCATCCGCGGCCGCCGGATGTCCACGTACCGGTAGCGCAACCGCACCGACTCGTCGGTCTCGGCCCGGTCGTCCACCGGGAACGGCGGCGCCTCGGCGGCGGCCAGCACCTCGACCGTGCACTCGACCACCTCGATCTCCCCGGTGGAGATCTCGGCGTTCACCGTCCCGACGGGCCGGGCCCGCACCGTTCCCTCGACGGCCAGCACCCACTCGCTGCGCACCTCGACGCTCCCGTCCACCACGCACTGCACGATCCCGGTGTGGTCGCGCAGATCCACGAAGGCGAGATGCTCACCGTGGTCACGGCGCCGCGACACCCACCCGCACAGCCGGACCCGCCGCCCGGCGTCACCGGACCTCAGCTCGCCACACATGTCGGTGCGCATGTTCGTCGCCGTCACGTCATCATCCTTCGTCGGACCGCCGGCTTGGCCCGGGTTGCCCTGCCTGCTCTGATTGGTCGGCCTGCTCGGACAGCTGCGTCAACCGGGCCACGATGTCGGGCCGCGGCACCGTCTGCTGCTCACCGTCGTCGCGCAGCGGCCGCAGGGTGACGACCCCGCCGGAGACCTCCTCGTCGCCGATGATCACGGCGAACCGGGCCCCCGACTTGTCAGCCTGTTTCATCTGGGACTTGGGCGAACGGCCATCGTAGGCGCGCAGGGCCACGAGCCCGGCCCGGCGGAGCTCGTCCACCAGGTCCCGGGCCTCGCTCCCGTCGGTCAGGTCGATCACGAAGGCGTCGGCCGCAGCGGGCGAGACGGCGAAGCAGCCTTCGGCGTCGCAGGCCAGCAGCAGCCGCTCGACACCGATGCCGAACCCGATGCCCGACGTGGCCGGACCGCCGATGGCCTCGGCCAGCCCGTCGTAGCGGCCGCCCCCGCCCACGGCGTTCTGGGCCGAGTCGAGGGCCAGGCCGGCGAACTCGAACGTCGTGCGCGTGTAGTAGTCGAGACCGCGCACCAACCGCGGCTCGAGCCGGTGGGCGATACCGAGCGCCTCGAGCCCGGCCAGCACCCGGGCGAAATGGCCGGCGCAGGCGTCGTCCAAGAAGTCCACCAACCGCGGCGCCCC
>Ga0307374_10009444_pt1 | contig 14372 bp, 15 predicted proteins | sample OX3MG_FD_202532 | JGI IMG/M metagenome (GOLD analysis project Ga0307374, IMG submission 202532) | Soil microbial communities from Risofladan, Vaasa, Finland - OX-3 | ecosystem: Environmental > Terrestrial > Soil > Coastal area > Acid sulfate soil | place: Finland: Risofladan, Vaasa | collected... | reverse complement strand
CGAAAACTCAAGATCGAAGCGCATACCATGGCCGATCTGGATAAGCAAGGCGTCTATCGCCTGCTTACGAAAGCGGTCAATGGACTTCGCGAAAAGGTCGATCATTTGCATGTAAGCTTCGATCTCGATGTCGTCGATCCGATGGTCGCGAGCGGCGTCGGCACGCCGATTCCCGGCGGACTTACCTACCGCGAAGCGCATCTCATCATGGAAGCTATCGCCGACACCGGCTACATGGCCTCGATGGAAGTGGCCGAAGTAAATCCCATTCTCGATGTCCGCAACGCCAGCGCCGAATTCGCCGCCGGACTGATTGCCAGCAGCATGGGAAAACGGATACTGTAAATCTGCAATTATGAATTTTGGCGGGATACGTTTAATTTTCATTTTGGGCATTCCCCTGGAAAGAAAGTCTGCTTTGGAAAAATTTTGACGTTCTCCCGCGCGTCAAATTCGCCAATTCCCATTTCTGTTTTCAATGAGCCCGCCGCGGCGGGCATCCCTTTCATACTTCATACTTCATATTTCATACTTTCCCCAATGGGTGCCCATCAAAGTCCCTGTAAACATACGAAATAAAAATGGCAATGTCAAGCAATTGCGAAAGATTTTTGAAAATTTATTTTCGCGTAGAGGCTGCCCTGACCTTGCCCTGAGCGAAGTCGAACCGGGCGTCGCCAGCGGTTTTTTATTTGATGAAACTCGAAAATTCTTCGTTGTGATTCAATGGATTTATTCTTCACCGATTACCGTGGTAAAACGATTCGTTTCTCGGAAGAGAGAATCAGGCACATCGAGGAACATTTTGAAATGAAGCACTTTGAAGTGCATGTTCAGGAAACGTTGCTCCATCCTCAAACGGTAATTCAATCGAATCGTGATGAAGAAGCGTCGCTTTATTATCGGTACTATATGGGAACTCGAATAGGCGATAAATGGCTTTGTATTGTTGTGAAGGATGACGCGGAGCCTTTTGTGCTCACTGCCTACTTCACCGCTAAGATTAAGAAAGGAAAAACGATATGGAAAAGCACGTAAAATTGTGGTTAGATGGCGAGGGTGATTTCCTTGAAGTCACCTTCTCGGATGCTCCCGGCTATATGGTCGAAACGGAGCACGACGGTGTAATGGCGCGTGTGGATGATGCCGGCAACGTGCTCGGCTTTTCCATTATGGGTGTAAGCAAGCTCCCGAATGAAAAGCCGATTTCGATTGATCTTCATGCGCAAACAGCATGACCGGCTCATGCCGCCGAGGTTTGGACGATGGATAGCCACTTCAAGGGCCTGCCGAACGTGCGATTTTTTGAAAAAAATTGAAGCCGCCCATTTTTGTTGTAGTTTTGTAAGGCAAACAAACCTGCGCTGGCCCCGAATGGGGCGGCGACAGGGATTTTTTAACTCATAGCACCGTTTGCTTTGCAAGCGGAGCTTTTTTATTTTTTTCAATGGCAGAACTTACATTATTTCCGAGCTACCATAATCCAGAGAATCAAGCCACAAATTATTGTGGCCTTATCCTCAAACTTGTCTATCAAGCTTCTCCATTAAGGCTTGAGGAAATTCTCGGCAGCTTGATTGGCGATCGCATTCCAGTCCAAATCGGACCTCGATTTGAGCAGCAACGAAAGTATAAGAATGCTATCCCTGACCTGGAAATCCGACAGTCTGCTTTCACGATTCGAATGGAGACGAAACTAGGTACGGGGCATGATGTTAACCAACTCGCTAATCACATCGATGCTCTTAAAGATCCAAATGGTTTGAAGATCGTTTTGCTGCTGAACTCGTCTGAAGAAGAGACTTACTTGTTCGAACCGGCGTTGCAAGCAGGAGCTGACCGAGCCGGCGTAGTTTTAGTCCATCTTTCCTTCGATAATTTTTACTCGACCCTTGATAGGAAGTGCCGTGGTATTTCTGAAACGCTCGACGACGAGATCGAACAATTTGGAGATTACTTAGCTGACATGGGACTGCGATCTTCATGGCAGGGGTGGATAAACGTTCTCTCGACGCAGCACTCTCAGAATGAGATTGCAGGAAACGTTTACATGTGTCCGCTCACTCGGGCGTATTCCTTCAGTCGCACAAAGTATCTTGGCACTTATTGGGACAAGCATATACGGACAGTGCACTCCATCAGAGCTTGCGTTATAATAGACTTAAACCAAACAGGCGCACGAGTGAAATGGAAAAATTCGAAGGATGATGACTCGGTATTGCAGAGCGTCGCCATCAGCGCAGTTAAGAGTTTCCCATACAGGGCTCAAGAGAATGTGAACTCCGAGCTTCAGGTCTATTTGCTTGACCCCGAGTTCGCCAACACGAAGGTACTATATGACTCATACGGTGGTATGAGGGGTCACCGTTACCTGCCGATTCCTATGGAATTTGCTGTGAATGTTTCGGAAGCCGCAAAATTTCTTAAGGATCAGGAAACGTTCTCGAATGTCAAATCGATAGGAGCCGAGTAACGGGAAGACCCAGAGGTTTTTTTAGAATAATCCGGTTTTTCCCTGCGGACCGGCTTTTTTTCGTATTTTTGCGTCGTCATTCAACACTAATCAAAAGCATGAAATCAAGAGCCTTTTTGAAGCAATGGCGACTCCTGGGTATGGCCTGTCTCCTTATAACGACTTCATGCAAGACGACCATATCAACGTACACCTCCACTGAGGAAGGAGGGAACCAAAGCATTGACTTTTATGGGCCTCAGTTTGAGAGAACGACGAACTGGGTCGGCTGGACATCAATTGCGGCTTGCACCTTCGGAGGAGCGTACGCCGGTTATCGCGCGAATGTGGCGCTCGATTGGCGTCTAAATGGCGAAAGGTACATTCAGCATGGCTACAATGCCGCGCTTGGGGGGCTTTCGGGTTTTCTCGTTTCGGAGCTTGCAACAAGCTTATTTGGAGGCAGCGCACCAAATCTGACAGAACGAACGGCCAACAAATGGCTATTAGGGGTTAATAGGAGCCTTCTCGTTGTCCCTGATAACGGGAGCGATTCCGAGGAAATACTAATGCGTGTCGAGGGCATTCCCAAAACGGCGGATTCAGGATTTCAATTCAGCAATGATGATGACGTGGCCCTTTTTAAGTCTGTATTTACTCACGGGAGCCGGTGGCTCTCCAAAGACCTTGAGTCTTCAGCGATTGCGTCAGATCAAGACTTTATTCTACAGCTTATGGTGGCATTTCCCAATTCCGCCACGCGTGAACTCAGGACCGTCTATATTGATAAGACGGCTGATTGGGAAGGCCTCTTAAAATGTGCGAATAATTGGCCGGAAATGAAACCGCTTATAGCACCGCGATTGGAAGGTTTCGTCAATAACGCTGACCGGTTGTCAACTTACGAAGGTACCTTTGGTCGGTCAGCGTTTACCGATTCGATTCTTGATTCGCTCTGTGCCACGTCAGATGCTGATGAGCTTTTAGGATTAATGCGCGAGTTCCCGGAAGCTAATTCAGGGCCTAATCATATTCGCTATCTAAACCAGGGTACAACGACCGACGACGCAATCGAGGCAAGCAAAAGATTTCCAGATATCGCTTCCCAGGCAGAATCATTGGCCTTCAAACGCGTTAGCGTGGTAAGCGATCTTCACGCGTATTTAGCCGAATTCCCAAATGGGCTCCACGCGAAAGTGGCGCTGGATGACATTGATAGCGTTGAATTTGAAGGGCTTAGGAACGTCTGGGATTATCGGATGTACCTAAAGGATTTCCCGAATGGAATGCACGCCGTGGATGTACGTGAAAAACTAACCGCTGCTATGCGAATTCCTGAGAATCTCGGTTCCCAAATAAACACCAGTGAAATGGAGTATAATGGCCTCATCTCACCGGACGGAACGACCCTTTATTTTACTCGACGAGGGATAGATGGAGGCGACGAACAGATTTGGACATCCGAGTTGGAGGAGAATGGAGACTGGAGCGCGGCTGCGCAATTGGATCAACTTACGAATGAAAGTTCCGATGATGTGTGTTCCGTGACTCCCGACGGAAACACATTGCTACTACTAAATAATTATGAGCCTGCTGAGGATCGCCCGATAGCAATATCGCATAGAACCGAAGATGGCTGGTCGCAACCAGAACCGCAACTCGTTACGGGCTATTATAACCTCGCGGAGCCGGGCCATATTGCCTACCATCAATTCCGGCTTGGGCCGGACTCACGCACATTAGTTATGGCTTCATATCAGAGTAAAGGACTTGGAGAGCATGACCTCTACGTCTCCTTCCAAACATCGGACGGGGTCTGGTCGAAGCCGCGGAATCTCGGATCAACGATTAATACGAAATCTGATGATGTTGATCCTTTTTTAGCTGCGGATGGCAAGACACTTTATTTTTCAACCAACGGTAGGCCGGGTTATGGCGGCTACGACATCTTTATGTCTCGCCGACTCGATGACTCCTGGGTTCGATGGTCAAAGCCGGTCAACCTCGGTCCCACTGTCAACACGAGTGGGGACGACCAGTTCTTCACAATTCCAGCCTCTGGCGATTATGTTTATTTTAGCTCGGATGGTCTCGGTGGCGAAGGTAGCTCAGACTTGTTCCGAGTTGCTCTTCCCGAACAATTCCGTCCTCTGCCACTAATCCTGATTGCCGGAGTAGTGATTGAAGAGGGATCGAAAAAGCCTTTAGGAGCAACTATACATTATGAAGATCTCGCTACAGGAAAGGAGATCGGTGTAGCCCGCAGCGATCCCAAGACCGGTGCGTATAAGATTGCATTGGTAGCGGGGAGCAATTATGGATTCCGCGCCGAGGCTGACAACTACATCCCCGTTAGCGAGAACATCGATTTGACGAACCTCACAGACTACGGCGAAAAAAAACAAAATCTTTCGCTTGTTCCGCTTGAGGTTGGAAGCACGGTCAGATTGAATAATCTATTCTTTGACTTCAATAAGGCATCGCTTCGGAGTGAGTCAGTACCGGAGCTCTCCCGGCTGGCTGATCTCATGCGAAAGTATTCAACCATGGTAATTGACATTCAGGGCCACACTGACAGCGTTGGGACGGCGGAATACAACCAGAAGCTTTCTGTTGAAAGAGCGACTGCCGTTGCAAACTACCTTCGGGGCCATGGGGTCCAAGCAAATCGACTCACAGTTCACGGATTCGGATTCACGAAACCTGCTTCTACAAATATTTCCGAAGAAGGAAGGCAATTGAATCGGAGGGTCGAATTCGTGATTTCTAAAATTTAGGTGGTTCAACATAGAGAAGTTAGGCCTCGCTGTGCTGGCCCCCGCCGCGGCACGAAATGCGGCAGCATCGCGTTAAATTAGCATTCCAAAATGCTATCCCCCGTATGCATCTTTTTAGTCCTCGCTGGAACTACTTCGCGGTAATTATTGCAATCGCAATCGTACTCTTTCGCAAACTTAAGCAGCGCCTGAACCGCAAGGTTGAGGCTACCGCATCGCGGCTAGACTTTACTGATCTGAAAGCATTATTCGAGCAACTGAACTTAATAAAATTTCCATCACTGGCAGTTTTTTCAAAGCAAGAGGAGTCCTTTGAACAGGATCACTCCTTAATCGGCGCAAAGACGGAAAAATGGAAAATTACATTTGAACTTGATGCCGCATTCAAACACTACTTCCGAGAAATCAATCTGATCGCCAATCAGGCCAAACTGAGATTCGATTATGTCTCCTTTTTGAAACGTGATTTTGGGTGGAGTTTCTTGTTTCAGCAGCTAACATGGGACAAGAATCACTTAATCCGCGGCAAAAAGGACGAAATTAAATTCGTTGACTATGGATACGCTGGATTTCTCAACGGGCAATTCCAGTTCTATATTCAGCCGACCTTAATACTAAGCTCGAAACATTACTCTTTTGTCGGTGGATCGTTCCTATCATCAAAATCATTTCTTAAGGAATTCGAAAAAAATATTGACTGGGAAGAGGTTAGGCTCAGCGCACTTGATGTACTCTGGGGTTTAGCGTCAAGAAAAGTTCTTGTTTCCGCCAGGTCAATTAGGCTGAAATGGAAAAGCACGTAAAATTATGGTTAGATGCCGAGGGCGATTTTCTTGAGGTAACTTTTTCAGATGCGCTGGGATATATGGTAGAAACCGAAAACGATGCAGTCATGGCGCGTGTGGATGACGCAGGCAACGTCCTCGGCTTCTCCATCATGGGCCTGAGTAAACTCGCGAACGAAAAACCGATCTCGATTGATTTACATTCGCAACCGGCCTGAGAAGTTAAGCCTCGCTGGGCCGCTGTCCGCCGCGGCGGATAAGTGGCTAACACACGGGAACCCGCCGGAACCAATCTCCCCGCAATAGCTGCCGGTGTGGAGCATGCTTCAGCTTGCGCCCGGCCCAAGCTAAGGCATGGGCTACACCGAGAATTATAACTCCAACTCTTTATAGCTCCTGGGCCTCATTTGATTTACCGTTCGGAGAATCTTATCACCATTCAATTCGATCACGCTTCGCTTATTCGTCGAGAGTAGTAGAATGGAGAGCACCCGGCTCGCAAGGTTTTGTTGATACCGAAGATTCTTATCCGCAGTAATGAGTAAATCGAATGCTTCTTCGGCCGCCTCGATCAATTGACCATTCTTGTAACTGGCAAAGCCGGCCTGACGGGCAGTACGCACAAAATGTCCAGGAAGAACGTTGCGAATTTGTCGAGGGACACACTCATCGATGAGAATTCTCACAACGGGATGCCGGCTAATGTGCGTTCTTGAGCGCCAATGAGGACGGCAAGCGCATCCTCTTTGGAAACAGAGGGAAATGAATCGAGAAATTCGTACAGCGTATAGTTGTCTTCTAAATACTCGAAGAGTGTAGCTACTGGTACACGTGTACCGCGGAAGACGGGTGTTCCACCCATCCTTTCCGGATCGACGGTAATCGGAAGGCTTGCAGCTTGATTTTCCATATTCTGACTAATTCTTTAGCTGTCGCAAGGGTTCCACCTCTTCCCATTCCGATCGGAGAAGCTAAACCTCGCAGTGCCGCTGTCCGCTGCAGCGGGTTGGCGGGCTTACCGCGCGTAAGCGGCCTTAGAGGAACATACCTCGTTCAGCGTTTTACTTTGGCCTTCGGCGCTGCGTGGTGCGAAGGGATGGAACGGGATTTTGACGAACGAGCCTGTTTGGCTTTATAAGCCTTGATAAATTCACTCGTGCGCTTATCGTCTTCCGGAGTGGTTCTTCCGAAGATTAGTACATCGATTTCATCGAGTTTTTTATAGTCTGGCATATTAAAAGACCTTAAAATAAGTCTGAATAAGCTTTTGAGCGGCGTCCTTATCTATGAACATTCGATGCCCATACATTCGTTTTGCCCCAAGCGATTTTTCATAGTGTTCGATCAGTCGTGTTTTCGCTTCAAATACGACAAAACCTTCAAAGCCTCGTTCGAACGAAGTCTTACATGCATAGGCCACAAGATTGGCAGGCACTCCGTTGAAAAGTTTCGCTCTCCCTTTGTTGAAGGAAGCGCTTTCGATCAACGTGATAAAAAGATGATCTTCTCGCTGTTCAAAACTAAGGAGGCCGTGAATCAAAGAAGGATTTTGACGGGTAAGGAGTTTGTAAACTTCTCTTCCCTCCTTTAATTCTTGCTCCCAATCGAACACCCATTCGATTTTGCTCAATACATCGTTTTTCTCAAGCGGGAGAATGTCTGTTTCAAATGATTCTCCCGTTAGAGTATTTTCAATCGAATTCGTCAATTTATCGACTTCGAAATCGAGGGGGGTGTCTTTCGCCTTTTTCATCATACAAAAATACGACTGGATTCCCGCATGATCGCTCATGCTTCGTTCGCGGGAATGACAAGAATAATTCTATAATCTTTTGTGTAGATCGCAATTGCGAAAGAAATTGTCATCCCCGCGAATGCGGGGATCCAGGGAGCGTGAGTCAGAACATTTCTGTTTTCTCCAGCTCGATATGCGCACCATCCACACCACCGCCGAACTTCGCGCCGCACTCACGCTCCTGCGTGAGCAGGGCAAGCGCATCGGATTCGTGCCGACGATGGGCGCGCTGCATGAAGGGCACCGCTCGCTCGTGCGGCTTTCGAAGCAGGATTCGGACGTGACCGTCGTCAGCATTTTCGTGAACCCCACACAGTTCGGACCCACCGAAGATTTCGAGCGCTACCCGCGCACCCTCGAATCCGATGCGAGCCTGCTCATCGAAGAAGAAGTCGAATTTCTTTTCGCGCCAACGGTCGATCAGATTTATCCGAATGGGCATTCCACTCACGTTCATCCCGGCGCGATCGCCACGCTGTATGAAGGCGCGCGGCGTCCGGGACATTTCGATGGCGTGGCAACCGTGGTTTCGATCCTCTTTAATATTGTACAGCCTCAGATTGCATATTTCGGCCAAAAGGATGCGCAGCAACTTGCGGTCATTCGAAGGCTTGTTGCCGATCTCGCTTTTCCCATCGAGATCGTCGCCGCTCCCACCATTCGGGAACCGGATGGGCTTGCGCTTAGCTCACGGAATCGGTATCTCACTCCCGCAGAAAGAAAGGAAGCCGCCGCGCTTTCGAAAACGCTGTTTCTCGTCCGCGATTTATTACTGGATCGTCATTCACCTGCACACGCAAAAGTGGCTGGAATGGATGAATTTCAGCGATTTGCTCCCCATGCAATCCTGGACTATTTGGACGTCGTCCATCCCGAAACATTTCAACCAAAAGCGTCGTTTGAAGTATCCGAAGGATTAGAAGAACCCTCGCCCACGGGGAGAGGGCAGGGTGAGGGGTTAATTATTATCGCGGCAAATTTGGGGTCCACCCGTTTGATCGATAATCTCGTGATTTGAGGATAAAGGACTATGAAACGCATACTGTTCAAATCGAAAATCCATCGGGCCACCATCACGCAGGCGGAGCTTTATTACGAAGGCTCGCTCACGCTCGATGCCGAACTCATGCGCGCCGCCGATATGCTTCCTTACGAGAAGATCGCGGTCGTCAATAATAATAACGGCGAGCGTTTCGAAACATATTTGATCGAAGGCCCCGCCGGTTCCGGCGTCGTTTGCCTGAATGGCGCCGCCGCCCGCAAAGGCTCCATCGGCGATGAGATCATCATTATCACATACGGCGAATACGAAGATGCCGAGGAACTCCGTTATCATCGACCGACCATTGTTCAAGTCGATAAGGCAAATCGAGTAAAAAAGATAACGAATAATACTCCCGCGTTTTCGATGGTGAATTAGAATTCGAAAAATGTCATCCCTTCGACAAGCTCAGGGCAGGCTCTGAGCGTAGTTTTTCCGACCGAACGGAGGAAAAACGGAGTCGAAGGATCTCATGTAGATTAGCAGACAAGTGAACCCCAAAAGATTCTTCGACTCCGCAGGATTCCGCTTCGCTTCATCCTGCTCCGCTCAGAATGACAGAACTATCAACGGCTGAAGCTTCCCGTCCCCTTGCCACCGTCATCCTTGCCGCCGGACAAGGCAAGCGGATGCAAGACCCCTCTCTCGCAAAAGTTCTCTACCCCATCGGCGGCGAACCGATGCTCGGGCATGTTCTGCGCCTGTGCCAGCACATCGAGGCTGCTCCCATTATTTGCATTATCGGCTATGGCCGGGAGGCCGTGGCCGCATATATCAGTGAACAATTCCCGCGCGTTCGAACCGCTATTCAGGAAGAGCAGCTTGGCACCGGACACGCCGTTCAGCAGGCCGAGCGGCAGCTCCGCGATTTCTCTGGCGACGTCCTCGTCCTTTCCGGCGATGTTCCCCTGCTCACCAGAACGACCACCCTGAAACTCCTCGCCGAGCACCGCGCCCGCAGTGCCTGCGCCACGGTACTTTCCGTCATCATGCCCAACCCTACCGGCTATGGGCGCATCGTTCGCACTCCGAGCGGCAGCCTCGAAAAAATTGTTGAGGAGAAGGACGCCACGACGGAGCAAAAAAGGATTGCCGAGATCAATACCGGAATTTACGTTTTCGATGCCAACGTGCTCTTCGATGTCCTGAAGCGCATTGACCGAAAAAATGCACAGGGGGAATTTTACCTGACCGATACCTTCGCGCTTCTCATCGCCCAGTTCGGCTTGGGTGCCGTAGCCGTGGTGACCACGAACGATCCCACCGAAGTAAGCGGCGTGAATACGAAGGAGCAACTCGCCGCACTCGAAGCGGAATACCGGCGGCGAAACGCTCTCGCAAGAAAATAGCACGTGACAAGCTTTTGGTTGGGAATTTATCCCATTCAGCCGAATAATCCCAGAAGCTTGTCCGGAGCTTGCCGAAGGATGCTGGTTCTGGTCAGTTTATTCTTTTACGAATTTGGTTCGCTGGAAACCATCACTTAGGTAATAGACGCCCGCCGGAAGCGAGGAAATATCGAGGGTGGCCCCATGAATGGGAACCTTATAAACGCGGCCAAGCGGATCGTAAATAGTTACCGGCTTTGCGGCGGGTTCCACCGTAATGCTGTTAAACGCCGGATTTGGAAAAATGCGAAGCGTATTCGAAGAAGGTTCCTGCTCCGCTACGCCCGCCGATTGCGGCCAGGTTTCCTCCCAAAGCCCATTGCCTTCATAAAAATCGCTACTGAGAATAGAACCAGCCATTGCAATGCCATTCCCAATGTAAAAGCGACCACCGATGCCACCATCAGAAAGAAATGCAGGACCACCATCATTCCGCCAAGTGACCCCTTGATCCGTGGAAATAAACGTTCCTGAGTCGGTCTGAATGAGCAATCGAGAAAGATCACCACGAATTACGCCCGTACCATAAGGGGCAATATCTTTAAAATTAGAATCCTGAACTGGTCCAAAATCGGCAACTATTTTCCATGTCGCACCGTAGTCATCACTTCGCCGAACGATAATACGTGCAGCATCAACTGCAAAGCAAATAGGTGTTCCTGGAATTGCAAGCGGTTGTGCTCCCCAAATGTGCGAATATACTGCTTTCCATGAAAGCCCACCATTAGTAGTCACATAAGTACCAGTATTAGAATCGGATGGGAAAAAGGCGCAGGCTATTCCCATCGAGTCGGATGAAAAGGAAAGCCCGCTTGTGTACCATTGAGTGGCTTGTTCCCATGTATCTCCTAAATCGGTGGAAACCTTCATGCCAGTATCTGTCATACAGAGAAACAATCGATTCGTAATGTGGTCGAAGTAAACTCCCTCGCTCCCGGTAATTGAACCTGGAACTTGTATAGGTGTCCATGATTCGCCAGCGTCTGTCGTTCGGTAACATCCGGTATCTGCGGTCGACCCAGATCCATCATATATGGAGAACCAACCTGTCAGGCTATCCTTAAAGCAAATGTCGGTAACAGCGTATAAACCATAACTTTCAAGTGGACCACTCGGTATCCATACTTTTTTCCAGGAGATTCCTCCATCGTTAGTTTTCCAAAGTTCCGATTCCGTTCCGGCAAATCCAACCCTTGGGGGGCCGGGCAGATTAAGAAAATAAACGCAGGTAACAGGCTCCTCGTAAGGATTGCCTAATTCATCCTTTGTTTGAAAGGAGGCAGCTTGCCCCCATTGCGCAGAAGCGGAGCTATTCAGTAGCAGAATAGCCAAGAGTAATGATAATCTTCTCATATCGTTTTCCTCCAACTTAATTTTCGGGAACGGCCAATAGCCGTCCCCGAAAATTAGGATTTTAATAGACCGAATAGCCTAATGTGGTAGAATAGCTTCCCACCGTGACCGTGATGTAATACGTTCCCGAAGTTCCAGGAGCATTAATCGGCAAGCGATCCCAAATCTGGGCATCCGAGGTGTATGTCGACGGTGAGCCGACGGGAATACCACCGGACGTATAAACCTGAGCCGTGATTGTCGAACCGCTCGCGCAATAATGCACCAGGATTGAAATGTCATCCGCCCCGGGATCGGAAGGATTCGAAAATGGCCCATTGGCAATGAAACAGGAATCGGGAGGAGGCATCATAATGCCGCCTGGGCCAATGGCGAGCGTCGTATCTCCATAACTCGGATAGGTATCGAGCATTGTTTCCCGCGCGAACAAGACATCGGAATCGGCGTCGGGAACGTTTGTAAAACTCCCGATCACTTGCAGCATGACCGTATCATCGGCATACCCGGCGTTATCGATATTGATGGTCATTGGCTTGATAAATTTTCCGAGAGATGGATTATACACTGCCTTTTCGATCGTATCGATATGGCCGCTTTGATGCACTAATTGCACCGTATATTGTATTTGCGCATACGAAGTGAAGAAACCGGAATCGGTTCTTATCGTCGAATCCGCGATAAAATTATTCGGCACGGTATCGTAAAGAGTGTGCAAACCACCTACGGAATCGTAGTAAACGGTCGTATCAACGGTGTACGTTATCGTTCCGACTGATGGAATGAGCATGAGCCGGTTATAATTGATTTCCGCGCTTACCGGCCAATCGAACCATTCGGTTTGGAAAATGGAATCCCTCATCGCATCGTGCGAAGCGTATATGTCCGAATCTGGAATACCGTTGTGCAGCATCACTTCACGAAATGGCTCGCCGAGCGACGTATCTCCGACATAGACTTTACCCCACTTGAATGTGACCGAAGATGTCCCAGTTCTCCTCGTTTCGGAGCTGTAGAATTGAACCCCAAGCGCGGTATCATAAGTGCCCTTCAGCGCGCCGATGTCGGGTATAGGCGAGGATAGCTGCGGTTGTGGAGTTCCACCCGTTATGCTATTCGCGATGCCATAAGATAGGCCGTGAATGTATGGTGTACCGGCAGGAGTTTTCAACGATCCAAGGGTGGTACCAAATTGCGGACCAGTATTGTAAATCCCGAACGACCTCTGAGTATTCACGCCCACATAATTATTATTTGTAAGCGGATTAATTGGGTACCAGGCTTTTGATACAGGGTGCCACGTTCCATTCCAATGAACACTCTGGCTTTCATAGAATTGCTCTTCGAGGTTGTAATCAGTCTCCGTTTTAGTAGCCCCGCTAAGTTCATTCTGGACCCAATAAAGCAGTTCCGCTGCTCCTGGATCCTTATCCAAACTTGCGGTTAAATCATCATGAAGCGTCGTCTTTGGGAACGCGGTGACGCTTGGGTTTCGGAGCCACGTCCATGTGAGATCATTCGCGGTTTCCGTGATGAGGTCAATGCCATTATAATTCCAAGTGCCATCGCCTTGCGTTTTTCGGCTCGCAATCCAGGAATAGGTAAAGGGAGTAGTCCCTATCCAATACGTGGCAACCTCTTCCCAGGCAGCAATCTTTTGGCCCGTGCTGGTAATCGTAACGGAAGGATTGCGTTGATAGGCCGCCGGTACTTCACCATTGGGAAGAGGACCGCCTGGTTGGCTGTCATAAGAACCATCACTGAGCAATGCCACTAATAAGGTGTATGGCGTGTAAGGTCCGCCGGGCACGGAACCAATTGCTTCGCCAAGATTCGTTCCAAGAGCGCCGATGGTTGCACCTGCTACCGTGACATAAGACGGATTCACATCCCATACCTGGCCGTAATCGAATGTCCCGTCTCCAGTGAATACCACATCCTCCGAAAGATCGAGCGGGTTCCCAGTTCCGTTCCCGTTACTTTCGTTCGAAGTAGCGCTAATGAAGCTTCCGTGGGTACCATGCCCGTTAGCCTTAAGCCTAAAACCAAACGGCTCTGGAGTATAGGTATCATCGACAATTGTGCTGATGGCAGACCAGTTTCCTTTATGAGGTGCCCAGTCTTCGTTCTCCGTCATTACATAGGAAGGATCGGTGCCTTCGGTCCCGTGCGTCTGACCCCGCAGATACGTTACCGATTGAAGTTGATTATCTATGGCATAGGTTACAATCCATCCAATCAGATATCTTTCCTTTAGTGAACCAGGGACCGCCGCGGTCAGAGGAGCCACCACCGGGCTGCTCGCGCCATATGCCGAGCCAGAATTAGCAATCGAGATGGAATCAACCGCCGACCACGCGGAAAGTCCCCCCGCCTCGCCGTTGGCCACGTCATATTCCTTTACGCGAATATACAAATAAGCAAGACCAACGTCGTAACCAGCGGAATTCGGCGGTTCCGCAGTCCAGACAGCAGCGATCGCTCGTTGTCCCTTAAGACTCGAAGTTCCTCCACGCTCGTATGTGCCAAGGGAAGGCGCTGTGCCATTAGCGCTCAAGACACTGTATGGTGGTCCCGATGTACTTGTAAATTGATCAAAATCATGGGTATCAAGCTCTAAGGGGTCGGTCCACGCCGTTGCCGAGCTATTGCAAGGGTCTGTCGTTCCCTCGCTATACCATACCGCGTCCTTTTTATTTATGGTGGTGCTTGGCGTTAATTCTCCGAACCCTGAAAGGTGAGCCGTGCTTCCCGTCATTACGATGCGCCGCTGGTTGCTGTAT
>Ga0307374_10009441_pt1 | contig 14373 bp, 15 predicted proteins | sample OX3MG_FD_202532 | JGI IMG/M metagenome (GOLD analysis project Ga0307374, IMG submission 202532) | Soil microbial communities from Risofladan, Vaasa, Finland - OX-3 | ecosystem: Environmental > Terrestrial > Soil > Coastal area > Acid sulfate soil | place: Finland: Risofladan, Vaasa | collected... | reverse complement strand
TCAATCCCGAGATCGGCGCCATCAACATCAAGGACGAGATCCCGCTCTACATCTCGGCGACCGGTCCGCGCTCGCGCGCGCTGGTGGCCGAGTTGGGCGCCGGCTGGATCTGCCCCTTGGGCCGCGCAGCAGCAATCACGGAGGCGATCGCCGACATGAAGCGGAAATGGCAGGCGGCAGGGCGCGACCTCAGGGATTTGCACATCCACGGCGAGATCGGCGGCTGCGTGCTCAAGGACGGCGAGCGTTGCGATTCGCCCCGCGTCAAGGACCAGGCCGGTCCAACCGCCATCATGCTGGTGCATGATCTCGTCGAGGAGGACATGCAGGATCGGCCGCGAGGTGATTTGCCGCCGCCGCTTGCCGCGGCGCTCGAGCGCTATCGCAAGGTCTATGAGCGCTTCGAGCCGGCGGATGCGCGCTACCTCGCCAATCATCGCGGGCACTTGATGTTCCTGAAGCCCGAAGAGCGCGACATCTGCGATGCCGATCTCATTCGCAATTTCTCGTGGACGGCAACCAAGCCCGAATTGCAGGACCGCCTACGCGCCCTGCGTGATGCGGGGTTCGAACGAATCTCCGTGCAAATCCGCCACGGCCATCCAGCGATGCTCGAAGACTGGTGGGACGTGTTCCAGGGCGTATGAGCTGGTCCGCGGCGTCGCCTCGGGATGGCCGGCGCGGCGCTACTGGGGATAGAGGCTGATGGTGACGACCACGCGCGCGACCGACGGATAATCGGGCGGCAGCGGCGGGAAGGGCTCGGCCTTCACGATCATGCGGCGCGCCTCGTCGTCGAGCAGCACGGCGCCTGATGAGCGCTCGAGGTTGAGCGCGTGCAGGGTTCCGGCACGATCGAGGATGAGGGCGAAGACCGATGTGCCGGCAAGATGCAGGCCGGAAGCGCCGATCGGCGTGGTCTTGGCGCGGTTGCGGTCGATCATCGCCCAGAGCCGGTTGAGATAAGGGTCGCCGTTCTCCGCCTTCTCGCCAATGGCGGCCTCGTCGGGGCGTTTGGCCGGCGCGCGGGCTTCGGCCGCCTTGCGGCGCGGTGCGTGATGTTCGACGGCGCGGCGGGGCGGCGCCTTGATGGTCGCCGCTTGCGGTGCGGTTTCGACCGCCGGCGCTGGCGTGACGAGCGGTGCCGGCGTCGGCTTCGGCGCGGCGGGTGGCGGCGGCGCCTCCGGTGTCGGCGCGCGCGTTTCGGAGGACGGCAACGCGACGGTGCGCTGGTCGGGACCGGATCGCCGCACCGCGGGCGGCGGCGCCGGCTTGGGTACCGGAACGGGCGGTGGCGGTGGTGGCGGCGGTTCGAATACCAACGCCACCGGGATCGGCGCCGGCACTTCGTGCGGCGCTTCGTTCCAGCCGAAGAGCAGCCAGGCGATGATACATGCGTGCAGCACGATCGCGGCTGCGACCGCCCACCGCCGCGGCGTCGTCGGCTGCGTCGAATCGAGATGCGGATCCGCCGGGCGGTCCGCGCTGAGTTCGAGACCGTTCACGCGCGTGATGATTAGCACCGCGCGCCGCGCCCGTCACCGCACGCACGATACTGTGATCCGCTCGTATTGACGGCGGCGTACGCCCGCATTAGGGCGTGCCGGGACCGGAAACTTCCCGATGCGGGCTTCGATGGAGACTGTGGCGAAGGCGAGCGGCACTTCCGTCGATCAGGGCGACCGGCAACGGCACCGCGACGGCCGGCTGCGCGGCCTGCCGCTTGCGGCGACTCTGCTGCGCCACCGCGCCATCTACCGTCGCTTCCGGCATTTCACGATGATCCCCCGGCAGGCCTATCTTGCCAATCTCTACCTTGCCGCGCGGTGCCTTGCCGCGCCGGCGATGGCCGGCGGCTGCATCATCGAATGCGGCACCTGGCGTGGCGGCATGGCGGCCGGTCTCGCCACGATCGGCGGCGCGGCGCGCGACTATCATTTCTTCGATTCCTTCGCGGGGCTGCCGCCGGCGTCGGCCGAGGACGGCGACTATGCGCGCGATGCCCAGGCGCGCCGCGACGGCCGGCTCTATTTCGACAACAACACGGCCGCGCTCGAGGACTTGATGGCCGCGTTCGCCCGGGTCGCGCTGCCGCCCGAGCGGCTCCATGTCCACAAGGGCTTCTTCGCCGACACCTTCCCCGGCGTGTCTGTGCCGCCGATCGCGGTCTTGCGCCTCGATGCCGACTGGTACGGCTCGACCCTGCTCTGTCTCGAGAAATTCTGGGGCCGCCTGATGCCGGGCGCGCTGATGCTGATCGACGACTATTACGATTGGGAGGGTTGCACCAAGGCCGTGCACGAATTCCTGGCCCGGCGCGGCGCGGTCGAGCCGATCCGACAGAGCCGCTTCGGCAAGGTCGCCTATCTCCTCAAGCGTTGACGCCGCGCGGTCCGTGGGCGATGCCGCTTGCGCGTTACGATCCGATAACACGCTGACGCTAGAATGCGGCGCGGCGGGCGAGCGCCTTGCCGCGACAAATCGCACTTGACCGGGTGCGGGCGGACTTATAATCACCCGCGCTCTTGATCCCGGGTAGCTCAGTGGTAGAGCAGGCGGCTGTTAACCGCCGGGCCGGGGGTTCGAATCCCTCCCCGGGAGCCAATAAAATCAAGGGGTTCTGTCAAAAAACAGAACCCCTTGATTAACTCTGAGAAGATCGGGGCAACAACGGCCAAAGCTCGCGCCCCGATTCCGCCCCAGGATCGCCGGCGCCACGCCGTCGCCGCACGCGCGCAGGCGTGGCCGCTGGGCGCGATCTCGGCGGGCGCGCGGCAACCCTTAGGCCGCCACGGCCCGTGCAGCCGTGTGGGGCGGCCATGCCGCAGCCATACGGCATCACGCTCGGCATGGATGTGAGCGCCGCCAGTGCGTCGAGAGGTGCGGGATTTCCCGCACCTGCCCCTGGGGGACGGCTTCCTCTGCGGCTTCGCTTCGAGCCGATGCGGGATTTCCCGCACCTACGTCACGGCGCACCGTGGTCTCGTCCACGCCGGGATCGGAAAATTCCGGGGCGCGACGGGTGGCGCTCATGAGTGCGTCCACCGCGCCTGCGCTTTGCGTCTGGCACGATCGGCGGCGACGGCGAGCAATGCGAAGACCAGTTCCGGCTCGACGGTGACGCGAGCACGTTCGACCGCGAGATAGACGGGCGCCAGATCGGCGAGCACGCGATCGACCGCGCCCGCGGTGGCGCCTCGGGCCGCCATGGCGCGGCCGAGATCGTCGGCGACGGCGGACCAACTCGACGGCGGGCGCGTCCGTGCCGGTGCGGCGCTCATGGCGCGGGCCATGACGGAGCTAGCCCGGATCGGCCGCGAGCGCCTGCCGAACCGGCGGCCAGCGGCAACCGTTACCGTCGTGTGGAGCGGGCGCCCCGTCAACGTCTCGGTCGGATTCGCCGACGACGGCCGAGTCCTCGAAATCTTCGCACGCGATGCGCGGCGCGTCGATTCCGAGCGGGATAGAACGCTTGACGACGTGGCTGTGCTGATTTCGCGCGCCCTACAACACGGAGATAATTTGCGAACAATGGCGGCAGGCATCGGACGCTTGCCGGACGGGTCGCCGTCGTCGGTAATCGGCGCGATGGTTGATGCAGCAATGAAATTGGAGCGGCCCGATTTTCTCGACTCGGCGGCGATGCAACGAGCGCGACGTGGCGTGCCGTCGAGCATGAGTTGCGCCAGGCAGCGCGGGCCGCGGGCTGTTCCGACGCATGGACCGAATCGACCGTAGCCGCGCTACGGCCGGCGTTCGAGGCAATCGAGCGTGCGCGCGGCAAGGTCGAGGCCGAGCTTGCATGGGCGTTGCTCGCCATCGCCGCCGATCGCGCCCGGCGCGGCGTGTTGAACCAGGGCAGCCGCGAGCCCGCCCGCCGGCACGGATCGAAGGATCACGAATCCCAGGGTCAAGGGTTCAAGTCCTTCCCCCGCTACCACGATAAAGCCAAATAAATCAAATAATTAAGAGCAATTCCCGGGCCATCGGCCCGAGCACCGGACGCTGCACCGGCACTGGCGCGGCGCTCGCGACCTGCGGTGCCCACCAGGACGGGCCAACCGCTTCGGGGCGCGGTTGGCTTGACGCAAAGCCGCTCCGGCGATAGCTATACGACTGGCATACCGCGACGATGACAACGATGTGGGCGATGGTTCTTGCACATTTGCAGATGAAAATGATCGGGCAGACGCAGCCGGGCGGATCGAAACAGCGACCGCGTGGCACGCCCGACGCGCGGCCTCGGACGTACGCGCAGCGCAGCTAATCGAACACTCAGGATTCGGTCGCCCGGACCGGCGTGGATCGTTGCATGACAGGGGCCCGGTTCACCCGACCGCACCTCCGGCCAGAGGTGCGATGCGATCCTGAACGTGCGGAGAGAGTGTGGCTATCGATGCGATCTACCGGCATGCGCGATCGGCTCCCGATCGGCCCGCCGTCGTCTATAACAACATTCCGCTGTCTTACCGGCGCTTTGTCAAGCTCATTGATGCCTCGCGGCGCTACTTGCTGGCACAGGACCTCGGCAGCGAGGGCGTTGCCGTTGTCATGATCGCATCCATTCTCGATGCCTGGATCTTGGGGCTGGCGTTGCGCAGCCTCGGCTTGACCACGGTCGTCGTGCGGTCGCCGGACCAGATTGCCCCGCTCCGCCTTCCCAACCTTCGTTGCGTCGTCACCACAGAAGCCGATCGCCCGGCGGACATCGCTGCCGCGTGCGCGGAGGCGGGATGGCGTTGCGTTGTCGTCCCGCGGGCTGCCTATGCCGGCGCCGCACTTGGCCCGCCGCCGCCGGTGCCGACCGCGCCGACGCCCCATGGCGGACATGTCCTGCTGACGTCGGGCACCACCGGGTTCTACAAGAAATTCCTGGTCGATCCCGTGTTCGAGCGGGCAAGCATCATCCTTCGCAACAAGGTCCTCGGCGTTTCCCGGCGGACGGTCGTCAATGTATTCGATTTCGGCGGCTGGACGGGCGTAGGCTATATCGGACCAGTTGCCACCTGGGATGGGGGCGGCTGCGTCGTGATATTTCAGGGCCCTCGTCGATACGAGGCGTTCGGGTACCGCGGCATCACCGATGCGCTCATCACACCCGATCTTCTGACGAAGCTCCTTGCGGCACCAGCGAACGCATTGCGTCGCGACGACAAGATCCGGCTCCTGGTAACCGGGGGCGCGTTGTCGCCCGCTTTGTGGCAAGAGACGAAATCGCGGCTCACGTCGCGCGTCTACACCTATCTCGGCGCGACGGAGGCCGCGGTCATCGCCGTGACTCCGATCCGGCAGGTCGAGGATCTGCGCTTTCATCGGCTCGTGAATTCGCGCACGGTCGAGATCGTCGACGAAGCCGGCCGCCTCGTGCCGCGCGGTCAGATCGGGCTGATCCGCATCGGCACCATCGGCGGCATCAAGGGCTATTTCGGCGACGAGGAAGCCTCGCGCGCCAGTTTCCGCGATGGGTACTTCTATCCCGGCGACCTCGGGGCGATCGGCCCGGACGGCCGCCTGGTATTGCAAGGCCGCGCGTCCGCCGTGGTCAATATCCAGGGCAACAAGCTTGCCGCCGAGCCGGTTGAAGCGGCGTTGGAGAGCGAATTGCACATCGCCGGCGTCTGCGTGTTCTCAATGCAGCACGACGACGGCGAAGAGATCGTCCATTTGGCGATCGAAGCGCCTCAGCCGCTTCCATCGCCCGACATCGAGGCCGCGCTTCGCAGATTTCTGCCTGGCGCATACCGCGCGCAGATTCACTTTGTCGATGCCTTGCCGCGCAATGACATGGGCAAGATCCAGCGTGACGCGCTGAAGCGGAGGCTGAACCCACCGGGATAGAAACGCGCTCCCAATGTGTGAATACGCGCCGAAGCGCGACCCTCCCGGACATGTCGTCAACAATTTGAATTTCCTCCCTTTTCTTGAATTTCACGGGGGTCAAGACCGGCGCCGATCGTGAGCCCTCCGGAAGAGGCCATTTGCGCCTAAAAATCAACTGGTTGATCAATGCTCGGGGTGGGGTCAATCTTCGGCGCGTGTTCACACTCCGGCGACGGCGTCGTCGGCAGCGGCACCCTGATAACGAGCGATGCGATCGACCCTACGGCGCCTCTCGCCGGCGCCTACGACATCCTTTCGATCAGCGGCACCGTCAACGGCGAGGCGATCACCGGGCTGCTCGGCACCGTCGGACCGGCGGCATACTCGCCGGACGGGTATTTCATCTACGACAACGATTTCTATGCGGCTGGCAGCGCCTCGGCCGCCGGTGGCTATTTTGACGATGACGGGCTGCTCTTCACCACGTCCACCGGTAGCTACAATCTGTTCTACGACGGCATCTCCTATCGGTACTGGGCCGACGACGGTTCCGGCGTCGCCGTCGCGTTCTCGACCGTCGATCCGCCGCCACCGGTTCCCGAGCCCTCGAGCGGCGTCTTGTTCGCCAGCGGGATGACGGGCCTGCTGTTCGCATCCCGCCGTAAGGCTCGTCCGGCAACCCGTCGAACACTTTGAGATTCGCCGCCGGGGCTTGTGCCGCGTGCTTGGCCGTTGCAAGATCGCGCCGGCCGTTCGCCGTTGGGGGCTAATACAATCAAAGGGTTTCGGAGCGATCCGGATCCCTTTGACGCATCCGAACAGGCCGTGGCAAGGCCGGTAGCCATACCATGCAGGACGTTACAGGCGGTGCGTCTCGAGGGTCGGCCCCTGGCCGCTATTATCGCTTTCGCTTCAATCCTGGGTTCGTCGCGCACCTCTTTAAGGCGGTCTTCAAGCAGCATCATCGCGGCCTGTTGCCACTATTGCGTCCGCTCGTTCCCGAGGACGGTGTCGTCGTTGACGTCGGCGCCCACGCCGGACAATTCACCAAGCTGTTCGCCCGACTCGCGCTCCGGGGATTCGTCATTGCCGTCGAGCCCGGCAGCTATGCGCGCCTGATCTTGCGGGTGGCGCTGTGCCTCAACCGCGTGCGCAACGTCGCGGTGCTGCCACTGGCACTCGGCGACCGTAGCGGTGTCGCCGCTCTGACCGTGCCGGTCAAGCGATCGGGGAGCTATGGCTTCGGCCTGTCGCATCTCGGCGCGGCAAAGGCCGAGGCGCATGCAGAGGTCGAGACCGTCGCAGTCTCGACCTTGGACGAGGTTGTGGCCGCGCTCGGCCTGGATCGGCTCGATTTCGTCAAAGCGGACATCGAGGGCTTCGAACTTCGCCTCATCCTCGGCGGGCGCGGCGCTTTGGCGCGGTTCAGGCCGGCGCTTCTTCTCGAACTGGACGATGCCCATCTCGCCCGCACCGGCACATCGCTCGGGGCGGCTTGGAGCGCGCTCACCGCTCTCGGCTACCGCCCGCATGCGGCGACACCGGCGCGCACGCCGCTCACATCGCCGCGCGGCGGCGACGTGCTATGGCTGCCGGACCCGAGCGCCGGCTAAATTCTGCGGCTCACGGCAGCAACAAAACGCCGTGCGGCGCCGTCACATCGAGTGGACGGGATCCCAGGGATTGTCCGGTCTGAGCGGCATATGCGCCGCGGGGCTGTCGAACGCCGAGGGCGGGGACGGCACCATGGCGCCATAGACCAGGAGGCCCAATGCGGCGACCAGGCCAATCATCAGCCACACCGGCACTCGATTGCCGTTGGAGCGACGTGTACGCTTTATTATCAATGGTTTATGGATTGATCTTGCTGTCATGGCGCACCCAGCATTCGGCGCCGGTCCGGGCCGAATCGGTCGGCGGGAGCGCGCCGGAACATCACGAATCTACGCCCCGATTCGTTAAGAAGAAGTTGTGGAAAAAAGTCGGCGTTTCCCGGCCGCCGCCGCCGTCACGACGCGAACCAGCGCTTGAAGCGCGCGCTGACCCCATGGCGGAACCGTTCACGGCGCATCACCGCTGCGCTCGTCACCCAGTTGAGCTGGATGACGCGGCGCGGCCCGGCAATCGGTGTATGGCCGTGCCATGAATGGGGCGTCACGCGAAAGGCGAGAAGCGTGCCGGCGTCCGGCGGCACCTCCGCGACCGCGTCGTCGAGATCGTCGGGGGAGCGCAGCAGCCGCAAGCGTCCGCCCGGCGCCTCCCACGCCTCGTTCATATAGATCAGCACGGTGATGAGCTTGCTGCGCGCATCGGCGTGAATGCGGCCGTCGCTGGCCCGGGCCTGCCCGCGCACCGTGATCGTGCTCGGCCGCCCGGCCAGGTCGACGGCGAATTTCCTGGCAAAAATGTCGCGCAGCGCCGTCCCCTCGAGCTCGCCGAGAAATTGGCGGAAGGCCGGACCGCAGCTCAACTCATCCGCCGGAAAACTGCCCGGCTGATCGACACGGGGAAAATCGGCGGAAACCGTGCGCACCGCCGCCGGAGGCAAAAACCCCGGCACGACCAGATACGGAAACGGCTCCTGGCACACCGTCGCGCGCCGTAGCGCCTCGAGATCGAGAAACCGCGCCCCGTCCGTTACCGCCGCCATTGCCGTCATGCCGACCTCCCGCCTCATCCGAAAGGGTCAGGCCGCACCCCCGCAGGGTCGTGCCCAGTTTCATAGGATCAGCGCCTTGCTTCGCGCAAGCCCGGCGTTAAGGTCCCTTTGACGGATTCATGGCGATGTGGCGCCAGGTCGGCGGACCAAGATAGGAGGCGCATGGCGAGCGCAGCCGGAACGGCCGGTCGGATGGCAGCGTTGCTCGCGTTGGCGAGTTTGGCGCTGACTTCGTGCACGGAGGCGCCGCCGCTGCCGCCCGTTGTCGTGCTGCCGCCCACGGTCGAGGCGCCGCCCATACCGCCGATCCCGGGGCACAAGCCATCGGTGATTGCGAAGTTGCCGCCGCAGTTTCCGCGCGAGACCGACGCATTCGAGCGCCTGCACGGTCTTGACCAGAACGAAACGATTGCGCTCCTGGGCGAACCGCTGCAGCGTGCCGATGCACCACCAGCGATCCTGTGGCGCTATCAAAGCCGCCATTGCGAACTCGACGTTTATTTCTATCTCGATCTCGAAAGTCGGGAGATGCGCGTTCTCCACTACGAAGTCAGGGACCAAAATGCGGGAGCAGAACCAGCGCAGCGACAATGCTACCGAGAACTCGTCACCGAGCGCCACGATGACCCAGCCGGGCGCACGGATCGTCCTCGTCGATGACGACGATTCCTTTCGCGAGTCGCTCGGCCTCAATCTCGTCGACGAGGGCTTCAGCGTCGTGAGCTTTTCCGACGGTGCCGCCGCGCTCGAGCATTTCGACCGCGGCGGCGGCGCCGACGCGATCCTGCTCGATTGGCGCATGCCGGGAATGGACGGGCTCGAAGTGCTGCGCCGGCTACGGCGCAACGGCACGCACACGCCGGTGATCTTTCTCACCGTGCTGAGCGATGACATCTACGAAGAGGCGGCGCTCGAGGGCGGCGCGGTCGATTTCATCGACAAGTCGCGCCGGCTTTCGATCCTGGTGAAGCGCCTTCATCTCATCTGCGAGGGCATGCGCGCGACGCCGGAGACCGAGCCGCGCCACGGCGCCGGCGGCGAGGTGATGCGCGTCGGCGCGCTCGAGCTGCGCTTCGACATCAGCCGCGCCTTCTGGCGGGACCGCGAGATCGATCTCACCTTGACGGAGTTCAAGATCATCGCTCTTCTCGCCCTCAGAGCGAACGAGGACGTGAACTACCGCGAAATCTACGACCTCGTGCATGGCAAGGATTTCGCCGCCGGCTATGGAGCGGAGGGCTATCGTGCCAATGTCCGCACTTTCATCAAGCGAATCCGCAAGAAGATCCGTGATGTCGATGACGGCTTCGACCACATCCACAACTACGCCGGATTCGGCTACCGCTGGGCTGCCAGCCGCTAGCGCTGCCGCATCGCGGCCGCGGCGACGCTGGCGCTTCTACCGGTCGGTCGCCGCGAAGGTCCTGATTCTCGGCGTGATTTTTCTCATCGTTCCGATCATCGTCTATGATCGCTTGCGCACCGCCGACGATGCGCAGAAGGCGCTGCTGTTGCGCGGCGTGCGCGAGCAGGGCCGCGTCATCGCCGAGGCGCTTGCGCCGCTCATCGCCGACCGCCTGAATCCGCCGATGCCGCTCCTCGGCCAAACGCTCGCCCGCTTCGCCGACAATTTCACCAAGGTCAAGCTGCTGTTCTCCCCGGCCGACCGCCCGGGCTTCTACTATGTGGCCTCGTGGCCGCCGGTGCCGGCAGCGCAGCTCGAGGCCGAGCGCGACGAGCTGACGCGCGAAGGCGTGCTCGGTCGCCTCAGCGCAACCTGCCAGGGCGAGCTGCCGATCGCGCTGCGCTATACCAAGCCCGGCGGCGACGACGAGATCGTCGCCTCGGTGACGCCGATGCGAACGGCCTCGGGCTGTTGGGCCGTGGTCACCTCGTTCTCGGCGAGCGACGTGCCGGGCTCGACGCTCGGGCGGCCCTATTGGGCAAGCCGCGAGGTGCGCATTGCCGCGGTCATCTATCTCGCCATGGTGCTGATCGTTTTCACCACGTTCTGGAGCGTGCGCCGCGGCCTGCGGCGTTTCGCCGAGCGCGCGCGCGCCATTCGCGAGCACCAGCCGGGCGGCTCGTTCAGCACCCAGAACGACGTTCCCGAACTCGCCGACGTGGCCGAGGAGTTCGACCGCATGGTGGAGGTGCTGGCGGATTCCGCGCGCGATATCCGCCGTGCGGCCGAGGATAATGCGCACGCCTTCAAGACCCCGATCGCAGTCATCCGGCAGTCGCTCGAACCGCTGAAGCGCGCGGTCGTCGGCGACAATCCGCGCGGCCTGCGCGCGGTCGGCCTCATCGAAGCCTCTCTCGACAAGCTCGACGGGCTCGTCGCCTCCGCGCGGCGTCTCGACGAGGCGACCGCCGATCTCATCGACACGCCGCGCAGCTTGCTCGACCTGTCGCGCGTGCTGACGCGCCTGCTGCGGGCGCAGGCCGAATTGCTGGCCGAGCGGCATCTGGATCTCGACATCCGGATCCGGTCCGGCATCGCCGTTCGCGCCAATGCGGAGATGGTCGAAACCGTGGTCGAGAATCTGCTCGCGAATGCGGTCTCGTTCTCGCCCGAAGGCGCGAGCATCGGCGTGCGCCTCGATGCGCGCGGCGGCATGGCCGAGCTGCTCGTCGCCGATGCCGGCCCCGGCGTTCCCGATGAGCAGCTCGAGCGCATCTTCGAACGATATTTCTCCCATCGCCCGTCCGAGGACCCGGCCGATGGGGCGACGCATTTCGGCATCGGCCTGTGGGTCGCGCGGCGCCATGTCGCGGCGCTCGGCGGCACCATTCAAGCCGAGAACCGCAAGCCGCACGGCTTGTTGATGCGCGTCAATCTGCCCCTCGCCGAAAGTACCCGGCTGCCGCCTGCGGCGTCGTGACACAAAATTGATGCGCCTGTCGCCCGCTATGCCGGCGCTAGCATCGACGTCGGCTGGGCGAAGAACATGTCGATGGATTTGCACGAGCTGCTGTCGCTTCTCACCGCTGCGCGCGAAGGCAGCGAGTATCTCGACTATGCCATTCAGCGCGCGCTCTTCCCGTTGGCCAAGCCGGTTCCGCGCTACACGTCTTCGCTCGATGCGGCGCTGCTGCTGTCGCCGGAGGGCTGGACCATCCACCGCCTCGGAGAGTTGAGCGATTGTCGCGGCGGGACCGGCGGCTGGGTCGCGGAAATCTACCGGCCCGGGGACGCGATGATCCTGTTTCCGTGCCTCGGGACCGCGCATTCGGCGGCCCTCGCGCTGTGTGTCGCCGGCATGCGCACACGTCTTGGCCTGATGCGTCACGACACGGCGCCGCTCGCGCGCACGGCCATGGTGTGAACGCGGCCCTTGCCGCGCGATATCGCGCCTCTACACTCGCCGCTGTCGGATGATCGGGACGACGAGGCGGTCGTGAGCGACGACATCGAGATTCTGCAGCGCGAGACTATGTTCTCCGGGTTCTTCCGGCTCGAACGCTTCCGCCTGCGCCATCGCCTCTATCGCGGCGGCTGGAGCGGCGCGATGGAGCGCGAGGTATTCGAGCGCGACCGCGCCGTGGGGGTGCTGCTCTACGATCCTGATGCCGACGCGCTGGTGCTGATCGAGCAGTTCCGCCTGCCGCCGCATGTTGCGGGATTGCCGGCGTGGCAGACCGAAATCGTCGCCGGAATCGTCGACGCGGGTGACGGCTCGGACGAGGAGGTCGCGCGGCGCGAGGTGCAGGAGGAAGCGGGCGTTGCCATTCTGGGCGAACTCATCCCGATCCACCGCTTCATGCCGAGCCCGGGCGGATCGAGTGAGATTTTCGCGCTTTATTGCGGCCGGGTCGATGCGCGCGCGGCCGCGGGCTATCACGGCCTCACCGACGAGCATGAGGACATCAAGGTTCTGACGCCGAGCTATCGCGAAGCGATGCACCGCCTGCGTGCGGGCGAGATCACCAGCGGCCCGACCGTGCTGGCGCTTTACTGGCTTGCCGCCAACCGTGCGCGGCTGCGGCGGCGCTGGCGGTAGCGCGGTGGCCGCTGGTCTTGCGAGCCTGCCGGCGCGCAAGACCGCGCGGCTGCGGCTCGTGCCGCTTTTGCCCCGACACGCGGCACGGCTCAGCGCCATCACCGACGATCCCGCGATTGCGCGCCACGTCCACTTCCTGGCGCTGCCATTCACCCGCGGCGATGCGCTGCGTCTCATTCGCGGCAAGGGCGGCGGGCGTGACCGCTTTATTGGTATCTGGCGCGGAGGCGCGCTCGCCGGCGTGATTGGCGCCCATCTCGTCGGCGTGGACGCGATCGAGATCGGCTATTGGATCGCGCGCGCGAGCCAGGGCAGGGGCTATGCGACCGAAGCGGGCGCCGCGCTCGTCGCGCTGCTGCGCCGCTGCTTTCCCGAGCGCCTCATCTTCGCCGAGTGCCGTCCCGACAACTGCGCCTCCTGGCGCGTCCTCGAAAAACTCGGCTTCCGCGCCACCGGCGTGCCCGGCGCCCGGCCCGGCCGGCAGGTGCTGCGGCTCGGCTAGGCCGCCTGCTGCCGGTCCGGGTCGAGATGGCGCAGGCGCGGCGCGACCTCGTCCATGAAGAGGCGCATCGAGCGCGCGCGCTTCTCGGCGGTGGCGTAGTCGCGCCCGGCATGGATCATCAGCACGCCGAAGCCGCCGGTCTCGGCGTAGAAATCGAGGATGCGCCGCGTCACGGTGTCGGGGCTGCCGACGAAGATATTGGCGGTGTCGATAAGATAGTCGTAGGTGATGTCCTGCAGCGTGCCGCCGGGCGGGATGCGCTCGACCTGGTGATGCGGGGTGTTGGCGATCTCCCAGCGGATCGTCTCGGTGTAGGATTCGCGCATGTCCTCGCGCGCGACGGCGTCGGTCTCGGCGACATAGATGACGCGGGTGGCGCGCAGTTCGCGGCGCCCGGGCGTGCGGCCGGCAGCGCGCGCGCCGGCGACGAGCGCGTCGCCGAATTGGCGCAGGCGCTCGCGCGGAATGAAGTCGCCGGTGAGCGGCATGAGCCCGAGCCGGCCGGCGAGTTCGGCCGATGCCGTGGTCTTGGTGCAGGCGATCGCGACTGGCGGGTGCGGGGCCTGTACCGCACCCGGCTTCACCACCATGCCCTTGCCTTGCCAGAATGGGCCGTCGTAATCGACCGGCTCCTGGCTCGTCCACAGCTTCAGAATGAGGTCGATCGAGGCATGCATCATTTCGCGCGTCTTGCTGAAATCGAGCCCGCGCTGCTCCATGTTGGCGGGATAGAAGCCGAAGCCGACGCCGAGCTGATAGCGCCCGCCGGTCAGGTGATCGCAGGCATTGGCCTCGATCGCCACTTGCAGCGGATGGTAATAGGCGAGCGGCCGGACCGCGGACCCCAGGCGGATCTGCTGCGTCAGCCCCGCCGCCTTGCAGATGATGAGCTCGGCCGGCGATTGATGCTCGCTGATCCAGGCCTCGCGAAACCCAAGCCGGTCGGCGGTCACGATCTCGTCGATGTCGTGGGTCCAGGCGTCGCCCACGCCGCGCTGCGGCCGCCGGCTGTTGGAGAAAATCCCGAATTCCATGGCCTCGTTCCCCGCCACCGCTATTGCGCACCCAGTCCTAGCCCAATGCGGCGCTTTTTCAATGGCGGCGATCGGACGTCCCGTTCTCTGCGCAGGTTCTCAACCGGCCGGCGAGGAACGCGCGCTCGGCGTCGTTGAGCGGGCAGTCGAGCGCCGCCGCGAGGGCCGCCGCCGCCTCGCGCCGTCGGCAGAGCTTGAGCAGGAGATCGCCGCGCGCGGCATGATAGGGCGCGTAATGGGCGAGCTTGCGCGCACCGGCCAGCACCTCGAGGCGCGCCAATCCCGCGTCCGGACCTTCGGCCTGGGCCAGCGCGATCGCGGCGTTGAGCTGCACGATCGGCGTCGGCTTCAGCT
>Ga0307374_10009439_pt1 | contig 14375 bp, 11 predicted proteins | sample OX3MG_FD_202532 | JGI IMG/M metagenome (GOLD analysis project Ga0307374, IMG submission 202532) | Soil microbial communities from Risofladan, Vaasa, Finland - OX-3 | ecosystem: Environmental > Terrestrial > Soil > Coastal area > Acid sulfate soil | place: Finland: Risofladan, Vaasa | collected... | reverse complement strand
ACTTTTTCAGTGTTTGCGCGGCGGTGAAGCTTCGTGACGCTGCGCGGACGATTACAAGGTCATCCAATTCGGGAAAACGTAGTAGAACAGGATGCTGATCAGGATCAGATACGCCAGCACGACCAGCGTCCATCCCATGTTGTGGCGGATCACCTGACCTTCGCTGCGGACAAATTTGCTGGTGGAAACGCCCACGCTGGCAGTTTGCGGAGCAATCGGCTTGCCCACTTCGGCGCCCACCGAGTTGAACGACGGCAAAAGCAGAACCGGGAGGTTCAGCAATCTCCCCGTCATGGCCTGCACCGGGCCGAACATGGCGTTGGTAGAAGTGTTGCTGCCGGACAGGGCCACGCCAATCCATCCGAGAACGGGGGCCAGAACTACGAAGAACAGTCCTATTTTGGAAAGGCCGTAAGCCAGTGAATTCGCCATTCCCGTGTAAACGAAGATGAAGGCCAGGGCAAAAATAAAAACGGCCACCAGCAGGGCTCCCCACATCTGCTGAAATGTTTTGGAAAATACTTTTTTGATGGTGTCTCCGCTGGGTCGAAGTATGGCCAGGATCACCAGCCAGGACGCCAGAATCGATGTGCCGCCGCCGAGGGGGCTGAAATTGAATGTCGAGGACATGGCCGCGTGCGTCACGGAAGACTTCGTGGCAATCGACAGCTTGAACAGGCTGATCGCCGGCAGGCTCGACCACGGGCCCGTCCAGGCAACCACAACCAGGACCAGCACAATGTAGGGCAGCCAGCAGACGAACGCCTCCCGCACCGAAGACATTTCCGGTTTGCCGGCGGCGGGAGTCTGCACGGCGAGTGGCGCGCCGCCAAATCCACGGATGGTCTTGGGCCGCCAGATCTTCACGAAAAAGAAAATCACCCAGAACGACACCAGCGCTCCGCTCAGATCGGGCAGATAGGGCCCCAGGTAATGCGCGACCGGCCATTGCCCCGCGATGTAGGAAAGCGAGCCGACGATGGCCAGCGGCCATGCTTCGGCGACGCCGTCCCAGCCGCTGACCAGGAAAATCAGCACCCACGGCGGCAACAGCGCCAGAATCGCGACGATGTTGCCGATCGATGCGGACAGGGCAAGCAACGGAAGACCCGTCACCGCCGCCAATCCGAGGATGGGCGCTCCCAGCGCGCCGTAGGAAACCGGCGCGTTATTGGCCAGCGCAGCCACGCGGATTGCTTCCAGGTCCGCGATTCCCAGCCCCACCAGGATCGGAACCACCACGGCCCACGGATAGCCGAATCCCACCAGCCCTTCCAGCAGCGCCCCAAAGGCCCATGCCAGCATGAGCGTCTGGATGCGAATGTCCGCGGTCGCGTGATGCACCATCCAGTTCTTGAAGCGTTCGAAATCTCCGGTCAGCACAAGTGTATTAAAAATGATCAGGCCCCAAAAGGTGATCCAGTCGATCACCCAGAATCCCGTAAGCCCGCCGTACAGGTAGGATTTAAGAATATTGGCGAGCGGGGCGTGCCATACATAGACGCCCAGCGGAATCGTAATCGCTCCCACGATGATGGAGGCCAGCCAGGCCGTCATCCGCAGGACCGCCAGCATGAGTAGCAATACAATCAGTGGAACCAGGGAAAGCAGTACGCTAAGCCAGATATGTCCAGCGGGATTGAGAACCTGTTCGAACATTGCCACTTCCTTTCGCGCGAGGAGCTTCGCGCTTGAAGGATCGGATCACCGCACACCTGATCTGTGACAGAAATTACACTGCCCGACGCGCATGGCCCTCTGATTTGCTAAAAAAACTCGGACAAGCATTAACGCAAACACGTTGCGCGTCAACAGATAAAATGCTGCTGGGCGAAGGAAAAATGGTTTGCGTATTACTGCTTGTATACAAAATGATTTCGAAGTCTATGGCCTGCGCGCTTGAAAAACGCAATGCAAATTTCCGAAAACTGCGCGGACGCACGGGTCGCACGCGTGTGGCCGGCCGGACTTCCCGAGCCGGTTTGGACAGGAATCGCACAGGGCCGCGCCCAGGCAAGACCTGGAAGTCACGGCGTTATGTGACATATATCACATCGCTGCGGGGGCTCCCGGCGTATCTTGAAAATGCGAGGAGGTGAGTTATGAACGCCACGGGAACTAAATCGCGAATCTCACTGAAAAATATTTTGTATGCCACAGACTTTTCGCCATCGGCAGAGGCGGCGCTACCTTATGCGGTTGGGCTGGCAAAGCGATATGCGGGCACTGTACATGGGGTGCACGCCCGGTATCCCGCGACGTATCCCATTGTCGGGCCGGAAGCCATGCCGCAGGTCATGGACGCGGCGGAGGAACAGGCGAAGTCTGAAACACAGCAGTTGAATGAAATGTTAGAGGGGATACCTCACCAGGTTACCGTCAGCGAAGGGGATATCTGGCCCATGATCCATGAGATCGCGGGACGTGAGAAAACGGACTTGATCGTGATCGGCACCCATGGCCGCACCGGGTTTAAGAGGCTTCTGCTCGGATCTGTGGCGGAAGAAATTTTCCGAAGAGCTGCATGCCCCGTGCTCACGGTAGGGCCGCACGCTTCCGGAAACACCGAGCGGCGCCTGGAGATGAAAGAGATTCTCTTTGCGACGGATTTTTCACAGGAATCTCTCGCTGCGTTGCCCTACGCCGTGTCTTTGGCGCAGGAGCATCAGGCCGGATTGATGCTATTGCACGTCGTGGAGCCGTCCGAAAAGGGAGATCTGGTGCACGCGGAGCTGTACGCGGACTCGATCGTGCGGCAACTCGAGAAACTTGTGCCCAAGGAGGCCGCATCGTGGTGCGAGCCGAAATACAAGGTGGAAAAAGGCGACACGGCCGAGAAAATTCTGGAAATCGCGATCGGGCTGGGAGCTGACCTGATCGTGCTCGGCGTGCGCGGCACCGATGGCGGAATGAGCGCGGCGACGCATATATCGCAATCGGTCGCGCATCGAATCGTGACGCAGGCCAAGTGCCCGGTTTTGACAGTTCGCGGTTAGATGCCAGCGAGGCGGATGTGACTGCAGCGCCGATCACGACGGAATCGCCCGGGGTTGAGGAGGGTTTTCAGAAAGAGAAAATCAAGCCCAACGCTCAACCCCGGGCTTTCTTCAGATTTCCCGGGAAACCGCAATTCCAGAGTGATTTTCTTATCGCGGTGATCGCTGTCCTGGGTATTGCTGCATACCTGATTCTGCGATTTGGCGCGCACGCGCCCAAAATTCAGCAAAACCTTCCCCTGTTCATCGTTTTAATTGTCGGCGGCATGCCCCTGGTGTACGTGTTGCTCAAGAAAAGCCTGGCAGGCCAGTTTGGTTCCGACTTGCTGGCGGGTATTTCCATTGTGGTTTCTGCGGTGATGGGGGAGTACATCGTCGGTGCGATTGTGGTCCTGATGCTTTCTGGAGGAACGTCGCTGGAAAAGTTTGCGACGCGGCGAGCTTCCTCCGTGCTGGAGGCGTTAGCCCGTCGCATGCCGCAGACCGCGCACCGTAAAGCCCCGGCGGGGATCACCGACATAGAAATCGGGCAAATCGCCGTCGGGGACGACCTTGTCGTGTTTCCCCATGAAATTTGCCCGGTAGACGGCGTGGTGTTGGAAGGCCAGGGAAGAATGAACGAGGCCTACCTGACCGGCGAACCGTTCGAAACCTCGAAAGTAGCGGGAACGGCGGTGATTTCCGGAGCGGTGAACGGCGAAAGCGCGCTTACGGTTCGCGCCACGAAGCTCCCCATCGATTCGCGATACGCGAAAATCATACGAGTCATGGAGGAAACGCAGCAGCACAGGCCGCGCCTGCGGCGCCTGGGGGATATGCTCGGGGCCTGGTACACGCCCGTGGCCGTTGCGATCGCGCTGGGCGCGTGGATCGCCAGCGGGCAATCGCAGCGGTTCCTGGCAGTGCTGGTCATTGCCACCCCCTGTCCGCTCCTGCTGGCCATTCCCGTGGCGATTATCGGGGCCATCTCCCTTTCGGCACGGCGCAGCATCATCATCAAGAACCAGGCCGTTCTGGAGCAGATCGGAAAATGCACGACGCTGATTTTCGACAAAACCGGCACGCTCACCTACGGGCGCCCGACGTTGACGGAAATTCTGTGCGCTCCGGGAGCGGTCGAGAAAGACGTCTTGCGGATGACGGCGGGCGTGGAGCGATATTCCAAACACCCGCTGGCGTGCGCCATTCTCGATGCCGCCGAGCAGGCGGGCCTGCCTCTGGAGTCCGCATCGGAAGTATCGGAAAGCCCGGGTGAAGGATTGCGCGGGATCATCGGCGGGCACAAGATATGGATCACGGGGCGCAAGAAAGTCGCCGCCATGGATGTTTCCTTGCCAAGCGTCGAGGCGGGGCTGGAGTGCGTGGTTTTTGTCGACGACCAGTACGCCGCGACGTTCCGGTTTCACGATGTACCGCGGGCCGGAGGACGAAGTTTTGTGGATCACCTCAGGCCACGCCACAACGTGAACCGCGTCCTGCTGGTTTCCGGCGACCGCGATTCCGAAGCCCGCTATCTGGCCGAATTGATGGGCATTACGGAAATTCATTCCTCAAAAAGTCCGGAAGAAAAAGTATCCATCGTGCGGCGCGAAACCCTGAGTGCCCACACAATGTTTGTCGGCGATGGCATCAACGACGCCCCGGCCATGCAGGCGGCGACCGTGGGTGTAGCTTTCGGGATGAGCAGCGACATCACGGCGGAAGCGGCCGATGTGGTGATCCTGGACGCATCGCTCGGCAAGGTCGACGAGTTTCTGCACATCGGGCGGCGTATGCGTTCGATTGCGCTGATCAGCGCGCTGGGCGGCATGGGATTGAGTGTTGCGGGCATGGTCGCCGCTTCGCTCGGTTATCTTCCTCCGGTGGAGGGGGCCATAGCGCAGGAGATTATCGATCTGGCCGCGGTGTTGAACGCTGTCCGCGTGGCCTTGCCGTTTAATCATATGACAGATTTCTGAACGTGCATGCGGCTGCCGCCTCTCGTATGATCCCGTGCAAGCCGGCATGCGCCGGGTAAGGTTCGGTGGGAATGCGATTTCATCATGAGTGATTCGGGCGAATATTTGAGCGAGAACCGTACGTCTCTGCAATCCATGCTTTCCCCGAAATCGGTCGCGGTCATCGGAGCGACCGATCGCCAGGGAAGCGTGGGGCGTACGGTGCTGGAGAAACTGCGCGCCGACAGCTTCCATGGACATGTGTACGCCGTGAACCCGAATCACGCTGAAGTGCTCGGGATGCGCGCTTACCCGTCAATCGCCGAAGTGCCGGAAAAAATCGATCTGGCCGTCGTGGTCACCCCGGCAAAGACCGTCCCGGACGTTATCGGCGAGTGCGTGGATGCCGGGGTTCGCGCGGGGGTGGTGATTTCGGCGGGTTTTAAGGAGCGCGGGGAGGAGGGCGCGGCGCTGGAGCGCGAAATTCAAAATCACCTCCGGCGCGGCAAGATGCGATTGATCGGCCCGAATTGCCTGGGCGTCATGAATCCCCATGTGGGTCTGAACGCGACGTTCGCCGAGAATATCGCGCGGGCCGGGAATGTTGCCTTTCTCAGCCAGAGCGGCGCGCTGCTGACGGCGATTCTGGATTGGAGTTTTCAGGAGCAGGTCGGATTCAGCGCGGTGGTTTCCACCGGGTCAATGCTGGACGTCGGCTGGGGCGACCTGATCGATCATTTTGGCGACGACGTTTTCACCGGCAGTATTCTGCTTTACATGGAATCGGTGGGCGACGCGCGATCGTTTCTCTCCGCCGCCCGGGAAGTTGCGCTGCGCAAGCCGATCATCGTCATCAAGGCCGGGCGCACTGCGGCGGCGTCCAAAGCCGCCAGTTCTCATACCGGTGCATTGACGGGCAGCGACGAAGTATTTGACGCGGCCCTGCGCCGCTGCGGCGTGCTGCGCGTATCGAGCATTTCCGACCTGTTTTATATGGCGGAAGTATTGAGCAAGCAGCCGCGCCCGCGCGGACCGAAATTGACCATTCTTACCAACGCCGGCGGGCCGGGTGTTTTGGCCACCGACGCGCTTCTGGCCACCGGCGGGGAATTATCCGCGCTCTCCGACATTTCCCTGCAAGCGCTCAATCAACTCCTTCCGCCCCATTGGAGCCACGCCAACCCCATCGACATTCTGGGCGACGCCGATCCCGAGCGATATGCAAAGGCGCTGGAAATTGCGGCCAAGGATCCGGACAGCGATGGATTGCTGGTCATTCTCGCGCCTCAGGGAATGACCGACCCGAGTCGCGTGGCCGACCAATTGAAAGCGCACGCCGCGGGGCAGGCGAAAATTCATGGCAAGCCGGTTCTGGCCAGCTGGATGGGCGGGAAGTCGGTGGCCACCGGAGTTGCCACGCTCAACGCCGCGGGCATTCCCACGTTCTCTTACCCGGATACGGCGGCGCGCGCCTTCACCTACATGTGGAAATACACCTACAACCTGCGCGGATTGTATGAGACCCCGGTGACGACCGGCAATGTGGAATCCGCCGGAGAAACGCAATCGCAGGCCAGGGATTTCCTGGAAAAAATACGCGGGAGCGGGCGGACGATTTTGACCGAGGCGGAAGCCAAGCATGTGATTGCGCTCTATGGAATTCCAGCCGTGGAAACGCGCCTGGCGGGCACAGAGTCGGAAGCGGAGGAAATTGCGCAGGCCATCGGCTTTCCCGTGGTTCTGAAACTGAATTCGGAAACGATCACGCACAAGTCCGACGTGGGCGGAATCAAGCTGAACCTGCCAAGCAGGGAAGCCGTACGGAAGGGTTTTTGCGAAATCGAAGCGGCGGTCCGGGAAAAGGCCGGGGCGGGAAATTTTCAGGGCGTCACGGTGCAGCCCATGATCGAACGCGAGGGCTATGAACTCATCCTGGGCAGCAGCGTGGACGCGCAGTTCGGCCCCGTGATTCTGTTCGGCTCCGGAGGACAACTGGTGGAAGTCTACGGCGACCGCGCACTGGCGCTCCCGCCGCTCAATTCCACTCTTGCCGTGCGCCTGATGGAACAGACAAAAATATTTCGCGCGCTGCAGGGAGTGCGGGGACGCGCGGCCGTGAATATGGCGGCGCTGGAAAATGCTCTTGTGGATTTCAGCAGGCTTGTGGTCGAACAACCCCTGATCCGGGAAATCGACATCAATCCGCTGCTGGCATCGGGAAAGCGAGTGCTCGCGCTGGACGCCCGGATTATTCTGCAGGACCGGGAAATTCCGGCGGAGCATCTGCCGCGTACGGCGATACGGCCGTACCCGGTGCGATATGTCTCGTCCTGGACGGCGAAGAACGGCATGAAGGTGCTGCTGCGGCCGATCCGTCCGGAAGATGAACCTGCCATGGCGAAATTTCACGAGACGCTGTCGGATCGAAGCGTGTATCTGCGCTTTTTTCACATGGAAAAGCTGAGTTCGCGCGTCGCTCACGAGCGGCTGACCAGCAAGTGTTTCATCGATTACGACAGGGAAATGGCGCTGGTGGCCGACTGGGAAAATCCATCCAGCCGGGAACACGAAATTGTGGCCGTGGGAAGGCTTACGCGCCTGCACGGCAGCAACGAAGCGGAAGTCGCCGTGCTTGTTGCCGACCTGTTCCATCGCTGCGGGCTGGGATCGGAGTTGCTTGGCCGGTTGATCCAGGTGGCGCACGATGAAAAGCTGGAGAGCATTACCGCGACAATTCTCCATGAGAATATGGGCATGCGCGCGTTGGCCGCGCGCTTCGGATTTGACATCATGAAAGATGCGGACTTGAGCGTGATCCGCGCGGTCCTTCCTTTGTAAATACGAGCGCCCTCATGAATGCTCCTTGTGGGTCACGGACCCGGCAAGGCCGGGATCTTTGTCTTCCGCCGCGACATTGGAAAGTCCGAAACATTTGGGCTTAGCGGCGGTCAGGGATGTTTTGACGAAATGCGGGACCTGGAAATAAGGATGTAAACGCCAAGGGGCGCGAAAGGAAGGCCGGCGGCCGGATGCGGCCCTAGCCTGTCTTGATCGAATCATCACTCTGGACATCGCTCTGGACAATGGCAGGCGCATTCTGTTTTTCCGCTGCCGGAAGCTCCGGCCAAAGCATGCGGATCAATACTCCTCGTTCCGGATCGTAGTCGAGGGTATAGATCAGAGCGCATCGTTCACAGAGCCAAAAGTGCTCTACGTGATGGGATGGAACGGACTTGCTGCCAGGGGATTGCTTTTGCTCCGTGTGGCGATGGAAGCGGAATAGCTTGCCACCTGAGAACCAGGCAAACGCGGCAGTGCATGTGGTATTGGCACACTTGGGATGAAGATTGAAACTCATGGCGGCCCTCCGCATCTCGCCGTTATGGGATATTTTAGTGAACCGGCGGTTTTGAAAGTCCTTCCCTTGTGGAACCGACCTCTTTTGTTTTTGTGCCCCCTGTGGCCGACCTTTCCGATTCCAGGCGCGCGATCGTCCGGCGCAGCCAGTCGGATAAAGCGTTCTCGATCTCTTCTTGGGTTCCACCTCGATAGAGTTGATTTAAAGTGTCTCCTTCCGGAGTTAATGGAATGTGGCGGCAGGGAACTTTTTCGCCCCGCTTGTCGGGCGGCACAAACTGCATGAGTGCGCACTCGCTGCAGGGATCTGGATTCTTCTTGGTGTCGTAATTCATGCAGGATGGCGAGTCCTCAAAAATCAGCTGCGCCCTCCACGGTTCGCGCGGCGAGTGGCCGTACCCGCCCCTGTTCACAAAATCGAGTTCCGCTTTCAGGACGTCCAGAACATCCCGTGTGTCGCGAGGCATTGCGCACCCCCCATCGCCTGATGGCGCCTGACCCGTTTGAAACGCGATCCATATATAGTATGGGCGGTTGGGATGAAATTAACCTGTGACCCGGATCACGATAGTTGGTGATTGCTGTCACTGTCAGTCCGGATAGCCTTGCGGTATCAATGCACACAGATCACAACAGGCGGATTATGATGGGAAATAAACAGATACCCCCGATGGACCGCTTCCACTTCGTGACCCGTGGAAAAGGGCGTATAATGCGTCAGAGTAAACTTATGCGCTCGCCCTATGGCCTGCAAATCATCGAAAATTGCGTAACTTGCCCACATAAAGAAGACCGGCTTTTCTGCAATCTCCCACCGGCAGCGCTGCAGCGTCTTTCGGAAATTACCGGGTCGGCCACCTATCCAAAAGGAGCAACTCTGTTCGTAGAGGGGCAGCCCTCCCGCGGAGTGTTCATCCTTTGCGCCGGGCACGTGAAGCTCTCCACTTCGTCCGCGGACGGCAAGACTTTGATTCTTCGCATTTCCGAACCGGGCGATCTTCTGGGGTTGCCCGCCACGATTTCCGGCAGGCCCTATGAGGTGACTGCTGACGTGATCGAGCCGACCCAGGCGAACTTCATCAGTCGCACCGATTTCCTGAATTTTTTGCGGGACCATGGCGAAGCGGCCTTGCGTGTGGCGCAGGAACTCAGCGAAACTTACCAGTCCGCCTTCGCCGAAATGCGCGCGATCGGGCTTTCCCATTCTGCCGGAGAGAAATTGGCGCGATTTATACTGGATTGGAGCGCGCACCACAAATCGGAGGGTGGAATCGTAAGATTCAATTTGACCTTGACCCATGAAGAGATTGCGCAAATGATCGGGGCTTCCCGGGAAACGGTAACCAGGCTGTTTGCGGACTTTAAGAGAAAAAAACTCTTGTCTGTCAATGGATCTAGTGTCACTGTTAATGACCAGCCGGGGTTGGAGCGGCTGGTGCAAGGTGAATAGCCGCCCTTTCCAGCCAAAGCTTTCACATTCCTGATTGAAACACAATGCGTGTTTAATATTGAACAACCTCACAGCGATGTGTGATCTCGATCACAGATGCCGTTGTATGGTTCGAAGATAATCGCGCCGGATCTTTTGGGAGCGGCGAAGTTGACTGATTTGAGAAGCATCGGGGAGAGGCAAATGAAACGTCTGAGCGGGTCTCTCGTGATTGCATGTGCTGCACTGATCCTCTACGCATTGCCTGTGGCTGCGGCCCGGCCCGGTCCAGGCAATCAGGCACAGACCGCGACCCGAGCAAGTTATGCCTCCAACCAGGACAATACGGCACCGGCTGCGGCGGATACCACAGGCTATGTCGGATCGGAAACCTGCAAAACCTGCCACGAAGACATCTATAACAGCTGGGAAAAAAGTCCGCACTGGAAGACCACGCTGAACACGAAGGCAGGCCCATCGCGCCAGGGATGCGAGGGATGCCACGGTCCCGGAGCGGCCCACGTCGCGGGCGGGGGCGACATCACAAAAATTTATATTTTCACGAATCATACCGCCAAAGAAATCGCGGCGCGTTGCGAGACCTGTCACGCCTCAGGCCCGCAGCATATGAACGCCCTGAATTCCGTGCACACCAAAAACGGTATCAGTTGCATCTCCTGCCATTCGCCTCACCATGCGCAGACATCGCAATTTCTGCTGGTAAAAGCACAGCCTGAGCTTTGCTATACCTGCCATCAGGACAAGAGGGCCCAGTTTGAAATGCCTTTTCATCACCGCGTGAATGAAGGGCTGGTCAAGTGCACGGACTGCCACAACCCGCACGGCACGGTCGCGCCCAATCAGCTGAGGACTTCGGCGGCGCAGGACGCCGTGTGTTTCACGTGCCACGCCGATAAAAGAGGGCCGTTCGTATTCGAGCATGAGCCGGTAAAGGTGGAAGGCTGCGAGACTTGCCACACCCCGCACGGCTCTCCCAACGCGCACTTGCTCAAGGTGAGTAATGTAAATATTTTGTGTTTGTCGTGTCATACGACGTCTTTCGCAAATGCGCCCGGCGCACCTTCGTTCCATAACCAGGCTGCTCAGTACCAGGCCTGCACCCTTTGCCATACGCAGATTCATGGGTCGAATATCGACCACACGTTCTTCAAATAGGAGACCTGTGATGAATTTCAGCGACGTACAAAAATGCAAAGGAACAAACGCCGCAGCAGGCAAAGCATCCATGGTTTGGGCACATGAAACCGGGTTCTGGCCGCCTGCCGCGCGCCTGGCGCTGCTGTTTGTCTTGACGTTGTTTTTTGTGGCCCCCACGAGAGCCCAGACGGCAAGCACGAACGAATCGGCCGGAAAAACCTCGGGGAACTACAACGTTCAGCAGTCGGTGGAATTCGGCTACCGCGACAGTTTGATCGGCGGGAACCTCAACAACTACAATACGTTTGTGAACTTGAATTCCGGCGTGCGCCTGTTTGATTACACGGTGAACATGCGCTCGATCGACCACCGCGGCATTCTGTTCGACAATCTGTCGTTCAGCAATTTTGGTTATGGCGGCGACCCGAACAATGTCTCGCGGCTGCGGATCAGCAAGAACAAGTGGTACGATTTTCGCGCCATCTACCGCCGCGATAAAAATATCTGGAATTACAATTTGCTCGCAAATCCATTGAACACGGCGTCGTTTAATCCCGCCACTCCCATCGTGAATTCACCGCACACCCTGGATTTATCGCACCGCATGCAGGATTACGACCTGACGCTTTTCCCGCAATCGCGCGTCAGAATCCGCCTGGGGTATTCCCGCAACGTCAATGACGGCCCCGCATTTACCTCTCTCCACGGGGGAACGGACACAACGCTGCTGGAGAACGTTCGGAATACAACCAACGGGTACCGGATCGGCGTGGATTACCGGGGCATTGCAAGAACAACGCTGTCCTTCGATGAAATGCTTACGTACTCCAAAGTGGACACTTCCGCCACGGACAATAATTTTCTCTACCAACTGTCCGACGGCACTCCCGTGGATCTGGGCATCGATTTTATCGGGTCATCGCCTTGCGCCAATCCGGTTACGAATTCGACGACGACGCCTCCGACGGTTACCTCCAATTGCAACGGATATTTATCTTATGGCATGGTGCAGAACCCCCGGTCATCGTTTCCGACCGAGCGCTTCAGCTTTCAATCGACCTACGTGAAGAATCTTGCCATGTCCGGGTCGATCAGCTACAGCAGCGGGTTGAACACGATCACCGGCTTCAACGACATTCTCAACGGATGGACCAGTCGGACGCTTACACGCCTGAGCACCACCGGCGGTCCGGGGCAGGCCAAGCGGATTTCCGTCAACGCGAACTGGACAGGCACCTATCAGATAACGAACAAACTGAGTCTTGTCGATGAATTTTCCTATGTGAACTGGAGGACCCCCTCCATGTGGGCTACGGCTGCCACAAACCTGTTCGCCACGCCGCCCACGAGCGGACAGACCGGGCTTTCGCTGCCGATTTCGACGGTGACTGCCGCCACGTTTGCCAGCCTTTGCCCGACGGCCCCTTACAATGGTCCCAACTGCCCGCAGCACAATACGAGTTCCGGCGCCGATATAACCACCGAACTTGTGTCGCAGTTTCTGGGGCAGAACATCCGATCGAACACGGTTGAACTGCAGTATGACATCACGCAGCGTGTGAATGCGCACATCGGCTATATGTACACGGCGCGGACAATCGCCGACTTCAGCGCAGCCTTCGATACGGCGGAGATTTACTTGCCAGGGGGGACCGATGGCACGGCAGCCAATTATTACCTGGCAGCCCGTGGAGATTGCGCGCTGGTTAACGATGCTTTGCCTGTGGGTTGCACGGTGAACGCGGACGGTTCGATTCAAGAAGGCACCCCTGGAAGTTCTGTGCCGGACGCCGGAAACGATGCCGGGCGGAACCTGTATGACATTCACGAGCATGTGGGGCTATTCGGCATTTCGGCGCGGCCAACCGACAAACTACGGCTCAATGCGGATATGATGTTCGGCTACAACGATAATTCGTTCACGCGGATCAGTCCGCGGCAAGTGCAGGGTTACAAGATTCAAGTGCACTACACTCCGGCGGCCTGGGCCAGCGTGAACGGTGCGGTCAATATCCATGAAAATCGGGACAACGTATCCACCGTGAACAACCTCGAACACGGCCGAACCTACAGCTTTTCCACCACCCTGATTCCAAGTTCCAAATTGTGGGTTGATTTCGGCTACAGCTACATGGACATCTATACGCAGACACAGATCTGCTTTACGGTGTACGGCTCGAATCCATTTTCGAGTTGTCCGATCACGGGCGCAACCGGGTCGCTGGGAACGTTGTCCACCTATTCCAGCAGGGACCATTACGCCTACGGGGATGTGATGTGGAAGCCCTACAAGCGAGTGACCGCCATGCTGGGGTACGGCGGGAGCATTGTTCGCGGAAACACGACGTTTTTGAACCCGCTCACGCCGACGGGCACACTGGATTTTAATTACCTGAAGCCGCATGCGAGCTTGGCGTTTGAGCTGTATAAAGACCTGACCTACAAGACCGCATGGAATTACTACGGCTATAACGACCGTGGTGTTGCCAACCCGGCCGGACTTGCTGCGCTGCCGGTGCAGGACTTTAACGGCAGTAACATTACGTTCTCATTTCTATACGCTTTCTGACACGGTTCTCAAATAATGTTCCGTCTGGAAGTGAAGTGCAACGCGTGAAAATCATCTGGTGAGGTGAAATGCAATGCTGAAGGGAATGATGAAATCCTGGGGGCAATCCATTCTGTTTCTTGGCCTGCTGCTGTACTGCGCGCCGGCGATGCGAGCGCAAAACGGCGCGGAGAAAACGTTCAAGGCGAAATGCGCCGGTTGCCACGGGGCGGACGGCAAAGGGAGTACGCCCGCAGGCAAGGCCATGGGCGCTCACGACTTCGCTTCCGCGGCTGTTCAGAAAATGACCGATGCCGAGCTCGCGGAGGACATTGCCAAGGGCAAGGGCAAGATGCCGAAATACGAGGGCAAGCTGAAGGAAGAGGAAATCAAGGATCTTGCCGCCTACGTGCGAAAGCTTGGCAAGAAGAAGTAAGCACTTAATCGCCGAACGGATCCGCGCGCTACGCTTTCGCACGACGGCGCCACGACGGCGGCGGGATGCTTTAGCGCATAAAGCACCCCGAGCAGAGCGTCTTCATCATCTTAGAAACCACATGGGGAACTAAATTGGCACACTCGAACCGGCTGCTTTCCTGGATTCGTCCCGCCGCTTACCTCGGTAGAAATCCTCTTTCGTTGATTGGCGCAGTGCTGACAACCACGTCAGGGATCACGATGATCGTGTACTGGTTTTACGTGCTCCTGCTGGGCGGCGGGGCCGAGAAATATCCATATGCAGGAATTGTGTTGTTCCTGATTCTGCCGGCGTTTTTCGTTCTTGGCTTGATCCTGATGCCGATCGGCGGACTTTTGCGGCGGCACAAGCTGTCGAAAAGTGGAGAACTGCCCACAGTCTACCCACGCTTCAATCTGGCTGATCCCATCGTCCGCAAAACGGCCCTGCTGGTGGTCCTGGCGACTTTTATCAACATTATCATTTTCAGCGC
>Ga0307374_10009438_pt1 | contig 14375 bp, 10 predicted proteins | sample OX3MG_FD_202532 | JGI IMG/M metagenome (GOLD analysis project Ga0307374, IMG submission 202532) | Soil microbial communities from Risofladan, Vaasa, Finland - OX-3 | ecosystem: Environmental > Terrestrial > Soil > Coastal area > Acid sulfate soil | place: Finland: Risofladan, Vaasa | collected... | reverse complement strand
CGGCGTCTTCAACTAGTAGTGCCTAACCACGGGGAGTCCAACGAAACCTTCCAGGCCTCCGATGTGGCTAGTCCCTGTCCGGGCGTTCACGATCAGTCGTGAGTCCCAAGACGTCGACGTGCGGCGGATGCCTTAGCCGCTCATCGCCGAACGGGAGGCGTCCTGGGAGATCGCTTCACGGACGGCCAGCAGGAGTTCGTCGGGTGAGAACGGCTTCTTGACCATATGCGTCTGGGCCGGCAGCACTCCGCGCTCGGTAATGGTGTCAGCTGAGTACCCCGAGACGAAGACCACCGGAAGGTTGGGGTGCCCGCAACGGAGTGAGTCGGCTAGCTGCTTTCCCGATACGCCCCCGGGCATGATGACATCGGTCACGACGGCGTCGATTGATGACCGGTCGAACGCCCGGGCGGCCTCCAACGCGTTGGCTGCTGAGACCACCGTGTAGCCGGCTGTCGTGAGGATGCGAGAGGTCGAGCGAAGCACGCTCTCCTCGTCTTCGACCAGGAGGATGGTCTCGTCGCCGCCAATGGCGGCACCCCCCACGTGCTCGGTGTCGTACTCATCCTCGCGGCAGGAGGCCACCGGGAAACACATGGTTACGGTGGTGCCCTCGCCGAGCGCCGTGGTTATGGCCGCTTCGCCTTCCCAGCGCTTCACGATGCCGTACACCATGGCGAGACCCAGGCCGGTGCCGCGCCCCGGTTCCTTCGTCGTGAAGAATGGGTCAAACGCCTTTGCCGCGACCTCCTCCGGCATCCCGTCGCCGTTGTCACGAACGTCTATCCGCACATAGGGGATCGGCAGGAGTCCTTTCCCATCGTCCTCCTCCACCTGCTTCACGCTGATCTCCAGGCTGCCGCCTTGGGGCATGGCGTCCCGCGCGTTGGTCGTGAGATTCATCAACACCTGGTCGAGTTCGGCCGCGTCGGCCATGACGTGGCAATCCGCTTCTGAGGTGACACAGGTGAAGGAGACGTCCTCGCCGAGCGCCCGGCGCAGGATCCTCTCGGCGTTGTTGACAATCGCGTTGACATCGAGCGCCGTCGCCCGCGACACGTCCGTACGGGAGAAGATGAGGAGCTGGCGTGTGAGCTCCGCGGCGCGATGAGCCGCCGTCTGAATCTCCGCCAGGTCAGCTTGCATGGTCTCGCTCTCCGCTGCTTCGTCAGCCAGGAAGCTGCTGTAGCTCAAGATCACGTGGAGAAGGTTGTTGAAATCGTGGGCGATACCCCCGGCCAGCTGCCCTACCGCCTCCATGCGCTGCGCTTGGAGGAGGCTCTGCTCGGCTTCAGCCTGGCGCCGCAACGCCTGGTCCAGTTCGACGTTTTTGTGGTCGAGCTCCTCGTTGCTTTCCCGTAGGCTCTGTGCGACATCGAACGCGTGGTCGCGGCGCCGCAGGGCGATCTCGAGCAGGAAGAACACGATCAGAGTCGCGCCCATCCCGACGATGAGGAGCAGGACCGGGAAGAGCGCTGTCGACGTTCCCGACAGGTTTCCCTTGGCGCGGAGGATGATGATCGGGAGTCCGGGGTGCACCACACCTGTGGGCCTGCTGGTCAGCACAGCATCAGAATTGCCGATGGAGCTCACCGAGACTTGCCCGACGAGCGGCATGGCTGTGGCAGTGGAGAGCACCAGATTTTGCGGTTGGACCGAGCCGATGTAGACGGCGCCGTCGACACCTTCAAAGAGTTGACCCGGGATCTCGAACACCCCGCTCGCGGGGATGTCCGCGATCGGCTGCTCGACATAGAGGGCGAAGCCGGCCGGAACGCGGACGCTCTGGGGGCCGTAGATCTGCGAGACGAAGCGAAAGCGACTGGTGTGCCCGGCGGCGGCATAGGTGTTCTGGCTGCGCAGCAGGCTGATGAGGGCACGATCCGAGGGCCCGCCGAAGGAGCGGTGGAGCGTCCCCACCGAGGCGACGACCTGCAAGTGCGCACCTACCCGGTGCAGCAAGGCGATCGCCCCACCCGCCTTGGCGGCAGGATCCTTGGCCGCCGCCGCATCGAAGGAGGCCGTGTGCACGCCGAACGGCGTGACCAACGGGCCGAGCTCGGTCGGGGGGTTGCCGAAGATGGACGAGAGCGAGTCCACGAGCAAAGAGGCCTGGTTTCCGTCGTCTCGAAGGAGTGAGTCGTTGCTGCGGTGAAGTGATCCCTCCGCTTGCCACCATCCGAAGAGCGCTGCCGCCAACCCGAAGATCAGGACGAGCACCGCTGCCCGGTGGAGGTGGTGAGCGGGTCGAGTCGTCAACATGTGGCATCGTCCTCGTTCGTGACGGCATCACCGTCGGTTCCCAGTGCCTTGCGAATGTGGTCGAGCAGATCCGATACGGTGAACGGCTTCTGCAGGAGGGATGTCGTGTCGCCGCGATCGAGGAGGTCTCGGGTGTAGCCCGACATGAAGAGGACCTTGGCATCAGGGCAGACGGCCGCGAGCTCAGCGGCGAGTTCGTTGCCCTTCATGTTCGGCATCAAGACGTCAGTGATGACGAGATCCACCTGTTGGCCGGTGACCACCTCAAGGGCCTCGACGCCGTCGCTAGCGGCGATGACGGTGTAGCCGTGGCCTGTCAACTGGCGCTTGACGATCTCGCGCAACGCACGCTCGTCCTCTACTAGCAGGATGGTCACGCCGTCCGGGCTCAGGCGCCTAGCGTGTCCGTGACGCGTGTGCGTCCGGTGACCGATCCCGGGAACCGTGTACTGCGAGGTCGACCTGAGGGCCGGCACAAGCCGCGTGGAGTCTGGGCGCTCGCCGTCTGCGCCCGGCCGGGCGGGGCCACCGGCCAAGCGGGCCGGGGTCCACAGTGACCGCAACGGTGTGAGGCGTCGAGGGCAGCCGGTGGTGGCTCGGTTCCGCTCTCGGGTCGGCGCTTCGGTAGTTGACAGCACGATTCTTTCGCCCCTCAAGGAATGGACGGTCAAAGGCGGTCCATTCCTTGAGAACCGCCGTAGGTACCGTAAAACGCCTGCATGGCGGTCAGCGCGACTGCAACCCAACAACAACCCAATTTCGGTGTCTCCGGTATGGAGATTGCCCCGGCAGGCAGGTCACGGGGCCGGTCCGGGCCGTGTCGCACATACGCTCTCGGCTCATGTCGAACGAAGACTGTGCAGTCAAGGACCGTTGCGGCCGCCGGCCTTTTGAGGAGCTTTAGTCGCGTACCAGCGGCTTGTAACGAAGCCGGTGCGGTTGGTCGGCATCCACACCGAGGCGCCGCTTCCGGTCGGCCTCGTAATCGCTGAAGTTGCCCTCCCACCAGCGGACGTCGGAGTCTCCTTCGAAAGCGAGCATGTGCGTGGCGATCCGGTCGAGAAACCACCGGTCGTGGCTGATCACCACGACACACCCTGGGAAACCGAGGACCGCGTCCTCCAGGGCTCTGAGCGTGTCCACATCAAGGTCGTTGGTGGGCTCGTCAAGCAGCAGCACGTTGCCCCCGCTCTTCAGTACCTTGGCCAACTGGACTCGGTTGCGCTCGCCTCCTGAGAGCTGCCCGACCAATTTCTGCTGGTCGCTCCCCTTGAAACCGAAGCTGGCGACATAGGCACGACCATGGAGCTCGCGATTCCCCACCACCATGCGATCAACTCCGCCCGTCACCTCGTCAAAGACGGTCGCTTCGGGGCTGAGGCTGTCACGGGACTGATCCACGTAGGCCAGCACGACCGAGTCGCCGATCTCGAGGGTTCCTCCGTCGGGCTTGTCCTCGCCAACAATCATGCGGAAGAGCGTCGTCTTGCCCGCGCCGTTCGGCCCGATCACGCCGACGATGCCACCAGGAGGGAGGATGAACGAGAGGTCGTCAATGAGGAGGCGGTCCCCGTATCCCTTCACGAGCCCACGTGCCTCGACCACCTGATCGCCTAACCGAGGGCCCGGTGGGACGACGATCTCGACCTTGTCTGACCGGCGTTCGGCAGCCTCGGCTTCGGCGACGAGGTCGTTGTAGGAGGTGATCCGCGCCTTCCCCTTGCTTTGGCGGGCCCGAGGCGTCATGCGGATCCATTCGAGCTCGCGCTCAAGGGCGCGCTGGCGGGAGCGATCAGCCTTCTCCTCACCCGCGAGGAGAGCCTGCTTTTGTTCCAACCAGGACGAGTAGTTGCCTTCCCAGGGAATGCCAGCCCCCCGGTCGAGCTCAAGGATCCATCCGGCAACGTTGTCGAGGAAGTACCGGTCGTGCGTCACCGCGACCACCGTGCCGGGGTAGTCCTGCAGTGTTCGCTCGAGCCAGGCCACCGACTCGGCATCCAAATGGTTCGTCGGCTCATCCAACAGGAGCAGGTCGGGTCTCGAAAGGAGCAGCCGGCACAGCGCCACTCGGCGCCGCTCGCCGCCTGAGAGCGTCGATACGTCGGCATCGCCTGGCGGCAGGCGTAGGGCATCCATGGCGATCTCGAATGTTCGGTCCATATCCCAAGCGCCCGCCGCGTCAATCTTTGCCTGCAGATCGGATTGCTCGCTCAACAGCGCATCAATGTTCGCGTCAGGGTCACCGAAAGCCGCGCAGACTTCGTTGTAGCGGTCGAGCAGACCCTTTATCTCACCGACACCGTCAGCCACGTTTCCGGCCACATCTTTGGACGGGTCCAGTTCGGGCTCCTGAGCCAGATACCCCACGGTGAATCCCGGCGTGAGCCGAGCCTCTCCGGCAAACCCGTCATCCAAGCCCGCCATGATGCGCAGCAGGGAGGACTTACCAGAGCCATTAGATCCGATGACGCCGATTTTGGCGCCCGGATAGAAGGACAGGTTGATGCCTCGGAGAACCTCGCGGTCGGGCGGATAGAACCGCTTCAGGTTCCGCATGGTGTAGATGAACTGAGCCGGCATGGCGACCAGTGTGACCTAACCGAACCAGTTGCACGAACCGGGCGGCCCGAGAGGTGGAGCCGGTATCCGTTCGGCTCGACCGGGCCGGGAGGCACCGGGCGGTGCCGGGTTCGTAGTCGGCGGCCATCGATCCGAATGACCGCGAGAGCGTTGTGGTTCGGTCATCCTGGCGGACGTGGACGACCCTATTGGCGCCAATTAGGACAGAGTGAGCGGGTCCATAGGACAGACTGAGTTTGTGCCGGGAGCCGAGGCGAAATGGCTCGAATAATCGAACAGCCCATCTGGGCTCCAAATGAGAGGACGATCATGGGTGGAAAGATCCGTCTGACCGTCGTCGCTGCGATGGCGGCGGTGTCCATAGCGGTCCTCGCTGGAGGTTGCGGGACGAGCAGCCCCGTCAATTCGCTCCCACCAACAACCGCCACCACGACGACACCACCTGCATCGACGACATCGCCCGCCTCAACCACCTCGACTGCGATCGGGTCGACCCCCACCCAGGTGCCTGCTGCGTTCACAGCCGCCAAGCAACAGTGGGTACAAGGGGCTTCAGCCATCTCGGCCCAGCAAGGCAGCTATTGGACCGCCGCGGCATCCGACCTCTCCAAAGCGATCTCGTCAGGTGCACCAGGGACGTACGGCTACCAGGGTGCCGTGCAAGAGCTTCAACAGCTTGCGTCGCTGCCGGAAACGAGCGAGACACCGGCCCAGCAGCAGGAAGCGCAGAGCGATACGGCTGCGTTGAACGCCTTCTTCAGCACGCCAGGCCTTTACGCCTAGAGGTCGTCGGGGATGTCCTCGTTGCCGGCGGGAAACGATGGCTGATTCAGGTCGACTCGCGCCTTCGCTCCGCTCGCGATTCGTTTCTCAACACTTGAGCACGCCATCCCCCGGCTGCGGCGAGAGCGCCGGACGACACGACATTGGCGATCAGGGCGGCACGCGTTGTGCGAGACCAGGTCCGCGATCGGTAGGTGACGGGCTCAACGAGCGTGCCGACGAGGCAACCGATCCCCAACGCGGCGCAGACGAGTGCGGGGCGCGCGCCCCGGCGTCGGTCAGCGGGCAGCCATGCTGCTAGCACGGCCGCCACCGGCATCGGCCACGGGGCGGCCACTCCGGCTCCCCAGCCGGCGGCAATTCCCTCCGGCACCGAGAGCTGTAACCGGATTCCCAAGGGCTCACCGGCGATGTCGTCGCGAATTGCTGCGTACGACCCAAGGCACCCTGCACCGGCATACAGCACGGCCGAGGCCCGCAAGACCTGATGAGAGAGCCCATTCACACAACGATTCTGTCCCTTACCGCCCACTGCGTATACCTGGCCAGCATCCGTGTCTGAGAGAACCCAGCCCCCCGTGCAGTCACGTCATGCCTGTCGACTACGGTGCCACGATCATGAGACTGACCCGCGGAACGTGGTTTCGGATATCGGCCATCGGGGCGGGCGCCTTGGTGCTCCTGTCCGGAACCCCTCTCTCAGGTGCTGCGACCGGCACGCCCCTGACTGCCAGTCAAGAACTCCAAGCTGCGACTGCCGCGGCGAACAGTGAAGGCTCGGTTCGGATCACAGTGCATTTCTTCTCGGGACACTCCACGGGTGAACTCGTACAGGACACCGGGTTGAGCACAGGCGTGCAGACCGTGGCGATCGGCAAGGAGCGGATCTCCATCGTTCTCATCAAGGGGGTGGCCTACTTCAGTGGAAACAACCAGGGCCTCACCAAGTACTTCGGCCTGCCCCAGACCCTGGCCTCCAGGCTGTCGGGTCGATGGATTTCGGTCACCGCAGCTGATTCTGGGTACCAGTCCATCATCAACGGGCTGACCCTCTCGTCAGCAATCAAGGAGGTGGCACCGACTGGGACGATCGCCTTGGGCAAGCGTTCGAAGGTGAATGGGCAATCGACTGTGAGTGTTGTTGGCCTTGCCAGCGGGGGGACGACTCGGATCACCCTCTTCGTTGCCGCATCGGGCAAGCCACTACCTGTGGAAGCAGCCTCGTCAGGCGGCACGGGCACCCAGAAGTCCGGTGAGATCATTGCATTCTCCCGTTGGGGCGAGAAGGTCCACGTCCCCAGGCCAACCCGCACCATTCCCATCTCCTCACTCAAGTCCACAGGCTCGTCCCCCGGCTGATTGTCACGAACCGACCGGAACTCTTGGCTGCCGGGTCGAATCGTCGGGGCTGGGGGCCCGCGTTAATCTCCGACCGTGGCGGACGCAGTCAGAGTCATTGAGTACCAGGTTCTCCCCTGGGCGGACCTTGATGGAATGGGAGGCCTACCCACCCTGCTCAAAGGCGCAATGGGCGAGCTCCCCCAGGTGGGTATCCTGCGCTGCGTGACCAAGGGCGGTCGGAAGGTCACCTTCGCAGGCCACGCCGACGCCACGAATGTGCTGGTCAAGACCGGGGAAGCGAGCAACCCAGCGGGAGCTCTCATTGCGAAGAAGGAGTTCCCAGTCATGATGGAGGGCTGGCCCTTCCGCATCAGCCCCCGCTAGCCGCGCCGTCATTCGGGCGCGTACTTTGCTGACGGGGATCCACCGTCCCTACACTCGACCTGGAGAACTCCACTCACTCCTGTGTGAAGTATTGAAATAGGTCACTCGCGCCGCTGTGAAACTCGCACAAAGACACGCCGTGCCATGAACAGGCGGATCAGAATCGCCCTCGCCGTTGTCCTCATCATGGCTATCGCGACGACGGTCACGATTGTCACGACCAGGTCGAATGCCCCAGCTGCACCACCAGCCTCCGTCGGCCTCGTCATGGATCGTCACATTCCAGACGTCCAATTGATCGATGACGCTGGACGTTCAACCAGCCTGGCGGCCTACCGGGGCAGGTACGTCGTCTTCGCCAATTTTCTCACACTGTGCCAAGAAGAGTGCCCTCTGGTCACGGCAGCATTTCTCAGCATGGAGCGGGCCGTGACAGCAGCGGGGCTCGCCCACGAAGTGGCCTTCGTCGAAGTCACGGTCGATCCGCAACGCGACACGCCCGCCCGGCTCAGAGCCTACGCAAAGGAATTCGGAGCTCACTGGGCCCTGCTCACCGGAACCCAGGCAAACCTCAACTCGTTGTGGAGGTTCTTGGGCATTTACCACCAGGTCGTACCCGAGCCCAAACCCCCGGAAATCGACTGGTACACCGGTAAGCCACTGACCTACGACGTCGACCACACCGATGGCTTCATCCTCTTCGACCGAGGTGGCAACGAGCGCTTTGTGACGGTCAATGCCCCCAACCTGGACGGACGCCTGGATCCGTCGCTCAAGGGGTTGCTCGACTCGAGCGGCATCAACAACCTGGTTCACCCGGCACCCCAGTCCTGGACCGTGGCGGACGGGTTGGCGTACCTGAGTTGGCTGGTTGGCTCACCGATCCCGGCTTCTGGCTGATCCGTCGTCACACCCGCGCTAAACAGGTCGAACCGCAGCAACCTATAGGGGTTGCAGATCTCCCTAGAGCAATTCGCCTCTACCGCCGTCTGACCATGCGGTAGATCCTCTAGCGGTGACGACCAGGCATTCCGCGACGATTTCCACCACCTCTCCGTGGCCCAAAGGGCCGGTTGAGGAGTCTCGGTGAACGCACCAGCCATCGGCGCGAGGGTCGGGAACCAGAGAGCCTCCCCGTTGCTGCTCGTCTATGGAGCGATGGCAGGTCTGCTTGCCGTTTTCATCGTGGGGATCCTCTTTCACCTCCGCGGTCCCTTTTGGTCGTTCGCTGCCAACTGGGGAGCCAACGTCTTCGAAGTGATCGCGAGTCTCTTGTGCCTCGCGCGTGCATTCTTTCCGGGGCAAAACCGATGGGCAGCTCTGCTCCTCGGTGTTGGGCTCTTGGGCTGGTCTCTCGGTGATGTGGCCTGGAGCATTGAGCAGCAGGGCGGCGCCAATCCGCCCACGCCTTCGGTGGCCGACGGCTTCTATCTGAGCTTCTACCCATTCGCCATCCTCGCGGTAGCGCTGATGATCCGGAAGGCGGTCCGAAAGCCGCCGCTGGCCACCTGGCTCGACAGCATGGTTGTCGGCCTCGGTGTGGCGGCTCTTACTGCATCCTTCGCATTTGACGCCATCCTGCAGTCGCTCGGCGGCACTTCTGCGGAACTCGTCACAAACCTTTCGTATCCCATTGGCGATCTCGTACTCCTGGCTGTGGTTGCAGGCGGTCTTGCCGCCTTGCCCACGTGGCGCGATGCGCAATGGCTTGTCCTCATTCTCGGCTGCGCGCTCAATGCCGTCGGTGACATCATTTATGTGTCGACCTCGGCCACCTATCAGGTCGGTGGGGTGCTCGACGCGACCTGGCCGACCGCCATTCTGCTCACTTCTCTCGCGCTCTGGCTCCCATCAACGGTGTCACGACGAGTCCACTCACAGACAACTCCGCGATTTTGGCTTCCTGCGATTGCCTCCCTCTGTGGTCTGGCTGTCCTCGTGCACAGTTCATTGGCACACGTCAATGAGATCGCTGTTGCCTTGGCGTCCGCCATGCTCCTTCTTGCCTTGGCCAGATCACTGCTCTCGTTCCACCACCTGCGCACGCTCACGGAAGCGAAGAGGCTGGAAGCGATCACCGACGACCTCACCGGTCTTGGCAACCGACGACTTCTTCTGCATGTACTCGATGAGCTCTTGGCTGACGTGGATGGAGCGACGCAACGCCTGTCGCTTCTGCTGCTGGACCTGGACCATTTCAAGGAGATCAACGACTCTTTCGGGCACGCGGTCGGCGACGACGTCTTGAGGATGCTCGGGCCGCGACTGAGAGGCATCCTGCGATCCTCCGATGTGCTCACGCGTATTGGAGGAGACGAATTCGGGATAGTGCTGACGGGAACAGACGTGGATCACGCAACTGAAATCGCCCGGCGCATCGCCATTGAGCTCGAACGACCGTTCGTTCTGGAAGTGGCCAGCGTGCATGTCAGCGCGAGCATTGGCATTGCACTGACGCCCGAACACGCCCGAACGAGCGGTGAACTGCTCCGGTGTGCCGACGTGAGCATGTACCGAGCAAAGTCAACCCGCCGCACCTTCGACATCTACGACAAGGATTCGGATCATGGCCTCAGCCGCCAGCAACGAATAGAAGAGCTCCGCGAGGCAATACAGAACAAACTCCTACGGCTGAACTACCAACCTCAGTATGACCTCCACACGGGGGAGCCATCGGCCGTGGAGGCCCTGTTGCGCTGGCCCCACGGCGAAATTGGCTACATCTACCCGGACGAGTTCATTCCTCTTGCTGAGGAGGCCGGGCTGATGAAACCCCTGACTGACCTGGTTCTGGAGGAAGCCTTCAGGCAGTGTGCTCAATGGGATCAGGAGGGGCACCCCATTTCGGTCGCTGTGAATCTCTCGACGACGAATCTGCTCGACACTGAACTTCCCGATCGAATCGTCCACCTGCTCGAACACCATCACCTTTCCCCCCAGTACGTGGTCCTGGAGATAACAGAATCGACCCTCATGGCGGACCGACCGGGATCGATGGAGGTTGTCCGACGCCTGGCCGACATCGGCGTGCAGGTATCGATCGATGACTTTGGAACCGGCTTCTCATCGCTTGCCTACCTCAGTGACCTCGCCGTTTCGGAACTCAAGATTGACGGCACCCTCATCAGGCGTCTGACCGACGGTAGCGAGCGCAAGAACGAGGCGATCGTTCGGGCTGCTATCAGGCTCAGCCACTCGCTGGGTCTGCGCGTCGTGGCCGAGGGCGTCGAGACTGCCGAGACATACAAGAAGTTGGTTGCGTTCGGCTGTGACCTGGCACAGGGGTACTACCTCGCCAGGCCGGTCCCGGCTGAAGAAATCGTCTTTGGCCCCTCCGGCTACCGCCGCTCGTCGGCCGCCGGGTCGGGCACCCCGGCCGTCGAGCAGGTCTCGACGTAGCCTCCAGGCCTCATCGGCGTCTCGGCATGTGGCGGGGGTGCGGTCCTCCCTTGTCCGTCTCAGAGTGGTCGTCCCTCTCCAAAAGATCGGCACGCCGACACGCCATTTGCAACCCGGACCGCCCTGAGCGAAGCTCGACTCGGAAGCGGGGCAATCGGGAAAGGCGGGGCGGGACGTGCACGGCATCAAATCGGGGAATGGACGTAGAGCTCGTCGTTTCGCTCACTCTGCTGCACTCATTCTCAGCGCATGGCTGGTCGCCGGCCCCCTCAACGTCTCATCAGCGTCTTCGTCCATGCCCTCCCTCCACGCCGTTGGCAGCGTCAACCAGGTGGACGTCACCGGTCTGGTTCCATCCGCACGAGTATCGCTGATCAGTCCCAGCGGACGAACCCTCTACACCCAGGATGCTGATTCGCTCGGCGGTCTGCTCTTCCGATCGGTGTGGGCGGGCTCCGGTTACCGGGTGCGTCTTGACTCAGATGGAACGGAATCAGGGCCGATCACCGTGCACACGGCTCAAGCGCAGCCATGGGACCCCAGCATCTACAACCAATCGATTGCCGACAACGGCTACTCGTATCTGACCACCCGCGACGGAACGAAACTCGCCATTTATGTGCATCCGCCGACGAGCCCGGCGGGCGAGCCAGGCGTGCCATCCACCGTTCACCTTCCGAATGGGCCGGACTTCCTACCGCCATACCCCACGTTGATTGAGTACTCGGGATACGGCTACGCCAATCCCGCCGGCCCGGACAGCGGCATTGCAGTACTGGCGAATCTGATGGGATTCGCGGTGGTCGACGTGAACATGCGTGGCACTGGATGTTCGAGTGGAGCGTACGATTTCTTCGAGCCCCTGCAAAACCTCGACGGCTATGACGTTGTCGAGACCATTGCACACCAGCCATGGGTGCTGGGCCACAAGGTTGGGATGATGGGCATCTCATACGGCGCCATCAGCCAACTCTTCACGGCACAACTCGACCCGCCTGACCTTGAGGCGATTGCTCCCCTTTCGGTAATCGACGCCACCGCAACAACCCTCTATCCCGGAGGCATCCTCAACACCGGGTTTGCCGTGGCATGGGCACAGGACCGGCAAGCGGAGGCACAACCTGCCGGGCCACACAGCGGTCAGGCGTGGGCGTACAAACAGATCCAAGGTGGAGACGCGACGTGCCGGGCGAATCAAGCGCTTCATGGGGAAGCTGCCGATCTCAGTTCAAAAATAGCCGCGAATGCGCACTACAACCCTGTGGTCGCCGACCCGTTGGATCCGGTGACCTTCGTCAACAAGATCAAGGTACCGGTGTTCATGGCCTGCCAGTGGGAGGACGAACAAACGGGGGGCCACTGTCCGGAACTGGTACGCCAGTTCACCGGGACGGATCAGAAGTGGTTCACCTTCACCAACGGAGCGCATATCGACTCCCTTGATCCCTCCACATATAACCGCTGGTACGACTTTCTCGAGTTGTTCGTTGCACACAGAGCACCACTTGTGAACGCGGCGCTGAGTCGCGCCGCGACACCGGTCGTCTATCAGCAGGCCATGGGACTACCGCTGTCCGACCTCGTCACGCTGCCGGTCGACCCGATCCAACTGCTCCCGACATACCAGCTGGCGCTCAAAGCGTTTGAGGAGACCCCTGAAGTGCGAGTGCTCTTCGACAATGGCGCCGGGTTCTCGCCCACGGGGAGCCTCACGCCCGGCAACCCGTATCCGGGGTTCGAGCAAGACTTCTCGACGCTTCCCATCCCGGGCGCGTCTGCCCGCTCGTGGTACTTCGGTCGGGCCGGGACGCTGACCGACCATCCGCCGACCAGCGACGAGGTCGCTCGGTATACGTCGGACGCGAGCGCCCTCCCCGCCAATGACTTCGGGAGTAATTCTGGTGGCGGAGGATTGTGGGGGAACGCATCCCAGTGGAGCTGGAACTGGAAGCCGAATCCTGCGGGTACCGCCGTGTCGTTCGTTTCGGCGCCACTGACGGAGGACACGACCGTCATCGGCTCGGGCGCCGTCGATGTGTGGGTGCGCTCGTCAACGCCCGACGTCGATCTGCAGGCCACCATCAGCGAGGTGCGTCCCGACGGTAACGAGACGTTCGTCCAGAACGGCTGGATACGTGCCAGCGAGCGCACCCTCGCAGCCACTTCCGACAACATCTTCAAGCGTCCGAGCACCCCGTCGGAACCCGTTCCTAGCTTCACGGCCGCAGATGCGGCTCCGTTGACGCAGGGGACGTTCGTCAAAGTTGTCATCCCGCTGTACTACGAGGGGCACGTCTACCGGGCCGGGTCACGCATACGCGTGACGATCGCTGCACCCAACGGCACCCAACCGGTGTGGTCATTCAGCCAGGCTGACCCGGAGGGCTTGGCAACCGTCTTGATCGCCTCGTCTTCGTCCATGCCGTCGAGACTCATCCTTCCAGTCGTTCCCGGAGTCGACGTCCCGTCAGGCCTGCCTCCGTGTCCCAGCCTCCGTAACGAACCATGTCGGCCGTACCAGCCGTTCGTGAATTCCGTGGGCAGCCCTTGAACACGCCGAAGGTGGTTCGGGAGTCCGCCAATCACTGACCCGTCGTCGGGTTGCTCCATGGAATATTGGGGGGTTGACCAGCCAGCGATGAGAGCGCAACCGCGTCCGACGTTCGAACGCTCAGATTCGAATGCCAGACCGGTTCGTTGAACTCCAAGGCAGGCTGAGCACGGGGCAGCATTCGCGGCGAGCTGGAAGGGGTCACGGTGACCCTCAGCAGCCAACCAGGGCATATGGGGCAACGAAGGGGACTTTGGCCTCTACCCCCGCCGGTCCATTGGCAGTTGGCTGGTGTCATGGAGCATCGGGTGGTGATCCTTGGCGGTGGGACCGCGCGCCGCTGAAGAATTGGTGCAACGGCGGAGACCGGCGTGACCACCAAGAGCCCTTACCGCCGTTGGCTGAGCTGTCCTGACCGACTCTGCCCCGACTGCCGTGCAGCCGAGGCCGCGTACGTGGAGGCCGGAGCCAGCGAGCAGACGGATGTCCTTCTGATGGCACTTGAGTACGGCTTCAGCCACCCTCACGTCACCCTGGAAGGCAGTCGATCTGTGTCGGAGCACGTGACCCGCGGGACCCGCGGGGATGGCACGACCGGCCGGGCTCCGGTCCCGGTGATCGTCACCCCCCAGTACGTGCGTTGGCTCGACTGTCCCGACCAGCGGTGCCACGACTGCCGGGCAACGGAGACCGCTTTTCTTGAGGCAGGCCCCGAGGAGCAGACGGCCGTGCTGCTGATGGCCCTGGACCGAGGCCTGGCCCCGCATGAGCCGCCGCTGGTTGATGAACCGCTTGTCACGCGGCCACTGGTGCCTCTCGCCGCCATGGCGCCGGTCAGTCATGTGACGACCACGCATCGCCGTCGCCGCGCGACCACACATATGGCCTACCGCCGCGCCGCCACGGTCATGGCCAACCGCCGTGCCACCGCCGTCATGGCCATGGTCGGCGTCGCCGCCGCCTTGCTACTCGCCCTCGGGCTGACCAACGGCATCAGCCGCACCCCTACCCGGTCGGCGGCCCCAACCCAGCCGGGCGGCGGTGACCGAAGCCACGCGCCTGCGAGCACCGGACC
>Ga0307374_10009437_pt1 | contig 14377 bp, 14 predicted proteins | sample OX3MG_FD_202532 | JGI IMG/M metagenome (GOLD analysis project Ga0307374, IMG submission 202532) | Soil microbial communities from Risofladan, Vaasa, Finland - OX-3 | ecosystem: Environmental > Terrestrial > Soil > Coastal area > Acid sulfate soil | place: Finland: Risofladan, Vaasa | collected... | reverse complement strand
ACCGTGAGGGAGGAACGCCTGAAGCGCGTACCCACGGGACAACTCAACAGCATTATTCAGGACGCGCTCCGCCGGCATCAGCCAATGAGCAGCAGCGGTAGTTTGCTGAAGTTACGGTACGTGACCCAGGCCGAGGTCGATCCGCCAACCTTTGTCTTCTTCGTCAACGATCCGGCTCTGTTGCACTTCTCCTACCGGCGGTTCCTTGAGAATCAGCTGCGTGAGCAGTTCGGCTTCGTCGGTACGGCCATCCGCCTGAACTTCCGATCTTCTCGTGAGGCCGCCGACCAAGAAGGCGTTCCTCGGCGAGGGTCGGCTGGGAAACGTCAGGGGAGCGCGGGGCACTCCCACGCGAAGACGACAAGCGCGCGACGATAGAGGCCGGCCGCGCTAGGGGCGGCCTTGGTGGACGGGCGGGTGGTCGATGCAGGTTTGGCATTACGTGGCTTCGGTCATCATTGGCTATCTCCTGGGAGCGATTCCTACCGGCTTGATCGTGGGCAAGCTGGTCAAGGGAGTTGACCTGCGGGAATATGGAAGCGGAAAGACCGGCGCTACCAACGCCCTGCGGACCCTCGGTAAGGCGCCCGCTATCTTGGTGGTGGTCTTTGACTTCACCAAGGGTATGCTCGCTCTCGTGATTGTGTATTTCATTGCCGGCACGGTGGCGGCTCAGTGTCTCGCCGGTCTGGCGGCGGCGGTGGGACACAATTGGCCTGTCTATGCCGGCTTCCGCGGCGGGCGAGGGGTGCTCGTGTCCTTTGGGGTATTCTGCATCCTGTGCTGGCCGGCGGCCCTGATCTCCCTGGGGATCGGCGGCGTGATCATGGGGGTAAGCTTGATCGTCTCCCTGGGAGTCCTGGTGGGGACGGTGGTAGGCTTGCTGCTGGCCATCCTCTTCGTGGCCCTCGGCCATTTCTCACCGTGGATTCTTTTGTATTGCGTGCTGGGCGCGGTGCTGATCGTGGTTCGCCACTCGGACAACATTCAACGCCTTCTTGCCGGCACCGAACGGAAGATTGGCCAGCCGGCCCAACCGATCGCGGGATAGACGATGGCGCAACCGACATGCAGCGCCGCGCTACCGGCCGTTGACCCCTCGGTACCCTCGGTGGCCATCGTAGGGGCCGGTAACTGGGGAACCACCCTGGCTCTGCTGCAGGCCCGCGCGGGCCGAGCCGTATTGCTCTGCGCGCGCACCGAGGAACGTGCGGCCACGTTGCAAGGGGAAGGACAGAATCAGGCATGGCTGCCGGGAGTACAGTTTCCGCCGCTCCTCTCGGTGGCGGGGGGATACGCGGAGGCAGCGCGGGCCGAACTCATTCTAATCGCGGTCCCCAGTGAACATCTGCGATCCGCTTGCGAAGCACTCCGCCCGGTTATCCGCCCCGACCACCGTTTGGTGAGCGCGACCAAAGGACTGGAGGTAGGAACCGGGAAGCGCGTATCTACAATCATCGGGGAGGAGTTGCCGGAGGCCGCCGACGATTTGTGCGTGCTGTCTGGGCCCAATTTGGCGGGCGAGATCGTGGCCGGTCTGCCGGCGGCGGCGGTGCTTGCCGGCCCGGATTCGAGCGCCGATGAGAATGCCGCCGCGCTCGCCACTCGGCTGTTTCGCCTGTACACGTCCGACGACCTGATTGGGGTGGAGTTGGGCGGCGCCCTGAAGAATGTCATGGCTTTGGCGGCCGGCATCTGCGACGGGCTAGGCATGGGCCTGAACGGCAAAGCGGCTATCGTCACGCGTGGGATGGCCGAGATTGTGCGCCTGGGTATGGCCTGCGGCGCCCAGGCGGCGACCTTCGCGGGCTTGAGCGGGTATGGCGACTTGTTCGCGACCTGCGTCAGCCCCTCCAGCCGGAACCATTGGGTAGGGGAACAGCTTGGGCGGGGACGGCCCCTGGAGGAGATCCGGAGTGAGATGACCATGGTAGCCGAGGGGGTACCCACGGCGCGCGCGGCGCTCGCCTTGGCCGCTCAAAAAGGGGTAGAGCTGCCGATTACCGAGCAGGTCTGCGAGGTGCTGTTTGCCGGCCGAGATCCGCGGAGCGCCATGAATGCCTTGCTCTCTCGTTCGGCGGGTCATGAGGATGCTGGGACGCCCAGGTAACGTATGATCGAGGAGAAGGAAGCAGAGGCGTTCGCGCCCCATGTCGGCTGGAACTTCTCCCTTATGGGGATGGACATTGCCCTCTTCACGGGCGGGGTGAGCTTCTCTTCGTGGAATACCATTCTGCCTCTGTTTATCCGCCACCTTACCTCCTCCAATTTGGTGCTTGGGTTGATGCCGGCGGTGCGGAGTGTATCGGCCAACCTGCCCCCAGTCCTCATTTCCCCATATGTGTCCACGTTGGCGCGCTACCGGCCATTCGTACTGTGGCTCACCCTGTTGGAGCGCATCCCGTACCTGGTGCTTGCTGGGTGTACCTTGTGGCTGGGGATAGGGCATCGCGAGATCCTGCTGCTGGTGTTCTTCCTCATGTCCGCCACCTGGGCGGCCGGCGGAGGGATAACCACCCCGGCCTGGCTCAATCTGATCTCGCTCATGATCCCAACCCGACTCCGCGGCCGCTTTTTTGGCCTGGCGGGGGCGGTTGGCGGACTTTTGGGAATCGGTGCGGCGGCGATTACGGCAATCATTTTGCGCGGCTTCGCGTATCCCACGAACTTTGCCCTGTGCTTCCTGGCCACCTTTATTTTCTTGGTCTTCTCGTTCGTGTGCCTGGCGGCGGGACACGAGCCCAGGGCGCCCGCCGGCACCCCCAGGGTGGCCGCGCCTCCGCTTGGCCCCTATCTGAGGGCCTTGCCGGACTTTTTGCGCCGCGAGCGGAACTTTACCACCTTTCTGGTCGCGGGCACGTTGGCGAACGTAGGAATCGCTACGTCGCCCTTTATCACCGCCGCTGCCTCACGCTCGCTTCACGTCTCGGACGCGCAAGTGGGCGTCTATGGAGCGGTGCTCATGGCGGCGTCCATGATGGGGAGTATTGGCTGGGGCTGGCTGGGCGACCATGTGGGATACCGGCCCGTATTGATCATGGGCACCGTGGCCGGAGTCGCCTGCATGGCCCTGGCGGTATTGGCGGACGCCACGGGAACTCCCGGCATTCTGTACGGGGTATTCCTTCTCTTGGGAACCTACAGTAGCGCCACCCAACTTGCCTCGGTGGCGGCGGTCGTGGAGTTCGGGGCGCTGGACGAGCGGCCCACCTTTGTCTCTCTGAGCTATTTGGTGCAGACCCCGGTCGCGCTGCTGGTTCCGATCGCCGGGGGCGTGGTTGCCGATCACGCCGGCTATAGCCCAGTGTTCCTCGCCGTGGCGGCGTCGCTCAGCCTGGCGGCCGCTCTCTACTTTTTCAAGCTCAAGGATCCGCGGCACGGCGGCACGTAGGTCGCGGACAGGCACGTCCCTGCCAGCCCCGACCCGCAAGCGGGTACCCCGGTCGGCGGTTGGCCCGAACGGAGCAGACCGGCATTGACCGTTGACAGGCCGCTATTCCCGAGAGGTGAAAAAGAAAAGCCCGGCCACTTTCGGGGCCGGGCTTCTGACCTGGAGGCGCGTGCCGGCGCCGGCCGGCGAGGAGAACCCCGTGATTAGTGAACTGCCTTCTTGAGCACGGGCATACCGGAACTCGCGGTTTCCACCACTTGCCATCCGTCCGGGACAGAATCGAGTACTCCGTCTTTTTGACTAAGCGAGAAGAAATAAATCTTCTGCTGACGATTGTTACCCCGCAGTGTGACCATCCTCTCGTGGAGGAAGTAGGTCTGGCCCTTCTTGTTGGTGTGCGCGAACGCCATCGTCTCCTCCTCTGCTACTACCGTGCTCACGGTGCGCCCAGTGTACACCCCCTCTGGTTGCCTGTCTAGCCGGTGCGCCATTATTGGAGGGAATTGCCCGAAATTAGTTCCCAATCGTCGCGCATTGCGGGGGAAGTGGGGCCGTCGCCCAGTCACTTTCGGGGAAGCAATCTTGAATGTGTTGCATCTTATTCGGCAGGAGGGTCACAAACTCACCTAACCAGCTTGTCGTTTTATGCGGCAACTGTGCTTGGGTCATCGGTGTGTAGATCTTGCCAATGTGGAAGTATGACGAGGCGCAGACGATAAACAAACAAATCAAGGCGCCGCTCAGGGCTCCCAGCATCGCGCCGGCCAGTTTGTTCACCGTATCCCGCACCATCAGGCGGGAAAGGTTCCGAGCGAAGACCGAGAAAGCGAGGAAAAGCACGAAGATGATCGTGAAAGCGGCCACGAAGCCTCCCCAATCGCGCGCATCCTTGGGCAGCCCGACATGCCCGAGCAATACACCGAAGTTGTGAAAGACTTGGCCCGCCACCACGGTACCCACCAGAATGCCGCCGATGGTGACGCACTCCGCCATGAAGCCAACCCAGGCCCCGGTGATGATGCTGTAGATCGCGATGACCAGAAACACGTAGTCCACCCAATTGAGGTGGTGCAGCCAGGAGAAATCGATCGAACTGGCGGCCAACATATGCAGTCTCCTCCCATGAGGCACCCGGCAGTCGCCCGCCTTCCGTAAAGGGCATGAAGATCATAGACCGCGCGGCCCATTCAACCTGAGCGCGGCCAACCAACTACCCTGGGTGTTGGCGCCAGTATACCATCTGGCCCACGGGGCGCCAGAGGGCCATCAGTCCTATTGCTGGGTATGCTTCGCGTTGGAGCCTGCGACCGCGGTCGGGTGTGCTTCCCCCAAATCAAAGTAAGCCGCCTGATGCCGAGGGCGGCCGAGGACTGTGGTCCCCTGGAAGGGACGTGGGCACTATGGTGCATGGCGCGCGACCACCGTCGCCCCCGTTCCTGACAGCCCCGACCCGCAAGCGGGTACCCCGTCCGGCGGTTTGCCTGACCGGGGAATGACCGCATTGACCGGTGACAAGCTACAAGGGACCGCTGCCAAGTGGTGCTATCGGTAGTGGCGGGGAACGCGAAGGCTAATCCCGCAAAGAATTTCGTAGGATACGGTGCCGGCCCAGGCCGCGAGGTCATCCGCCCACACGTTCGCGCTTCCCTGCTCCCCCATGACGCACACGGGGTCACCCTCCTTCGCTCCGGGAACGTCATTCAGGTCGAGGCTGCATTGGTCCATGCTGACCCTGCCAATAATTGGCGTTCGTCGCCCTCCAACCACCAGATAGCCCACCCCGGAGATCGCCCTGGGTAAGCCATCGGCATAGCCAATCGGCACCAGACCGACCCGGGTGGCCTCGGCGAGCATATGGGTATGACCGTAGCCGATGCGCGTACCCGCCGGCAGCGTCTCGACCCGCACCAACGCCGAGTGCAGTTCCATCACCGGCGCCAGCGCCAGCCCAGGCGCCACCGTCGGATCGGGCCGATAGCCATAGAGGAGCAAACCGGTACGGACCAGAGAGTAATGGGCTCTGGGGGAAATGAGGGTGGCGCCGCTATTGGCCGCGTGGAGCACGGGAGGGTCGATCCCCTCGCGCCTCAGATCCCTAAGCGCCTGCTCAAACACCTCAAGCTGGGCATTGGTGGCCCGCGAGGGTTCCTCCTCGCCCCGCGCCAGGTGGGTGAAGCAGCCCTCCATCACGATCGAGGGCGTCGCCCGCAGGATCGAGGCAACCTTGAAAATCTGCTCCGGCAGGATACCGAATCGGCCCATCCCCGTATCGATCTTGAGATGAACCGTTACCGGAGTGTGCGACGCGCGCGCCGCCGCCGCCAGGGCCTCGCATTGAGTCACCGTGCCAAGGGTCAGGGTGAGGCGGCCCTGAACCGCTGAAGACACCTCCGCGGTCGCCGCGTGACCGAGAACTAGAATCGGCGCCATAATTCCGGCCACGCGCAGCGCCAGCCCCTCGTCCACGCAGGCCACCCCCAGCCAGCGCGCCCCCGCCTCCAGTGCCGCCCGCGCCACCGGTACCGCCCCGTGGCCATACCCTCCAGCCTTGATCACGGCCATCAAGGCCACATTGGGTCCAATCCAGGCTCGCACCGCCCGAACATTGTCCTGAAGCCGACCTAAGTCAACGATCGCCCTGGTCAGGCGACGCGAAGGGAGAGCTTCCGTCTCGGAGAACCCACTAACACTCACGAGGCTAGGACGACCTTGATCGCTTGGGGAATCAGGGGCAGAAGGTCACCGGCCAGAAGGCCGCGATCGCCATAGGTCTCGATCCCCAGATCAGCGGCCAATCCGTGAATATACACTGCCGCGCGGGCCGCGCTGAAGGGCGCGGCGCCCCCGGCCAGGAAGGCGGCGATGATGCCCGACAGCACGTCGCCGGTTCCCGCCGTGGCCAACAGAGGGTTTCCCGTGGGATTGAGCGACAGCTCTCCCTCGGGGGAGGCGACAATGGTGGGGGCGCCTTTGAGCACCAGGATCTGGCCCCACCGTCTGGCCCAGGTCGTAGCTACTTCCAGCCGATTCCCTTCGATCTCCTCGCCAGACAATCCGGTGAGGCGGGCCATTTCTCCGGTGTGCGGGGTGAGGACCAGCGGAAGAGGCGCCCGCTCCCACCAGTTCGGGGTTTCGGAGAGCGCGAACAAGGCATCCGCGTCCACCACGGCGGCGCGGGGGCCGGGCGGCGGGGTTGACAGCAGCGCGCGAACCAGGGATATGGTGTCCGGCTCCCGGCCCAATCCGGGGCCGATCAGCAGCGCATGGTAGCGGCCCGCGTTCTCCCGTAAACACGCCATGGCCACCTCCCAGGCATCGGGAACTACCAGCATGGTAGGAGAGACCACCATGGACGCCAGCGTGGCTCTGGTGGCCTCACGGACCGCGAGCGTCACATACCCTGCCCCCGAGCGAAGCGCCGCCGTGGAGCAGAGTACCGGCGCGCCCGTGTACACAGGGGAGCCCGCCAGAGCCAACACGGCGCCGGCGGTATATTTGTGGGTGGTGGGCGAACGGGTCGGTAGCCACCCGGCCACGTCCGCCGCCTCCGGCATGTGTGTGGCCACCGGGATGACCGGGGGCGCGGGGAGCCCAATTTCGACCAACCGTACTTTCCCCGCCAGTTCTCGGGCGGGAGAGAGGCGTAAGCCGCGCTTCTCGTAACCAAAGGTGATGGTTTGATGCGCGAAGAGCGCGTTGGGATCGGCGGCGCCACTGGTGGCATCCACTCCGGTTGGGAGGTCCAGCGCCACAATGTGACGCCGATCGGACGCCGCGCGGACCTCGGCCAGGATGGCGGCAAGATCCGGCTCAATGGGGCGAGCCCTGCCCGTCCCCAGGATCCCGTCCACAATGACCTGGCACGCCAAAATCGCCGATCGGAGTCGTTCGAGGTCCGGATCATCGCCGCAATCAAACCGGGGAAGGCCAGGGGGATCAACCGGAGAAGGCTGTGGTCGGCGGTAGGTGACGATCTGAACCGGCGCGCCGTTGGCCGCCAGCAAGCCGGCCACGACCAGGGCGTCGCCGCCATTGTTGCCCGGGCCTGCCAGCACCAGATAGCGACTCTCCTTCCCTCTCGGGTGACCAAGCAGGAAGTCAGCGGCGCCGAGGGCCGCTAATTGCATCAGGGCGGCCGAGGTCAGACCACGAGTGCTCGCTTCTTCCTCGGCCGCTCGCATCTCGGCCGCGCTGACCACGGCCCGCATCAGTCGCTGCCCCGCGGCTGGCCCAGTCCCAGGGCGAAGGCAAGCGCCAGGTCGCCAGTATGCGTGATGCTGACCGAGATGGGACCAAGCCCGAGGGCCGCCGCCACTTCCGCCGCGCGCCCGTGCAGAGAGACAACTGGCTTCCCCAGCCGATCGGGAAGGATTTCCATCTCGCGCCAGTGAACGTAGCGCACTCCTGTCCCCAGCACCTTGCTCACGGCCTCCTTGGCGGCGAAGCGGCCCGCCAGGCGTCGCGTTTTCCGCCCACAGTATCGCTGCTCGGCGGGCGTATAGACGCGGTCAAGAAAGCGCTGGCCCCAGCGGTCCACCGTCTTGGCGATACGGGAGATTTCGGCGGCGTCGATCCCGGTATGGGGAATAGCCGCCATCGATTGGCCCGTCATAATGTCGGAAAGAATGATAAACCTTGCCCTTGCTAGTTGGAAGTCCGCGTTCGGGCCGCGATGCCCTGCCGCGGCTGATACCGGCATGGTAACAGCCCAAGCGGGACCGGCCAACGCACGGGGCGCCGTTGCCCGTGGTTACTGGCTTGGGATCCGCTTTCGCTGGCTAGTACAGCCTGGCCTAAATACCTTGGCGGTTCCGTCGTGATACTGGGTAGGGGCACCCCTTGTGGGCGCCCTTGGCGACCCGAACGAGGGCACCCACAAGGGGCGCCCCTACAAACGCAAGGAAACGTACGCCACGCTGTACTAGCCAGCCTGCTTGCGATGCACGGAGACCGCACTCTCATGCAGAATCCTCATCCTGTAGAATGGGCAAGGGCTCGTACTTCCCAGTCTTGGCTACCCCGCACCCGGCGCCTCCTCCGCGTCGGTCACACCCGCCGCTTCCAGCGCGTCCAAGAGCGCGGGGAATCGCACTATTCTGGTGATGCTGCCTCCGCTCAAGGTGAAGACGGTTGCCAGGCGCTGACGCCCTGCCGGTTGATCACTGGTCGGCGGCTGCCACTCCCCTTCTTGCTCGACCACCACCACGCTCTTCCGATGGAAGTAGCGCAGAGGCGTCAAGCGCACCCCGGCGCGGCCAAACCATTGACGGAAGAGCGCGGCCCCGTGCCCTGAGCCGCGTGGACCGCCCACCTCTACATCAGGGTCGATCAGCGCAATCAACTGCTCTATCTCTCCGTCGTTCAAGAGCCGGTGCCAGAGGGAGACTGTCGCCAATTCGGATGATGCCATTATTCCTCCCCAGAACCATGACCCTTATTGCGTGATTGTATTGGTTATGTAGATGCTCGCTTGCGCCACGCCTAACTCATCCGCCACTTCTTGCTGATTGAGCCCGCACTCGTGGCGCAGATCGCTCAGCGTCCTCAGAGACTCGCGTTGACCTCGCGTTGACCCTTCACGGATCTCGCTCCATTTCCGGTGCCCAGTCATCCTAACCATCCGTCCTGCCGCAACCCGGCCAAATAGTCCTTGTACAGATGCTCGGCAATCGGAATATACTCGCGATACATAGTCTACAGGTTATATTTTGTCAAGGGAGGATCCACAAGGCACGGCGTGGGGCTACTTCGTCGGAGCACGGTTGCGCCAGCAAGTAATCGCGGTAGAGCGTCAAGAAGTGGTTTTCGAACTGGAGAGTCCGCTCACATAGATCCCGAAGCGCGCGGCGCTCGGCCCCGCCGGCGGGGATCAGGTAACCCCACTCTATGCGGCACAGACGGTAAACATCCTCAAGGAATGGCGCCCACTCGTCGCCAATATGGCGCTTGTAGGAAGTATGGCACTCGCTCTTGCGCGCCACGTACACCCCCGCACGCCACGCGAGTAAAGCCGTCGCGATCCAGCCGGTGACACGGATAAGGTTACGCGTCGATGACACTCGCGAACCGCTCGGCAAGCGCACCGTTCGCTGGGTATAGCCAAAGAAGGCATCTGTAGAGTCAGGATAGCCCACGGGTGGTGCGACGGCGCGGCTACGGTTGAACACGGTTGTAGGCGCCGGTTGTCAAGTGGGTCAGGGGCGCTTTTGATGATCCGTTGGCGACCTGGTTTAGGCGGCATGAAGCACGCGCTGGCGCAGCAGATCAAAGTTCGCCCTACCGAACATAACGCGCTTGGTCACTTTCAGCTTGTTCACCTTGCCTTCTACGACTCCATTGCTCCAGGGCAATGTGATGGCTGCTTCGATAGCCTGCCGGTCGCGCCACATGCTACGGGCCACCCCTTGGAAGTCGATAAACCCACTCAACTCCACGCCGCGTAGCCAGGTATACCACCCTGCAACATCCCGCTCGCGCAGCACGGTCGCAAACTCCTTGGCCAGTGCTTGCACCACCGCGACCTCTGGGCACCGCTGGTAGAGGCGTGTCAGGTACGCCCGCTCTTGGTCGGTCAATTGCTCCAACGGACGGAGCAGGAGCCAGCAGACCTGGCGGGGAGCGCAGGAAACGGATCCCGGGGCCACAGGATCTGCCTTGGGAGTCACCGCTGGACGACACGGTGCGGTCGGACGCACGCGCCAGGTGCGGAGGTAGGCCGCCACGACCGTACGTCCCCCCGGATAGCCCTGCCCTCGTATCTCCTGCCAGAGCTGCTGCGCATTGTGGCACCCCGCATCCCAGCGCGTCCGCAGGTAATCATGGAAAGGGGCAAGGATGCGTGAGCGCGGCGCCCGGGCTGCCCGCTCCGGAAAGCCGTCCGCATGCACGAATCGCAATACGGTACGTTTGGCTAATCCAGTCTGCCGGGCGATCGCTCGGCAACTTGCTCCGCCAGCGTGGAGGACCATGACCTCCTCGTACCGTGCTACGCGGCGCGCACGCCGCTCCTGGGACAGGCGCGCCTCCGGGCTGAGGGGTTTGCGCGCCGTCTCTCCTGGGGTGGGGAGCGGCGCTGCCACAGACACTTCCTCCGGCGGGGCAGCCACGATCGCCGTTGGTTCCGCGGCTGGGGCAGGTACCACCGCCTGGCGCAACGCCGCGTGGTGGCGCGCCAGATAGCGCTCCACCGCCTCGGTGACGTTCCGCAACAGGTGAAAGCGGTCCGCTATCTGCACCGCCTGGGGTGCGCCCAGCCGCGCCGCCTCAGCATAGGCCCCCGCCCGATCCCGGCTGACTATCTCGATCTCCGGATGACCGTCCAGCCAACAGGCCACCGTCGCTGCCGTGCGATCGGGCAAGACATCAATCACACGGTGGGTCTCCAGGTTGACCACAATGGTGCCATAGGTCCGCCCCCGCTTGTTCGCCCAATCATCGATCCCGACGACCCGCACCGTGCCCGCGGATGGCGTGGGTGCGGCACGCACCAGACGGAGCAGCGTCCGCCTGCTCACCGGCATCCCCTCAGCCGTCGCATGCCGAGCACCCGGCGCCCCGCCCACATCAAAGCCGTCCTGGAGCAAACGGCTTTGCAGGCGAGTAGTCCGCCGCGCCGAGGACGCGACCAGGTCCGGCAGCCGCTCCGTGAAGATCGTGCGCCGACACCACGGGACTCGGCAGACGAAACGACGCGTCTGGAGGTGGATCACCGTCGGGCTTCCAGCCCACGGCAGATCGCCGATCAACCGTGCATAGTGGGAATGCACTCGTTTGGAGCGCCGATGGCACACCGGGCAGCGGGCGGCACGTCCGCTGGTCGTGGCAGCGATATGACACACCGCGTCCTCACGCCAGACTCGGTCAACCCGCAGTCCTGGCACGTCCGGAAACAACAGTTGCGTGAGCATCCTGGCACCGCCCTTTCCCCAGAGGGGAACGGACTCTGGGATTCCAGCTTACTGCTCTGCCTGCTTCATCAAAAGCGCCCCTGACCCACTTCTAAACCGGATTCTACACGGATTCTTATCGGAGACGCCCAGGCGGATGGCGGCACGGGCCTGCTCGGATGTCATGCCTTGTCCATCATCCCGGATGAAAATACTGTCTGGCGTGATGGTGAGCGCGATACTCGTACAATGAGCGTCAATAGCGTTCTGTATGTACTCGCGCAGCGTGTCCAGCACGTCATGGTAGAGTCCTGCGGTAAGGATTGGCAGCAGCTCTGGCCCAATGTCGTTCTTGCCAAATCGGATAGGATCCACAAGCACCCTCCCTTCTTCCCGCGACATAACCATGTGCCATCAGATTGAATCTGCGGTTGTCTGGCGTGCAACGGCCACCTACACGCTCTCCCCCAGATAGCGTATCTGGACACGCCATGAGGGTGCCATTGGAGAAGCGGATCATACTGCAGTCAGCACCGCCTCCCGAAAGCTGGCGGCCGGTCCCGTTGCATCACAAAGGTTGACGGCACGGGACAGCACCTTCCCTTGGTTCAGGATGGCCATAAGGCCCTCCAGCTCTAAATAGTCCGATCCACGCAGGCCAGGGTTGGCGCGCTGATTGTATTCGAGGAAGGGGAGGAACTTGCCATTCAAATCGTGCAGGTCAAAACCCATCTCGCGGTGGAGATAGTCCCGGTGCTGGCGGTAGACCTGAGTGCCGGGCACAGGAGTAAACAGCATTGGGATGATGGATCCCACTAGCGCATGCGCGTACAGCATGCTGTCTACCACCTCATCAATGCGCTCATCCGGCAGGCCGAAGAGCACGAAGGCGTTCAGGTCCGTGGTGCGCGGCTTGAAGCCTGCTGCTATAGCGTTGTTGAGCGCGGCCTCGAAGGTCTGTACGCTCGAATGGCGGCGATTCCATTTGCGGTTGTTATCTGACTTCACCGTCTCTAGGGGTAGATGGATCTTCTCGAAGCCGGCCTTGCGCATTTTGACCAGCAGATCGTGCGTCAGTAGACGCGTCTCAAAGCCCTCCGGGGCGAAGAGCTCCACACCCATGCGACGCAGCCCACGCTTGATTACCGCCTCCATGATATGCTCGAAGTGGTTTTGCTTGGCGATCAGTGCGTTGTCCTCGTAAAACCCGAAACGACGGATGCCGAACCGTTCGCGCTTGTCGACTATCTCCGCCAGGACATCCTCCACCGTGCGCTGGCGCAGTTGCCGGCCGCCGTTGAGGGCCTGCGCGGCACAGTACACGCAGTCCCAGGGACACCCACGGCTGGTGGTCAGGATGGCGTACGTCGGAGAATGCTCGTAGAGCGTCAGATCAGTGGGCAGATCGCTCGCCTCGCCTATCTCGCCCTGAAAGATGATGTTGGCATTGGGCAGGTTGTCCCGTGCGTGCTCTGGCGCGAGCGTCGGGTAGATGCCACCCACCAGTATTGTGGCTGTGGGGAAGGCGGTGCGGACTGCATCCACCACGTCCCGCGTACTCTGCCACCAATAGGTCATTACCGAGGTGATCCACACCTCGTTCGGTGCCTCGGGAAGAGCAGCAAGTTGCTGTTTGAATCGCTCGATAGGCATACCGAAGTGATAGATCGGCTTCTGGATGTTGTCTCGCCGCACGACACTCTGGGTATGTGAGCCCCCCTCCCGCCGCTGCCGCTTTGGCACCATACCGAGCGCATCGGTCTCCATGCAGTCCATAAGGGTGAGATGGTACCCTTTCCGTCTCAATAGCGTGGCAATACGCAGTAGGCCGGCAGGTTGGCTCCAGCGCGCCCAGTACTGAGCATCGTAGACAGGTGGGTTGATGAGCAATGCGCGTCGGGTCCCGGGGCGATATGACTGGATTGGCATTCCGCGCTCGTTCAGGATCTCCGGCACATCACTCTCCTTGAGCTACAGCGGCGAACTTATCGATCAGGACCGGTAGGACCGTGTGCGGGATACGCGGCCTCCCTCCTGGATATGCCAACTGATCCTCAATGGTAGGCTCTGTGTCCACCGCTACGTGGCCGATCTCGTGGGGATCCCAAGTGCGGCTCCCGAGGGCGCGCCGTAGCGAGCGTGCAATGAGCGAATCGTCCGCGCCGAAATCGAAGGTACGTGTACGATGTTTCGCGTTTACCACTGCTGCCAGCCCCAGTACCTCCATGTATTCCATGAAGCTGGCGCCGTTGCGCTCCGCCAATGGGAAGAGTTTGCCATTGCTCTCCCATGGATCCACAGGTACACCTTCAACAGTGTCCTTAGCCTGTTCCATGTCGGGCTGATAAGGGATGGGAACGGTAGTCCCTGCCACATGAGCCAGCCGCGCGAGGAGCCGCGCGTCATCAATGGGTGATTCTCCCGGCCTGCCAATGGATAGGCCGACTGAGTAGTCATTGGTGCGTGGCCGGAAGCCTGCGGCATGGCACCTCTGCGTGGCAGTAGCCACGTTGGCGAGGAATGCCTCCTCACCGTCACTGCCCGACGCATATGCCCGATTGTCCGCAAGGCTGATCTTCCGACAGCGGGCAGCGCGGAGTAGCGCGAGAAGATTGGGTTGGGTCGCCACCTCTTCGGGACTGATTGCACCGAGCACGTATAACCTCGTGCGTGGACAGACGTGCTCTAGCTGCTGGAGGAAATCCTTCAGGACGTCTGGAGCGGTACTCGCCACCCCATGGTCCGCGAGGTGGAGGCGTGTCGCGCCTTTCGCCGCAGCCGCCTTCACTACCGCCAGTGCCCGGTCGGCGCCGGTGATTTCGAGATCGGTTATTGCGGCAGCCGCGATCCGCGCGCCATAGAGATCGTAGGCTGGGACGCACCGCAGAATCTGCTCGGGCAATGGCCCCTGCAACACCAAATTGGCGCCGCTGTGAATTCTGGCGTGTGCTGGGGCAGCCGTCGGATACAACCCACCGAGGACGATGTGCGCCTGCGGGAAGACCGCCCGTGCGACTGCCTGCATGAACACCGCACCATGCCACCAAAAGTCGGTGAGCGTAGTGATCACAATATCGTCAGGTATCCACGCATCCGCGAC
>Ga0307374_10009436_pt1 | contig 14377 bp, 13 predicted proteins | sample OX3MG_FD_202532 | JGI IMG/M metagenome (GOLD analysis project Ga0307374, IMG submission 202532) | Soil microbial communities from Risofladan, Vaasa, Finland - OX-3 | ecosystem: Environmental > Terrestrial > Soil > Coastal area > Acid sulfate soil | place: Finland: Risofladan, Vaasa | collected... | reverse complement strand
CCCCAATTCGTCCGCCTCGACTTCGCGCGGGCGAGCCAGACCGTCTTCTACGTAATGGCGGGGGTCATGGCGCTCGCCGCGGTCGTCGCCAAGCTCGGCCTGCAGCGCGGCGTGCAGGCGGATCCCGCCGAGGGCGCGGGCCCCGCCGCCCCGCCCGCGCCGGTGCGCGAAGGGGCACACTGAGCGGGGCAGCGAGGGGCCCTGACGGGCTCCTGCGTCCCGCTCGTCAGCTGCTCGATGATCTCCTGGATGACGCTCCGGCTGGGAGCGTCGCGGCCGGCCGCCGCGCGATCAGCCGCTGACGGATGTCGGCGGCACGGCGTGCTCGTCGGGCGCCGTGCGGACGGGCCGCCACGCCGGGGCGTGCCGTTCGGCCCAGCCTGCGGGCACCCAGCCAGTGACCATGCTCCGCAGCGCCCGCGGGTGGGCGATCGCAAGGCCGATGTGCCCGGTGATGAGCACGACGAAGCCGAGGGCGAAGAGGTCGTGGATGAAGGTGGCGCCCGTCCGCAGGCCGACGGGGAGGAAGTTCCCCCAGCGCAGCGCGAGGCCGGTCAGGAACAGCACGGTGAGCATCCCCGCGACGGCGTTGGTGTTGAGCTTCTGGCCGGGGTTGAACTTCCCGACGGCGCCCCGGCCGAGACGGCCGAGGCTGCGCAGCCAGGAGAGCTCGGCGTCGGTGAGGCGGCTCATCGCCCGCAGGTCGCTCCGCAGGCTCCGCCCCCAGCGGCCGAGCACGCCGGCGAGCAGCGGGACGAAGACCGCGACCCCGACGTAGACGTGGGTGTCCTCGACGAGGAGGCGCCGCCCGACCGTGACGCTGAGGGAGGGGAGGTAGAGGATCGCACCGGTCGCCACCAGTGTGAGCACGAGGAGCGTGGTCGCCCAGTGGACCGCCCGCTCGGTGCGGTCGAAGCGCTCGATGCGACCCCTCCCGGCCGCGCCGCGCCGCCGCCCTGTCGGGCCGCTACGGGACCGGGGCGTCATGGCGTCCATTGGAGCGGCCGATCCAGGCTTCCACGCCGTAGCCCTGCTGCTCCCAGAAGCCCGGGACCGGCTGGCGCACGAGGGAAATCGACTTCAGCCACTTCGCCGACTTGTAGCCGTACATCGGGGCGACGTAGAGGCGGACGGGGCCGCCGTGTTCGGCGGTGATCGGTCCGCCGAGCATCTCGTAGGCGACGAGCACGTCGGAGCGGTGCGCCTCGGCGAGGGTCAGGCTCTCGGTGTAGACGCCGTCGTACGACGTGAACTCGACGCCATGCGCGGCCGCGGTGGGACGGGCGAGCTCGATGAGATCGCCGAGGCGGACGCCCGCCCAGTGCACGCCGGGGACCCTCCAACCGGTGACGCACTGGAAGTCCCGGTCGAGCTCGGTGCGCGGCAGCGCCTGCAGGTCCGCGTACGTGAGGCGCATCGGCCGCTCGACGAGGCCGTCGACGCTGAGCGAGTACTGCTCGTGGGAGATCGCGGGGTAGCCGCCGGTGACCGTGTAGAGACGGAAGCGGTTGGCACCAGGGATGAGGGCGGCAAGGCCACCCCCGCTCGCGTTCGTGAAGGGCCGCACGATCGCCCCCACGAGAGCCTGCACCTTCTCGCCGATGACAGTGCCGACCACTCCCGCGCCGACGAGGCCGAGGAAGAGGCGTCGCCCGATCGGCCTGCCCGGCGCGGCTCCGTCCCCGGAGAGTTCGTCGACCACACCGTTAGAGACGCCGTGCGGGGCCGATTGATCGCAGTCGCCGCTGCGGGCGGCTACGAGATGAGCTTGAGGCGCGCCGCGAACTCGGGCAGCTCGGCCATCGGCATCGCCGCGACGAGGAACATCGAGGGGCCGCCGCGCCGGCGGTTCACCCCGTAAATCGAGAGTGCGCCACGAGTCGCCATCCAGGCGTGCGCCGACGAGCCCGAGAGCATGTGGGAAGCCGCGGGGACGGGGAAGGGCCGTGTCGAGGTCGCGACCAGCGCGTCGACGCCGTCGAGCACATAGGAGTGCACTGTCACGGGCTGGCTGGCGATCATCAGTCGCTCGCCGGAGCGGAGGGGCGACGACGGCTGCGCAGCGTGGGGCAGCATCGCAACGACCGCGGCGACCTGTGGCGGGTCAGAGGCGCCCCGGCCGGTGAGCAGCCAGCCGAGCGCCCCTCCCGTCGCAACGAGAAGCAGGCCCGCCACGGCCGCTACCAGCCGCCCGCGCGTTGACCGCCCGGTGCCGGTCCGGCGACGGGGGCCGCGGAACCCCCGGCATGGGGCGGCATCGGGCGATGCCAGCGCGACAGAGAGCGTGATCCGGCCCTGCAGCCCGACAGGCGCAGGCTCGCGCAGCCGCTCGAGCGCGAGGCGAGCGGCCCGGTCGGCCTGGACCGCCCGCCAGCAGGGCTCACAGGCGAGAAGGTGGTCGTCGAAACGCCGCTCCTCCTCCTCGGAGAGCTCGCCCGAGAGGAAAGCGACGACGGGCTGCTCAGGACACGTCATGGTTCACGTCTTGGTTCACGAGCATCGCCGCCAGCCGACGGCGCCCCCGGTGCACGCGGGAGAGCACGGTGCTACGCGGACAGCTCAGCATCTCCGCGACCTCCGAGGCGCTGTGTCCGGCGAGGTCCATGAGGACGATCGCCACTCGCTGCTCCTCGGGGATCCGGGCGAGCGCCCGCGCCACGATCGCCTGGTCGATGCGCGCGAGCACCTCCTCGGGAACTCCGACGACCAACGGCTCGCGCTCGTCGGCCTCTGAAAGCGTCACCTCGGCGGGACGCCGCGACCTCCGGCGGCCCTCACTGCGGGCGAGGTTGAGGCAGATCGTGACGAGCCATGCCCGCGTGCTCGGCCCGCTGTGACTGTCGAAGGCCGAAAAGGCGCGCAGGAACGTCTCCTGGACGAGATCCTCAGCTCCGTGGTGGTCCCGGCCGACGTGACGCGCCACCCGGTAGACAGCGTCGAGGTGCGGAAGCGTCGCCTCCAGGAAGTCCCTCTTCGCGTCGTTCACGGGCGCGCCCACTCCTCTCGCCCCACCGTCCATCTCTAGAGACGCCGAAGGACTCGCATCGATCGCATCATCGTCGCTCACCGTACGGCGGGCGACCTCGGCGCCAAGCCGGCCCGCCTCTGGCCGGCGGGACTGACAGACGACGCCCAAAGAGAGACATCGGCTCACGCCGCCCGCGCCCGACAGTCCGACGGAGGCCGCCCGTCAAAGTAGGTTGCTCTCGCAGCGGGGAGGCGGCGGCCGGGCTCGGGCGGCTCGCCTCTGACAGCAGGAGCAAGGAGACTGATTGCGGATCGGCATCCACCCACCCACCCTCGACCGCGGCGGCACGCTGCTCGACGCGGCCGGTCTCGCCGAGCGGGCACAGATGGTCGAGGCGGCGGACCTTGACGGCATCTGGCTGGGCGACCACACCCCCGTCGCCGGCGACGTCCCCCGCGACCACCCCGAGCCGTTCATGACGCTGCTCGTCGCCGCATTGGCGACCACGCGCATCGAGGTCGGCACTGCGGTGTACGGCCTCCCGATCCGCAATCCCGCCGACGTGGCGATGCACCTCTACACCGTGCAGACCTACGCCCCGGGCCGCTTCTCCTTCGGGGTCGGCACGGGCTCCTCCGAGCTCGAGTACGAGATCGCGGGCGTCGCCTGGGAGCGCCGCTTCGCCCGCTTGCACGACCACCTCGACCATATCCGAGCGATCTTCGACGGCAAGCCCGAAGCGCGCGTCGCGCAGCTCGTCGCGGATTCCCCGCGGCCGGGGTACGGAGCCGGACAGGCCTTCGACGAAGCCACGTGGCCGGTGAAGGTCGGCAAGCCCCGGTTCCTCCTCGGCGCGTGGTTCAGCGGCCCCCAGCTGCGGCGAGCAGCAACGGACTTCGACGGCTGGATCGCCTCGGCCGGAACGGGTTCGCACTTCGGCGGCTGGGTGAAGGTGCGGGAGTCGATGAGGCGCTTCCGGGACCTCGGCGGCAAGCGAGCGATCCTGGGGGCGGTCACGACGGACCTGCGCGCTCCCTCGAGCACGCTCCCCGACGACGGCGCCTTCGACCTGCGGTGCGGCCCCGAGGAGGCCGCGGAGCGACTCCACCTCCTCGAGGAGATCGGCTTCGACGACGTCATCTTGAACATCAGCGACAGCACCAGCCCGCTGCAGAGCCGGATGGGACACCGCTACGACTTCACCAGCGACGACCTCGAGCAGTACCGGTCGCTACTACCGAAGGACCCGAGGGACTACCGGCGCGCATGAGCGTGCCAACCCCCCACGGGGATGTGCGGAGGATGTTCGCCACTCGCTGTTGTGAGTCCCCGCCGCGAACGCGGCGGGAGGGCTCCCACCCCTACCCCACCGCCACGGTCTTGGTCGCACCGACACCGCCGTTCACCGTCGCCACCACGGACTCGTAGACCGGCGAACCGCTGCTCGCGGAGCGGAGGATCGCTCGACCCTCGGAGGTGATCACGAGGTTGACGTTCGCGATCTGCCGGTTCTGCAGCTCGAACGGTGCGCTCGCGAGCACCACCCCGACCGCCCCAGTGACCGACGCCGATCCGCTCCTCGAGACGGCCACGGCCGTTGCTGCTGAGTGAGGGGCGACGCCCTCGACCATCTCGACCGAGCCGGAGCAGGCCGCCCGACTGCAGCTCAGCGCAACGGGAATGCTGGGCTCCCCTGCTTTCACGATGATCGTGCTCGTACGGATCTCGATCTTCGGAGTGGTGCTGACCGGGATCGTCACGGGCGTCGGTGGGGCGACACTCGACAGCGGCGGCGCGCCCCGCTGGAAGTAGTCCGAAGCGAGGGTCAACGCGGTGGGGAGCACGGAGCGCCAGAGGTACCAGTCGTGGGTGCCAGGCTCGAGCGACCAGCGGTAGTCGACGTGGAGACGAGCGAGTGCGTCGACGAAGTACTCGCTCCCCCGGTAGGTCTCGTAGGAGCCGTTGTACAGCCAGAGGAAGGTGTGCGTCGCCCGCAGTTGGCTGGCCACGAGTGGCAGCTCGACCACTGGGCTGTTGTAGGCGAGGAGCACCGGCTGGTGGCCGAAGAGGTAGGGGCTGTTCTCCGCCCGGTAGTACGGAGACCACCCGGCGACGAGGCCGAACTCGCCCACGTGGTGAAAGTCGATGTTCAGCGCGCCGTAGGCACCGGTCGACAGCCCGCCGATCGCTCGCCCCCGTTCGGTTGGGATCGTCCGGAACTGCGTGTCGATCGCCTTCACGAGGTCGAACGCGACGAAGTTCTCCCAGTCGTTGTGGGGCTGGACACTGTTCGCCCACTCCTCGTCCAGGGTGAAGCTCGGCGATCCGGTCGGCATCACGAGGATCATCGGCTGGATGCGCTGCTGGGCGGCGAGCGTCGCGTCGATGTGCTTGATCCCACCCTGGGTGAAGAACTGCTGCGGGGCGCCTGGGTTGCCGTGCAACAGGTAGAAGACCGGATACCGCAGCTGTGTGTCGGTGCCGTAGCCGGGAGGGAGCAGCACGATCACCGGCACGTGGCGACCTCCCAGCGCGGGGCTCACGACGTCGACCGTGACCTCGGTCGGAGCGGGAGATGGCTGCTCGGCCGTGCTCCGGTGCGCCACCGACCGGGTGGCATCACCGTGGCTCGGTCGAGATGGCGACGCGGCAGCGCCCTCCGCGCTGGCGGGTCGGCCACCGAGGCCTGCGAGGGCGAGAACGACGAGCAGCGAGCACCTCGCGAGCGCGCCCGCGAGGAAATGGCGCCGACTTGTTCGGTCTGAGGGTTCACGAAATCCTGGCATTGACTTCTGGCCGTCTGCGTCGGTGGTCGGAGCGAGATCGGATCCCGTCGCCCCTGACCACGGGAACGGGACCGATCAGCGTGCCAGGGATGGTAGGCGCCCCGCCGTTCGAGGATACGGCACTGCCGGAGGTGCTTCGACGGGCGTCCCGACCGCCGAATCAGTGCGGCTCACGCAAGCTTCGAATTTGGAGGTCCAGGGGGTTGACGTCTCAATACCCGAATATCAGCTCTACGCCTGGTGGCTTCAAAAAGAAACAGCGCACCGTGGACGGGCTCGGTCAGCAGAGGCTGCGCAACTGCCGCGACGAGGTGATCGCCGCGTCGTAGACCTGATCGAAAGGCGCCGCGACCGAGCGTCCCGATGCGCGAGACCCAACCGGCCCCGAGGGGTGCTGTTGGCTACCGGGCGCCGGGGACGTCGGCGAGGGCGAAGCTCGACAGCGCCGACTTTCCCTCGCTGATCCCCGTCAGGTAGACGACCCCGTTTGTTTCGTCGAAGCCCACCCAGCTGGCGCGCCGGGTGGTCGGGACGGTGGCGAGGAGCTCGACGGGGGCGCCGCCGAAGATCCCGAGGAGCGGGCCGTCGGGGTAGCCCGAGGCGGCGAAGAAGTAGCGGTCGGCCACTGCGCTGTAGTGAGCGCCGTCGCCGCAGCCGCAGCCGGGGATGACGCCTGACACCTCGCGCGCGGCGAGGTCGAAGACGACGGTGTGCGCCGTCGCCCGGTCAGACGAGGCGAGCAGTGCCTCGTTCGTCTTGGGGTTGATCGCCAGGCCGTTCGGGCCGCAGGGGACGCCGATCGGGAGCGTCGCTACGAGCGTGTCGCTCTCCGGGTCGACCTGGTACAGGACGTTGTCCCCGTGGCCAGCGAGATAGACCATCCCGTCGCCGGCGTTGAAGCGCGGCTGCTCTAGCGCTGGACCGAGGCCGTCGATGCGAGCGACGAGCTCGTCGCGGGCGCCGTCCAGCACGACCATGAAACCCTCGTTGCGGTTGGCGGCGTAGAGCTTGCCGTGCACGGGGTCGAAGTCGATGAGATCGGTGTGGGCCCTTCCGCCGGTGTCGATCAGCTTCGTCTCGCCGTCGTCGCGGCTGACGTCGATCACGGCGATCGCGCTCGGAAGGACCCCGACGAAGACCTTCCCGACTGAGGGAGCAGCGCAGACCCCGTAGATGCTGCCGCGTATCCGGACCGTACGGAGGAAGTGCGGCTCGGGCCCGGAGATGTCGAAGACGTCGACGCCCCCGGTCCAGTTGTCGCCGAGGTAGAGGCGGTGCGCCTGCTGGTCGATGTCGAGGGTGTCGGAGAACTTCGCTCTGACGGCCCCGTCTTCGAGGACCAGAGTGTTGATCGAAGGTGCCGCCATGGGCCTTCCTCCCCGGCCCCCAAGGGGTCAGTATGAGTGTTCGCTTGTCATGACAATTGGCCGCCCATGCAGTGTCGGCGATCCAGCGCTACCAGGAAATACTAACAACTGTTAGCTTATGTTGCTGTCGGTGATGCACAATCTCAGCGAACGAGTGGCAGGATCGATGTGCCGGCTGGCGTGGTGAGCGGTCCCCCTCCGCTCGCCACGCCGTCGCGACGACGCCTCGGCGTGCTCTGGCGCGGCGAGCGCGTGGGCGAACTTCCGCCGCGGGTCCACCGGGAACTCGGCCCGCGCTGCCGTGGCCTCAAAGAGGTGGGGGGGGTCGACGACGAGAACCTACGCCGAGGATCCCGGCGAAGAGGTCGCCGAGCAATGTCGGGGGCTCGCGGTCAGTGCCGTGCGGCCCACTCTGAGGCCGCCTCGGGAAGTCGCCGCGGCGCTCGCCCGGCTGGAGGAGGCCGGGCACTCGGAGCTGACTTCTGCCGACGTCCTCAGAGGTGCCAGAGGGGCGTGAAAGTGAGGTGCAGGAGGTTGAAGACCGGGACCGTCATCGCCCACATCACCGTCGCCGACAGGACGGCGAAGATCGTCCGCGAGCGCAGGCCGTGGAAGATCCGCCGCGTGCCGAACATCGCGTAGACGACCATGAATGCCGGGATACCGATGCCGAAGCCGAGCAAGTAGACCTCGCCGAGCAGGGCAAAGAAGATCAGGAACCCGACGACCTCGCGGGTGTACTGGCCGTGGCGCCCCCAGGACTTCTCGACGACCTCCGGGAACCGCTTGGGGACTGGCACCGAGAGGGTATCCGAGCCCCCCGAGACTGGCACCAGCAGCTGGTCAGAGGGCTGCGGCTCGGGTGGAAGCTCCCGCTTCTCCTTGCGGTAGTGGACATAGCCGCTGATCTCCTGCGGGAGGCGCCACAGCAGGCCCGCGCTCGCGGCGAAGCCGCCAATGACGGGCATCGCGGAAGTGGCGAAGTCCCAGTGGGTGAGCGCGTAGACGGCCATCGGGAGGGCAATGGCCAGCAGGCCGACAGTCACGATCACGGCGAAGAGCGGGTAGCGCTGGCGGCGGTGCTGGCGGCGGCGCATCATCTCCGCCTTGGCGAAGACGTCGTCGCCCTCGATGGGCTCGCGGGCCTTCTTGGCGTCGGCGTGGAACTGCATGCCACGCAGGATGAGAATGAGGATGCCGATGACGAAGAGTGCGTCGGCGAGCGGCTGGCGGCCAAGGAAGCTCCACCCGTGATACACCTCGTGGGTGAGGAAGATGTTCGACTCGAAGGTGGGCCCGAGCACGAGGCCGACGACGAAGGAGCCGAGCGAATAGCCAAGTCTTCGGAGCGAGAAACCGATGACCGCGAAGGCCGCTACCTCGAACACGTCAAAGTAGGTCTGTTCGGCGATGTACGGCCCAACGACCGCCAGGGCGAGGATGAATGGGACGAGCACGGGGCCGGGGACGACCGTGACCCGAGCCAGCCACGGAGCGAGCGCGAGAGCCGCCGCCGTGCCGATCAGCCCGGCGAGGGCGATCACCCAGACGACCTCGTAGGGGATGACCGGGTAGGTCGTTGCGAAGCCGTAGCCGAGGCGGACGCCCTTGATCGTCAGCGCGGCGATAAACAGCGCCGACCCGACACCGCCAGGGATGCCGAGGGCGAGCACCGGCACCATGTGGCCGGCCTCTTTCGACAGTGAGCTCGCCTCGGGGGCGATGACGCCCTCGACGATACCGGTGCCGAACAGCGGGCGCCGTTCCTTCTTGCTCGTCTGCTGGGCGATGCCGTAGGACATGAAGTTCGCGGCGAAGGCGCCGATGCCGGGGACGAGCCCGGTGATCACGCCGACGAGGGCGCCGCGGATCAGCGAGACCCAATGGCCGAGGGTCTCGGTTACCCCCTGCAGGACCTGGCGTTTGAAGGCGCGGCGGTCGATCTGTGCGATCTCGGTCGAGGCGATCTCGTTGCCGAACATGTCCTGGCGCGCGACGACGCTCGCTGTCCCGTAGACGAGGATCATCTGCGGGACGGCGAAGCAGCCGAGGGCGAGCGCGACAAGCGCGATGCCTTCATAGAGGCCGAGCGAGTTGAACGTGTAGCGGTAGACGCCGGTCAACACGCTCGGGCCAATGGACGCGACGAGCAGGCCCAAGCCCGCCGAGACGACCGCCTTGCTCACCGAGTCGGTGCCGAGCGTCCCGACAAGAAGAAGCGCGATCGCGATCAGCGCCACGTACTCGGGCGGGTGGAACAGGCTCGGCAGGTAGTTGATGACCGGGATGAACCCGACGAGGCAGGCGCAGCCGATCCAACCTCCGATGCACGTCGCGGTCGCCGAGATCCCGAGCGCCCGCCCCGCTTCTCCCCGCTGGGACATCGGGAATCCGTCGAAGGTCGAAGCGAAGGACTCGGGGTGCTGGGGGGTGTTGAGGAGGATCGACGCGATCGACGAGGAGAAGTAGCTCCCGGCGTGGGTCCCGAGGAAGATGCAGAGGACCGCTGTCAGGTCGAGGTGGTAGATGAAGGCGAGCACGATGCTCAGCACAACCGGTCCACCGAGGCCCGGGATGACACCGCCGATCATCCCGAACAGGGCCCCGCCGAACAGCCAGCCGATATGTGCGCCCGTGCCGAGGGCGGTAAGCCCGCGGACGAGGTTCGTCAGCATGGGGCCGCAATTTCACCGGCACTCACCGGCGCACACGGCGCCGTGCTCGCCGTCATCTAGATGATGCTGGCGACGCGCTTGAGGTTCGTGTACTCGGACACGTAGTCGGCCTTGGCCTGCACGCCGCTGATGAAGCCGATCTCGTTCCCTTCAGCGAGCAGGTTCGACTGCACCGTCTTGTTCGTGAGCGCGAACTGGATCGCCGCCCGCATCGCCAGCACCCTGTCCTCGGAGACCTTGGTCTGCAGGTTGAACTCGTGGCCGATGTTCCCGAGGGTGACGATCGCCGCACGGGCCAGGCGCTCCCGGTTCGTCTTCGCCGGGAACTTCTTGGCGAGAGTGCTCAACAGAGCAGCGTTCGCCTGCTCGCCCGCGAACGCGGTCCCCTTGGCGACCGGCGCGGTCCGGAAAAGAATCGAGGACTTGCCCGCAGCGATGAACGACCCGAGGTCGGCGATCCCGAGCACGCTGCAGTTGCCGTCGCCGCGCTCGAAGCCCTGAACCTCGGCGTGGGTACTCGTGTACCCGGTGATCACCTGGGCCGGAAAGCCGAACGCGGCGTTGAGGAGCCGCAGCTGAACCGTCTGGCTCCCCTTGGTGACGACTATCTCGGAAACCGGCGAGGTCGACTGGATCACCTGCGTCATCGACTTGTACGGACTCGAGGCGAGGCAGCCGAACTCGACGGGTCCGCCACCAGAGGCACCGAGGAAGGCGAGACGAAGCGGGTTAAAGTTCACCCCAGGAACGTTCGTCACCTGGTCCTGGATGTCGGAACCCGGATTGATCATGCCGACGGTGAGACCGTCGGGCTTGGCGGCGTTGAAGGCATCCTGGCCGGTGATCGTGTTCGCCGGGGCGATGTTACTGACGATGACCTGCGCATGGAGGTAGGTGGCGACGACGGGGGCGACGGCCCGCGCGTACTCGTCGAAGCCGCCGCCCGGTGCGTCCGGGGCGATGATCGTGATCGTCTTGCCCTTGTAGAACTTCTTCCCCTGCGCGAGAAGCGATGCGGTCGACGTGTCGTGGTGCACCGACGCACGGGCGGCCGATGCCTGGAGCAACGGTGCGGCGATCACGGCCACCCCGATAAACGGAATCGTCCAAGCCCGGACGCCGTGAAAGCGTCGGCTCGCGGCGCTAGCCGCGGAATGTGTACCCATCAATGCCCCCCTGCTTGGCCGGGTCCCCCCCGGTATTCACGGGATTGTAAAAGTGCCACCACCGGCTGTCAACGACTGGCAGACTTAATTCGTAACCGCGGTTAGAAACCCGTGGATAACGGTCTCGGGAAATCGATATATCGTGAGCACTCGCGAGTACGCCACCGTCGTCCGCGGGTGTTGGGTGGATAGCGAGAGGTCGGATGACCTCTGACGAAGAGGGCCGTTGGTGTTCTCGTTCGAACCGCGCTGCCACGAGCTGTTCAGGTCGCAGAAGTAGATCTGCAGGCGTGTCGACCGTGAAGCGAACGTGCTGTCGCTGATCGTCCCAATCACGAGGTCGTAGTCGGCATCGCCGCCTTGTCAGGCTGCTTCGGTGGTTCGGAGACCTCCGGCAGTCCGTGCTTCTTGCGCACCTCGTTCTCGACGGACAACGGCGGGAAACCGTTCTTCCCGTCCTTGTCGAGCCATTCTCCACGCGCGACGCGTCGAGAGAGTTCCATCTCGGCGCGCTCTTCCGCGCTCACCCCGGCGGTCCTGGTCGCGCCGCCCTCGGTTCCGTACTCGACAGATCCGATGTGCTCGACCATCGTGTCGTAGGAATCGTCCGCTGCATGGCGCCCCTCGGCCTCGGACCGCTGCTGGAAGTCCTTGATGAACGCGTATCCCAGCTGATTGAGCTGGACGGCGTTCCCCACGTGGCCTTCTTCGAGCGCCGTCCGCTGGTCCGAGCGGTAGCTCGTGGCATTCCACCCGGACGTATCTCGTTGCTTTCGGCTCCCGGTGCCGATGTGCGCCCGGTGAAAGGGCTTCTCCTCTTGATAGGCGGGAGCGACGTTCTCCAGTCGCCTCGCCTCGGCGGAGTCGCCACGTTTCAACGCGCCGTCGCCGCCGCGCAACACCTCGTAGCCGATCGTGTGCTCCGACTCGTGGGTGTCTCCGGAGATCGTCGTCCCGAATTTCTCGCCGAGCCGCCCCTGCTCATTCTTTTTGTTGCCGTGCTTGCCGAGTCCGAATGTGCCGCTCCAATCCTCCCTCTGCAGCGCGGGGTCAGCGCGGTCGGCGATCAGGCGGGCGACCGCAGCATTACCCGCGGTGCGCTGAAGGTCGAGGAGTCGGTGTGCCGAGCGAGTGGGGACGGCTGAGGCGGGCTTCATCGGCACGGTCGGGATGTCGAGGACGGTGTGCTCGTCGCGCCGCTGATTGCCGCCCATCGCGACCCCCCATCGCCAAGCGTCTGCTCGCGATACTCCCACCAGACCACCGCGTGATGCCACCGATCGGACCCCGCATCATCGAGCGGCGCACACCTCCTCCACTCGATTCGCTGCGTCGGTGGGCTCCGCGAGGACGCGAAAGAGTCAGGAATCGCCGTTCGAAGTTCGCCGTCGGGCTCGTTCCTTCGCGAGTTTCTCCTCAAGGTGATTCACCTGAGCTTCGAGCGCGAATACTCGGAGTATCCCCGCGAGCGTCAACCCGTCGTTGACGAGATCGACCACACGCTGCACCCGGGTGATGTCGTGGCGCGAGTAACGCCGTTGTCCCCCCTCGGAGCGCGCGGGTTGGACAACCTGTTCGCTGTCCAGCCGGCGAAGGAACGCCGGCTGCACCTGGAGAAACGAGGAAACCTGCCCAACCGTGAAGACGGGTGCAAAGGCATCATCGCTTGGTAGAGGAATCATTGCAGCGTTGCTCTCTCCAGACGATTGATGGAGGTCCGGGGCAACCCCCGGCCCTCCATCAATCGGGTCAGACACCGGATCAAGTCCCGATTGCCGCCTGCTCTTGCGCCGTGCCAACCTTCACCTTTCGCGGCTTGGCTTGTTCGGCGACCGGGATGCGCACCGTAAGCACGCCGTCGCGATAGTCAGCTTGGATCTCGGCGGTGTCGAGAGACTCTCCCAAGAAGAGTTGGCGACTGAAGGAGCCCTGCGGACGCTCCGCAATCACGAGCTCCACGCCATCAAGATCGGGCCGCTCGCGCTCCGCGTGGATGTTCAGCGCGTTTTTCTCGACTGTGAGATCGATCGACCTCGGGTCGACACCGGGGAGATCGAGCTGCAGCAAGAACTCATCGCCTTGGCGATACGCGTCGATCGGCATCGCCACCGGCCTCGAAGGAGTCCCCAGCATCTGCTCGGCGAGGCGATCGAGCTGCCGGAACGGGTCGGTACGCATCAACATGAGGCTCTCCCTTCTACTTGTCCTGGATACTACTTCATGGTATGAGTGTACCAACTCTATCAATCAAGTTGCAAGTCTGAGCTTGGGGGAGGAGCGATGGGTGAATGCTTCCGGCTTGAGTTTCGCGACTCGGTTTTCGCCCTCGTCGGCGAGTTAGACATCGCGTCCGTCGATTCGTTCGAAACCCAAGTCGCTACACGCCTCAACGACGTTGCCAGTGTCGTCGCCTTGGACCTGTCGGAACTCAGTTTCGTCGATGCGACCGGCCTGAGCTCGTTCGTCAAGCTCGAACGTCAGCTGCGAGATGGCCATCGGGTCCTCGTCCTTCGCAATCCCCGACCGAACGTACAGCGAGCCCTGGACGTGACCGGGCTTACCTCGTTGTTGGAGCGTTCCGTCGAGGATGGCGGTCGAAAACTGAGCACGTGAGCTGCACACGATGGCGCGCCGCCAAAACGCCGATCACCGGATTTGTTGGTGGACCTTGCGGGGCAGCATCCGGACTCGCCGCCGCAATGCTGGGCTAGATCATCCGGCGCGCAAGCCCTTCAGAAGGTGTCGAGCTGTGCACGGATCCAATCGCTCGGTGCGGCCACGGCGACCGTCTTGCCGTTCGCATCGACATCACCCGGACTGGCACCGTGCTCTAGGAGCAGGGCGATGATCCGGCATTGTCCGTCCTTGGCTGCGGCTGAACCGGAATTGCTCTTGCCGGTGTTCTGGACCGCGAGGTGCAGCAAGTAACCACGGGGCGAGACCGGTGCCCCCCGCTGGACCCGCCTTGCCGTAGGCGGTGGGGGGTCCAGTCGCTCATCTCTCGAGCACAACCTCCAGGTTCCATGTCGACACTCTCGGATGCTCCACTCCCGCCGGCCCTACCGGGACTCGTCGGGTTCGCCCGCGCAAATGGGCAGCGTGGCTCCACCGCCGCGGCGCGCCCAAAGCCGCTTTTCGATTTGCCGGAGCTCGGTCACACCGTCGCTGACTTGCGGAGGGTGTGGACATGAGCGGACTCGAACCGCCGACTCCACTGCGGCGAGCCAGCGCGGTCCGTCGCGAGGGATGCCCGGCTTGCGCAGCGCGCCCGAGCAAGTTTGCGAGAGGCTCGAGGTCGGTCGGCATGTGCTCTGATGCGAAGATTCCTGACTACCCCGCGGCGGCCAGGGGCTCGAGGGTGACGGCGTAACCCATCCGGCGAAGCTGGTCGAGCGCGCGGTTCCTGGCTCGGTCC
>Ga0307374_10009432_pt1 | contig 14378 bp, 15 predicted proteins | sample OX3MG_FD_202532 | JGI IMG/M metagenome (GOLD analysis project Ga0307374, IMG submission 202532) | Soil microbial communities from Risofladan, Vaasa, Finland - OX-3 | ecosystem: Environmental > Terrestrial > Soil > Coastal area > Acid sulfate soil | place: Finland: Risofladan, Vaasa | collected... | reverse complement strand
CGTGTTGTCGGCGTCGATCGGCTCAATGATGGCGCACGGTTGACCATCGAGACGCCGGACGGACCCTACCGGCTCGACGCCGGTTGGCTGATCGCCGCCGACGGCGCGCGCTCCACCATTCGCGACCTGCTCGGTCTCGACTTCGCCGGTGTCACCTTCGAGGATAAATTTCTGATCGCCGACGTCCACATGGCCGGCGAGTTCCCGACCGAGCGGCGTTTCTGGTTTGCGCCGAGCTTTCATTCCGGACAATCGGCGCTGATGCACCGCCAGCCCGACAATGTCTGGCGCATCGACCTGCAACTCGGCCCCGACGCCGATGCGCGCACCGAGCAGGAACCGGGGCGCGTACGCGCGCGGCTCGACAAGGTGCTCAAGCCGCACGCTTACGAGCTGGAATGGGTTTCGATCTACACCTTCAACTGCCGCCGCCTCGCGCGGTTCGTGCATGACCGCGTGATCTTTGTCGGTGACGCCGCGCATCAGGTTTCGCCGTTCGGCGCCCGCGGCGCTAATTCCGGCATCCAGGACGCGGAGAATCTCGCGTGGAAGCTGGCGGCGGTGCTCAAAGGGGAAGGTGGGACGGCGTTGATCGAGAGTTACGATCTCGAGCGCATTCAGGCGGCGGACGAGAATATCGGTCATTCGACCTGTTCGACCGATTTCATGTCGCCGCATTCGGGTGCCGAGCGGCGTTTGCGTGACGCAGTGCTGGCGCTGGCGCCAAAAGCCGAATTCGCGCGCCGCATGATCAACTCGGGACGGTTGTCGCTCCCAAAAATTTACGACACGCCGCTATCGACGCCGGACGCGACCGCCTTTGCCGGCACGGCCAAGCTTGGCGCGCCGCTGCCGGACGTACCGCTGATCCGGCGTGACGGCACCGGGACCCACCTGGTGGAAAGTCTCAGCGGCGATTTCGAGCTGATTTACGTGCGCGATACCGGCAACGGTGCGCGCCCGCGTGCGCCGGACGGCATCAAGCTCACAATTGTCGGCGACGACCTTCAGGATCAAGAGGGATTGTTCGGGGCGCGCTTCGACGCGACGCCCGGCACCGCTTATCTCGTGCGTCCGGATCAGCATTTGTGCGCACGCTGGCGCGATTTCAATGCCACAGCGGTTGCGCACGCGCATGCGCGCGCCTTGCAAAGGTGAAGCCGATGTCCAAGCTCGTCACCGCTTCGCGATTTTCCGACCCAGACGCCGCCTATCTCGCGCTGGTGCAAGCGCGGCGCAATCTAACCGAAACGCAAGCGGCCGAGTTTGACAGCAAGCTCGTTCTCATTCTCGCCAATCACGTCGGCGATCTCGACGTGCTGCAAGAGGCGATCGCGCTGGCGAAGAGTGCCGGGCAAAAAAATTAGGGCGCCGGCGGCGGCGCCCTAATCATCCCACATCGTCACACCCGCCACGGAGAGCGGGCATGACGAATCTCAGATCACCGTGTGCAGGTGATGGCGACGAAGTTGTCGCAATTTGCGCCGTGGCACGAGCCGGGACCGCTCTGCGGGATCGCGCCGGTGATTTCATCGCGATCGACTTTGCGGAACGACAGCGCCGCGCCGAATTCATGCGACCGGCAATAGGAACTCGCCGCCGCGTCGCCGCAAGGTGCGCCGGAGGCAAGGCAACGGCTGACGCCGTAGCCGTCGGCGTCGGAAATGATGAAGATGCGTTTTTCCGCGTGGGCGGCGGTCGCGCCAAACAGGATGGCGGCAAGAGCCAGGACCGCGATCATCGAACGCATGGAACCCCCAACCGGCGCCGTCCCGGCGCGAAAACTTCGGGATGCACTGACCTGCAAGAATGCGACGGCGCGGTTAAGGTCGCGTTAACCCCAGTGCCCGGAATCGGCTTGCGCCGCCCCGCGGTGGCAATTCCGCGGGCGGGAACAAGTGCTTGACGCCATGGCGGTCCTCGACCATTGTGCGCGCCATGAGCGGCCTTATCTGCATCGGCGGCATTTGCCGGGAGATTATTCGCTAGCGCCAAACGCTGGCTGCGGCCGTCTTTTCTCATCGTCGAGATTTTGGACACGCCCGGCCAGCAGGCTGAAGGCGTACTGTCCAATTTCGCATGGTTTGATTCGACGATGGACCTGAAACTTTACGATACGCTCTCGCGCGAGAAGCGGATTTTTCGCCCGCTCGATCCGTCGAATGTGCGCATGTATGTGTGCGGGCCTACGGTCTACGACTTCGCCCATATCGGCAATGCGCGGCCGGTGATCGTGTTCGACGTGCTGTTCCGGCTGCTACGCCACATCTACGGCGACAAGCGCGTCACCTACGTCCGCAACATCACCGACGTCGACGACAAGATCAACGCGCGCGCGGCGGAGGAATATCCCGACCTGCCGCTCAACGAGGCGATCCGCAAAGTCACCGAAAAGACCGACCAGCAATTTCACGACGATGTTGCCGCACTCGGCTGCCTGCCACCGACGGTCGAGCCGCGAGCGACCGAGCACATCGCCGAGATGCGCACGCTGATCGAGCGCTTGGTCAAGTCCGAACACGCGTACGTCGCCGAGGACAACGTGCTGTTCTCCGTCGCCTCGATGCCGGATTACGGCAAGCTGTCGAAGCGCTCACTCGATGAGATGATCGCCGGCGCGCGCGTCGAGGTCGCGCCGTACAAACGTGCAGCGACGGATTTCGTCTTATGGAAGCCGTCGAAGCCCGGCGAGCCGGCGTGGCCGTCACCCGCCGGCATCAAGACGCCCGGCCGTCCTGGCTGGCATATCGAATGTTCGGCGATGGCGTGGAAATTCCTCGGCGAAACGTTCGACATCCACGGCGGCGGCATCGATCTCGTCTTCCCGCACCACGAAAACGAGATCGCGCAATCGCGCTGCGCATTTCATACGCCGACGATGGCGAATTACTGGATGCACAACGGCTTTCTGCAGGTCGAAGGCGAGAAGATGGCCAAGTCGGCCGGAAATTTCGTGACAATTCACGAGTTGCTTCACACCAACAAATTCGGCTCCAATCACTGGCACGGCTACGTGCTTCGACTTGCAATGCTGATGACGCACTATCGTCAGCCAATCGATTGGACGGTCGACCGCCTGGTCGAAGCGCGGCAAATGCTAAAGGAGTGGGTCGATTGTGCGATGGGCTTCGATCAGTATCCTATGTCGGTGCCGACTGAATTGGTTTCGGCGGTTTCTGATGATTTGAATTCGCCAGCGGCACTGGCTGTCGTATCTCATATTTTTCGCGATACGCGCCGCCGCACAAATGCTGAGGCTTCAATCCGGCTAGCCGCCGCTTTGAAGTGGCTTGGCATATGGAACGGAGAATATTCGAACGAAATTTACGGGTACGGATTTGATGTCGGTGACGGTCCGGCTGACGCGGATGTTCGGCCGTTCATAGAGGCGCGCAACGCTGCCCGTAAAGCTAAGGATTTCAAGAAGGCCGATACTATTCGCGATGAGCTGACTAAAATGCACGTGGTGCTGAAGGATGCCAAAGACCCATCGACTGGGGAGCTAGTTACTACCTGGGAATATGTTCCATGATTCCCCGCCCTCAGGAAAAGCTCGCGATGCGGCCGATGCTGCCGGCCGACGTGCCGTTGCTGGCGGAAATCTTCCGCGCCAGCATCGAGCAATTGGCCGGCGACGATTATAGCGAGGCGCAGCAGGAAGCCTGGGCGGCGGCGGCCGCCGACGAAGGCGAGTTCGGCGCACGGCTTGCCGGCGAACTAACCTTGGTCGCGACATTGGGAGGTGCGGCGGTCGGGTTCGCCTCGCTTGCCGATAACAAAGCCATCGACATGCTCTATGTGCATCCGGCCGCCGGCGGGCAGGGGACCGCCGCCATGCTCTGTGACGCTCTGGAAAAGCTCGCCGCCGCTCGCGGCGTCAAAGAACTAACCGTGGACGCCAGCGACTCCGCGCGCGGCTTCTTCGAACGGCGCGGCTTTGCGGCGAAGACGCGCAACACGGTCACGCTCAACGGCGAATGGCTCGCCAACACCACCATGGTCAAGCCGCTCGCAGCCGGCGCGGTGAAAGCGAGTACGACATGAAACGCAATGACATTCCGTTCCAACGCCACTGGCTTTACTATCTCGCGCTCAAATACGGCGTGATCGCGTTGGCTATCGTCGTCACGCTCTACACCGTCCTTCGGCTGTCTCGGGGTTAGCATAATGGCGCGCGAAACGTTCCTCGGCCTGCGGACGCATCACGTCGTCGTTGCGGTGATCGCCATCGTGCTCGCGGTGGCGCTCGCCTCGAATTATTATCTCTGGTGAAGGTGGGCGATGCCTCGCGAACGGCTTTATTTATTCGATACGACACTGCGCGACGGTGCGCAGACGAACGGCGTCGATTTTACGCTTGCCGACAAGCTTGCGATCACGCGCATGGTCGACGAGCTCGGTGTCGATTACGTCGAGGCCGGTTATCCCGGCGCCAATCCCACCGATACGAACTTCTTCGCCGAAAAGCGGCCGGCGCGCGCGAAAATCACCGCGTTCGGCATGACGCGGCGGCCGGGCCGTTCGGCTTCCAACGATCCGGGCCTTGCCGCGGTGCTGGCGGCGGAAGCCGACGCCATCTGTTTTGTCGCCAAATCCTGGGACTATCACGTCCGTGTCGCGCTCGAGACTAGCGATGAGGAAAACCTCGCGTCGATCCGCGATAGCGTGCGTGCGGCCAAGGCCAAGGGTCGCGAAGTGCTGCTCGATTGCGAACATTTCTTCGACGGCTACAAAGCCAACCCGGCCTACGCGCTGGCCTGCGCCAAAGCCGCTTACGACGAAGGCGCGCGCTGGGTGGTGCTGTGCGATACCAACGGCGGTACGCTCCCGCATGAAGTCGAAAAGATCGTTGGCGAGGTCTGCGCGAAAATTCCCGGCGATCATGTTGGCATTCACGCACACAACGACACCGAGCAGGCGGTGGCGAATTCGTTCGCCGCGGTCCGCGCCGGTGCGCGCCAGATCCAGGGCACGCTCAACGGGCTCGGTGAGCGTTGCGGCAACGCCAATCTCGTTTCCATCATTCCGACGCTGAAGTTGAAAGCCGAGTTCGCCGACAAATTCGACATCGGCGTATCGACGGACGCGCTTAGCCGTCTCGCGCGCGTCTCGCATACGCTGGACGATTTGCTCAATCGCTCGGCCGATCGTCATGCGCCGTATGTCGGCGAAAGCGCTTTTGCCACCAAGGCCGGCATTCACGCTTCCGCGATCATGAAAGATCCGGCGACTTACGAGCATGTCGCGCCGGAGAGCGTCGGCAATAAGCGTAAGCTCCTTGTCTCCGACCAGGCGGGGCGTTCGAGCCTGCTCGCCGAGTTGGACCGTATCGGCTTGGCGGTCGACAAGGACGATCCGCGACTCGTGCGCCTGCTTGACCAGGTGAAGGAGCACGAGGCGATCGGTTACGCCTATGAGGCGGCGGATGCGTCGTTTGAGCTTCTGGCCCGACGGCTTCTCGGCAAAGTGCCGCGATATTTCGACGTCGAGAAATTTGACGTCAATGTGGAGCACCGCCTCAACGCCAAGGGCGAGCGCGTCACCGTAAGCCAGGCGGTGGTGAAGGTGAGGGTCGGCGATGAATTATTGATCTCCGCCGCTGAAGGCAACGGTCCGGTCAACGCGCTCGATCTCGCGCTGCGTAAGGACCTCGGCAAATATCAGAAATTTATCACCGGCCTCGAACTCACCGATTACCGGGTGCGTATCCTCAATGCCGGCACCGAGGCAGTCACCCGCGTCCTGATCGAGAGCGTCGACGAAGGCGGCGACCATTGGACCACCATTGGCGTGTCGCCGAACATCATCGACGCGTCGTTCCAGGCGCTGATGGATTCGATTATCTACAAGCTCATCAAATCCGGCGCGCCGGCTTAAGTCCCTGGCCCCGCTTGCGGGGAGAGGGTGGCGAAGCGCGTAGCGCTGAGCCGAGTGAGGAGGGAGCCGTCATGATCGATCACATTTCGCTCGCGGTGCGCGATCTAAAAAGAGCGGAAGCATTCTACGCGGCTGTGCTGGCGACGCTTGGGCAGAAGAAATTGCGCGAATGGCCGGATGCGGCGATCGGTTTCGGCAAGAAGTATCCCGAGTTTTGGATCAACGTGCGCGGCGCGATGGATCGGGTTGCCGATGATTCCGGCGTGCATATTTGCCTGCGCGCGCCGGATACCGCCTCGGTTGATGCGTTCCACGCTGCAGCGCTGAAATCCGGCGGCTTTTCCGACGGTGAGCCGGGGTTGCGCCCGCATTATTATGAGGGTTACTACGCCGCCTTCGTGATCGATCCGGACGGCAACAAGATCGAGGCGGTGACGTTCCGGCGGGAGCAGGCCGAATAGTTGTCGCTTACGCGGGAATAAGCGGAGGATCCAAATGAGCGCGCTTAAAGACGATCGAGCGGGACCGCCATTGTCTTCTCGGCATCGTCAATCGCAGCTGCGGCCGTGCGCAACCTGGGCAGGATATTCTCGATCCGATCGGCGACGAGCAGTTCGACACCGTGTGCAGGCACAGGCACAAGTCCAAGTCTGCGCATATGATCGATCAGCTCCACCAGGGGGTTCCAGAAGCCGTTGATGTTGGCAATCAGGATCGGCTTTTTGTGGCGGCCGAGCTGCGCCCAGGTCATCTGCTCGACCAGTTCTTCGAGCGTTCCCAAGCCGCCTGGTAAAGCGACGAACGCATCGGCACGGTCGAACATGATGCGCTTGCGCTCGTGCATATCGCGGGTGACGATCTGTTCCTGCGCCAGCCGCAGCGGCCGCTCCTTGGCGGTGAGAAATTCCGGGATGATGCCGGTCGCTTCACCGCCGTTCTCGATAACGGCGCTCGCCAACGCGCCCATCAGCCCGATAGAGCCCCCGCCGTAGACGAGCCGTACGCGGTTTTCGGCCAAAATTCTGCCGAAGGCGCGCGCCGTCTCGATAAAGGCCGGATCGGTGCCCGGGCTCGATCCGCAATAAACGCAGATCGCCTTGATTTTGCTCATGGAGTCTCGCTCATGAAAGAATAAATGTGGCGGCGATTCGCCTGCGGCGCAAGCGCAAAGGCTGGGCAACATGCATCGCCCGGTCGCCGGTGCGCAAACGGGAAAAAAGCCCTATATGACAACACAATGGCGGCCTGCCGCCGGCCGCTCGGACCACCGGAAATGAAAGAGTACGCAACAGCCCCCGACCGCTCGACGCGTCAGGTGCGCGCCGACGGCGGCGCGCTGGTTTCGACGTTATTCCATCTGTGGCCTTATATCTGGCCGGCCGATCGCGCCGACCTCAAAGCCCGCGTCGGCGTTGCCGCCATGCTGATCTTTGCCGCCAAGCTTGCGACCATCGCGGTGCCCTTCACCTTCAAATGGGCGACCGACGCGCTCGCCGGCCACGGCACGGCGCCGATTTTCGCCGACAAGTGGCTGGCCTGGGCGGTAGCCACACCGGTGATGATGACGCTCGCTTATGGCGGAATGCGCATTCTCATGGGTGTGCTCACGCAATGGCGGGACGGCATTTTCGCCAAGGTCGCGATGCATGCGGTGCGGCGGTTGGCGATGCTCACCTTCGAGCACATGCATCTGCTCTCGCTGCGTTTTCACCTCGAACGCAAGACCGGCGGGCTCACGCGCATCCTTGAACGCGGCCGCAATGCCATCGAGACGATCGTGCGCATGCTGCTGTTGCAGCTGTTGCCGACTATCGTCGAGGTGGTGCTGGTTGCCTGGGTACTGCTGTTTCACTTCGACTGGCGTTATTTGGTCATTATCTTGTTGACCGTCGCGCTTTATGTCGGCTTCACCTTCTATGCCACCGAATGGCGCATCGGTATCCGGCGCCAGATGAATGAGAGCGACACCGACGCCAACGCCAAGGCGATCGACTCGCTACTCAACTACGAGACGGTGAAGTACTTCTCCGCCGAGGACCGCGAAGCCAAGCGTTACGACCGCTCGATGGCGCGCTACGAGGACGCGAGCGTCAAGGCTTACACCTCGCTCGCGATACTCAACGCCGGCCAGGCCATCGTCTTCACCATCGGCCTTGCGGCGGCGATGGTGCTGTGCGCGATCGGCATCGAGCGCGGCGCCAACACGGTCGGCGACTTCGTCATGATCAACGCCATGATGATTCAGCTCTATCAGCCGCTGAATTTCATGGGACTGGTCTATCGCGAGATCAAACAGGCGGTGATTGACATCGAGATTATGTTCTCAATGCTAAACCGCAAGCCGGAGATCAAGGACCGGCCCGGTGCGTTGCCGCTGAAGGTGCGCACCGGCACCATCCGGTTCGACGACGTTTCGTTTGCCTATGACCCCGAGCGGGCGATCCTGAAGAATGTAAGCTTTGAGGTGGCGGCCGGGCACACGGTCGCCATCGTCGGTCCGACCGGCGCCGGCAAGTCGACCATCTCGCGGTTGTTGTTCCGCTTCTACGATGCGACCGGCGGCCGTATCTTGATCGACGGCCAGGACATTCGCGACGTCACGCAAAAGTCGTTGCGCGGGGCCATTGGCATGGTCCCGCAGGACACCGTGCTATTCAACGATACGATCCGCTACAACATCCGCTACGGGCAATGGGACGCGACCGACGCCGAGGTCGAGGAGGCGGCGCGGCTCGCGCAGATCGATGGCTTCGTCCGGCTGGCGCCGAAAGGCTACGAAACCGAGGTCGGCGAGCGCGGCCTGAAGCTGTCGGGCGGCGAGAAGCAACGCGTGGCGATTGCGCGCACCATCCTCAAGGGCCCGCCGATTTTACTGCTCGATGAGGCAACGTCGGCGCTCGACAACCACACCGAACGCGATATTCAGGATGCGCTCGACCGCGTATCGCGGAACCGCACGACGTTGGTTATCGCACACCGGCTTTCGACCATCATCGGCGCCGATGAGATTCTGGTGCTCGATCAAGGCTCGATTGTCGAACGCGGAACCCACCAGGAGCTGTTGGCCGGCGGCGGACTATACGCCAGCATGTGGAACCGCCAGCGCGAGGCGGAAATGGCGCGGGAAATCCTCGCCGAAGTCGGCGACGACAATGCCGCCGCGCCCAACCGCAACCCGCCGGCGCTGCCCGAAGCGGACCTGGTCCCCGTTGTCGCCGCCGCGGAGTAGAACAGCGCATGTCGGTCATTAATTCGATCCGTTCGCAACTCGCGCCGATCCATCCGCTCGGCTATCCGTTCATCGGGGGCTTCGCGCTGGCAAGCCTCATCCTGTTCTGGGTGTGGTCGCCGCTTGGCTGGCTGGGCACGTTAGCGACGCTCTGGTGCGTCTATTTCTTCCGCGACCCGGAGCGGGTGTCGCCGACACGCGCTGGCATTCTGGTCGCGCCGGCCGACGGCCGCATCAGCCGCATTGCCGACGCGCTACCGCCGAAGGAACTCGAACTCGGCGAGCGCCCGCTCATGCGCATATCGATCTTCATGAGCGTATTCGATTGTCACATCAATCGTAGTCCGTTGGCCGGGCGCGTCGAACGCGTTGTCTATAAAGAAGGCGCCTTCATCAGCGCCGATCTCGACAAAGCCAGCGAAAGCAACGAGCGCAACGCTTTCGTCATCGCCGCAGCCAACGGCGCGCGGATTGCAGTCGTGCAGATCGCCGGATTGGTCGCCCGGCGCATCGTGCCGTTCGCGCGCGCGGGCGACACGCTCGCAACCGGCCAGCGCATCGGCATGATCCGGTTCGGTTCGCGCGTCGACGTTTATCTGCCGGTCGGCACGCGCCCTCTGGTCGCCGAAGGGCAGACCGCGATTGCCGGCGAGACGGTGATTGCCGAACTTAAATAGCGCTGAAGACGCAGCGGCTAACGAGTACGTGCATGGCGGGCATGGCACGAAAAGGATATAGTGCCGGGATGGCAGCAGCCGTGCCTCCAACCGAAGGTCAGCGCAGGCAGCGGCGCTTTCGCCGCATTCCGGTGCGGACGCTTGCACCTAACCTTGTCACCTTGCTGGCGCTATGCGCGGGCTTGACCTCCATCCGCATGGCGTTCGAGAACCGCTACGGGTTGGCACTCGCGGCGATCGTCTTCGCCGCCTTCCTCGACGGTATCGACGGCCGGTTGGCGCGGTTGCTCAAGGGAACCTCCCGGTTTGGCGCCGAGCTCGACAGCCTGTCCGATTTCGTGAATTTCGGCGTGGCGCCGGGATTGATTCTTTATTTTTGGGACCTGCACGATCTGAAGTCGGCCGGCTGGATCGCGGCGATGGCTTTTGCCATTTGCGCCGGGCTTCGCCTCGCGCGCTTCAACGTCATGATCGACGATCCCGAGCGGCCGGCCTGGGCCAGCAATTTCTTCGTCGGCGTACCGGCTCCGGCCGGCGCCATCATCGTGCTGTTGCCGATCTACGCGGCGTTTCTCGGCTTGCCGCGCACCCACGTCCTGACCTGGGCGACGTTGGCATATACGGTCGTGGTCGCCGGCCTGATGGTGTCGCGGCTGCCGGTATTCTCAGGCAAGCGCGTCGGTACTCGCGTGCCGCGGGATCTGGTCGCGCCGGTGGTCAGCGTCCTGGTTATTTTTGTCGCGCTATTGATCGCTTATCCGTGGATCATCCTCGCCTTGGGGACGCTGGCCTATCTGGTAAGCCTACCCTTCGGCTGGCTGTCCTATCGCGGTTATGTACGGCGCTCGCTCCGAGGCAAACCGGAACCCGCCGCCGCCACCGCTGCGGCGGTGACGTCGCCGCCTCTGACCGGCAGCGGCCGTACCGCCGACGAGGAAGAACGTCCGTCGCGCCTCAATTGAGCCGCATGGTGTGTGTGATTTAGCGGCCGGAGGAACCATGCGGCTCGGACGTCGCGCATTTCTGAACTCGCTCGCGGCGTCGGTGGTGGCGCCGGCCGTTTTGCGGCTTGCGCGCGCCGATGCGCCGCAGGTCACGCTCAAGCTGCACCACTTCTTTTCATCGGTGTCGAGTGGTCACGAAAAATTTCTGGTGCCGTGGGCACGGCAAGTCACGGCGCAGTCGGCCGGTCGCATCCGCATCGATATTTTCCCGTCCATGCAGCTCGGCGGTGCGCCGGCGCAGCTTTTCGACCAGGGGCGTGACGGGTTTGCCAATATCGTGTGGGCGGTGCCTGGATATACCCCCGGGCGTTTCGGCCGCATCGAGGCGTTCGAGCTGCCGTTCCTTCCTTCGCGTCGGGCGCTGGTCAATTCCAAAGCGCTCGAAGATTTTGCCGCGACCAACCTGCGCGATGAATTTAGCGAGGTCCATCCGATCTGTTTTTCCTGCCGCGACCGCAGCATCGTTCACACCAACCGTACCGTCCGCGCGGTGTCCGATCTGCGCGGCTTGCGCCTGCACGTGCCCAATCGGCTCGCCGCCGAAACCGTGCATGCGCTCGGCGCCAGCGGTGTGACGGTGCCGGTCCCGCAAGTGCCGATGGCCGTGTCCAGCCATGCGATCGAAGGCTGCCTCATGCCATGGGACGCGGTGCCGGCGCTGCGGTTGAATGATTTGCTTAAACAGCACACCGATTTCGCCGAGTCGGCGCTGAGTACGTCAACCTTCGTGCTGGCGATGAATAAATCGGCCTATGACCGCCTCCCGGCCGATCTGAAAACCGTCATCGACAAAAATTCAGGCCTTGAAGCCGCCGGCATGGCCGGCGCGATGTGGGATGTAGAAGCAAAGATCGTCGCCGACATGGTCCGCGAGCGCGGCGATCCAATTACCGTGCTGGCAGAAGACGAGGTCGCGAATTGGCGCGCGGCGACCCGCTCGGTGGTGTCGCTGTGGCTCAAGCAGATGAAAGAGCGCAAGACCGATGGCGGCAAACTGCTTGCCAATCTTCACGCCCTGATCGGGAAATACGCCAGCGAACCGGAGCCGCAAACACAGCCACCGCGAGAGCCGCATTTGAGCGAGCCAGCCGAGCCGCACTCGATCGAGCCGAAAGTCGCGAGCCAACCGCCGAAGCCAACTCCGCCACCGCAAGCGCCACAAACGACGGCAGAGGTGGCACGGCCGAAACCTGACATGCCCGCCGCCGCTCCGCGGCCGGCCGCCAAGCGTGCCCCGCTCAAAGAGCTCGATATCCCGCTTTAGGCACTCCGGCAGGCAATGCTTCCGCTAGCGGGAGAGCCCAAGAGCAAGGTTTCCCTCGTGCCCTTGGAAATGGCCGCCGGCGAACGAAAGCTGTGCCAGCGGCTCGTCCTTGTGGTTGCGGACGATCAACAGGTCGTGCTCGTACGTCCATTTGCGGCTGGTGAAGTATTTGCCGGGACAGCCGCCTTCGGGCGCGATGGTGCCCTGGGCTGCGCCGGGCTCGGCGCCGAATTTCATGAAGCAGGCGCCGGCGCCAACCGCGGTGAACCGCCAGCGCCCCGCAAGATCGACTGGCGGCGGAGGCGGTGGAGGAGGAGGTGCCGGAGGGGCCGCGGCGGCTTCCGGCTCAGGCGGCGGATTGGAGGCGCAGCCCGCAACCGTCGCGAACAGCACCAGTATCGCGGCGGCCATCGCCGCCTGCCGGCTTCTTCGCCGCATGTTGGTCAAGCCGATCATCCGCGGGCGAACAAAGTGGACATCATTTCATGGTCGGGATGACGAGGCATCGTGGGTTGTCCGTTGCTTTGAAGGCCCATTGTGCCGCCTTTTTCCGCAGCGGTCACGGGGTCCATGCCGCGGCCACGGCGCGCAGTGCAGGCTGGAAATCCAGAGGTAACCCTCCCTTAAGCGCCCGGGCGGTACGGTGGAGTGCGGTCCGAAGGCGCGTTAGCGCGCGGGTGGAGTTGCGTTATGGACATTTCTACGGGCCTCGGCCTGCTGGCCGGGACGGTCGTCGTCGCCACTTTGATGCTGATGGGCGGCGACCTCCGGATGTTCGTCAGTGATCATGCGGTCATTATCATTTTTGGCGGATCGTTCGCCGCAACTTTGATCCGCTTTCCGCTCTCGTCGATTTTTCATGGCGCGCCGCTCGGCGCCAAATTTGCTTTCACGATGCGCCGCATGACTCAGCGGGAGCTGGTCGACGAGATCGCCAGCCTTGCCGAGATTGCGCGCAAGCAGGGCCCGATCGGACTGGAAAAAGTCGAGATCGAGGATCCGTTTCTGGCCAAGGGTATCCGCTTCGTCGCCGACGGCTACGACGTCGGCTTCATCCGCGACAATCTCGAACGTGACCGCGACAATTTTCTCACTCATCTCGACGAGGGTCAAAAAATCTACCGTGCGGTCGGCGACTGCGCACCGGCCTTCGGTATGATCGGTACGCTGGTCGGCATGGTGCAGATGTTCGCCAACATGACCGACCCGTCCAAGCTCGGACCTTTCATGGCAACGGCGTTGTTGGCGACGCTCTATGGTGCGGTGGTTGCCAACATCCTTTGCCTGCCGATTGCCGACAAGCTGCATGGCAAGCTCGTCGATGAAGAGATCAACCGCACCCTGATCATCGACGGTATTTTGATGATCCGCGAGTCGAAGAGCCCTGCGCTCGTGCGCGAAATGCTGATCGCCTATCTGCCGGAGAAACATCGCGAGCCGGAAGAGCCTGAGCCGGTGCCGGCTTAATCGGCGCGGCATCGAGCCAACGGGACCTTAAATCATGGCGCGGCGCAAGGAAGCACACGGTGGCGGCCACGGCTGGTTTGTCACCTTCGCCGACCTGATGGGGCTCTTGGTCAGCTTCTTCGTCATGCTGGTCGCCTTCTCCAACCAGGACCAGAAAAAACTTCAGATTGTCGCTGGCTCGATGCGCGACGCGTTCGGCGTGCAGACCCACGTACGTTATTCCGGCGTAATGGAGGTCGATGGCCTTCCCACCCGGCCGAAGCTCAAGAATGCCGCGCATGTCGATCCGGACGACGCGTCGGCGACGCCTACTCCCGACGAGCAGGGCCACAAGCTGGAGCATGGCGCGCGGCACAAGAACGATGAAGCTTTCGCGCTCGCCGCCGCGTCGCTGCGTCAGGCGCTTCAGGACATGCCGGAACTGACCGAGGCCTCAAAGCACATCATGCTGGAAGACACCAAAGAAGGCCTCAATATCGAGATCGTCGACCAAGAGGGCCGCTCGATGTTTCCGGAAGGCAGCAAGGAGCCCTACGAGCGAACCCGTAGCATCATCGAAAAGCTCGCTGGGCCGCTTAAGGCGACGCCCTATCGGGTCTCGATCACCGGCCACACCTCGGCGTCAAAAAAACCGGCCAATCCCGACTACGGACCCTGGAATCTGTCGGTAGATCGCGCCAACTCGGTCCGTCAGATTCTGGAAGAGCAGGGCTTGCCGTCTTCCAATATCTATGCGGTCGCCGGCAAGGCCGACACCGATCCGCTGTTCCCGGAAGACCCGTTCATCGCCGCCAATCGCCGCGTCACCATCACACTCATGCGTGAAGCGCCGCCGGTTCCACCGGACCTGCAACCCTGAG
>Ga0307374_10009431_pt1 | contig 14380 bp, 12 predicted proteins | sample OX3MG_FD_202532 | JGI IMG/M metagenome (GOLD analysis project Ga0307374, IMG submission 202532) | Soil microbial communities from Risofladan, Vaasa, Finland - OX-3 | ecosystem: Environmental > Terrestrial > Soil > Coastal area > Acid sulfate soil | place: Finland: Risofladan, Vaasa | collected... | reverse complement strand
GACCCGGGCGGGGGGATAGCGCTGGGCCCACAGGTTGCGGATGCGGGCCTCGATGTGGGCGGCCTCGTTGTGGGCGGAGACGATCACGCTCAGCCGCGGCCAGGCCGCCGCCGGCGCCTCCGGCGGCGTGCGCCGCCCCGCATAGGGGCGCCAGCGCGCCCAGGCGGCCACCGCCAGCGGATAGCCCAGCCAGATCGCCGCCAGCCCCGCCAGGCTGGCCAGCCAAACCGCCTTGTCCACCCGCCAGAGCAGCGAGGTCAGAAGCTCAATGCTCATGCCGCCACTCCTTCTGTCGCCGCGGGCGTGGGCGACGGGGCCGGGGCGGCCCACAGCCGCGCCAGCCGCGCCACGTTGGCGCTCAAGTCGAACTCGGCCTCGACCCGCCGCCGCGCCGCCTGCCCCAGCCGCCGCCGCAACTCCGGGTCGCGCAGCTGCAGCAGCGCCAGCGCCAGCGCCGCCACGTCCGCCGGGGGCACCAGCAAGCCCACCGCCTCCCCGTCCACCAGCTCGGGAATTCCCGAGAGCCGACTCGCCACCACGGGCAAGCCCGCCGCCATCGCCTCCATCAGCGCCACCGGAATGCCCTCCATCTTGCCGGTGCGCGCCACCACCACGCTGGGCAGCACGAACACCTGCGCCCAAGCCAGCGCCGCCCGGACCTCCTCTTCCGTGGCCGGCCCGTCCAGCCGCACCTGCGGGGCCAATTGCAATCGGGCGATCTGGCGCGCGAGCGCCGGGAACAGCTCGCCGCCGCCGACGATGCGGCACTGCAGCGCCACCCCGCCCCGCCGCAGTTCGGCGCAGGCGGCGATCAGGTGGCGGTGGCCCTTGTAGGGCTGCAGCGAGCCCACCGCCAACAGCCGCAGCGGGCCGCCGTCGGCGGCTTCGGTCCGCCGGGCGGCGGCCAGCGCTCCATAGGCGGCGCACTCGACGCCGCAGTGCACCACCGCGACCGCTGCCCGCGGCGGCGGCGCCACCGCCTGCAGCAGGTCCCGGTTGAAACGGCTGATGCACACCACCACCCGCGCCCGCCGCGACTTTTGCCCCAGCATGGCGCGGTGGCAATACAAATCGTGGGCATGCACGGTAAAGCTGTAGGGGATGCCGGTGAGGCGGTGGGCGACGTAGGCCACCAGCGCCGGGTGGGTGGCGTAATGGGCGTGAATCTGGTCCACGCGGTCGCGCTGCAGCCGCTCGGCGATCGCCACCGCCTTGCCCCAATAGGCCACCGCCCCCGCCCACAGCTTGGCGTCGCCGCGGTTGTGCCACAGCACCGCCGCCAAGGTGCCGAGATAGCGGCCGGGCCGCCGCCGCAGCCAGCGCAGGTGGCAGCCCAGCGGCCCCAGCCAGGGCGCCCACCACACTGGCGCGCGCAGCGCCGCCACCCGCGCATGGCGCTTGCCCCGCACCCGCCGCAGCGGATAGACCCGCAGCTTTTGGCCTTGGCGCTCCAATTCCCACATCTCGCGCAAAATGAAGGTCTCGCTCAGCAGCGGATAGCGCGACAACACATAGCCGAGGGTCATAGGCGGTGAGTCCGGCGGCGCGGCGCTGCCAGCTTTCCCCGGTTCTGATGCCACCGCCCCCGCCGCGGGGCTACTTTCCGGGGCAAGGCCTAAGTCTTAAAACTTCGCGGCCTCCCGTCTTGAACCGTAGCGGCGCCAGGATCGAAAGGGGCGGCGGGTTCGGAGCCCGGCCAGGCCGCCAGCAGGCTGCGCGCCACCGTGCGCCAGTCGTGCCGGGTGGCGGCGAGCGCGGCCGAGCGCCGGCCCTGGCGCCGCCGCAGCTCGGCATCGCCCGCCAGCCGCGCCAAGGCCGCCGCCAGCGGTCCCACCGCACCCGCCTCGACCACCAGGCCGTTGCCGGCGATCAACTCCTTCAGCCCGCCCGCCGTAGTCACAATCAGCGGCTTGCCCAGGGTCAGCGCCAGATGCGCCACCCCGCTCTGGGAGGCGGCCACGTAGGGCAGCACCACCAGGTCGGCGCGGCGGAAGTACCAGGCGATCTCGGGGGTGGGGATATAGCGCGCCTCCCAGCGCACCCAGGATGCGATCCCCAGCCGCCGCGCCTCCGCCTGCCAGGCTTCCAGCCGGACGCCGGCGGTGGGCAGGCCGGCGATCAGCGCCAGCGGCCGCCGCCGCTCTGGAATCGCCGCCAGGGCGCGCAGCAGCACCTCGACGCCCTTATAGGCGGAAAGCGTGCCGAACAGCAGCGCCACCGGCCGCCCCGGCGGCAACTGCAGCCGCCGGTCGAGTTCCGGGTCGGGCCCCGCCTGCTCCACCAGCCAATTCTGGTTGCCGTGCGCGATTACCTGCGGCCGCACCCCGGTGAGGCCTTCGAACTGCGCCGCCAGGGTGGGGCCGTGAACGAAGACGGTGTCGAACTGGCGCGCCAGCCGTGGCCGCCAGGCGGGGCGGCGCAGCAGCCGGCCGGAGCGGGTGCGGTCGAACGCCTCGACGTTGTGCCAAATGTCGGCCAAGTGCCAGCCGGCGCGCGAGCGGCGCAGGCGGCGCACGAACCAGGCGTCGCAGCGGTGCTCGAGGTCGCCCAAAAGGATCACGTCGGGAGCCTCGCGCCGCGCCGTGCGCAGCACCTGCGCCCAGGCCAGCAGGTAGCGGCCGCCGCGCCAGGCGCGCACCAGGCGGCGCGGCAGGCCGCGCGGGCGGAAGTGGGGGTTCCACGTCCACAGCCGCGGCAACAGGCGCACGCCCGCCGGGGCGCCGGCGCACTCCGGCCGCCGCCCGGTGAGCAGCACCACCTCGGTCTGCGGCGCCGCCGCCGCCAGCCCCTGGGCGAGCTGCCAGCTATAGTGCAGCAGGCCGCCGCGGGAGAAGAACTCCACCAGCAGCAGCCGGCGCCGCGGCGCCGTGCCTTCGCCCGCCATCGGTGACCTCCGCATAGAGTTGCAGCAGCCGCTCGCGCCAGGCGGCTTCGCCAAACTGTTCCGCCGCCCGCCGCCGCGCGGCCGCGGCCAGCGCCCGGCGTTCGGGGGCGGCGGCGGGCGAGCCCAGGGCCAGCGCCGCCGCCGCCCAGGCGGCGTCGTCGCCGGGGGGGAGCAGTCGCCCGCAGCCGTCGAGCAGTTCGGCGATGGCGGGCAGATCGGAGGCGAGGATGGGCAGCCCGGTGGCCATGGCCTCCAAGACCGCGGTGGGCTGGGCCTCCTGCTCGGAAGGGAACAGGAACAGATCGCTCAGCCCCAGCCAGGCGGCCACGTCGGCGCGGGGACCGGGCACCTGGAGGCGCGCCGCCCAGCGGCTGGCCGCCGCCGCCCGGCGCAGGGCCTCGAGCTCGGGGCCGCCGCCCACCCACACCAACCACGCCCGCGGGTGTTGGGCGGCGATGCGCTCGGCCGCCCGCAGCCAGGTGCGCCAGCCCTTGGCGGCGCGCACCACCGCCACCGTGGTCAGCACCCAGGCCGCCTCGGGCACGCCCAGGGCGCGCCGCCGCGCCGCGAGCGGCGCGGCGAACAGCGGCGGGGGCTCGACCCCGTTGGCGACGACCACCGCCCGCTCGCCGCGGGCGTCCCAGGCGGCCCGCTGCGCCGCGCTGACATAGATCACCCGCGCCGCCCGCCGCCGGCTGGCCGCCTCCAGCCCCGCCGCCCAGCGCTGCCGCCGCAGCGGCTCGGGCTGGGGGCCGACATGCACGGTGGCCACGTAGGGCAGGCCCAGCACCCGCGCCGCCGCCCCTCCCCACACCGTGGCGTAGCGCAGGTGGGTGTGCAACAGCGCCGGGCGCAGTTGGCGCAGCAGCCGCAGCAGCCGCAGCCAACCCGCCGCGTCCGCCAGCCGCCGCATGTGCACTTGGTGCGCCCGGCCGGCCACCGGGGCCCAGGCCGCGCCCCACACCTGCGCGGGATCGGGCTCCGCCTTCAGCCCCACCAGCTCGACCTGCCATGGCGGCGGCACGGCGGCGGCGAAGCGCACCGCCAGGCGTTCGGCTCCCCCCAGGCCCAGCCCGTCCAGCAACCACACCACCCGCCGCCGGGCGGCGGCGGGGCCGGCGGACCCGGCGCCGCCGGTGGTTATGGTTAAGCCCTCGGCCATGCCGCCGCCTAGCCCACCGCCGCTTTGGGCTTGGGCGGCGACAGGTAGCGCTCGTTGCGCGCCAAGAGGGCTTCGGTGACCTCCAATGGCACCGACAGCTTGCGGGCGTATTCGGCAATGGCGTACACGTCCTTGGGGATGCACTTGGAGTTGAAGCCGCGCTCGCCGGCGTAGACGAAGGTCCAGTAGGGGGACATGCGCGGATCGTCCTGGTAAATGCCCTCGCGCACGGTGTAGTAGTCCACCCCGGCCGCCTCGCACAGGTCGTAGAGCTCCTGCGCCTCGGCCACGCGGTGGGCGATGGCGCGGTTCTCGCCCAGCTTGATCAGCTCCGCCGTGAGGGCGTCGGTTTGGCGGATGCGCACGGTGGCGTTGTAGACCTGCTGGTAGGTTTCGATCACCACCCGCAGGTCGCGCGGCTCCCCGCCCAAGATCAGAAAGCCGCGCGTCCCCATGCGCAACAGCGGGTGGGCGACGGTCTCGCCCAGGTACTCGGGCTGGAAGACCAGGCGCTTGTGGTAGCGCTGCTTCATCTCATCGGTGAAGCCGGGATTGACGGTGGAGCGCAGCACAATCACCGGCGTCTCCATCCAGGCCACCACCTGCTCGACGATGGAGGTGTCGAGCGCCCGCTTGGCGGGGTTGGGCGTGGGCACGCACACGAACCCCACCTCGCAGGCGTTGATGGCGTGGCGCGTGCCCACGCCCAGCGGCTCGTCATAGAGGGCGGCGTCGGGAAACTCCTCGCGCATGGCCTTGCCCACCCAGCCCAACCCGACGATGCCGACTCGCTTGCTGATCATGCTGGTCCTCCGGAGGCGATGCCCGGACGGCGCGGCGCGCCGCCCGGGGAACGGCGGGGCTGCCTGCCGGCGCCGGACTCCAGCGCCAATCTCGCTCCCAGCCCGCCGAGGGCCAGCAGCAGCAGGAAATGTCGGAAGTAGGCGTCGTGCAAAAACGTGCTCAGCAGCAGGTAGAGTCCCACCGCCAGCTCCAGCGCCGCCACCAGGCCAGCCAGATGGACGGCCCCCAGCCGTGCCGCCCGCCGCCGGCCGCGCTCCATCAGTCGGTAGGCGGCCACCAGCAGGGCGACAAAGGCGGCCAGCCCGACCAGGCCGGTCTCGGCGGCGATCTGGATATAGAGGCTGTGCGGGTCGCGCACGCGGGTGTCGCCGCTGCCGCCGGCGAGGGCGGAATAGCGCAGGTACTCGGACTCGTAGTTGCCCGGCCCCACCCCCAGCAGCGGGTGGTGGAGAAACATCAGCGCCCCGGTGAGCATCTCGTGCTGGCGGTCGCGGAAGCTGGCGTCGGCGATCTGGGCGGGGGGCGCGGTGAGCGAGCTGGCGGCCAGGGTTTGGATCCGCCCCCACACCGCCTGCGGCGCCAGCCCCGCCGCCGCCACCAGCCCCAACCCCGCCACCGCCGCCACCCAGCGCCGCCGCGGGTGCCGCCACAGCAGCACCGCCACCAGGCAGGCCACCCCCAGCGCCGCCGCCCGCGAATAGGTGAACAGCGTCGCCGCCAGCCCCATCCCCAGCGCGCCGAGCGCCAGGCCGCGCCGCCCCCAGCCGGCGCCGCGCTCCAGCGCCTGCATCGCCCCGAGCGGCAGCGCCGCCACCAGCACCATGGCCAGGAAGTTGGGGTCGCCCAGCGCCCCCCCCAGCCGCCAGCCGAACTCGCCGGGTGCGGTGGCGGCGTACTCCATCGAGCCAAACCCCCAGAACAGATTGTGGCTGCCGGTCAGCCCCTGGTAGACGACCGGCAGGGCCAGCAGCACCACCGCCCCCAGCAACGCATTGATCGCCTGCCGCCAGGCGCGCGGCGTCTCCAGCAGGTTGGCCACCAGGTAGAAGGCCACTGCCCCCTTGGCAAACTCCGCCAGCCGCGCCCCCGCCGCGCCCAGATCGCCCGCCCCCACCGCCGCCAACGCCTGGGCGCCGCCCCAGGCGAGCAGCGGCAGCAGCAGTGGCCAGCGCAGCCGCGGCGCCTGGTGGCGCAGCAGCCGGTCCATTCCCCAGGCCAGCACCACCCCGGCCAGCGTCAGCCGCAGCAGCCAAGCGAAGCCCCAGGTGTCGGTGACCACATCGGAGGCGTTCCAATAGATGAGCAGCACCAGCGCGCACGCCCCCCAGGCGGGGCGGTGCAGCACGGCCAGCGCCAGCCCCCCCAGCCCGGCCACCGCCAGCGCCGCCAGCGCGGCGTGCTGCGGAAAGCGCCAGGCGGCCACGAGCGCCGGCAGCGCCGCCGCCATCCCCAGCCCCGCCACGCGCGGCCGCGCTCGTTGGCCGCCCCGCCCCAGCCGCCCAATCTCGCCGCCTCGGTCGCCATCGCCCCTCCTCCCGTTGCCGACGAAGTTGCCAGTTGCCAGTTGCCAGCCCACTCAGCGTCGGCACCGACGTCCGTTTTCCTGCTTCCCTTATTTCGCCCCGCGTCCGCTCAGCACCGCCCCCACCGTGGCCGCCAGAATGGCCAGGTCCAGCCGCAGCCGCCAGCCGCGCACGTAGGCCAGGTCCAGCCGCAGCCGCCGGTCGAAGTCGCACTGCGCCCGCTCGCGGATCTGCCACAGCCCGGTGATGCCGGGCGGCAGCGCCAGCCGCTCGGTGTGCCACAACTGGTAGCGCTCCAGCCCGAAGCTGGTGGGCCGCGGCCCCACCCAGCTCATCTCGCCGCGCAGCACGTTCCAGATCTGCGGCAGCTCGTCCAGGCTGGTGCGGCGCAGGAAGCGGCCGACCCGGGTGACGCGCGGGTCGCGGCTGATCTTGAAGTCGGGCCAGGGCAGCTCGTTGAGGTGCTGCAGCTCCTTTTCCATGGCCTGCGCCCCGGCCACCATGGTGCGCAGCTTCCACATGCGGTAGCTTTTGCCGTGGGCGCCGACGCGGGGCTGGGCGAAAAAGGGGGAGCCGGGCGACTCGCAGCGCACCGCCAGCGCCGCCAGCCCCACCACCACCGCCGCCGGCGGGCCCAGCAGCAGGCACATCCCCCAGTCCAGGGCGCGCTTGAGCCGGCGCTCGCGCCGGCTGAGGCCGCTGCGCCAGCCGCGGCGCAGGCGCCAAGCCCGCAGCCGCGCCGGCTGGCACCAGGCGGGGTAGGCGGCCGCGGCCGCCGCGGCGGCGGCCCGCTCGACGCCGGTTAGGGTCCTCACCGCGTCCATTGCACCTCCTCCAGCAGCGCCTCCAAGGTCAGTCCTTGCTCGGGGAAGGCCGCCGCCCGCCAGGCGGGCGCCGCCCCCGCCCGCCGCGCCCGCTGCTGCAGCCGCTCCAGCACCGCCTGCGGCCGCCCCGCCCCCTCCAGCAGCGCCAGCACCACCCCGCCCGGCTCCCACCAGGCCAGGTCGCCGAGCCGCAGCTCCGCCGCCAGGTCCTCGAGAAAGCGCTGGTGGCCTGCGGCCGCCCGGCCGGCGTCGCCGCCGGGGGCTTCCCCGGCTCCGGCAGCGCCGCCGGCAGCTTCTCTGCCGGGAGCGATGCGCAGCAGCAGCAGCGGAGCCTGCTGGCGGCGGGCGCGGCTGAGCATGCGCAGCAGCGCCGCCTCGGCCTGGCGGCGGCTGGCCAGGATGCCGGCGGGGGGGCGGTCGGGGGGACGGAAGCGCCAGGCCATGGCTCAGTCTCCTTGCGGGGTCGGCTGCTGCGGACGAACGCGGGCGGGCTACTGCGGCCGCTGGTAGGCGCGGAACTCCGGCGCCGACGGGTCGGCGCGGTTGAACAGCGTGCCCAGCAGCGGCGCCCGCGCCCGCGCCAGCTCCTCGCACAACTGCTGCGCCTCGGGCAGACGCGTCCGCCCCCAGCGCAGCACCACCACCACCCCCTCCACCAGCGACGACAACAGCACCGCCTCGCCGCTGTGGTTGCCCGGGGGCGAGTCGAGCAGGATGTAGTCGTAGTGCTGGCGCCACTGCTCCATGAGCCCGGCCATGGCGCGCGCCTGCAGCAGCACCCCGGCCGGCTCCTCGGCCGGCATCAGGTCGAGATGCGGCGCCACCGCCAGCGGCGCCACCTTGCGCCCGGCCTGGGCCGCCTGCAGGCCGCTGGCGTTGGCCAGGCCGAAGAAGCTGTGGCAGCCGGGGCGGCCGAGGTCGGCGTCCACCACGAGCGTGCGCCAGCCGCTCTCGGCCAGGGCCAAGGCCAACTGGCAGAGGCTGGTGGTTTTGCCCTCGCCCGGGTTGACGCTGGTGACCAGGATGGCGCGCGGCGGGGCGCCGCCGCGGGCCACCAGGTTGGCGGCGATCTTGTGGTAGCTGGGCTCGGCCCGCAGCCCGCCGGCGGCGGGCAGCAGCCCGCGCCGCCCGGCGGCGGTCCGGCGGCGCTCGGGCACCATGCCCAGCGGCGCCAGCGCCGACCCCAGCCCGCGCTTCACCGCCTCGCCGGCGGTCAGCGCCTCGGTCCAGCGCTCGCGGGTGAGCACCGTGCCCACCCCCACCACCAGCCCCAGCCCCAGCCCCAGCCCCAGATCGAGCGGCAGTTGCGGGTAGAGCGGCGAGCGCGGCGGCAGGGCGGCGTCGAGCACGGTCAGGTTGCTGGGCGGCAGGCTGGCCTCGAGCTTGGTCTCGTCCAGCTTCTGGCGCAGCGTCGCCACCAGCGCGCGCTGGGCGTCGGCGCGGGACTTGAGCACCCCGAACTGCATCTCCAGCCCGCTGGCCGCGGCCGCCTGGCGGCTGAGCTGGTCCACCAGTTGGCCCAGCGCCTGCTCGCGCTGCTGGCTCGAGGCCAGCCGCTGGCGCAGCCCGGCGGCCACCTGGCGCTCCAGCCCGGCCAGCGCCCGCTGGGCCCCGGCCAACTGCTGGCGCGCCTCCACCACCAGCGGGAAGTTGGGCCGGTAGGTGGTCTGGAGCGCGCTCAGCTGCTCCTCGGCCGCGCCCACATTGGCGCTGGCGCGGTCAATCTCGGGGTTGCGCAGCTCGGCCGGCAGCGCCGCCACCACCTCGCCGCCGTAGCTGGCCACCGCCGCCTGGTCGGCGATGCGCTCGGCCTGGGCGGCGCTCCAGGCGTGGTTGGCGTCGCCGAGGCGGTTGAGCAGCCCGCTCTGCGCCCCGCCGGCGTCGAGCAGGGGAATATAGGCGTGCTGCTGCTGGAAGGCGGCCACTCCCCCATCCTCCTGCGCCAGCCGCGCCTGGGCCTGCTCGACCTGCTGCTCCATCCAGTGCGCCGCCAGCTCGCCTTGGGCGCCGCGCTCGGCCAGCGTCTGCCGCAGGAAGGCCTGGATGGTGGCGTTCACCACCGCCGCCGCCACCGCCGGATCGTGCGAGCCGTAGCGCACCTGCACCGTGCTGCTGAGCTGGTCGGGGGCGAGTCTGAGCTTGCCGGCGAACACCGCCTCGGCCAGCTCGCGCCGCTCCTCCGCGCCCAGGCTGCGCCCGCGCGCCCGCGCCCGCTGCTCCGCCTCCGCCAGCGCGCGCTCGATCTCCGGGTCACGTCGCATCAAGTCGAGCTGGGCGATCACCGGCGCCGCCACCGCCCGGCTGCCCAGGATGCTGAGCTCGGTCTGCATCTCCCGGTCCGGGTCCACCGGCGGCGGGTACTCCTGCGGCGTCAGCTCGGCGGCATGCAGGCGGGGATGCTGGATGATGAGCGAGCCGTCGGCCTGGTAGTAGGGCCGCAGCCACCAACTGGCCGAGCCCGCCAGCAGCACGCAGGCCGCCACCAGCCCCAGCCCCAGCCAGCGCTGGCGGTAGAGGGCGTTCTGCAGTTGGTGGCGCCGGGGCGAGGCCGGCGGCGGCGCCTCCAGCTCGTACAGCGGTGCCAGCGCGGGAGACGGACTCCCCGGGGGAACAGAAATAAACGACATAGCCCCTCCGATTCGTTGTGCGGCTTGCGGCCTTCGAAACGCGCCTACCACCCCCGCCGCTCAGGGCACGTGGTTGGCCACCGTCTGTTGCACCCGCCAGCGCTCGGTGCCGGTGAAAAAGTCCAGCAGTTCCAGCCCCGCCATGCGCAGCGCCGAGCCCGACACCAGCACGATGTCGTCGGCCTGCAGCGCCAGGTCGGGGCCGTGGCGGTCGAGCGCCGCCCCCACGTTTTCGCGCAGCGTCTGGCGCTGGCCGCTGGGCAACAGCCGCAGCACCCGCACCTGGCCGCTGTCGGCCTGCGGCAGGAAGCCGCCGGCGGAGGCGATCAACTGCGCCAGCGTCAGCCCGGGCAGCAGCGCCTGCGCCCCGGGACGCATGACGTCGCCGCTCAGGTACACCTGGCGCGCCTCCTGCACGTCAATGGTGTCGCCGGGCTGAAGCATGCGGTTCAGCTCCGGGTGGCGCGCGATCTGATTGAGGTCGATCGTCTCCAGCACGGCGTTGGCGGTGTAGGTGAGCTGGCCGTGGGGGCCGCGCCGGCTGGCCACCGGCGGCTGATGGAACAGCAGCACCTCGGAGCTGGCCTTCACCGGATCCACCCCTCCCGCCAGCCCCAACGCCTGCAGCAGGCTGAGCTCGCCGCTGAAGGCGTACACCCCCGGGCGCGGCACCTCGCCATTGACACTCACCTTGCGGCTGTTGTTCTCCAGCAGCCGCACGCTCACCAGCGGATGCAGCAGCATGCCCGCATAGGCCCGGCCCAGCGCCTGCTGGATGGCGGTGGGGGTCTGGCCCGCCACCGCCAGCGGCTGCACGAACGGCGGCGCGATCACCCCGTCCGGGCCCACCCGCAGGCTGCCGCTCAACTGGGGCTGGCCGAAGATGCGCACGTCGAGCAGATCGCCCGGGCCCACCGGGTCGGCGCTGGAGGAGGCGCCGTAGGCCTCGAGCGGCGTTGCCGGCGGCAGCGGGGTCGCCGCCGCCGGCCCGGCGGCCAGCTCGGGCAGTCCCTGCGCCCAGCCGGGTGCCCCCCACCCCAGTCCGGCCAGCGCCAGCGCCAGCCCCCAACTCCAGGCCCAAGCCCGCGCCCGCGGTGGCCCTGTCACCTTCGTCCCCGCCTCGATCTCGCTCTGTCCGTTCCGCATGCTGGCGCCCTCCTCCGGCGCTGGCTTCTAGGGTTGGCGCTCGCCGCCGCTGCCTGCGCTGGCCTGTCTGCCGCCAGCCTCTCCGAGTCTAGTCATCGCATTTCGCCCCTACAATTGCGCGGTGGTTGGAGGCGGCGGTGAACGTGGTTGGAGGTGAGATTCCACCCTTGGTTGGAAGGACGCCGCCGGAAACTCTGCATCGAAGTTGCCATGGCCAGCCTGCTCGCCCGCCCCAACGCCGCCTTTTCCCCGCCGCCGCGCCCCGGCCCCGCCCCCATCCGGGTGGCCCTCTGCCTGCCCTCCGCCCTTTGGAACCAGCTCCTCGCCCAGGCCTTGGCCGCCTGCCCCGACCTCGAGGCCGCCATCGGCGCCGCCTCCGTGCTCAGCCCGCAGCGCCTGCCCGCCGCCCCCGCCGTTCCCGGCGTGCTGCTCACCGCCGTCCCCACCCATCGCACCGGCTGGGAGCGGCTGGCGCAGTGGTGCCGCCGCGGCGAGGTGGCGCGTGTGCTGGTGCTCGGCGAAAACCGTCCGCCGCTCGCCGCCCACGCCCTCCGCCTCGGCGCCAGCGGCTATCTCGACTGGGAGTCGCCGCTGCCGGTGTTGCTCAAGGCCATCCGCGGGGTCGCCGCCGGCGAGCTGTGGGCGGAGCGCAAGACCGCGCTGGCGCTGCTGCGCGAGCCGGCGGCGCAGAGCAAGCTCACCCGGCGCGAGCTGCACGTGCTGGGCGCGCTGTCCGAAGGCCTGCGCAACAAGGAAATCGCCGCCTTGCTCGACATCAGCGAGACCACGGTGAAGAGTCACCTCAACCGCGCCTACCGCAAGCTCCAGCTCAGCGACCGGCTGCAGGCGGCCCTCTACATCGAGCGCCACGGACTGGAGGTCTAAGTCGGCAGCAGGCGACCTGCGGCTAGCGCCAGGCGTGGGCCCAAGCGGGCGGGAGGGTGGCGCTGCCGGCGGCGAGATCGAGCTTCAGTTCGCCGTCGGGGTAGCGGCGCCGCCACTCCAAGCCGGCGCCGGTGAGCGGTCCCAGCGCTGGCGGCGGCTGGAAGGCGTAGGCGGGGTACCACCACAGGGTGCGGTAGTCCTGGTCGTCGGCGTCGCCATAGCGGAAGTACAACTGCCCGGGCGCCGGCTGGAGGGCCCAGTAGAGCGCCAGGCCCATCTGCAGCCGTCGCCAGTCGCCGCGGCCGCCCTGCTCGACCGCGAGCACGCTCTTGCCCGCCGCGAGCGCGGCGCGCACGTTCTGCCACTGCGCCGCGCGCGCGGCGGCGGCGAGCGGGCTGCGCCGCCAGCCCAGGCCGAAGTTCTCGACCATCACGCCGTCGAGCTGGGCAAGGTAGACGCCCCAGCCGCCGGCCTCACCGGGGTCGTGGGTCAAATTGGCCCAGAGCGGCACGTGGGGAAAGGCCGTGCGCAGCGCCTGCAGGTAGCCGACTTCGGCGGCGCGGTAGGCGGCGTCGGTGGGGTACTCGGCCACCCCGCCGCGATCCTCGGGCTGGCGCAGCAGGCCGGCGCGGCTGAGGTCCACGTTGTCGAGGAAGAAGCCGTCCCAGCCCAGGCGCCGGTACTGCCGCAGCCGCGCGATCAAGAAGGCCCGCCAGCCGGGGCTGGCCGGGTTCATCAGGTAGGTGGTGCGCCAGACGCCATCGGCGGAGCGCTGCCGCGACCACAGCCGCTCGCCCTGCCGGTTGTGCAGGAACCAGCTTTCGTGGGGGTGGATCTGGCGGCAGAACACCCCGGCGCGGTCGGCCACGGTGCGCTGGTAAGGGCGGTAGGCGGCATCGCAGGCGGCGTGGGTGTTGGCGTAGGGGCCGGGGCCCTCGGCCTCGTTGGCGGCGATATATTGCAGCAGCGGGCCGGCATAGCCGGCGCGCCGCAGTTTCGCCCTATAGTCCTCGTCGCCGTGGGTGAGGATGACCAGGCGGGAGCGCGCCGCCACCACCACCGCCGTGGTGTCGAAGGGGGGCTTGTAGAAATAGGCGACCCGCACCCCGGGGCGGGCGCTGCCCCAGCCCAGGGCGGCCAGGGCCAAAATGGGCGGAAGCGGTCGCCACCAGCCGCGGCGGTTTGACGGAATGGCCGGGGTGGTATCAAATGAGGAAGGTGACGGCGTGAACCTGCCCAATAGCCTGACCGTGCTGCGCATCTTCTTGGTTCCGCTGCTGATTGCGGTGCTGTTCAGCACCCGTTTGGCCAACAAGGAGATCTACGGCACCGCGATCTTTCTGGCCGCCGCCGTCACCGACTTGTTAGATGGCTATTTGGCGCGGCGCCGCCAGCAAATCACCACGCTGGGGATTCTGCTCGATCCGATTGCGGACAAGCTGCTGATCTCGGCCGCCTTCATCTCGCTGGTGCAGCTCGATCCGGCGCTGGTGCCGGCGTGGATGGTGGTGGTGATCATCGGGCGGGAGTTCGCGGTGAGTGGGCTGCGCAGCATTGCGGCGACGCAGGGCTTCGCCATCCCGGCCAACGACTGGGGCAAGGCGAAGATGGTGAGCCAGGTGGTGGCGGTGTGCATCATCATCGTGGCGCACAAGTACGGGCGGCTGCGGGTGCTGGGCTGGGCGGTGAACGTGCGGGCGCTGGGCGGGCTGGCGCTGTGGGCGGTGGTGATTGTGGCGCTGGTGTCGGCCTCGATTTATTTCCTGCGCTTCTGGCGGCAGATTGACGACGGGCTGAAGCAGCGGGGGCCGGAGCGGGCGGCGGGGCTGGGGCGGCCGGAGGCGGCGCGTTCGATCGAGCGGCTCTGAACCGTTGCCAGTTCCCAGTTGCCGGTTGCGCCGCGCGGCCGAACGGGGCGGGGGGGCGCAAAAAAAAGGGAAGGCCGCGCGCCGAAGCGCCCCGGCCTTCCCTTGCAGCCGGCCCCACGGGCAACCGGCAACGGGCAACGGCTTTAGTACATGCCGCCCATGCCGCCCATGCCGCCGTGGCCACCGGGGGCGCCCCCTTCCTTCTTCTCCTCGGGAATCTCGGCCACCAGCGCCTCGGTGGTCAGCATGAGGCCGGCGATGGAGCCGGCGTTCTGCAGGGCGAAGCGGGTCACCTTGGCGGGATCGATGACGCCGGCCTTGACCAGGTCCTCATAGACCTCGGTCTGGGCGTTGAAGCCGAAGCTGGCGTCCTTGTGCTCGCGCACCTTGCCGACCACGATGGCGCCCTCCAGGCCAGCGTTCTGGGCGATCTGGCGCAGGGGCTCTTCCAGCGCCCGGCGGACCACCTCGACGCCGATCTTCTCGTCGCCGGACTCGAGCACGAGGGCGGCGACCGCCTTCTCGGCCCGCACCAGGGCGACGCCGCCGCCGGGGACAATGCCCTCCTCGACAGCGGCGCGGGTGGCGTGCATGGCATCTTCGACGCGCGCCTTCTTCTCCTTCATCTCGGTCTCGGTGGCGGCGCCGACCTTGATC
>Ga0307374_10009429_pt1 | contig 14381 bp, 15 predicted proteins | sample OX3MG_FD_202532 | JGI IMG/M metagenome (GOLD analysis project Ga0307374, IMG submission 202532) | Soil microbial communities from Risofladan, Vaasa, Finland - OX-3 | ecosystem: Environmental > Terrestrial > Soil > Coastal area > Acid sulfate soil | place: Finland: Risofladan, Vaasa | collected... | reverse complement strand
GTTCGGTGTGGCGGCGCCGGCTCTGAGCCGGTAGCCCGTCCCGGCTTGAGAGAATCGAGCTCGTGGCTTTCGAAGCTGCATTTTGGTTCCACGATGGGGACCGAGCGGTGGTGCGAGGTGAGACGATTGGGGACGATACTCGTGCTTGGTCGCATTGGAGAACGATGCGCCATCGCCGCCAGCCGGCGATGGTCGTGGTGTCATTCCTGGTGTCAAACGCAGCCAAATGGAGCCTCACGGAACCAGATCCGCTTTCGATAGTTTCGGCTCTACAGTGCGGAAAATAGCGCCCCAGGTGAACCACGAAAAGTAAAGGCGCTCGCTTCACACGCGAGAGGTCACTGGTTGGAAAGCCAACTCGGGAAAAAGATGCTCATTTGCTTGCAGTTATGGAGGGTGACGACCGGACTCGAAGCGGCGACCGCCTGGACCACAACCGAGCGATCCAGCGACATTTGAATCGGCGGTTGGTACCCAAATGTGGTACCCACAACCCAGCCCAGAACGAGTTGATGGCGACCGATGCGCCCAGGAACCGCATGAGCATTGGCTTTCCGGGGAATGGGCGGTGCTGGGATCGAACCAGCGACCTCCTGCTTGTAAGTTGCGCCAACCTGCTGCCGTCTGCTGCCGTTTGTGGCGCTTTTGCTGCAAATCGCCCAGATCACGCCTGATCCGGCGTCATCTGCTGCCAGTCTGCTGCCGTTTGTCGCTTCCATAAAGCTTCCAGGAAACCGGCCGTCTAGGCGGGATCCGGTGGTGGAACAACCCAAAACGCCTTGGCTGCCAGCTTTCGCCTTCGCGCCCCCGGCTTGTCGCCCCACACATCACCATGTGCTGGCTCATCGTCACGAGGGGTACGCTCAATTCGCTGCTCCTCCTCTCTAACGTCTCCGGCCCGAATCCCTATCAGTCCGTAACCAACAAGTCCGTCGAGAATGGAAGCCGGGGATCTATTCAGTTCATCCAGCCGGTCCTGCACCACCACGGACATTCGTCGTTCTTCCGGTCGCGGAAAGTTCTTAAACACACCCTCACGCCACTCCGGACCTATCGGCGTCTGTCGAACATGCGTGGGGGACACCCAACGGTAAAGCAGCATCCCATCCTCAACGCTCGGGTCATCGAGTGGCCCGGTATCTGTTGAGTCACTGGCCCCTTGCACTAGCCTGCTCTAAGCGATTACGAACCTCAGCAACAGCCCGCTCGGCTGGTCGGGTTGAAACTTTTCCTGCGACCTCGAACAGGACAACCCCCTCCGAGTCTTCATCATCGGTAATGAAATCGATGCGGACACCGCGGTCAAGTCGCCACTCAAGCTGAACCCCCCCGTCTGCGAGCGGCACGACCTCAGGTTCGATCGAAGTGTAACCCATGACCTGCGCGAGAAATCCTTGCGCGCGAGTGGAATGGGATCGCGCGACGGGAAGCGCTCCGTTGCTATCCCAGTTAGGGGTGAGATGTTCAAATTCGGCGAGCTGTTTGATTACACCTGGGTGAGTAAAAAATGCCGTTGCTTGTAGGTTTGTCAAGGTCCGTTCGGCGAAATCTGATACTTTCTGACGTCGAAACTTTATGCGGTCATTGGCCGAATTGAGTTGAGCGAGTCTGCGATAGAACTCTGTCCTCGCAATCTTGGATGACGACTTATCCGTGATCCATGGCAGGAGAAATAGACTCGCCTCAAGCGATGGAATCTTGTCACTAATGGTCGGCCAGGTGTTGTGAGACAGAGCTTGCGCGATATAGCGAAAAACGAAGCGCGTAGCGTCGCCTTCGTACTTTTTTTTTCGGGCTTCCCCGATCAGTCCGCCTACTTCAGTCCTAAACGAAGATGTGCTTGGTGGGCTTGGCGTTAGTGCCTTAGCCAAACTTTCAACTGCTTGACCGAAAGCTGCCTCGTTGTCGGGGGCAAGTTCATCCCCTCGGTCAGCCACAGAGTGGCGACGAAACGTAGCTGAAGTCAGCGATCCAACGGATGATGGTGAAGGTCCCGAAAAAGCCACCTCAGCTTGCGCCTCCATCGGCCGTGAGTGCCTCAAAGTCTGCAAGTAGATTCCGCTCAATATTTCTAAACCAATCGAAAACTTGCTCACGCTCTTGTTGGACTGTTGGAAAAGCGAGGAACCGCCGGTTGAAATCGTACATCCACTCTCCGTCCTCATCTGGGGCGGGAGACAATTCAATCCACCAGCGTGAATTCTGATCCTTATAGACGAGCGTGATTCCCCCGCGACCTTCGGATCCTTCCAAACGGCCAGCAAGCTCGGCTGCGTTGAAGAAGGGAAGTGACGGATCGTCGTCGTCAGCTTCTACAGCGAGCCTAAGGGCAGCATTGAAGACCAACGGAGCATTGGGGGTCAGCTCGGCTGCCTGGTCGACGAAGTCGCTCAGGATCTGCTCGACACGTTCACCGCTTGCGGCGTCTAGAAAGCCCAGTTGAAGGCGGTCGGGTAGATTCTGAAGCCGGGCTTCGCGCCATTCGGACAGCGAAAATTGAGGGACGCGGATCTGCTGGATTGCGGCACCCAGGTCGAGGCGATCAGCGAATCCATCGATATCAAAGGCCGGACTTGGCGCCTGGCATACGGCGTTTCGGAACACCAGATTTGTTCTCACATTTGCGAGTATAAGCCCGAGGTATGTCCGCCTGCTTCTGCTACAAGCTTGCAGCCCGTCTCTCATCGTGGCGCTCGGCCTACCAGCTTTGCTGGCATTTCCCTCGACCGTTCGCCGCGACCACTATTTCGGCGCTTCGACCGCATCATTTTCGGCTCCAGCGCGACTGCCGTCTACCGCTTCGAGCGTGCAGCCATAACGTGCCTCCATGTGCCCCGGCGACCTGTCTTTCGCCGGGGCTCTTGATCTCTTCGACATAGACCGTGCGCGTCACGATGCCGTTTTTATGGCCGAGCTGCCCAGAGACCTCCTCTGCGGAGTCACCCTGCGCGATTGCCTCGCTAGCTGCGGAGTGCCGAAAGCTGTGAATGTAGGCACGGCCCCCCCGCTGAGCCTAGACCGGATTACCATGGCCGTCGCATTCGTGCAAATTCCGCCCACGCGCTGCCGTCTCCTGCGCTTTGTTGCCCTTTCCCTGCAACGCCGCCTCTTCGCCGCCTGCCTCGGCGTCGTCTGCTGCCGGTTTGCTGCCGTCTGCCGCTTCCAAAACGCTTCCGTAGCGAGCCTCCATGCTCGCCCTACGATGGGCCTTCCGCTCGGCGCTCTTGATCTCTTGGACATAGACCGCGCGCGTCACGGTGCTGTTGCGATGACCTAGCTGCCACGAAACCTCCTCGGCCGAGTCACCTTGGGCAATTGCCTCGCTCGCGGCGCTGTGTCGGAAACTGTGGAAGTTGGGGACAGCTCCCCGCGGAACCTCGACAAGCTTTTCGTCGGCGTCGACCTCGCGAAGCACCGGGAAGGTTGGATTACCCACGTCGTCAGTAGCGGCTTTCTGCGCCCTTCGCAGTGACCGCGCCACGTTGCGTTGTTCGAGTGCGCGCCCGGTGCTTGTTGCGAACACAAAGTCGATCGGCCGCTTGTACTTGCTGGCGAGAAGGTGCTGGTTGAGCATGACCGCGAGCTGTCGGGGGATCTCAACTGTCCGCCGTGACTCGCTCGTCTTTAGCGGTTGACGCTTGCCCTTGCGATCGACCTGGAACTCGAATCGAATCTCGGACGCCTCCAGGTCGTCAATCGACAAGTCCTCCCACGTGAGCCCCAAGCACTCGCTCAGTCGAGCGCCTGTCACTGAGGCCAGCGCGAACAGGCTCTTATACGGCTCTTTCGCGGCGGCGATCGTCTGACCAAGCTCGTCGCCACGGTAGATCCGTCGACGTGCTGTGTCGCCAGTACTGGGCCTCTCGCTTGAGTCCAGGGCAGTCACCGGGCTTTCACCGACCCAGCCGAGACGCCGCTTGGCGAACTTGAAGACGCGGTTAGCTGCCTTGAGGATTCCCGAGATCGTCCACTCGCTTTTGCCTTCAGCGCGCAGCTCGCGGACCAATCGAGCAGCGTCATCTACCGAGATCGCCTCCAAGCGTCGACGCGACCAACGTGGGTTTAGGTGCTGGTCGATCGCGTTTCGGTAGATCGCTTGCGTCGCCGGCCGCAGCGCTGCTACTTGCTCGGTGAGCCATGCATCTGCCGCCTGCTCAAATCGGAGCCGGGGATTTGGCTGGACACGCTCGCCGCGTCCTCGTCTGGCCAGTAGGTCATCACGAGCAGCTCGCGCCGCGCGGATGCCGCCTTCAATCGTTCGCCAGCGCTGACGCCCGGCTGTGTCTCTGTATCCAACTTCGTAGACGGTGCGACCGTCGGCACTGGTGCGCTCGTAGATATTCCTCTCCACGCGCTCACGTCGTCCAGCGTTAGCCTTGCTCATGTAGCTCGACCTCCTAGTCTTTGTCGGGCTGCCGGCCCCCGGACGTCTTCAGCGTTGCGGGGGCGCTTTGTTGTGTCAAGCCAGTCTATGGACCTCCTGCTGTCACCGCAAGGGGTCACTCCAATCTACCTGCAAATAGGCGCTTTCTTGCAGGTGTGGAAGCGGCTTGGAAGCGTCGCGCCGTCAATTTTCTGCCTTTCGACCGGCTCGCCACTCGTCCAGCTCACTTCGCCTGAAATACAGCTTTGCGCCAGGGACATCCTGCTCGAACGGAATCCGTCGAGCTGACGTGAGCTTGTGCAACGCGTTCGTGGACAGGCAGAGGTAATCGGCTGCCTCACCCGAGTCGAGCCAGTCGGTGCGGCCAGCGGCCTCCTGGAGCAATGCCGCAACGCGCGGTGCCAATTGATCGGCGAGCGAGTCGAGGAGCTCATTCGGGAGCCTGAGACTCAACTCGGTATCCACCTAGCGTCCCTCCCAGGCCCTGACCGATGGCCGCGAGAGCCTTTGGTCGCCGGAGGGGTCGCTCTCGCGAGATTCGAAAGGTTGCTGTTCATGCCCTATTACCCGGCGGGGGGAACCTCGCTGCTTACTCGGACCCAGATTACGGCGCTCAGTGCCGTCAGCTTCCCGCAAGGTGCGACTCGGAACTCGCCCCACTCCGATGCGCGAGAGACGACGGCGGTCAGCTCTACAAACGCCGCCGGGTCGATCTCACAACAGCGCAGGTAGGAGAAGAAGACGATGATGTCGCGGCGGCGTTCCTATCAGCCTCTCCTCTACCTGCTCGCTGTTGTCGTCGCTAGCAGCCCTCAGACTGCGAGCCTCCGCAATAGGCAAACCCACGCTGATCGCGATTGCCGACATATTCCGGGCGTATTGACTCACACGTGACTCCGGCTCCCTGCTCCCGGAGGGTTCGAGGAAAACGGCTGATCGGAGGCGTACTGCCCCTTGAGAGCGGAGCAGTAAGCCGATGCATATTGCTCGTCCCGTTGGGACTGAGGAATCCGTTTGCCATCGGCACGAAGCCAAGAATGCGCCCAGGTGCAGCTTTACCGCATAGCCGTTCTCACGGCTTTGGCTCCGTCTGCCCCCACCGAAGTGGGCTGCGACGGGACTAAATCTGGGAAGGGAAAGACCCCCCATCTGACGGATGTGTCCCAACTGGGTGCAGACGGGTCGGTCTTCTGCCTTTCGGCGAGGCCACCGCGGTCAGGCCTCTGCGCGTCCTGTCTATCGGTCAGGACTTCGCGCCCTTCTTTCGGTTGTCAAGTTGTTGCTTGCGGCGCGCTTGCATGAGGGGCGTCGGAAGGTCGACCGTGTAGTCGCGGCGATCCTCCGTCTTTAGCCCAGCTTCTCGCTCGCGCTGCGAAAGTCTCTTCGCCTGTTGCCGACTGGGCGGTCGGCGGCGTTTGCGGTACCGGCCGGACTTACCCATGCCCACCCCCGAACGCTGGCGCTGATTGCTTATGTCGGAACGGCGGGCAGAAGCAGATGACCGGCCTTCGACGGCTATTGGAGCCGAATTCGTTCACGTTTGTAATGTACGAGCGCCAAACTCAGTTCCGGTACCAACTCACCCCAAACCGACGATTTCGGCGTGATTTCGCCGTAAGTCAGAACACCGCGCGAGCGCGTATGTGCGATTTTTGGGGGCCGGAACGCCTAAGCAGCCGGAGTCAAAGCGTCCTCAAACGGCCCTTGGAGGCGCTCCACCCGGCGTTCGAGGTCCACTTTGCTCGCTTCTGCGTAGGGAAGCGTATCCTTCAGCGTCGCATGACCTAAGAGCTTCTGGACCTCCCAGGCAGTCATTCCGGCCTTCAGCCATCCGACACCACAGGTGTGGCGCAGGCGGCGATAGCTCAGCTCTGGCGCGACGTAGCTGGAGAGAAGCTTCGCGAAGGCGTCTGCCTTGATCGGCTCGCGCGCCGTCTTCTCTGCCCAAAGGTTTAACCACGGATGCTGGTGATCCACGCGCAGGCATGATCGGAACGCGATCCACGCCTCCACAGCCGTCCGCGCGACCTCGGTGAAGGGAACCCCGTGGTGGACGCGGTTCCATCGCTCACCGCGATCCACGACGATATATGCGTTGTCGTAGTGCACATCATCGAGGTGCAACGCAAATATCTCGCCGCGCCTGAGACCACATTGCAGCGCGATGGACATAATCGCGTCGAGCTGTAGATGAATGGCGTGCTTACGAAGACGCGAATAAGGCGTGATTTCTTCTCTCCAGCGTTCGGCAAATCTCTCCGCTTTTTCAACATTCATCAGTGGCCAGCGAACATTTAGCGCTTCGCGGAACTTCCGTAGCTCCTTCGGCGCATATGGTTCCGGGCGGATACGACTTGTCGCACCGGCGGGGGTAGGGACCAAGCGCATCGACAGAAAAGTATCCGCGGAGATCTGCTGATTTTCATAGGCCCACGAAAAAAACGACAGGACCATCTGCCTCTCTTTCCTCAGCGTGTTCGGCGCGTAGCCGTCGTCGCTTCTCTTGGAGAGATAGGCAGCGAGGTCTGGACCTTTGGCGTCACGAAGTGATCGCGGAGCGAGGAAGGCGGCGAACTGTTGAAGCATCCGCAGGTGGTCGCGCTTGCGGGCCTCCGAGACGCCTCTTGCGCCGAGGTTCGCATCGAAGTCGGCAAGCAGCTCCATACTTACGAATAGTAAGGGCCCTGTCGGTCGGATCGGCGTCGTCGATGGGTCAGCGCTGGGGCTTGATCTGCTCGGCTCGCCCGAAGAGATCACTCAGCGAGACTCCCAGCGCATCGGCCAGCTTGGCGACGGCCAGGACACTCGGGCTTCGCTCGCCGCGCTCAATTCCGCCGATGTAGTTGCGATGCACGCCCGTCGCAAGGACTGCAGGCCTCCTGCGGCCTCGTTCCGCCGAGGATTGCCGTGTCGTTAGGCTGCGCCGATCTGTCCAGCGTCAAGAAGGGAGCAACACGTGCACGCAGGTTCGGCTAGTCGGCCCGGAGGGCACAAGGGTGCCTGAGCTGCTCTGGGAGGGAAAGTACGACGCCGAGGGTCGGCGGGCGGCTCCGCTGCGCGTCTCTCTGCCGTTCCAGACGGTTGAGACGGTCAACGAGTCGGTGCAAGAGCGACAGCGCTCGCTGGACTTCTCCGCAGAGAAAAGACCGACCGATTGGCGCAATCGGCTCATCTGGGGAGACAAGAAGTATGTCCTCCCCTCGCTGCTTGACGAGTTTGGCGGGAAAGTGGATCTCATCTACATCGATCCGCCGTTTGCCACGGGCGCGGACTTCTCGTTCTCCGCCGCCGTGCCGGAATCCGACGAGACGATTGATAAGCAGCCCAGCGTCATCGAGCAGAAGGCGTACCGGGACACGTGGGGCAAAGGCCTCGACAGCTACGTCCAGTGGCTCGCCGACGCCGCCAACTACCTCGGGGCTCTGCTGTCGCCCACGGGGAGCATATACGTGCACCTGGACTGGCGGGCCGTGCATTACGCAAAGGTGATCTTTGACGAAGTAATAGGGGCTGGCAACTTCAAGAACGAAATCGTCTGGCGACGAGCGAACACGCACAACGACCCCGGAGGTTACGGGCGCATTCACGACACCTTGCTCTACTACCGCAGGCCGAATGGCGTGTTTAATCCGGTCTTTGGGGAGTACCGCGAGGAGTACCTGAAGCAGGCGTATCGGCACGAGGACGCGGGCCGTCGATACCGCCTGCTGCCCCTCCATGCGACGCACGTTTACAGCAGCAAAGATGACAACACGAGGCGGTTCGGTGACAAGGTGCTCAGGCCGCCCCCAGGCAAGTATTGGCGGTGGAGCCAGCAGAAGATCGATGACGCGCTCGCAGAGGATCTCATCGTCATATCCAAGAACGACATACCCCAGTACAAGAAGTACCTGGACGAAGCTGAGGGCGTCCCCCTGCAGTCGCTGTGGGACGACCTCAAAATGATGAGCCGGGCAGAGATGGTCGGCTATCCGACGCAGAAGCCGGAATCATTACTTGATCGCATCATCAGCTCCTCGTCGGAGCCGGAGGCACTCGTGCTTGACTGCTTCGGCGGGTCGGGTACGACTGCTATCGTCGCCGAGCAGCTCGGCCGGCGTTGGATCACTTGCGACCTCAGTCGCTTTGCGATCCACACGACGAGGAAGCGGCTACTCGGCACCGCAGGCCTCAAGCCGTTCGTGGTCCAGAACCTCGGCAAGTACGAACGGCAGCTCTGGCAGAGCGCAGAGTTCGGCGAGTCCGCTACGACCCGCACCGATTCCTATCGCTCGTTCATTCTTGATCTGTACCACGCGACGCCCTTGACCGGGTACTCGTGGCTCCACGGCCTCAAGCAGGGACGGATGGTGCATGTGGGGACCGTTGATGCGCCGATAACCGTAGGTGACGTCAGGCAGATCGTCGTGGAGTTCCGCAAGGCCGTAGGGACTGGGAAGGACGCCCCCAAGTCGCAGAGCGTCGACATACTCGGCTGGGACTTTGCCTTCGAGCTGAACGAGATCGCCCGCCAGGACGCTAAGAAGGCGAACATCGACTTGCGCCTAGTACGTATCCCGCGCGAGGTCCTCGACAAGCGGGCTGTGGAGCAAGGCGACATTAAGTTCTCCGAGCTGGCTGCGCTCTCAGTCGATCTGAAGAAGGCTGGCCGGAAGGTGAAGATGACGCTGGGGGACTTCATCATCCCCCTGGATGACGTGCCGGCAGACGTGCAGAATACGGTCACGCATTGGTCGCAGTGGATCGACTACTGGGCCGTGGATTGGGACAACAAGGGCGACGCCTTCCACAACGAGTGGCAGGCCTATCGGACCGCGAAGTCTCAGGACCTCAGCCTCGCAACCGAGAACGAGTACGAGGAGGCGGGCGACTACGCGGTCGTCGTCAAGGTCATCGACATCCTCGGCAACGACACGACGAAGACGGTGTCGGTGAAGGTGGCGGGCCGTGGCGCGTAAGACAGCGCGGTCGCAAGGCGAGCAGGTCGACCTTCTCACTGCGCGCGTCACGACCGCGCCGTGCGTCCCCGAGATCCGCAAGGCGGTTAGGGAGTGGCGCGACAAGAAGTACAAAGGAGCCACAGATACCACCAAGGCTCTATTCAACTACTGGTTCTCGACGGACCACCGTCGACTCGACGGCCAGGCCTTCGTGTACTACGGAGCGCAGCGCGAAGCGGTAGAGACGGTCACTTGGCTTTATGAGGTGGAGAAGATCAAGCGCCATCGGGACCTCGTGGAGCGCTTCGCCAAAACGCCGGGGATACACATCCTGCAATACGACGACTTCGCCCGGTATGCGATCAAGATGGCGACCGGCTCCGGCAAGACGAAAGTCATGGCGCTCATCGTCGCCTGGCAGTACCTGAACGCCGCCGCAGAGGGGAGCGACGACTACGCCAAGACGTTCCTCATCATCGCGCCCAACGTCATCGTCTTTGAGCGGCTGCGCTCCGACTTCGGTGGCGGACGAGTCTTCAAGACCGACCCGATCATCCCGCCGGAGCTTCGTATCTTCTGGGAGATGGACTTCTACATGCGCGGCGACCCGGAGCGGGCAAGCTCGCAGGGCGCGCTGTACCTCACGAACATCCAGCAGTTCTACGAGCGGGCTAGGACCACCGATCCCGACGAGCCAAAGCCCATGACGGACGTGCTCGGCCCGACGCCGCCATCGGGGAGCGGCGAGGTCGAGGACTTCGATGATCGGATCGCGGCTCGTGGCGAGCCCGCGCTCGTCATCAACGATGAGGGCCACCACCTGCACGACGAGGAGAGCGAGTGGAGCCGGGTCGTCCGCCGGCTCGACGAAGAGAGCACGAAACGCGTTCTCGGCCAGCTCGACTTCTCGGCGACGCCTCGCTACCAGAAAGGAGGCCTCTTCACCTGGACGGTCTTCGACTACCCGCTTAAACAGGCGATCATCGACGCGGTCGTCAAGCAGCCGATGAAGGGGGTGACCGCGGGGCTAGACGAGGCGCGCTCTGACGTCGCCAGCGTTAAGTACCAGGGATATCTGACCGCAGGCGTCGAGCGCTGGCGGGAGTACCGCGAGCAGCTCAAGCCGCTCGGCAAGACGCCGCTGCTCTTCATCATGCTCAACAGCACCGCTGAGGCCGATGACGTCGGGGACTACCTCCGCGTGAAGTACCCGGAGGAGTTCGGGGCAACGGATGGCGGCGATCCACAGCTCCTCGTCATCCACACTGACCGCAGTGGCGAGGTCTCTAAGAAGGACCTCGACGCGGCGCGAGAGGTCGCCCGGCGGGTGGATGAGGGGCAGAGCCCCGTCAATGCCATCGTCAGCGTGCTCATGCTCCGCGAGGGGTGGGACGTGCAGAACGTCACCGTCATCGTGGGGCTACGTCCATACACCTCCAAAGCGAATATTCTGCCGGAGCAGACGATTGGCCGAGGCCTCCGGCTGATGTTCGGGAGTCGCTCGTCGGCTTATGTCGAGCGCGTGGACGTGATCGGCAACCCAGCCTTCCTCAAGTTCGTGGAGCAGCTCGAAAGAGACGAGGACGTAGCGCTCGACACGTTCGACCTCAAGGAGCCCGTGGTCATCACGACCATCGAACCCGACGAGGCCAAGCTCGATCATGACATCACCATTCCCGTGCTGAGTCCTATCCTCGCCAGGAAGAAGACACTCGCCGAGGAGATCGCTGGGATCGACGTCTCGAAGCTCGTATGCCCGCGCTTCCCCAAAAAGGAGGGGGACGCGGCAGCGCAGCAGTTCCACTATGAGGGCGTGGACATCATCTCCTTGGAGAAGCTAGTCGAGCGGGACTACACCATTCCCGAGCCACAGACGGCTGAGGAGGTCATCTCCTATTACGCGAAGCGGATAGCGCAGGACGTCAAGCTTCCGGCACAGTTCGCCGCGCTGGTCCCCAAGGTTCGCGGCTTCCTCCGTGACCGCGCCTTCGGCGAGACCGTCGATCTCGCCGACAAGACCATCATCCGCGCGATTGCCACCAGCGTCGCCCAGTACGTCACAGTCAAGACGTTCGCCACGGTCCTGCGCGGCCTCGTCGTGGAAGAACTCTCGCCGACGCTTGAGCATCCTGGCCACGCGCTCTCAGAGACGGAGCCGTTCCCCTTCTCCCGGCCGACTTGCGAGGCCAGCAAGACCGTCTTCAACCTGGTGGCCGGAGACAACGATTTCGAGCGGCAGTTCGGCAAGTTCCTCCAAGACGCGACCGATGTCAAGTCGTTCGCCAAGCTGCCGCGAAGGTTCGGATTCACAATCGAGTACACAGATAGCGCGACGAATCTCCGCTACTACGAGCCAGATTTCGTCACCATTGATCTCGATGGCGCGCGCTACGTCATCGAGACGAAGGGCCAGGAAAACATCGATGTCGCGCACAAGGATCGGGCAGCGACGATCTGGTGCGAGAACGCGACGCTCCTCACGGGGGTGACCTGGATGTATCTCAAGGTCCCCCAGACTGAGTTCAGCAAGCTGCAGCCGCAAGTCCTCGCGGACGCGGTGCTCGCCTTTTCGTTGCCCATGTAGTCCAAGCAAAAGCTGGCCCGGGCCGTCTCCCGTGAGTTGTTCGGGAGCGCGGATCGCCTGGAAGTGGCGGCGGGGAATCGTTGAGGGGTTTCGAGGCAGCTTCCGTAGTCGGACGGCAGCCACAACTCAGGGGACAACCCGAGGCAATTCCTTTCACGACGAACTTGACGGAAAGGAAGATGTGTTCCGAGCTGATCTGCGCACCTGTCCAAAGGATTGCCAGAGCAAGTAGCACCCCGGCCGCACCAGATAGCGCGGTGATGGTGGGTGTAAGGGAAGCGCTCAGCCAGCCGAGGGGAGCGGGCTGACTGTTCCGTCCTCGTCAATGGCAAGCATGCCGCCACCGGGCGACGAAACCCGCGCAGAGCGGAGAGACCAAGCGACGCCCACGATCTCCATGTCGATCTGGATTACCTCGGTCGTTGAGAAACGCTCCGGGAGGAGTTCGGGGTGCGTCTTCACATCGCTGCGCCAGAAGGCGAACTCCTTGGCGTAGGAGGCCATGAAGTCCTGCATCGTCCACTCCCTTGACCCGAATAGGTCTACGCCGGGCTTCTCCGAGTCCCAATCGGCCAGGGGCGAACCCGCGACCAGATAAGCCTCTTTGGCTTTCCTCTCATGCAGCGCAAGCGCGAGCTTAACGGCGTCCCAGGCGCAGTTGTAGAGCGTTCCAGCGCCCCACTTCAGCTCAAGAAAGATCGGGGCGTCGCCATGGCTTGCGGTCACCGCAATGTCGCAGTTTCCTACACCCGGCCACCCTTTCAGGTTCAAGGGCGCTTGGCGCGAGATAGAACCGGGCAGACTCTCGGCAAGGCAGGCGACCAAAGCCTCCTCCAACTCCCTCTCGCGGATGGAGGTTGTTTGTTGCTGAAGGTCCAGCGCTGCCCTTTTCAGCGCATCTCTCAGTCCGTCCTCAGTCCCCATAAGTAAACGATGCTACACCCACTAACTAACGATGCAGGTAAGCGAGCGTGACGAAGGCAACTTGCCTCTGGGACTTGTGGTCTGGAGCTGTGTTGTGGCGTAAGCGAGGACCGGGCAACGCTTGCATTCGAGGACACACCCCGAATCGTTGTCCCGCAAACGCCCCTAGAAGGTCCTACTTGGAGGGTTTAGCGAATCGAGTAGCGAAACTCGTCTATGACGGCCCTATCCTCCGTCAAGTGCCGATCTATGAGTTCAAGTGCGAGTGCGGGGCGCTGCTCGAAGAGCTGCTGTCCCTCGATGCTGAACCGCCCTTGTGCCCTGTATGCGGACTGAAGACAAAACGAAGGATGAGCCGCTTCAATACGCTTCGAGGAGCGGAAGCCCCCCCTGCTGATCAGCCGCCCGACGGCGTGGCCGACAAGCCGCTCGGTCCCACAGCTATCAACTTGGGGAATAGCCGCAACGGCCGAATCGTGGATTGCGAGATACGCGGGTTTGACACGGGGGTAAGGGCGGAAGATGCCTCGGGCATATCGATCTCTAGGACGCGTTTTCGCGAGAACCGCCAAGCCATCGTCGCGAAAAACAGCCAACTCAGGCTCAAAGACATCGACATCGCATAGCGACTTATTGAGCATCGAAGTCCTTAAGATTTATCTCCGTCCCCTTGGCTTTAAGTGCGGCGTCATGGTTACGGACGCGAACGCCATCCGCGTCCAGGCTGCCTCCCTCGACGTCAATGGCAATGCGGCGACCATCCTCAGCGGTCTCCGGTGCCGAGGACTTCGGCTTTCGCCAATTCAGCACCGTGGTCGCAAGCCAAACAAGTCCCGAGCCAATCGATATGCCGTAGAGAATCCATAGGACGGCGTGCCCGGATGGCTCGGCACCCTTAGTTATCCAAAACGGGATCAGGGCAGCAAACGTCACGCCGAACACCGCCTTGGCCGTTCGCTGCGTGATCCGCATATCGGAAGCCTATGCCGGGCCTCGTAAACGCGTTGGACCGAAAAGGTCGTACTCGCGCTTGACCATGCGCCAATTTTCAGGTGTAGCGAGCGCGCGGGTCCGATGAGGCTGAGCACGGAGCGCCCGCATTTCCTCCGACAATGGGGGGGGTGCTGCTCGCTCAAAAGCACAGGGCATTGGGGCACGAACGAAGCGCGGTCGAGGGCATCAGGCGAGCAACGCTTCCATTTCGCTTCCATAGGCCTTCATTCGCTTGTTCGGGATAGTCCCGAACGGGCCAGTAAAAGGCTCTGCGACAGGGATTCCGGTGATGGGCGGTACTGGGCTCGAACCAGTGACCTCCTGCTTGTAAGGCAGGCGCTCTCCCAACTGAGCTAACCGCCCGGATTCGCGATTCTAGTGCGGATTGTAGGCATGCGGGTTCGTCCCTGAATCCCTCCCATTTCAGCCACTAGTGGCTGAAATCGCCGAAATCCCGGTCGATGCCGACGGATTGAGGCGAACTCGGCTATTTCTGCGCTGGACCACGGCGTCTGCCGATCGGGTCGATCCCCGCCTCAATTTCGAGGCTCTCAGG
>Ga0307374_10009428_pt1 | contig 14383 bp, 13 predicted proteins | sample OX3MG_FD_202532 | JGI IMG/M metagenome (GOLD analysis project Ga0307374, IMG submission 202532) | Soil microbial communities from Risofladan, Vaasa, Finland - OX-3 | ecosystem: Environmental > Terrestrial > Soil > Coastal area > Acid sulfate soil | place: Finland: Risofladan, Vaasa | collected... | reverse complement strand
TGCCCCCGGATGCCATCGGATCGGTCCGGCTAGTCGGTGGTCTCGGTCGGCGCGGGGTCTTCGCCCTCCGAGCCGTCGCCCTCCAACAGCGCCAGCGCGGCGGCCTCGGCCAGGGCCACTTCCTCGGGGTCGGGACGGGTATAGGTGGCCTTGCCCGCCGCCACCTCTTCGAAGGCGATCGAAAGCGGTTTGCCCGACGCCGAGGCCACCTGGGGCGGGACCACGACTCCCAGGCCTTCACCCAGGGAGTTGTAGTAGCTGTTGACCTGGCGAGCCCGGCGGGAGGACAGTGCCACCAGCGTGAATTTCGAGTCGACCTGGTCGAGAAGCTCCTCGATGGGTGGGTCCATGAGCGTGGTCTGATTCTGAGCCATCACGATCCTTCAGGTCGGTCGTCGGGTAGGGGGCCAGAGGCTGTATCGGCGTTGCCGGCGGTGCCTCCAACCGGGCCGCCACCCTGTCGGGCGGCAGAACGATAACGCCCCACTATACCGGCCACATCGGCAGTGGCCTGCGCCCGATCGATATTCACCACCACGCCGTCGGCGATCGTCCGGCCGTCCTGCTCCTCTTTCGACCCCTCGAGCACACGCTGGGCGACATGCGACTCGACGTCACCTCGGGCCCGCAGGCGCTCCTCTTGTGCCTGGCGTGACGGCGGAACGAGCAGGATCAGCGTGGCGTCCGGCCGGAGACGTCGGACCTGCTGAGCGCCCTTGAGGTCGATTTCGAGCAGGACGTCCCGGCCCGGGGGCGGATCCGGAATCGGCGTTCCGTAGAGGTTCCCGAGGAACTCGGTCCATTCGAAGAATCCGCCGTCCCGGACCCGATCCTGGAAGGCCGGCCGGTCCACGAAGACATAGGCGTCGTCCGCCTCGTTCGGCCGACGCGGCCGGGTCGTCCACGACCGACTCAACCAGAGGATCGGGTCCTCCGCCACCAGTCGATCGGCGATCGTTCCCTTGCCGGCCCCGCCGGGACCGAACAGCACGAACATCAACGGAACGGGTCGTTCGTCCACCCGGACCGGATGCGGTCGGTTCAGTGAGCGGTCTCGCGCAAGAGCGACTCACGCTGATTGCTGCCCAAGCCCTGGAGCCGGCGGCTCTCGCTGATCCCCACGGTGTCCATCAGGCGTCGAGCCTTCACCTTGCCGAGACCCGGAAGCGACTCCAGTACCGAGAGCACTTTCATCTTGCCGATCGTTTCGTTCGAGTCGGCGGCCGTCAGGAGCTCCGTCAGGGTGATGGAGCCAAGTTTCAACTTCTCTTTCACCTCGGCCCGCTCACGGCGGACCTTGGCTGCCTTGGCCAGAGCGGCCTGGCGCTGTTCGGGCGTGAGTGCGGGCGGTTGCGGCATGGTCGAGACGATAGCGCCTCCACGGACCTTGGTCATGCGATCCCGGCTGGAGGCATCCCACTACGGCACGCCAGGCTCGATCGGGTGACGACGAGCGTCACCCCAAACCGGGCACTCCGTAGCGTCCAGGGATGCTCAATACTTGGTTGATGACCACGGTGGATCTGAATGCGGATCTGGGTGAAGGTGAGGTGCTCACCGACAACGACGCCCGGGTGTTGGACACCATCACCAGCGCCAGCCTGGCGTGCGGATCCCATGCCGGAAACCCGGTGACGATGCGGACCACCGCCGCGGCGTGCGTGGCCCGGGGTGTCACCATCGGGGCCCACGTCTCCTATCCCGATCGGGACGGGTTCGGCCGGAGGGTGCTCGAAAGGGACTCGGAGCAACTGGTGCAGGACATCATCGACCAGTGGACGGTTCTGTCCGACGAGGTCCGGGCCGCCGGCGGAGTGGTGTCCTATGTCAAACCCCACGGGGCGCTCTACAGCCAGATGGGTGTGGACCGATCGGTGGCGGCGGCGGTCGTGGAGGCGCTGGACCGACTCGGTCGTCCCGTGCTGGTCGCCCCGTCGGGATCGGTGGTCATGGTCTTGGCCCGCGAGGCCGGGCTTCAGGTGGTATCCGAAGGATTTCCTGATCGAGGGTATCTGCACGATGGTCGTCTCGTCCCCCGCCACGTCGTGGGAGCGATGATCGAGGATCCGGTGCTCGTCGGAGCCCGCGCCGTTTCGATGGTGCTGCAAGGAGGGATCGAGGCTGTCGACGGCATGTGGACTCCAGTCGAGGTCCGGACCCTGTGCATCCATGGCGACACCGCCGACGCCGCCGACGCCGCCCGATCGGTCAGGACGGCGCTCGAGGCCAACGATGTCTCGCTGCAGTCGTTCGTCCGGACCGGACCTGACACACCAGGGGCCAGAGCGTCACGTGCAGGCTGAGGTCACACCCTATGGGGACAGTGCGTTCCTCATCGAGGTCGACAGTGTGGCCGACGCACATCGACTGGCGACCGTCATCGAGCGGGAACGGTCGTCCGGCGCGGCGCCCGCCGGAGTGGGCGAGACCGTGGTGGGCTATGGGAACGTCGTCGTCCATCTCGACCCGCTCACGGTGCCGCCGGAGTCCACAGAACAGTGGCTGGCCGCACTGGCGCTGCAACTCGAGAACGGCGCGCCATCGCCGGCATCGCGATCACCCCACGATCACCGTCACGTGGACATTCCCGTCACTTTCGACGGCGCCGACCTCGAAGCGGTCGCAACCATGGTGCGCGCAACGCCGCCCGAGGTCGTCGAACTGTTGACAGCCGCCGAGCTCACCGTGGCCTTCATCGGCTTCGCTCCCGGATTCCCCTATCTCGTCGGACTGCCGGCCGCACTGGCCTCGGTTCCCCGCCGATCGTCTCCCCGGACTTCAGTGCCACGCGGCTCGCTGGCGATTGGCGGAGGATTCGCCTCGGTGTACCCGGAGTCCACACCAGGGGGATGGATGCTCCTGGGCCGCACCGAGATGCGCCTGTTCGACCCCACTCGGGCGCCGTACGCCCTGCTCAGTCCGGGCGACACCGTCCGATTCAGCGAGCGCCCGGCTGAGCCAGGTCCAACGGTGATCGGGGCGGGGTCCCGTGCTGGTTCACCGTCACCACCACCACCACCGACAGACAGCCGAGGTCGCGAGCGGTTGGTCAACCGCGGCGATCGATTCGCCGAGATTCTGGACGCGGGACTCCTGAGCATGATCGAGGACGGTGGACGTCGCTCGGTGGCCGCGCTGGGCATACCGAGGGCCGGGCCCGCGGACCCGGAAGCGATGCGACTCGCCAACCGCCTGGTGGGCAACGCCGACGATGACGCCGCCATCGAGATCACCGCCGCAGGGCCGAGACTCCGATTCCACGGCGATGCGCACGTCGCCGTGGTGGCGGCAGGAGACGGGGTGGACGTCTCCCTCGACGGCCACGCGGTGGTCGGCGGTGTGGTGGTGCCGGTCCACAGTGGCCAGGTGGTGGCCGTCGGACACGTCCGGACCGCCCTGCGGGCCTACCTGGCAGTGGGCGGCGGGTTCGACCCTCCGGTCATCGTCGGCTCCCGCTCCTCCGATCTCCTGACCGGCCTGGGACCCGGTCCCCTGGGGGTAGGCGATCGCCTCGACCTGGGCACCCCAAGCCGACCCCACGGTTTCCTCCGGCACTCCGCTGATCCGACCCTTCCGGGCCGACAACACAGGGTCCGCGTGCTCTCCGGACCCCACCGGTTCCCCCCGGCACAGTGGGACCGGTTGGTCAGCCACCCCTGGCTGGTGGGAGAAGCGTCGAACCGGATCGGTATCCGGCTCACCGCCCAGGATCACTCGGATGGTACGGACTCTGATCCGATCCCATCTGCCGGCATGGTCAATGGAGCCATACAGATCCCGCCCGATGGCAACCCGATCATCTTGATGCCCGACCATGCCACGGTCGGCGGCTACCCGGTCATCGCCTGCGTGATCGCGGCCGACCTCAGCATCCTGGGTCGACTTCGACCCGGGGACTCACTGGTCCTGGCGGCCGTGGACCGATCGGCCGCATTCCGGGCGTGGATCCAATCGGAGCGGAAGCTGGACCAGAGAGTGTCAGGGTGGTTCCCGACCGCGACTGCGACCTGACGGGTGGGAGCGGTGGGCAATTGTCCCCGGGCCCGGCCGGTGCCCACAGGCCGCCAGGTCCACCATGCATGGCTGGATCTGCCAGAGTGGCACCATTGATGACCTTGGGAGGTACGCAGCAATTGCGGCCTTCCGCACGAGAGGAGCCTGCCGTGGCCGATGGCAAACGATCCGGGGACGACGGCGGGCTGTTCCAATCTCGTGACGACGGCCAGCTGCACTTCACCCCCGAAACGGCCGCCACGACCTTTCCCGTCACGGCGCCGGAGGATGCCACACCGCTCGAGGAGGACGAACCAGAGGGAGTCATTCCTCCGAGTCCGCTGTGGGCGATGAAAGAGCGTCGGCACGAGCAATGGTTCCACTTCGGCCATCCAGATCGGATCCGCGCCTGTCTCGGTGAGGGAGACGCGGCGATCTATGCCATCGACGATGGCAAGCACCACTGCATGATCGGACGCCGGGTGGGAGCCACGCTGGATGGCTGCGTCTACAGCCTCGTGGCCCGGGTGCCCAAGGCCACCTATGACGCCCTGGCGTCGGGATCGATCGACGGGCGAGAAGCGTTTCTGGCCGCCACTGAAGCCGGCCTCAGCGGGACCGTGGAAGAGCCCGGCGTATCCAACATCTTCGATGTCGACTACTACCAGCACGCCGACGAGATCCCCGACGACTACCTTCCACCAGCACGATTCATCAAGTTCGCCCAGGACCTTCCGACCGCCGATCGGTAGCGCTCGAGCCGACCGCCGATCGGTAGCCCACGAGTCGCCGATTCAGCCCAGCGCCGTACCCATCTCCTCCAGAGCCTTTCTGGCTGCTGCAGCCAGCCCGGCCACGTCGGGACCCGCAGCGAGCAGAGAGCGCGACGCACTGGCCAGCACGGAGCCCGGCGGACAACCCCCGAAGAGGTCGGCCACCTCGGCGGCCCCCGCACCTTGCACCCCCACACCCGGGGCCAGAATGACGCCCCCCAGCTTCGGCAGGGGGAAGGTCGAGGGTCGAAGGGTGGCGCCGATGACCGCCCCGACGGTGCCCGAGGGCACGTGGTTCCCGCGGTTGAGTGAGGCGATCTGGCTGAGCAGCATGTCCTCGACGGAAGGCCCTCGTCCCGAGTCCGTCAGCGCCTGTTGCACGGTGCGTCCCTCCGGGTTCGAGCTCCGGGTGACCACAATGACCCCCCGACCGTGCGCACCGGCCAGATCGAACAGGGGCTGGAGGGCTCCCAACCCCAGATACGGCACTGCGGTGACCGCGTCGGCCCCGAGCGGACTGTCGGGTTCCAACCACGCCGAGGCGTAAGCCTCCATGGTCGATCCGATGTCGCCCCGTTTGGCATCGGCGATGACGAGCAATCCGGACGCCCTGGCCTCGCCGATCACCGACTCGAGTGCGGCCATGCCTGCCGCCCCGCAACGCTCGAAGAACGCCACCTGTGGCTTCACCACCGGAACCAGGCCGGCGAACGCCTCGACGCACCGCAACCCGAATTGCAGGAGGCCCCGGCCATCGTCGCTCATGCCCCACGCCCGAAGGAGGGCCTCGGAAGGGTCGATACCGGCACACAGTGGTCCGGTCGTCGACACGGCACCGGCAACCTTGGATGCGAATCCGTCCGGACCGCTCGGCTCAGCCATGGGCCGCTCCCCGCAGGTCTCGAAGACGTCGCACGCCGCGCCGCCTGCACCAGCGCTCCATCTCGCCGAGGATGACCACCGGTGCCCGAGGATCGCGGAAGGTGGCGGTGCCCACCTGCACGGCGTCAGCCCCGGCTTGGACGAGTTCGATGGCGTCCGCACCACACATGACGCCGCCCACCCCGATGATGGTGGCATCTGGATGGGCGGCCCGGACATCGAAGACGGCACGGACGGCCACCGGATGGATGGCCGGGCCCGAAAGACCACCGCCTCCCGGGCCCGAGCCCAGGATCGGTTTCCGCGTCTCGATATCGAGGGTCATGGCCAGCACCGTATTGACCAGGGTCACCGCCTCGGCCCCGGCGTCCAGTGCCGCTCCGGCCACCTCCGCGAGATCGGCCACGGTCGGGCTCAGTTTGGCCCAAAGGGGCAGCCCGGTACACGCCTGTCCTACTGCCCCGATCACCTCGGCGGTGGCGGTCGGCGAGTGGGCGAACATCCGGCGCCGGTCCTCGACGTTCGGGCAACTCACATTGACCTCCACCGCGGTCAAGCCATCCACGCCGGCGATCAGGGCGGCGGCGCGAGCGAAGTCGTCGACCCGCTGGCCCCAGATGCTCACCACGGTCCGAGCGCCTGCCGCGGCGAGCCGGGGAAGGTCCTCGTCGACCCACGCGCCGAGACCCGGACCCTGCAATCCCACGCTGTTCAGCATCCCCGATGCGGTCTGATGGACCCGGGGCGGGGGGTTTCCCGGCCACGGATCGACCGAGAGGGACTTGACCACCACCGCTCCCAACTCGCTCAGCGGGAAGTACGCCTGGAGCTCGTCGGCATGGCCCGCGGTTCCCGACGCCGTCATGATCGGATTGGGCAACTCGATCGATCCGACGGACACCGAAAGGTCAACAGCATCGGCCCGGACGGCCCGCCACGCTCGTCGGACCCGATCGGTGGTTTCGGTGGAGACCCCTGGACGGGTCACCGTTGGTGGTACTCCTGCAACGAACGCACCGACAGCGGATGGCTGATCCAATCGGCGATTCCGGCCGCGGCGGCCCGGGCCGCGGCGACGGTGGTCAGGCAAGGCACCATGTGCGCCAGGGCGGTGGCCCGAATGTGCAGTCCATCGGCCCGAGGGCCCCGCCCCCGCGGCGTATTGACCACCAGTTGCACCTTGCCCCCGGCGATGAGCTCGGCCGCATCGACCCCGCCCGGGTGGGTGGCGCCCACCTTGGCCACCACCGTGGCCACCGTCAGTCCCGCGGCCTCGAGCATGGCTGCCGTTCCCGCGGTGGCGACGAGCTCGAATCCCAGCGAGACGAACTGGCGGGCGGCTCCGAGACCGATCGCCTTGTCGCGGTCAGCCAAAGAGAGGAACACCGTCCCGCTGACCGGGAGCCGGTTGCCCGCGGCGATCTGGCTCTTGGCGAACGCCAACCCGAAGGTCGAGCCGATCCCCATCACCTCGCCGGTCGAACGCATCTCCGGGCCCAGCAGTGTGTCAACCCCCGGGAAGCGGTTGAACGGAAGCACCGCCTCTTTGACCGACACATGGCCGGTGACCGGTTCGCAGAGCAATCCCTCCCCGCGCAGTTCGGCCAGCGTGGCGCCCACCATGACCCGCGCCGCCACCATGGCGACCGGAACTCCGGTGGCCTTGGCCACGAACGGGACGGTGCGGCTGGCTCGCGGATTGGCTTCGAGCACATAGGCCCGATCGTCCTTCACGGCGAACTGCACGTTGATGAGACCCCGAACCTGCAGCGACTCGGCGATGGTTCGCACGTAACGCTCCAGATCCGACACCACCGAACGCGACAACGTCTGGGGCGGGAGTGCACAGGCTGAGTCGCCCGAGTGGACACCGGCCTCCTCGACGTGCTCCATGACTCCGCAGATCACCACCTCCCCGGTGGCGTCACGCACCGCGTCCACGTCGACCTCCACCGCATCCTCGAGGAATCGGTCCACCAGCACCGGACGGTCCGGTGTGACTCCCCCTTCGCGACCGAGCGAGCCCCCGACCCCGGACATGGCCTCGACCGCGGCCACGAGGCGTTCGTCGTCGTAGACGATCTCCATCGCCCGACCACCCAGCACGTAGGACGGCCGCACCAACACCGGATAGCCGATGGCCGCGGCCACTCTCACCGCGGCGGCGGCGCTGGTTGCCGTGCCACCGGGCGGTTGGGGGATCCCGAGCTGCGAGCACAGCGCGTTCCACTGCTCGCGATCCTCGGCCAGATCGATGGATGCGGGCGAAGTTCCGAGCACCAGCTCCTCAGGAATTCCGGCGGCCAGCTTGAGCGGGGTCTGGCCGCCCAGCGAGACGATCACACCGACCAGACGGCCATCGCCGACCGAGGCGGCCTGCTCCGCCTCGAGCACGTTGGCGACGTCCTCCGGCGTGAGTGGCTCGAAGTAGAGACGGTCCGAGGTGTCATAGTCGGTGGAAACCGTCTCGGGGTTGCAGTTGACCATCACGGTCTCGTATCCGGCCGCCTGGAGGGCGAACGAGGCGTGGACGCAGCAGTAGTCGAACTCGATTCCCTGTCCGATCCGATTGGGCCCCGAGCCCAGGATGATCACCCGGGGGCGGGTCGATGGCCTGATCTCGTCCTCGTCCTCGGTGGTCGAGTAGTGGTAGGGAGTGTGGGCCTCGAACTCGGCCCCACACGTATCGACCGTCTTGAAGGTCACTCCCACGCCGAGTGCGGTCCGCGCTGACCGGATGTCCGGTGCGGACACCGGTTCGCCGAACAGGTAGGCCAGCTGCTGGTCCGAGAAGCCAAGCCGTTTGAGGCGGCGCCACGCTCGCCGGTCCAGGTCGTCGACGGTGACACCCAGCGTGATCTGAAGGTCGAGGGCCATTCGCGCATCGGTCACCTCGGCGATGGACGAGAGGAACCATGCGTCGATGCCGGTCACCTCGGCCAGATGGTCGACCGATGCACCCCGACGAAGCAACGTCTCCAGTTGGAACAGACGTTCGGGGGTGGCCGTGGCCACCCTTGTCGTGAGGTCGTCGATCGACAGGGGATCGAACACGCCCTCGGACGGATCGGCATTCAGCCCGTACCGACCCTGCTCCAGGGAGCGGATGGCCTTCTGCAGCGACTCGGGGAAGGTTCGGCCGATACCCATCACCTCGCCCACCGACTGCATGCGGGTCCCGAGCTCGTCGGAGGCTCCCGGCAGTTTCTCGAAGGCCCACCGGGGAATCTTCGTGACCACGTAGTCGATGGTCGGCTCGAACGAGGCCGGGGTCGCTCCAGTGATGTCGTTGGTGATCTCGTCCAGGCGGTATCCGACCGCCAGTCGCGCCGCGATCTTGGCGATTGGAAATCCGGTGGCCTTCGAGGCCAGTGCCGAGGACCGCGACACCCGCGGGTTCATCTCGATCACCACCTGGCGCCCATCGGTCGGGTCCACGGCAAACTGTACGTTCGAGCCACCCGTCTCGACTCCCACCCGCCGGATGCAGGCGAAGGCGGCATCCCGCATCTGCTGGTACTCGACATCGGTCAACGTCTGGGCCGGAGCGACCGTGATCGAGTCGCCGGTATGCACCCCCATGGGGTCCACATTCTCGATGGAGCAGATCACCACGCAGTTGTCGGCGCTGTCGCGCATCACCTCCAGTTCGAACTCCTTCTGGCCGGCGATCGACTGCTCGATGAGCACCTCGCCGATGGGTGACGCTTCGAGACCTTCGGCGGCGAGGAGGACCAGGTGGTCACGGTTGGCGGCTATTCCGGTCCCTGCGCCGCCGAGGATGTAGCTCGGCCGCACCATGATGGGGAAGCCGATCGATGCTCCGATGGCCAGCGCCTCGTCGAGCGAGTGGGCGAAACCGGAAGCCGGAACGGCCAGTCCGATCTCCGTCATGGCCGCCTTGAACTGCTCGCGGTCCTCGGCCGTGGCGATGGCCTTGGCGTTGGCCCCGATCACCTCGACGTCGTAGTCGGCCAGGACACCCCGATTGGCCAGGGTCATCGTCAGGTTGAGGGCGGTCTGACCGCCCAGAGTGGGGAGCAGCGCGTCCGGTCGCTCACGCTCGATGATGGCGGTCAGCACGTCGGGATCGAGGGGTTCGACATAGGTGCGGTCCGCCATCGCCGGGTCGGTCATGATGGTGGCGGGATTGGAGTTGGCCAGCACCACCCGGAATTTCTCCTCGGCCAGCACCCGGCAGGCCTGGGTACCGGAGTAGTCGAACTCGCACGCCTGCCCGATCACGATCGGGCCCGATCCGATGACCAGGATCGACTCGATGTCAGTCCGGCGGGGCATCAGTCGCTCCTCCGACCCGGTCCGGCCCGCGACGCGGTGGCGTCCATCAGGGCCCGAAACTCTTCGAAGAGATAGCGGGCGTCGTGCGGACCGGGGCCGGCCTCGGGGTGATACTGGACACTGAACACCGGTGCGTCAGGGCTTCGGATTCCCTCGACCACCCCGTCGTTGAGATTGACGTGGGTGACCTCGGACCGGGCCAGCGAATCCTCGGCCACGGCGTAGTTGTGGTTCTGTGAGGTGATCTCCACCCGACCGGTGGACAGCCGCTGCACCGGATGGTTCCCCCCGTGGTGGCCGAAGGGGAGCTTGAAGGTGGACGCGCCCAGCGCCGAAGCCAGCAACTGGTGACCGAGGCAGATCCCGAACACAGGGACCGAACCGTCCTCCACCAGGACCCGGAGCTCCTCGACGACCGCCGGGAGGGCCGCTGGGTCCCCCGGGCCGTTCGACAGGAAGACGCCGTCGGGGTCGAGCGCCAGGACCTCGTCCGCCGGGGTCGATGCCGGCACAACGGTGATGGTGGCCAACTCGCCCAGTTGGCGCAGCATGGCTTCCTTGATCCCGAAGTCGTAGGCCACCACCCGGTAGGGGCCGGTGCCGCGGGTGATGACGATGCCGGTGGTCACTCCCGAGACGAGATCGCGGCCGTCGGTCGGTGAGGCGGCCTCGGCCGCGGCCAGCAGGTCGGCCTCGCCGGCCGTGCCGAAGGCGCAGGGCATGGATCCCTCGTCTCGAAGGTGGCGGGTGAGGCGGCGGGTGTCGATGCCGGTGATGCCCGGCAGCGACCACCGGACCATGAATCCCTCGAGACTCTCCGCCGAACGCCAGCTGCTGGGTCGATCGGCGAGATCGCGTACGACCACCCCGCGGCAGTGGGGACGGGGCGCCTCGTCGTCAGTGGGATTGACGCCGTAGTTGCCGATGTGCGGATAGGTGAAGGCGATGACCTGGCCGGCGTAGGAGGGATCGGTGATCACCTCCTGGTACCCGGAGAGCACCGTGTTGAACACGGCCTCCCCCGTGGCCACGCCGCCGACGGGGGCGGTGCCGATGGCCTCGCCCTCGAAGCACGCCCCATCCGCCAGCACCAGGAGGGACTCGTCGCGGTGGACGGTGCCATGGCGTCCGTTCACCGCTGAGCCTCGGCGTCGATGACCACCGGCTCGCCCCGGAACACCGTATGGCGGGCTCGGCCGGTCAACGTGCGACCGGCGTAGGGAGAGTTGCGACTCCGGCTGGCTAGCGCGGAGGCATCGACCGTCCAGGTCGCGGCGGTGTCGATGACACACAGGTTGGCGACACCGCCGGGGACGATCGGGCCGCCCTGTCCACCGCCGTGGAGTGGGTCGAGGCCACAGATGGCCGCCGGTTGCCAACTCAGGAGGGCCAGGATCTCCGGCACGGTCAGGTCGAGCTCGGTGATGGCCAGGGACAGCGCGGTCTGAAGCCCGAGCATGCCCGGCGGCGCCTGGTCGAATGGCAGATCCTTCGATTCGGGCGCGTGTGGCGCATGGTCGGTGGCAATGGCGTCGATGGTCCCGTCGGCCAGACCCGCCTTGACCGCCTCCACATCGGGTCTTGGCCGAAGGGGCGGGTTGACCTTGAACACCGGGTCGTACCCTGCTGCGCACTCGTCGGTCAGGGAGAAGTGATGCGGGGCCGCCTCGGCGGTCACCGCCACACCCTCGGCCTTGGCCCGGCGGACGAGCTCGACCGAGGGTGCCGTGGAGAGATGGAGGAAGTGGATGCGCGCCCCGGCGGCCCTCGCCAGCGCGATGTCCCGGGCCACCATGACCTCCTCGGCCACCGCGGGCATGCCCGGGATCCCGAGCCGGCTCGACCACACGCCTTCGTGCATGGCCCCGTCTCCGGCCAGGGTGCCGTCCTCGCAGTGTTGGGCCAGGGTCACGCCGAGCCCGGTGGCGTAGTCCAGCGCCCGGCGCATCAGACCGGCCGACTGCACGCCCGTGCCGTCGTCGGTGAAGAGCCGCACGCCGAGCGCGGCCATTTCGGACATGGGAGCCAGCCGCTCACCTTCCCTCCCCACGGTGATCGCCCCGGCCACGGCGACCTCAGCGGTGGCGGTGGCGGCCAGGTCCTGCACGTTGCGAACCGATTCCGCCGAGTCCAGAGGGGGTTCGGTGTTGGGCATGGCGACGACCGCGGTGTAGCCGCCCAAGGAGGCGGCACGGCTGCCGGTCTCGATGGTCTCGGACTCCTCCCGGCCGGGCTCACGGAGATGGGTGTGCAGATCGACCAGACCAGGGGCGACCACACAACCCCCGGCGTCGAGCACCAAGGCCCCAGGGGGCGGGGTCACCGACTCCTCGACCGCCACCAACCGGTCTCCTTCGATCAACACGTCGGCCCGACGTTGCCCGGTCCGATCCATGACCGTGCCGCCTCGGATCACGAGGGTCAGCTGCCGACCCGCGGCCCGGTCGACGTGGTCAGGCACGGTCCGCTCCTTCCAACGTTCCCTGCCCCAGTAGGAGGAACAGCACCGCCATGCGGACGGCGACGCCGTTGCTGACCTGTTCGGTGATCAGGGAGCCCGGGAGCTCGGCGACGTCCGAGGCGATCTCCACCCCTCGGACGATCGGCCCGGGGTGGAGGATCAAGGTCTCGGGTCGGAGCAGCGCCGCTCGTCGGGAGGTGAGACCGTAGCCGGCGGTGTACTCCCGCAGCGACGGGACGAACTCGCCGCTCCCCCGTTCCGACTGCACCCGCAGCAGGGAGACCACATCGGCCTTGGGCAGGACCTCGTCCAGGTCGTGGCTGACCGCGGCCACCGACCATCCCTCGAGGGAGGGCGGGAGGAGCGTGGAGGGCGACACCAGGGTGACCTCGGCGCCCATTGCCGCGTAGGCCCCGATCTGTGAGCGCGCCACCCGGCTGTGCCGGATGTCGCCCACGATGACCACCCGCAGCCCCTGGAACCGGGCCAGTCCGGCATCCCCACCTCCGAACGCCTGACGCACGGTGTAGAGGTCGAGCAGGGCCTGGGTGGGATGTTGGTGCCAGCCGTCACCGGCATTGACCACCGAGCAGTGGTCGACCCACTCCGCCACTCTCGCCGGCACCCCGGAGGACGCGTGTCGGATGATCACCAAGTCGATCCCGATGGCCTCGATGGTCTCGACGGTGTCCCGCAGCGACTCTCCCTTCTTCAACGAGGAGGATCCCGCTGCGAAGGAGAGGACGTCTGCGGACATCCGCTTGGCCGCCGTCTCGAACGACATCCGGGTCCGGGTGGAGTCCTCGAAGAACAAGGTGGCCACCGTCCGGCCGCGGAGCGCCGGCACCTTGGGATTGGCCCGCCGGCCCACTTCGACGAACGAGTCGGCCACCTCGAGCACGGTCGAGATCTCTTCCGTGCCCAGATCGTCGATGCTGAGAAGATGGGCGGGGAACGGGCTCACCGGTTGACCAGGTCTCCCAGGGAGACGCCGTCCTCGGAGACATCCACCATCTCGTGTCGACTGGTGGGCAGGTTCTTGCCGACATAGTCCGGTCGGATCGGGAGCTCACGGTGGCCCCGGTCGACCATGACGGCCAACTCGACCACCTGGGCCCGACCGTACTCACCCAACGCGTTGAGGGCCGCCCGGATCGTCCGGCCGGTGAACAGCACATCGTCGACCAGCACGACGGTGGCCCCGGTCAGATCGAAACCGATGTCGGTGGCCGCCTCGGGCAACACCGGACGCAGTCCGATGTCGTCGCGGTAGAAGGCGACGTCCAGCGTGCCCACCGGCACGTCGGCACCGTCCAGCTCGGCCAGCGTGGTGGCCAACCGGTGGGCAACGGCCACGCCACCCGTCTGCAGCCCGATCAGCACCACGTGCTGGAGACCCCGATTGCGCTCGGCGATCTCGTGGGCCATCCGGGTGATCGCCCGGTGGACGTCGGCTGCCGACATCACCTGGACACGAGGAACGAAGACGGCACCACGCGGACGGGTATGACTACGTTCACGCTCGGCCACCGGTTCCTCCTGTCCGTACGGGCCTCACGGGACCCGCTTCACGGTCAGGCACCGACTATACCTCGTCTCCCCCACCGAGCCAAGGAACGGCGTCGGCGCGTCAGCCCCTGATCTGGACGGCCAGCGTTGCCAACACGCCGTTCACGAACCGCCCGGAGTCGTCAGTGGAGTAGGCCGACGCCAACTCCACGGCCTCGTTGAGGATCACCGCGGTGGGAACGTCGGGACAGGCCAGCAGCTCCGCGACGGCCAGGCGAAGCACGTTGCGGTCCACCACCGCCATCCGCTCGAGGTCCCATCCGATCGCTGCGCCGTCGACCAGACCGTCGATCTCCGATCCCCGTGACTCGACGGTCTGGACGAGCAGCGTGGCATAGGCATCGGGAGCCATCAGCAGAGCTTCCAGCACCTCGGACGGCACGGTGTCCTTGAGCTCCGCCTCGTA